>Ga0068862_100004042_pt1 | contig 12433 bp, 11 predicted proteins | sample KBSSwiS52_FD_66598 | JGI IMG/M metagenome (GOLD analysis project Ga0068862, IMG submission 66598) | Switchgrass rhizosphere microbial communities from Kellogg Biological Station, Michigan, USA - KBS Switchgrass S5-2 | ecosystem: Host-associated > Plants > Roots > Rhizosphere > Soil ... | reverse complement strand
TCCGGTGTGGAGAGGAGGAATTGCTGATGCGAAACCGCTGATGGTCCTCACTCTCGAACGTAACTAGCGGGTGAAACTACTTATCGTCCAGTATGATCCAGGGACGTTCGCTTACAGTCAGAAACTTCCGTTTCGCTCATCCCTTCGCTGTTTTTCAGGGTTGTAACATACCAACAGGCGATCGCCGATTGCGTGTTTGCAGTTATGGACAGATTGGAGGACTGGCAGGATAGCCTTTCGGCATCAGTTTGGATCAAGATAGAGAGTGAACGATGGATCGTGTGCATCTAACAACATGGGTTGATCGCCAGCTCAAAGAGCAATTTTCGCGCGCCGCGCGCTCTCAGGGGCTATCTGAGTCGGCTTGGCTCAGGCGCCTGGTCGCGGGATCGGTCCCGAGGTTTCATTCGGCTGATAACCTCATAGGGCCGTCGAAGCCGCTGCCAGAGGCATGGCGAATCTCGGTTCGCTTTCATGCCGAAGATTTGCTGCTCCTTCGAGAGCGTGCACTGGCACGGGAGATATCGGTCAGCACCTACGTTTCGCTTCTGGTGAGGAGCCATCTCCGCTCAGTGGCGCCGCTGCCCACGGCTGAACTGGCGGCTCTAAAGAGATTTCTCGCTGAGGTCGGAGCAATCGGCCGAAACCTGAATCAGATCGCGAGGGCGGTGAATGAACACCAATGGCCCAATGGGCCGGACCTCTACTATCTAAGTCGCTTATATAAGGTGGTTGCCGTGACAAAGGACGATTTTAAGGGACTCATCACGGCCAACCTTGCTAGCTGGGGTGTCGGGAACGAGTGACCTGTAATTGTCCAGACGGAAATGAAGGTGGGGAAGGACCTCTTAAAGACCGCTTTCAGAAGGAGACTTCAATCAGCTACCAGGTCCTGTCCGAAAGGTTCGCTCGTGAGCGCGTGAGGTGAGTGCACGTGGCGACCGAGCACCGTGGGTGCCGAGAGATGCATACATCCAAGTCGAACGCGTGAACTCTTGATCGGCACCGAAGGAGAGTCGAGTCATATCGGGGCCCGGGGAATTTGCGCAGGCAGGAAAAATTTAAGTAGTCCAAATGGGTTCAGCAGAAGTTCAATTGGCAGAGGGTTGATCGGGCTATCGAGTCTTCGGCGCCGATGCAGAGCCACTTACCGCAGCCGATCCGAGATTCAGCGCTAACGTGACACACCGCAAGAGCATCAGCACTGGTTTAGGTGGGGATACTCGGCCCGCCCCATAAACTTATACAAGTCATTGTCCTGCCAATCAATTTACGTTAGCCTTGGCCGCCAATCCAGATTGCATCGCGGCGATAGTGGCGACGACCTCAAAGTTGGCGGCCGTTGTGCAGACATCGTTGGTTAGGGATTTAACACGCAGCTAGTACAAGAATGCCACGGGCGATTGACCTATTTTGTGGATGCGGTGGTTTGACACTTGGTCTGAAGCGAGCAGGCTTTAGAGTTGTCGGAGCCGTAGATGCTGATCCTGGGGCTATACGCTCCTACCAAGCCAACCATCGCGGTCCGCAGGTCTGGCTGACCGATATCAGGAAACTGCGAGCTGAGGTCGTAGCGGATGCGCTGGGTCTCGCGCAGGGAGAGTTAGAATTGCTTGCGGGGTGTCCACCTTGCCAAGGCTTTTCCGATCTTCGGACAAGAAATCGCTCTAGAAGGCGCTTCGATATGCGGAATAGCCTTATAGATGAATTCATGCGCTTTGTCCGCGTGTTGAGGCCTCAGACTGTACTTCTTGAGAACGTTCCGGCTTTGGCAGGACACTGGAGATTCGAGAAGTTTGTTCGTTCGATGAGAACAGCCGGCTATAGCGACGTCGTCGCCATTCGCGATGTGGCCGAGTTTGGAGTTCCACAACGGAGAAAGCGGCTTATCTACATGGCCGCGCTTACGGGAGTTCTGACTTTTCCGCGCGGACGTTCGAGGCGCAAGACTGTTCGAGAGGCGATCGCTTCGCTCCCCAAGCCAGGTAATAGCGGCGATCGGATTCACGACTTGCCCGAGCGGCGCTCGGATCATGTGCGTCGATTGATTCGAATGATCCCGAGGGACGGCGGTAGTCGGTCAGAACTTCCAAGAAGGTTCTGGTTGGATTGTCATAAGCGAGCCGATGGTTTTTTCGATGTTTACGGCAGATTAAAGTGGGATGACCAGTCGCCGACAATTACGAGCGGGTGTCACAATCCATCCAAGGGGCGCTTTCTTCATCCAACGGCTAACCGGACGATCACACTTCGAGAAGCCGCTATCCTTCAAGGATTTCCCGCGAACTACAGATTTTGTGAAAAGAGCGGCAAAGAGGCACTGGCTCTGCAGATTGGGAATGCCTTACCCCCGGGATTCGTTGCTGCGCATGCCCGGGCCTTGGGCAGAAGGAATTTGGCGTGACACGTGTGAGATCGTCTCTCCGGAGTGGGCTTCGCGTTAGGTTTCAGCTCAACTGGTCGGAGCGACTGCTTGGATAATCTGTCGAGGACTCAGCGCAGTCTCTGTATGGCGCGTGTCCGCACGCATCGTACTGACATTGAGGAAGCAGTTGCTGTCGCTTTGGCAAAGCGGCAATTGCGCTTTTCTCGCAACTGCAGAGACTTGCCCGGATCTCCCGACATTGTATTCCGACGTGCGCGTGTGGCCGTGTTTGTACACGGTGATTTTTGGCACGGGTGGCGACTGACGGCTTGGAAGCCGAAGCCAAAGAAATTCTGGCTGGAAAAACTCAAGAAGAATCGAATCCGTGACAGGGCAGTGTGCAAAAAATTACAAAGGACAGGCTGGAAAGTAGTTCGAATATGGCAGCACCAAATTCAGCGGGATCTGGATGGATGCGCGGATCGAGTCCAAGCGAGTCTCACCTGGGCCTCTTGTGTTTGAGAAGTAGTCTCAACGTCTCCCTGAGTAGCTCGAATTGGAGATCGACGGAAAGCTTATGACGTTTGAAGATGACGCAGGCATTCAATTGGCGACGATCATTAATAACCTCAGTGATTGCAAGCAAACGCCGAATATTGAGAAAGAAGCCCTGCAGAAATTGATCGATTCAGAAGCGGATCATCCAATTAGCCGTGCTGGGATTCGACGAATTCAGTCGGCAGTGCGGGATCAATCAGAGCACAATGGATGGTATTTCAAAGGCGCATCCGCATCGGCGTTAGCTGGAACTGAGTTGCTGAGTACTCAAACTGAGGATCGATTCCAGTTCACTTGGTCTCAAGGTTTGCGGATGAAAGATCCATCTCTGACCGTTAACGATGCAGTACTCATGGCCTCCGCCGCGGTGTCTGCGCTACAAGACCCCCTCCTTTTTACTGCCGCTCGCGTGACTAATTCCTCGATTCCGCTACACCGTCACGGGACGCCGATCTGGCTCGCAGATCCGCAATCTTCAAAAAAGGACGCTTTTTCACACATTAACTTTTTTCCGGCCCGCGTTGGGCTGGCGCCCAAGCCCGGAAAGTATCTATTATTCCGAGTGACCGTATCGTCATGTTTCCAGCCAAGATTTGCGGATTCAGGGGCATATCCCTATTGGCGAGCTTCGGGCAGGACACTCCCAATCGAGCAATGTCCCGCTTCTCTGGATGGCTTCACCGAGGTGATTTCTGATGGGGTGACTGTCGCTGCGGTCCAATCGCCTTTGCAGTCATTTTCTCGAACGATCTAGAGGGAACGACAATTGTGAGTGAAAAATCCGACGCCAAATGGATGGAGAAGATGGTTCAAGACTTGGCAATGAATGGAAACGGTGCCAGAGATGATCCCGAACTCTTGGCCATTGCGAGCAGACTCCGAGCCGGTCAATCATCGGAAATAGAAGTTCAACATTTAAAAAGGGCGGCGATCGCGTACACCGAAGGTCCACTCGTCAAGCGTCCTGCAATCGAACAATCAACGTTTCTTATCTTTCTCGCGCACTCGGAGCTTGTTGATCACAGTTCAGAAATAAGAAAGGCTCTCTATGCGGTAATAGAGCCGCAGCTTGAAAAGACACCAGACAAATTCACGTTGGAAGTGGCGTCGATTTTGCTGCGAAGCAAAACTCCGCCTGCCGAGAGTCTAATCGCAAGACTCCTGAGAGAGATAAGGTCGGAGCATCACAAATTGCCAGATTGGCGTTATATGGGGCTGCTCGCCGCGATGGTGGGTGGAATCCACGGTTACGAATATACAACGTCAGAGTTTATCGGGGATATCGGTTTACTTACGGATCAGGCCGATTTTGAGGAAAGCTTACACGCGAGAGACGCCATTTGGCGCGCGATGAACCCTCCGATGGATTCGATTTCCATATTCATGCAAGTCCGGTCACGGCAGCACTGTGCGTCAGCTAACTACCCAAAAACTCCTGACTACACCGAATCAATGCTTGGCGCCCGCAATGCAATTTTCACAAGCTGACTGGGCACTCAGAATGAGGCACTAATTCCTTGAATGAGGAAAATATCAACCAAAGCAGTTTTCCTCGCCTCATGGAGCTATTTGGCAGGACAGTCGGTGTCGTGTCTGAGGCGATTGCTACTGCATTGGAAGCAGGTCTAGAGAAAAGACCGGACGATTTACGTGACAAATTGCGCGGAATTTTCGAACGTGTCTTCCCCGAACCAAGCTACCACCCGACAGGAAAAGATCCTCACCTCGTGAGGGGTTTATACAAGCGGTCTAGAGGACATACAACCGAGCGAAGTCCTCGTCTAGTGGATTTGGTAATTTTTCATCTTCAGGAAGCGTTTGATCAAGCATCTGAGCGCGGGGTAGCGCGCGGTTATATTCTTGCGCCGTCGCCACTTTTGATCGCTATTGAAGCTCTCACGATTCCCGAGGCCTATCACACTCGGGCATATTCGTTGCTCGCAGCGCGGATCTATCTATCGCGAAAGCTTGGAGTATGGCCTCGTAACGCGTTTGTCGATCAAGGATCGTCGAATACGCAGTTCACCATCGACGAAAATACGATAATAGAAGAGTTTGATTATTGCAGGACCTTAGTCGAATACGGTGATATCTGGTCTGTAAAAGCAGATCCCAAAAAGTCATTCATCGGACATTATTTGGCTGCTCGCGGAGTCCTCGTGCTCAGGTTTAGGCAAGCCGATGCCATAGATTTCATGAGGCGCGGGATCTTTTCGAGTCAGGGTGCGGACCCAGAGGTTTCTTCACGCGAACTGCAATATCGTCTTTCTCATCGATATACAAAGCTTCCGGCTCCTGCTGATTTCATGAACGAGATCTTAGGAGTACCGTTAGCAATTCGCGGTGCAGAGGTCATTTTCTTTAATGGACTTAAACCGTCAGTAAATGCGGGACTCGTTATGCAGTTGTCGGGAGGCCCTGGCACGGGCAAGACAACTTTGGCGCTCGCACTTGCGGCCGCGTTGGCCTCAATCGGAACGCAAACATTGTACTTCAGTGTTGAGGAAGCTGCGGCAGATCTAAGTTCAAAGCTCCGACAGCAATTGCAGTCACGCTTGACCGCCCTGAGCTATTATTCAACTGACGAAGAGAATTGGTTCAAAGCATATGAGTTGACGCCTACAAGCCTCAATGCAATAGAGACTTCGATCATTGAGCCACTTGCGAAATCGATCGCCGAGGAGAAGTCCAACTGGTCGACGCTCAAATCAGCGGGGGCGGCCATTCCGGCGTTGCCGTTCTTGGTTGTAGTCGACAGTTTGTCCGCGTTGGATGTCGAAGATGGTGGCTTTCAAGAAGCGGAATCGGCGGAATCCACTGAGCGAAGAAGGGTCGACTATCGAGATGGTAACCAATGGCTGATCAGACGGCGGCTTTCGGAATTTGTGAGGCTATGCCGCGAGATGCGCGTGTTCGTAATCTTGATAACCGGCGATCGAGGCCAACCGTCGCGCGATCTTGACTACTTGGTGGATATGGTCGTTCATCTTGGCGTTGAAGGAAGCGACCAACACAGTCAGAAGCCTGTTCGGCTACTGACATTATCAAAGTCGAGGCAGCAGATATCTCGACATGGAACTCACATATTTCATTTATCGGGGGATTCGGGGCTGCGCTTAGCTCCACAGTTGTCCTCCCAAATGGATGCGCTGCAGGATCTTCGTCAACTTTTATGGGATCGGCATACTTATTCCGAAGTCATGAATGTTAGGCGTGCAAGCAGCGGTGGTTATAAGTATGTCGAATTTATGAGAATACATTGGAGGTCGCAAATTCTCCTACAAGGCAAAGGCAGTTCCGGGAAAGCAGGACTTGCGCTTAAAATCGCCTTGTCGCCTAAATTTTCGGCCGAAGGCTTTGTATCAGGTCAGGATAGTCCACGCGTCCTAGTTTTGTCTTTCTTATACCCCCAAAGTTACTACGACACGCTGAAGCAGCGTATCGAAAAGGGCATCTTAAGAGAGAGTAAGGTAAGTAATCTTCTCGGTTTTTCAAAACAAGCTGCCGAAAAGTTCGCAACTTCGATTCCAAAGCTCACTGTCATTCATCTGACGCCAGGGTTTCTCGTTGCTGAGGATCTTCACTCAAAGTTGATTAGGAAGTTGGAGGAAGCCAGGCTTGAGGGTCGCCCTTACAGCTGCGTGATAATTGACGGCCTGCACAATTTAGCACTTCAATTCCCTGGAGCTGGCGAGTCGGTAAATCTTCTGCCGATAATGTACGGAACACTCGCGCGATCTAACGTCACAACCATTACGACCTTTACAACGCTCGCATTAAGTTCTTCAGAGATTGGAAGCGCGGGAGATTTGGCCGAAGAGTCAGTATTTCGGCTTCGAGTTCATCTGCCGCTTCTTCACACTCTTGTTCAGGCGAGCGATTATGTTCTAGAAGTGTTTAGGGCAGATAGAGCGAGGCCTCTGGCTGACGTTTACGATAAAGCGGCGCTCTCTCTCCGAGGTTCGTCGATCAAAGCACCATCAACGGAGGATCGAGGGGCAGCTTATCTTGTCGCGGTGCAAAGCGCGATTTCTAGGGATCCACCAGCATCACTTATTGGGTGGCAGCGGCAAGACTTAGAGTTCTGTGACCCTGGCTGGAATTTCGGTGAACGGCAACAATCTTTGCCAATTGAATAGTCTCACGAGACACTGCTTTGGGGCAGATTCGGTCCATGATGAGCATGACGTTGGAAGCTATTGAGACCGCAGGATTCCGAGTTTCCGATAGAGAGGGTGATGTACGATGTTGTCGATATGGGTGTTCGAGTCCTTTCGGGCTGCGTCGCGATAGACAAGGACATCTAACAGATCTTGCCAATATCTATGGGGTGAGGATCCAAACGAATTCATTTCTAGTTCATTCCTGATCCGCTGCTCTCCTTGCAAAAGAAGTTGTAGTCCCGAAAGATCTCCCATCTCGGGCATTGCGTCCTCAACCGTGGGCAACGCGCAAGCGATCTCCTCGGCCCAAGAAATATCAGAATGATAAATGTGCATCGATCCTACTATGTGATGGTAAGTCCCCATCTCAAGCCCGAGCTCTCTGGCCATCATTTCTTGAAGCATCGTAAACAAGAAAACGTCGTACGGAAGGCCAAGAATTGCGTCGTTGCTGCGCATTGAGGCTAGTGCCTCAAGTTTGGTTCCTCGGACTGAAAATTGAAGGCTCGTTGCACAACTTACATCGCTGCGCCCCGCCGGTGAGTCGGTAGGAGGTTCGGCAAATATCAATACAGCTCGCCGGCTCGCGGGATCCTCTTTAAGGATCCTCTTTGTCGCGTTCCACTGGCTAGCCGAATCCTTGCTCGCCCGAAAAATTTTGGCGCCATAACAGCTACCGACAATTTTTCCATTTCTATCGGACATCATCCGCCATCGCGAAGAGTAGTGCCCAATTTCGTCTGACTCGTTAGAACCTCTCGCATGCCAGCAGAACTCCCCTATCGCATAGGATAGGCTCCAGCGACGTGCCGGTAAACTGACATATCTTTTGCGGGGGTCTTCAATAGAAAAGCCCACGACGCGCAGCTCCCTTGTGGGGATGCCGCGTGGGGCGATCGCTTCACCACAATTTAAAATGGACTCAATGGTCCATCTAAATGCTCCGTCGAGAGACTTGAACTGCTTTTGCATCGTCTCGGAAATTAATGTTTCGCCGCAGTCGACTTAGGCGCCGAGGAAACTTGATTTCGCAAAAGTTCAATCTCGGCTTTCAAAGATTCTCGATCCGCTTCGAGTGCCTTTATTTGATCAGCCATCTCGTCTCTTTGGCGCTCTTCGGTCGCACGATCTTTAACGCTGATATAACTCTCAAGTCTCGACATGTTCGCAAAGTTAAGAAAGTACGTCAGTGACGCCAGGATCACTACCATGAGCGGAATATATTTTAGAAGTGTCGCGCGGTAATCTTCACCCGCTTTCTTGGACGCTTCTTCTACCGTTTTCGAAAAGTTAAGGAAGTCAGCGGCCAGAAATCTATCAACATCAGACTGTGCCGCAGCTTTCACGTCATCTACTGATCGTTTCACTGCTTTGGGCGGTGTGTCGGGAGCCATCTGTTCGTGAAAAGTGATTCTTCCGAATACCATGCCCTTGCGGATACGTTGCGAGACTTTACCGAAGTTAATTAGAGCGCTTTGTAGCGGGCCGCAAAAACATGGGTCGACAATTCCGATATTTAACGCTAGAACTCCCTCATTACAAAGGCCAGTTTTAACGTGTACATAGCCGGTAATGTTCGCCGGAATGTCCACTATTTCTTCAGAGACAACCTTAATCATTCCTTGGGGCGGGAGTAGATGTTCGCTGACAATCTCACCACTTGGCGCAATCACGGCCGCTACCGTTAGGTCGTAGCTCGCAGTTCTGTAGCGATCGTCGTTCGCATTGCGTACGAGTCCGCGGGCTCTTATGCTGGTGTCGTTGAGAATCATGGCCAATGTTCCTTGGTCGGCTCTATCGAAGAAATCTACGATGGTTCTGTGCCATTGTCACCAGGATGCCATTGGAGCGGCGCATCTCATACGTCTCCATATTCTTTAGTCGGTGCCACTATGCTTACTGAATGGGATAAGCGGTTCCTGAGTCTTGCTGGAAATGTAGGGCAATGGAGCAAGGATCGGTCACGCAAGGTTGGGTGTGTAATCGTGGGAGACAGCCGGGAAATACGAGCGATCGGGTACAACGGATTCCCGCGCGGCGCTGATGATGAGGCGGATTCAAGGCACGAGCGCCCGGCCAAATACCTTTGGACTGAGCACGCGGAAAGGAACGCCATTTTTCAAGCGGCGCGAGTCGGAATTGCTCTGCAGGGTTGCACTCTTTACTTGACTTGGTTCCCATGTATGGATTGCGCAAGGGCGATAGTTCAAGCCGGCATTGGCCGCCTTGTGGCGACCCGCCCGAATACACTGGAGCCCGAGTGGGGCAAGCAGTTTGAAGCTGCAATAGAATTGTTGAAGGAGACGGGAATTCTCATCGAGTGGGTTGAAGATTGAAACCATTGATATCTCAATGATGCCTGAGCAGCGGAACGCTTTCTGCGTAAGTCACCGAGCACCCTGAACGTTTGACTCATGACTGGAGCCCTTTCTAATGCGTGGCGTCTTTCCGGTTAAATCGTCTCACTCACTGTCAGGTGCTCTGATCCTAGAGTCATTGTCCTCAAGTCAGCCTTCCATCCTCCCGATTCTCAGTCGATCGAGATAGTCCGCCCAGTTCTGCATCATTATCCGGCGTTCGGCCAATCGCTGTGCTCTGTTGTATGCCGCACGGACGGTGTTTCGTTCAGCATGAGCGAGCTGTAATTCGATGAGATCGGGATGCACGCCCTGCTCATTCAACAAAGTGCTAGCTAGCGTCCGAAAACCGTGCGAGGTCATCTCCTTGCCTGGGTACCCAATGCGACGGAGTGCACCATTCAACGTGTTCTCACTGATCGGTTGTGTGGCGTCAACTAGTCCTGCCGGTGGCGACATTTATTCTTGCCGGTTTATGGCCCTCATTAATGGTCCACCGTAGGGCGGTCTGACGCCGAAGGCGGCAGAAGTCCTGTCTGATGCGTTGTGCGGTCTCAAGATCGCTCCTGGGCCGCTGTCGCGTTCTTGATGAGCGTGGCACGCTTCTCGGCCTCTTCGGCGCGGACGCTGGGCCCTGTGAACTCGAGGACTACAGCGTGATGCACCACGCGGTCGATTGCCGCCGCCGTGGTCATCGGATCTTTGAAGATCTGATCCCATTTTGAGAACACCAGGTTCGAGGTGATCATCACGCTCTTTCGCTCGTATCGTTCAGCGAGCAAAGCGAAGAGCACTTCCATTTCCGCACGGTCGTGTTGTACGTAACCGATGTCATCCAACGCCAGGCAGTCGAAGTTATCCAAGCGCTTGAGTTCGCGCGTGAGTCGCAGATTCCGCTTGGCGTCGAGTAATCGTTCCACCAGTCCCGCGACCGAGGTGAACAAGACCGGATGCCCGTGCTCGACCAGGGCGCGACCCAACGCCGACATGACGTGAGATTTCCCCGTTCCAGGTCGACCGATCAGACAGACGTTGGTAGCACCGGCCAGGAACTCGCCTCGAAGCAGTTGGCGTATTTGCCCCCGCAGCGGAGCCGCAAATCTGTTCAAGTCCAACGTTGACACGGTCTTGTCGCGCGGCAGCTTCGCATTCCTCAGCAGTCGCGTCATGCGCCGATCCGCGCGCTCATCGGCCTCGAGTGCCACGAGCTCAACCAGGTAACGCACATGACTCCAGCCTTCCTGCGCGGCGCGATGACCCAACTCGATGTGGTGTTCGAGGAAGGACGGCAGATGCATGGCCTTCAGACGCAGCTTCAGCGTCTCATCGACCGTCGTGGCTGCGGTGCTCATACGATCACCGCCTCATCGCAGGTGGCAAGGAGCCGATCATAAATGCTCAAATCGGGAGCTGTGATGTTCATCGGCGGTATACCGAGAGGCGCGCGGGGGCCGCGTACCTCTGCGCGAACCAACTCATACGTCGGAGAAGCGCCACGAGCCAGTAGACCTTCGAGTACCGACCGAACTGCCTCTTCCCCGTCGCTGGCCGCCAAATGCAGGATCCGAACATACTGCAGGTCAGCTTGGCTGGGTCCATCGGCGACCAGCGCATCGTAGGTACGCCGGAACTCGAGTGTCGGGAAGAGTGCCTCGCGGAAAACGTATCGGCGAAAGGCGCCAGGCTTGCGAACCAGCGAGTGGATAATATGACGATAGTCGATGCGGTGCGGCTCACTGCCGATCAGCCTTTCCATGAGAGCTACTTGCTCGCCCTTGTAGTGCAACTCCACTATGTCAGCGTGCAATCGCACTCGCAGCTGACAGCCGATCAACCGCGAGGAGACCGAGTAGGAGTGCTTCAAAACACGCACGGCGCTCGCACGCGAGACCGTAGCATATGACTCGCGGTACGCCGGCAGGGGGCGCTTCGGCAATGCTCGCAGATGCTTGCGCTCTTCCTCGATCCGCGACTGTCGAGTCGCGTTACGCGCCTGGATGCACGTATCTAAAAAACCCTCGTAGGCCTCACGTGATACGAACTCGCGCGATCCCCGCAATCTCAGTCGCTGATCGATCGCGTTCTTCAGTTGTCCGTTTGCTGACTCAACATCACCGTTCTCATGTGCATTGCCGGGGAAATTGCGCGAGGCTCGCAGTCCGTAGTGGTCGATCAACTCGCGGTATCGCTCGGTAAAGTCTCTCCCGCGGCTCTCTGACAGCTCGTGTGTGGCTGCCGAGAGATTGTCGGTACGATGCTCCATGGGAACACCGCCGAGCGCCCACAGCGCGCCCTGCATGCCGGCGCTCAAGGACTCGAAGCTCTCGCTCGGACAGATCGAGACCCACTCCCAGTTCGAGTACGTCAGCACGAAGTGATATAACAGGTGCGGAAACAACTGGCCGGCGATCATCACTTCCAGCTTGCGCATGTCCGTGAAGTCCGACTGCGCTTGCTCTGCGGGGTTGTGCGTCTGCGGAAAGAATACTTCCCGGTCAGGTCCTGAAGTAGCTCGCCATGTCGACAATCGTCGTTGCAGCGTTCGAAGTTGTCCGGCGCTGAAGCAGTTACCGTGACGCTCGTTCAACTCCGTCCAGATCGTCTTTGCCTGCAGGCCGCCGTCCTGGCATAGCAGCGCCTCAACTTCCGGCCAAACCGCCTCGAACGGATCTGGGCGGGTTCGCCAGGTGTGGGCCACCTTCGCAACCGACGGTGCGCGACCAGAATGCGCATATTTGCGCGCTGTCCGCTCGCTCATCCCGGCCTTCGCCGCCGCCGTCACCTGGGAAATCCCTTGCGTTAACAATGACATGAGTAACCTCACTTGCTCGTCTGTTACCACGCAGCCCCCTTTGTGAGAGCTGAGTAGACCAGACCATCGATGAGGCCTTTCAACCGGCAATTTTAATTGTCGTCACCTTTGCGGATGCCGGACCACGGCAACCGGCTCAGCGACAATTACACCGGCAGTTCTAATTGTCGCCGGTCAG
>Ga0068862_100004040_pt1 | contig 12434 bp, 13 predicted proteins | sample KBSSwiS52_FD_66598 | JGI IMG/M metagenome (GOLD analysis project Ga0068862, IMG submission 66598) | Switchgrass rhizosphere microbial communities from Kellogg Biological Station, Michigan, USA - KBS Switchgrass S5-2 | ecosystem: Host-associated > Plants > Roots > Rhizosphere > Soil ... | reverse complement strand
CGGGCTGAGCCATGGTCCAGTACGTGCTGCGGCGGGTCCTGATCGCGGTGCCGATGCTGCTCGGGGCCATGAGCATCGTGTTCTTCGCGATGCGCGTCCTGCCCGGGAACCCGTGCATGGCCATGATGGGCGACCAGGCAACCACGGAGGCGCTCGCGGACTGCACCAAGAACCTCGGGCTCAGCCGCCCGCTCGCGGTCCAGTACGCCGACTACATCTGGCGGTCGGTGCGCTTTGACTTCGGCAACTCCTTCCGCCAGGGGTATCCGGTCAGCGAGTACATCGCCCGCATGTTCCCGCACACCCTGGTGCTGGTTGGGGCCAGCGCCATCGTGGCCGCCCTCATCGGCATCCCGATCGGCATCATCTCGGCGCTCCAGCGCCGGAACCCGCTGATCGATTACCCGTTGCGGATCTTCGCGCTCCTGGGCCTGTCCATGCCGGTGTTCTGGTTCGGGATCCTGCTCCTGATCGTCTTCTCCCTTCACTTCGATCTCTTTCCCCTCATCGGCGGCGGCGACCTGGACGGAGTTCTCGCCATGATCCGCTCCGGCGAGGTCTTCTCCCAGCCCGCCGACTTCCTCGCGGCCGTCGGCGACGTCCTCCATCACCTGGCCCTGCCGGCGCTGGCGCTCGGATTCACGCTGGCGGCGACGGTGAGCCGCCTCTCTCGGTCGGCCATGCTGGAGGTGATCAGCCAGGACTACATCCGCACCGCCCGCGCCAAGGGCCAGGGCGAGCGGTTGGTTGTCTACAAGCACGCGCTGCGCAATATGCTGGTCCCTCTGCTCACCATCATCGGGATCTTCATCGCCATCGCGCTCACGGGCACGGTGCTCACCGAGACGGTCTTCACGCGGCCCGGTCTCGGCAAGATGCTGGTGGACGCCATCGGCGCCCGCGACTATCCGCTGGCCCAGGGGGCCATCACCGTCTTCACCATGATCATCATCGTCGTCAACCTGGTGGTCGACATGCTCTACGCCGTCGTCGACCCCCGCGTCACCTACCGGTAGGCCGGGGAGCGCCATGGCAATCGTTCGCAGCGCGGATCCAGCAGCGTTGACCGTCGGCGAGGTAAGAGATCAGGCCCGCACCGCGCGCCGCCGCTACCTGCGCCGGTGGCTGCCCATCGGCATCGGGCTCCTGATGGCCGCGGCCATGGTGGTGATGGCGGCCGCCGCACCCCTCATCGCGCCCCTGAGCCCGTCGGCGCAGTTTTCTGACGCGGTGCTCAAAGGGCCGGGTGTCGTCGAGCGTCACTTGCTCGGGACGGACGAGTTCGGGCGGGACATCTTGAGCCGCATCATCTGGGGCGCGCGCGTCTCGCTTCAGATCGGCCTCGCCTCGGTGCTCTGGAGCTTCGTGCTCGGCGTGCCGCTGGGGATCCTCGCGGGGGTGCGCGGGGGCACGATCGAGACGCTGATCATGCGGGGCGCGGACATGCTGATGGCCTTTCCCACACTCTTGCTGGCACTCATCATCGTCACGGCGCTGGGCGGGTCGCTCATCAACGAGGTGCTCGCCATCAGCGTGGCGTTGGTCCCGAACTTCGTGCGCCTGGCCCGGAGCCTCGCCCTGACGATCCGCGAGCAGGACTACATCATGGCGGCGCGCGCCCTCGGCAGCGGGCAGCTCCGGGTCATGGCCCGCCACGTCTTCCCCAACGCCCTGTACGCGCTGGTGGTCGTGGGCACGCTCTACATCGCGACCGCCATCCGGACCGAGGCGAGCCTGTCGTTCCTCGGGTTCGGGATTCCGCCGCCCACGCCGAGCTGGGGGAATATCCTGAGCGAGGGCCGCCAGTACATCAAGTGCTGTCCCTGGATCACGACCTTCTCCGGCCTCGCGATCATGCTGGCGGTGCTGGCCTTCAATCTCGTCGGGGATGCGCTCCGGGATCTCCTCGATCCGCGGCTCCGTGGCGAGTGACCGCATGATGAAAGCGACGACCCCGCATCAGGGGTCCGTCGCGATGCGGTCAGATCCGCGCAAGAACCGCAGTGGCACCCTCATTGCCCGCCGCGCGAACGGCAACGCGCGAATCCGATCCGTCGAGACGAGAACGCTGCTCACGGAATCGCGCGGATCCCGGACGAAGGTGTAGAAGAACAGGCCGCGATCGAAGAACGCGTCTCGAAACGTCGGCGTGAGCGGCACGTCGCCGCCCTTCCTGGTCCTCGCGATCAGGGTGCCGTCGCCGGCCACGAACTCGAGGCTGCCCACGTCGGGGCTCTCATAGCGGCCCGTGTAGTCCTCGAGCTGCTCGGCCGTCGGATGGGCCGGCGCGCGCCACGTGTAGACCCGGCGCCCGAGCGTCGATTCGATTTCCCGGGCGGATCCGATGGCTTCGAGGCGCGCGTGGCCATCCTGCGTCGGGACGAACACGGCCTCGACGTCGGTGGCGCCGACCCGGAACCGGTCCGGCGCAAGCGGGATCATCTCGTCGGCGGCGGGCGGCCAGCCGAGCATCAGGCGCCCGTCATCGAGAGAGACCCGAGCGAGGCCGCCCGTCCGTGCGTCGAGATAGAGGCCGCAGTGGCGGGTCAGCTCCTCCTGCGTCAGGGTGACGCGGTGAAGTGCCGGAGCTGCGCGCGCTCCCGGCAGGAGGCCGTGATCGATCACGGCGTCGGTGATTCTCCGCACAAGCGGGCCGGGCGCGATCGTGCCGAGGTTGGCGAGGATGGCAACCGCGAAGCGCTGGTCTGGGTACAGGGCCAGGCGCGCGCGATAGCCGTGCTGGATCCCGCCGTGACTCACGAGCCTCAGCCCCCGATAGCGGCCGATCTCGAGACCACACGCATAACCGTGGAGACGGCCGTCGTTCAGCCGACCCGGGGTGGTCAAGCGCTCGATCAATCTCGGGCTCCCCACCCGAGGGCGGACGAAATTGTCCGACCAGCGAACCAGGTCCTCCACGGAGGTGAAGAGGTTGGTCGGGCCGACGTGGTCGGACGCGGGCATCCACCGGTAGAGCCGGCCGTCCGGGCCGGGACCGTAGGCGTCGGCGCGGTGCCGGACGATCGTCGTGTGGTCGTCGTTGAAGAACGTCTGCGCCATGCCGAGGGGCTTGAGGATCCGCTGATCCGTATAGGTGCGCAGCGGGAGACCGGACACCCGCCGCACCGTCGAGGCGAGCAAGGTGTAGCCCGTGTTGTTGTACTGAAAGTCCTCGCCGGGCGCGAAGTCGAGCGCGCGCTGCCGGGTCACCAGGTCGAGGACGTCGCGTTCGGCGACGACATCGCCGTCGCGCCAACCCGCGAGCGCGAGCAGATGCGACTGCTCTCTCAGGCCACTGGTGTGGGTCAGGAGGTGACCGATGGTCATCGGGGTCCCGAGATCCGGGAGCTCCGGCACGTAGCGGCGGATATCGTCGTCGAGCGTGAGCTGACCCTCGTCCTCGAGGAGCAGAATCGCCATCGCCGTGAATTGCTTGGAGATCGACCCGACGTTGAAGACCGTCGCCGAGGTGATCGGCGCCCCGTGCTCGAGACTGGCCAGTCCGTGGCCGCGCCGATAGAGCGGGTCGCCATCCACCGTGATCAGGACGGCGCAACCCGGCGAGTCCGGCGCGTTCCATTCGGAGAAGATCGCGTCGATGTCGGCGGCGAACGAAGCCATGGCCGGCCCTTCGATCTCCTAAACCGTCAGGTACTCCTGGCGGAGCGATTCGTCGGCCTCGAACTCCTCGGCACTGCCGGTGAACCGGACGTGGCCCTTGTCCAGGATGGAGATCCGGTCGGCGAGGGCCAGCGCCAGGGCCAGATTCTGCTCGGCCATCAAGAGCGTCATGCCCTCGGTCTTCAGCGCGGCGATCTGGTCGGCCAGCGCCTCCACCACGATCGGGGCCAGTCCCTCGGAGGGCTCGTCCAGGATGAGCAGGCGCGGATTGCCCATGAGGGCCCGGCCCACGGCGAGCATCTGCTGCTCGCCTCCGGAGAGATGGCCGGCGCGCCGACGGTCGAGTCCGGCGAGGATCGGGAAGGCCGCGTACACGCGCTCCACCGTCCAGCCCGCCCCGATCGCGGCCCGGCGTGCGACCTCTAGGTTCTCCCGCACCGACAGGTCGGCGAAGATGCGCCGCTCCTGCGGCACGAAGCCGATCCCATGGCGCGCCACGCGAAAGGGCGGCCAGCCGGTGATGTCGGTGCCGTCGAACATCACGCGCCCCCGGCGCGGCGGGGTGAGTCCCACGATGCTGCGCAGCGTGGTCGTCTTTCCCACGCCGTTGCGGCCGAGCAGGCACACGCCTTCTCCCTCGGCCACCTCGAGGCTGACGCCGAAGAGGACCTGGCTCAGCCCGTAGCTCGTGTAGAGGTCGCGGACTTCGAGCTTCATCGCCGCGGCCGGCGCCGGGCGAGCACGCCCTCGCCGAGGTATACCCGCTTGACTTCGACGTGGCCGCGGATCTCCTCGGGGCGGCCCGCCGCGATGATGCGTCCCTGGTGGAGCACGCGGATGCTCTGCGCCACCGAGAAGACCACGTCCATGTCGTGCTCGGTGAAGAGCACGGTGAGCTTGCGTTGCCGCGCGATGCGCTCGATGAGGGCCACGCTCGCCCTGGTCTCCTGGGGCGACATGCCCGCCGTCGGCTCGTCGAGGAGCAGGAGCGTGGGCTCGAGCGCGAGCGCGATGCCCAGCTCGAGCTGCTTTTGATCGCCGTACGAGAGGCTCCCGCTCGCGTCCGCGGCCCGGTAGGCCAGGCCCACGTCCTCGAGGACGGCCATCGTGCGCTCGCGGGCGAGGCTCCGCGCGGGAGACCAGACGCCATACGCGCGGCCCTCGTGGGACAGGATGGCGATCTGCACGTTCTCGAACACCGTGAGGCGCGGGAAGATGTTCGTGCGCTGGAACGAGCGCGCGAGGCCCAGACGGCAAATCGCGTGCGGCGGCTGCCCCGTGATGTCGCGGCCGCCGAAGCCCACGCGCCCCGAGTCCGGGACCAGGTGTCCCGTGATGACGTTGAACAGCGTGGTCTTGCCCGCGCCGTTGGGCCCGATCACCGCCGAGATCTCCCCGGGCTCCACCCGGAGCGTCACCCCGCCCAGGGCCTGGAACCCGCCGAACGACCGCGAGACATCCGTGACCTCGAGCAACGACGTCGCGGTCATCGCCGGGCCTCGATCGTCGAGGCCATCGCGACGTCGTCCGCCGCGGCCGGTGTCGCCCGGCTGCGGAAGAGACGCATGACCCCGCCGGGGAACACGTAGATCAGCGCTAACAGGATGACGCCGAGCACCACCGGCCAGTACTCGGTGAACGACGTCACCACCGAGTTGAGCACGATCAGGATTCCCGCGCCCAGCGCGGGGCCGAGGAAGACGAAGGGACCGCCGAGGAGCGTCATGAGCAGGACCTCCGCCGACTTCGTCCAGAACGCGTAGTCGGGGAAGGCGCCGCGGCTGAAGAGCGCGAAGAGCGCCCCGGCGAGGCCGGACACTCCGCCCGAGATGACGAAGGCCAGGAGCTGCATGCGCTTGACGTGGACGCCCACGAACTCCGCGCGCTCGGCGTTCTCGCGGATCGCGAGCAGGGTCCGGCCGAACGGCGCATTGACGAGGCGCCACAGGGCCCCGACGGCCAGCCCCGTGCAGGCGAGGGTGAACAGATAGAAGGCACGCGGCCCGGCGAGCGCGTCCGGCACCGGGATCGCGACCAGGCCGTTGTCGCCGCCGGTCAGGCTGTACCACTTGTGCGCGACGGCCCAGACGATCTGCGAAAACGCCAGCGTGAGCATCGAGAAGTAGATGCGCGTGAGCCGGATGCAGAGCAGGCCGAAGATGAGGGCGGCGGCGGCCGCCAGCACGGGCGCGGCCAGAAAGGCCACGGCGAACGGGGCGCCCGCCTTCTTCAGGAGGAGCCCGCAGGCGTAGGCGCCGAGGCCGTAGAACGCGGCATGCCCGAACGAGACCATTCCCGTGTAGCCCAGCAGCAGATTGAAGGCCACCGCGAAGAGTCCCATGATCAGGATCTCGGTTGCCAGCAACAGATAGAAGTGCGGAAACGCCAGCGGGACCAGCACGAGGACGGTGGCCAGCAGAATGCGCAACGCCGGAGGATACCCGCGCATGGGCCCGCTCAGCGCGCGAGGGGCTTGCCCAGGAGCCCCCACGGTCGGGTCACGAGCACCACCACCATCAGCACGTAGACGAAGACCAGCGCGAATCGAGGAAAGAACAGGATGCCGAACGAATTGAGCTGACCGATGATCAGGGCCCCGAGCAGCGTGCCCGTCAGGCTGCCCATGCCGCCGACCACGACCACGATGAAGGACTCGGCGATCACCTCGACGTCCATGCCAGGGTAGATGGCGCCGACAGGGGCGGCGAGGCCGCCGCCGAGGCCGCCGAGCCATGCGCCGAGGGCAAAGACGCCCGTGAAGAGCCGGGAGACGTCCACGCCCACCACACCGACCATCTCGCGGTCATTGGCGGCGGCGCGGATCAGCCGGCCGAACTGCGTGCGGGAGAGCACGAGCCAGAGCAGGAGCGCCACCAGCGGGCCGAGCGCGAGCACGAGCAGGTTGTACGTGGGGAAGTCGCGCCCCCCGATGTCCACGGACCCGGCGAGGATCGCCGGACGCGACACCGACCGGTTGTCGGGGCCCCAGATGAACTTGACGGCGTCGCTGATGATGAGGACGAGCGCGTACGTGACGAGGAGCTGCTCCAGCTCCTCCCGCCGGTAGACGGGACGGAGAAACGTCGCCTCCACGAGCGCACCCACGACGGCCACGCCCGCCGAGGCCAGCACGAGCGAGATCCAGAACGCGGCGGGGGAGCCGACGAAGAGCGAGGTGATGGTGTAGCTCAGGTAGGCGCCCAGCATGTAGAGCGAGCCGTGAGCGAAGTTGAGCACGCCGAGAACGCCGAAGATCAGGGTGAGGCCCGAGGCGATGAGGAAGAGGAACATCGCCTGGGTGAGCCCGTTCAGGCACTGAACGGCGAGAAAGGCCGGGTCGCCGAGGCCGCCGAGATCGAACATCGCTCGGGCGGCCCGCGACGCCCGCTTACTTCTGACCCCGGAGGGCCTTGACCTCGTCGAGCGTGCGCATCGTCTTCTCGCCGCCGACGTACTGCAGGTCGCCGATGATCAGGAACGGATGCTCGGGCACCTTCTTGAGCCGGCCGAAGAACTGTCCCTTGTTGGATTGATGGTCGTAGCCCCGGATGGTCAAGGGCCCGTGGACCGTCTCCATGGTGAGCCCTTCCAGCGCCTCCACGACCTTCTCGGTCTCCGCGCTCTTGGCCTTCCGGATGGCGGCGGCGAGGAAGTGCGTCGCCGTGTAGCCGAAGGCCGCCCCCGAGGGCGGCAGGTCCCCGGTGCGGGCCTTGTACTTGGCGACGAAGTCGCGGTTGGCGGGCGCGTCCGGGTAGTAGAACGTGTAGTTGGAGGAGACCCACATCCCCTCCGGAGCCTCCGCGCCGAGCGGCACGACCACGTCGAGGTCGCCCTGACCGATGGCGAGGTACTGCGTCTTCGCGAAGAAGCCGTAGGGCTTGGCCTGCTTCACGAAGGCGATGTGATCGCCGCCCCAGATGGCCGAGAAGACCATCTCCGGCTTCGCCTGGAGCAGCGCGTTGATGTGCGGGGTGAAGTCCCGCTCGCCGAGCTTCGGCCACACCTCGGCCACGACCTGCACGTCGGGCTTCAGCTTCTTCAGATGCGCGACGAAGTCCTCGGTCATGCGGTGGCCGTACTCGTAGTCGGGCCCCGCGATGGCGTACCGCTTGAAGGGCTGCTGGGCCAGCAGGATGGCGGCCGCGCGGCCTTCGATGAGGGTGTTCGAGGTCGCGCGAAAGACGTACCGGTGCCACTTGTCCTCGGTCAGCGCCGCGGTCTTGGCGATCGAGACGAGGAGCAGCGTCTTGTGCTCCTTGGCGACCTCGGAGACGGCGAGCGCCACGCCACTGTGAATGATGCCGGTCAGGAAGTCGACCTTCTCCTTGAGGATGAGATCGCGCGCCTCGCGAACGCCCACGTCGGGCTTGGACTGATCGTCGCGGATGACGAGCTGGAGCTTCCGCCCGAGGACCCCGCCCGCCGCATTGATCTCCTCGACGGCCATCTCGTGGCCGGTGACGGCGGGCTTGGTGTACGGCGCGGCGGCGCCGCCGAGCCCGTAGATGACACCGACCTTGATGGGCTGCTGCGCGGCCGCCGGCGGGGCGGGCGCGAGCGCGCCGAATGCGACCAGGGCAATTCCGGCCAGGACCGCGGTCCGCTTCATCGCGCCTCCTTCGGGCGACATCGCCCTCGCAGAGGAAAAGTTGCACTCGATCTGCGCGTGAGTAGGCGTGACTAGATCACAAGGGTAGAGGGCTGTCAAGGGCGGCGCGGAGCGGCTGGCCACTTGACCGAGCCGTCATCCGGTTGTACCAAGCAGGGAAGGGAGGACTCGTCATGCAGGCGCGCGTCGCGCTCGTCATCGCTCTCGGCATCGTGCTCCTCGCGGGTGGAGCGGCCGCCCATCACGGCTGGAGCGGCTACGACGCCAACCGGGTGCTCACGCTCACCGGTCAGATCCGCGAGTCGGGCTACGAGCACCCCCACGGCTTCATCGTGCTCGAGACGAAGGACAAGGTCTGGACCGTGGTCCTGGCTCCACCCACGCGGATGGAGAACCGCGGGCTGCCCAAGACCGCCCTCGCGGTCGGCGTGACGGCGACCGTCGTGGGCTATCCGAATCGCACGGACGCGAAGGAGCTGCGGGCCGAGCGGATCACGATCGCCGACAAGACGACGGAGCTGCGCTGAGCCCATGCATGAGCCGACGGGCGCCGCGTGGCTCGTCTGGCTGGAGACGTCCTCGCTGGCCGGCGCCATGCGCCAGTGGCAATGGCTCTATCCGATCGTGGAGATCGTCCACATCCTGGGCTTCGTGGTGCTGGTGGGCGCCGCGTTCTTCTTCGACCTCCGGCTCCTCGGTCTCGGGCGCACGCTACCGGTGACGGGCCTGGCTCAGCACCTCTTGACACGGGCGCGAGTGAGCTTCGCGATCATTCTCACCTCGGGCCTCATGATGTTCACCGCGCACGCGACCGAGATGGCCGCCAACCCGGCCTTCCGGCTCAAGCTGATCCTGATCGCCGCGGCGCTCGTGAACGCCGCGGCCTTTCACCACTGGCCCTTCAAGTCGGCGGCGCGATGGGACACGGGCGGGACGACTCCCGCGCCCGCCAAGCTCGCCGCCGTGTTCTCGCTCGTGCTCTGGACGGGCGCGATCACCTGCGGCCGCCTCCTCGCGTATCTGTAGTCGAAGGGGACCTCGACGGCCCCCTCCGAGCCCGGTTGCGCCGCAGAGCCGGCGCTCGAACTAAGGTCCCGGCAAGCCCGCAACGCCGGATCCAGATGGCCGTTGTCATCGCCGACTCCCGCCGGCGGCCGGGCGCCCGCCACCTTTTGAGCATCCTGCCAGTCTAGGAGCCTGTCGGAGAAAACCGGCCAGAGCGATGAGAAGGGTCCAGCTGCGAGGCGGCGCCCGAAGGCTGCACGCGAGGCGTAGTCTCTCTACGTTGAGCGTGCAGCCGAGGGCGCCAACGAAGCAGATGGGCCCTTCTCATCGTTCTGGCGCGTCAGGGGAGGAGGCGGGCGTAGCGTCGGCCCAGCTTCACGACGGTGGGCCGATCGATGGTGACCGTCTGTGCGATGTCGGTGATGCGGGCTCCGTCGACGTAGACCGCGCCCTCGCGCATCTTGCGCGCGCCCTCGCCGTTGCTCGCGGCCAGGCCCGCCCGCACCAGCAGCGGCGGCAGCCGGTGGGCGCCGGGCCCCAGATCGGCGACGGAGACCTCGGGCATCTCTTCCGGCGCTTCTCCTCGCGTGAACTGCTTTTCGAACTGTGCCTCCGCCGCGTCCGCGGCCGCCGGCCCATGGAGCCAGCGCACGAGCAGGCGGGCGAGCTCGGCCTTGGCCGCGCGCGGATCCGCGGCGAGACGCGGCCGGTAGCGCTCGGGCGGCTCGTCGGTGAGCAGCGTGTAGTACGAGTCCATGAGCGTGTCGGGCAGCGACATGATCTTGCCGAACATGCCGTCGGGACCCGCGGGCGGGTCGGTCACGCCGATGTAGTTGCCCCGCGACTTGCTCATCTTCTCCTTGCCGTCGAGACCCACCAGCAGGGGCGTGACGATCACCACCTGGCCCTCGCCGCCCTCCTGCCGCTGGATCTCGCGGCCCACCAGGTTATTGAAGAGCTGGTCGCGGCCGCCCAGCTCGACGTCGGCCGCGATCATCACGCTGTCCCAGCCCTGCAGCAGCGGGTAGAGGATCTCGTGCAGACGGATCTCGACGCGGCCCGCGAAGCGCGCGGCGAAGTCGTCGCGCTGGAGCATCTGGGCCACCGTGGCGCGCGAGGCGAGGCGGATCACGTCCACCAGACTCATCCCCGCCAGCCACTCGCCGTTCCGGCGCACCTCGAGGTGCGCGGGGTCGGTGCGCAGGATCTTGCCGACCTGGGCCACGTAGGTCGCGGCGTTGGCGTCGATGGCCTCGCCGGAGAGGATGGGCCGCGTGGCGTTGCGGCCGGAGGGGTCGCCGACCCGGGCCGTGTAATCGCCGATGATGAGCACGGCGCGATGGCCCCAGTCCTGGAACTGGCGGACCACGCGCAGCGGCACCGCGTGGCCCAGGGTGACGTCGGGCGCCGTCGGGTCCATCCCGAGCTTGACCCGGAGCGGGGAGCCGGTCCGCGCGCTGCGCTCGAGCTTGGCGCGCAGGTCGGCCTCGGGCACGATCTGGTCGGCGCGGCGGGCGAGGGCGGCGAGCTGCTCGTCGACTCGCGGGGCGCCGCGGCCGGTAGTCGCCGGCGGCACCCGCTCGATCGCCTCGTTCCCGCGCTCGCCATTGTCGGTCATGGGCTCGTCCGTCGTCCGCCGCGCAACTCCGGCCGCGCTCCAGAGTACCTGCGCCGCGCTCAACTTCAAGCGCGACGCCGCCGCCGGTTCCGAGCGACATGACGTTCCTGGCGGCGTCAGCGCGTCGGCTTCGGGAAGCTCTTCACCGCGAGCTCACCGATCCTTCGTCCCATCTCGGAGCCGACCTCCGTCGAGTTGCGGTAGTGCACGCCATCGTAGATGCGCGCCACCGCCACCTCCTGCGTGAAATCGCGCACGCTCGTCCACGTGCGCACCGCACCCCCCGCGGTCGAGCTGGCCGAGCTCAGCTTCGGTGCAGGCCCCGCGCCGATCTCGGCTGCGAGCACGGCGCCGAGCGACCCGGACACGATGCAGTGGGCGCACGGATACTCGGGATGCATCGGCGTGTCGATGAACGGCGTCCAGCCCGGATCGCGCTCGGTGGCATCGTTGCCGTCGAGGTCACCGTTGCGGATGGCGGTGACCGGACGCCAGAGGTTGTAGGCGTACTTGGCGTCGAAGACGGCGATCAACCCGTCGTCCATGGCCATCGCCGCCACCGCGAACAGCCGCGCGTTGTCGGTGACCTCCCGGCCCGGCGCGCTCGCGACCGCGCGCGCGACCGGCCAGTAGACGGCCGGAGCCGTCGCCTCCCAGAACTTCGCGATGGCGGTCTGCTCGGGCGTGCGCTGCGTGCTGGTCTTCGACCCGACCGCCTTGATCTCGTTGTAGTCCCGCGCCCAGGCCTCGCTGGCCAGGCTGGGCGGAGGGCCGGGGCGGAACTGGTCGCCCCGGGTCATCAGCCAGGGGCGGCGCTTGCCCCAGTGGGGCACCGCCGGCACCATCGTCGGCACGTAGACGCCGGGCGCCGCGTGTGGACGGTAGACGTCGGGGGCGGCCATCCCATCGTCGGCGCAGGAGGCCACGATGGCGGTCGCGGCCTGCTCGCCGACCGCGACGCCGGCGGCCTTCGCGGGGCCGTCGGGGATCGGTCCCAGCAGAGCCTGATAGTCGGCATCGATGGCCGCTTGCTGAGCCGGCATGAGCTTCAAGAGCGCCGTCCGGGTCGCCGCCGCGATCGCGGCCTCCACCGAAGCGCCCGGCGCCGGGGCGACCTTCGCGCGAAACGGAGGGTAGCGCCCGGTGATCGCGTTGACGGCCTCGAACACCGAGACCTGCACGATCGCCATCGCTCTCACGGTGATGGGCGGAGCCGGGATCCGGGATACGACGTCGGCGGCCCTGGCGTTCGCGTCGGTGACGACATCGGCCCGGGCCGGCGGCGCGACGGCGGACAGCAGTATCGCGACGAGGCCCCAGAGACATGCCCTGGTGCGGCAACGGTTGGTCTTCATGGTGGCTCCTCCTAGGTCAGCGTTACACCATGCTCGTTCGGCAAGCGTTAGCCGCGGGTAAAAAAAGTGTTAGGGATGCTATAGTCGGCGTCACCCCCGGATGGGGTGGCGATGCCGGCTCTGACCCTTTCCCTGCTCGGCGGATTCCGGGCCCGTCTCGACGACCGGTGGCTGACCTTGTCGAAGAAGGCCCAGGCGCTGCTCGCTCACCTGGCGCTTTCACCGG
>Ga0068862_100004034_pt1 | contig 12440 bp, 12 predicted proteins | sample KBSSwiS52_FD_66598 | JGI IMG/M metagenome (GOLD analysis project Ga0068862, IMG submission 66598) | Switchgrass rhizosphere microbial communities from Kellogg Biological Station, Michigan, USA - KBS Switchgrass S5-2 | ecosystem: Host-associated > Plants > Roots > Rhizosphere > Soil ... | reverse complement strand
TCTTGGTGTCGACATCACCGCCCTGGACGTCGATCTGGCGCGCGCCGCCCGTGAACTGACGGGTAAACTCTGTCAGTGAGGAGTTGGGCGTGCCATCCGATCCATATTCATGGAAGACGAAAGCGCCCAGCGCGAAGTCAAGTTTATCCGCGAGCGCCTGGCCCGTCGCCGTAACCTCGCCAGACCACTGCTTGATGTCTTGCAGCCCGACGGTGCCAGACGAATCGAGGATCCTGACCGGCGTGCCATCGCTGTCGAGATTAGACACGGCCGATCGAACATGGCGATAGGCGCCGACCGCTTTGATTGCCCCGAACCCGGTGTTGAGCGTGCCAGTCAAACCATACGTTTGCGTCCGTACATTAGACTCCGTAATCGAAGTGAGCCAGGTGCGGTAAGGGTTATTCCCACCAAGAGCCTGTGTTTGGGCGAGAATGGCATCTCCCGCTGCAGAGCATGCGGCAAGGTCCGCATTACAGGCCCCGGCGCCAAGTTGTTCGATCCCGCCTTCCAATGAAGCCAGCGAGCCTGGCTGGAAGTAGCCTAAATGCCACTGGTCGTCTTGAGTCTTGCTATGGAACGTTTCGCCTGACAGCAGCAGTGTGAGGTTTTCCGTCGCCTTGACGAGCAGCTTACCGCGAACAAGATAGTTGTTCAGGTTCTGGATCTTACGGCCCGTCCCAATTTCAGTGGCGTAGCCGTCACGTCGGTCACCGGCGTAGACGATCCGTGCAGCAACGCGATCACTGACCAGGGGCGTATTGAGCACTGCGGTGAGGTTTTGATAATTGAACCGTCCGTAGGTACCCGAGATTGACCCGGAAAGCCCATCAGCGACGCTTGGATCGTTGGTGTTGATCAGCACGGCACCACCCGACGTGTTGCGGCCGAACAGAGTACCTTGAGGTCCCTTCAAAGCCTGAAAATTGTCGATATCGACCAAAGATGCATTGAGGCCGTAGGCACGGCCCCAGTATACGCCATCGACATAGGTACCGACCGATGGATCCAGTGTCGCGAGAGTATCCAGCTGCAATTGCCCACGCATCTGAACCAGCACCGCTGCCGGGCTGGTGGTCGACTGGGTGAGAACCAAGCCGGGCGTCAAATTGGCGACTTCGGGCAGCGCGCGAACGTTTTGCTGCTGAAGCGCGGCGCCGCTGTAGGCTGTGACCGCCACGGGCACATTCTGGAGATTTTCCGCGACCCTACGCGCGGTGACGACGATGTCGCCTAAACCGGCTTCCTCGCCCTGCCCCGCCGAGGTATCAGCCCCCGTGCCAGTTCCTACCGGCGGCGCTGATCCGACTGCATTCCCCGATCCGTCGGTACCGTAAGTCCCAGGAACTGGCGGCTTGGGCGAGACCTGCTGTGCATAAACAGACCCGGACATAGTGCCAGCAGCGAATGCAATCACCGAGCACATACGATAGACGTTTTTTCTCAAATTTCCCTCCCATCGGTCTCAATACATGTTCCGATCTTCGCCGGAAGCTGAGCCGCGGGGATGACGAATAGTGACACTCGTGTCAAGTTGCGCTTAGGCCTGCATGCTTGGTTCTCTGGATGATACGTCACCATTGTGTTCCACCAGCCATGTGGCAGAGAGAACGCGCGCAGCAGTATGTCCGACAAGCGCGAAACATGCCCTAGCGGTGGTGCGGCAATAAGCTTGCGATACGCGTTGGCGACCTTCGGGACGTACCCTCGCGGGGTTCGAAATCGATCGATCGGACTTCGACGAGCTTTGGCTCTTTGCGGTCGATACCGGCGACGGCCTTCATCCGGAGGATTGCGCCGCAGTCGGCCGGTTCCGGTCGAACGGCGGCGGCCTGCTGGTCACGCGAGATCACATGGATCTTGGAAGCTCGGTCTGCTCGCTCGGCGGCATCGGCCGCGCGCATTATTTCCACAGCACGAACGTCGATCCCGATGAGGCGAACCGCGTCATCGACGACCGCGAGACGTCGTACATTCTGTGGCCGAACTATCATTCCGGGTCCAATGGCGATTTCCAGGAAATCGAGGTCGTCGGCCCCCCGCATCCGGTACTGCTTGATCCGGCCACGCCAGGCGGGCTGATCCGATATCTGCCGGCCCATCCCCATGAGGGCGCGGTAGGCGCGCCGGTCGATGATCAAACCGCGCGGGTGATCGCGACGGGAACCAGCAGGTCAGCGACAGGCAATTCAATCTGGCCGTCGCGTTCCTACCATGACTTTGCTGAAACCACGGCTGCCGAATGGTCACGAGGCTGAGCCATGGAGCCCCCGGGCTTCGGACCGACGGGTCTGCATTCGCATTCTGAAACGCCTGCAAGGGTTCAGCGCAATGACCGAGACTTATCACAAGGCGCATCCCCTGGACCGCGCCGCGATGGTGGCGATGCGCGGCACGATCACGGCCCATCTGGGCCCGAATAGCCGCCCCGCGTTCGATGAGCTGAGGGGTAGGAATCCGTCCGATCAAACCAGCATGGCGTCCGCAGATAGCCGGGCTGCGTGACCAACATAGCCTGGCCTCTTATCTTCGGACGGAATTGCGGTGTTTAGCCATACAAACGCGTCGGCAGCGCGATCACTTGGCCTCGGCCATCCACTGCACGGCGTCCTCGCCTGCTGGAATCCAAAGTGGCGCGTTCGGGTCAGTGGCCGCATGCCAGACTGCCTGCGCCACATCGCCTGCATGGGTGACCGGGCCGCTCACTTCGCGGAAATTGGCGATCATGCCCTCAATCACGGGTTTGTAATCAGGATCATCCAACCCACGAAGATGGGGCATGGCATTCTCGCCGAAACGGGTTTCCGGCGCACGACCGGGAAGAACCATATGCACGCGCACGCCAAAAGGCTCCATTTCGACGGCAAGCGATTCGGTAAGCGCATTCACCGCCGCCTTGCTCGCGCGATAGACACTGACCAAAGGCAGGGGCTTGAGCGTTGCCGAGGAGCTGACGTTGATGATCGTTCCACTGCGCCGCTTGCGAAATCTGGGCAGAACCGCCTGAACCATCGCCAGCGTGCCGAGCACATTGGTCTCGAATAATTGGCGCGCCGTCTCGGTTTCGATCAATTCGACGGGCACGGCGGCGCCAAAGCCTGCATTATTGACCAGAACGTCGATCTCGCCTGCCAGTTCGTGCGCGCTGGCGATGCTGGCGACATCGGTAACGTCGAGCGGCAGCACCGTGAGATTGTCGGACGTCGGCAGAATGTCCGGCTCAGGGTTACGCATCGTAGCAATTACCCGCCAGCCGTTCTCGAGGAACAGCTTCGCGGTTTGAAGGCCGAAGCCTGAGGAACATCCGGTGATGAGGACAGAGGGCATGGAGAACTCCTGTATCGTTGCGGTCCTCTAGAGGTGGTCAACGCATACAGGACCTTCTATGTATGATCGTCCAGAATTAATTGGCAATAGTCCTGATATGACGGTCGACCCACTTTCCGAGATCGTGACCTTGCTGCAGCCGTCGGCCAGCTACTCGAAGCTTGTCGAATATGCCGGGCGCTGGCGCATCCGCTCTCATCTCGCAGGCAAACCCGTCTATTTTGCCGTTCTGGAAGGCGAGTGCCGCGTGGTAGGCGCCGGTAAGTCCCCCATCATCGTGCGTTCCGGCGATTTCGTCCTGGCCCCCACGTCAAGCGAGCAGGTCCTCGAAAGCATCGAGGCGCCGGGCCATGGGATCGACATGGTGCCTAGGGAACTCGGCGGGGGCCGGTTTCGAGTCGGGCCAGCAGATGCGCCGGTCAATTTGGGGATGCAGGTCGGTTTTTGCAGCTTCGCCTCACCCGATGCGGCATTGCTTGTCTCACTCCTTCCGGCGAGCGTCGTCGTCCGCGGCGAGCCGAGGCTGGCGCAACTGCTTGCTCTGGTTGGCGGCGAGACCCGCGCTGCACGGCCCGGGCGCGAGCTGGTCCTGGAGCGGCTGCTGGAAGTGCTGTTGATCGAGGCGCTGCGCTGCGGAAGCGATTCCGCTTCTCTGCCCAGTGTTGCGCGCGGCCTGTCCGACGACCGTCTGGTTGGGGCATTGCGTGCGATGCATGGGCAGCCGGCGCATGGCTGGACCGTGGCCGATCTGGCGGCCGAAGCAGCAATGTCGCGCTCGGCCTTCTTCGCGCGTTTCAACCGTATCGTCGGGTTGCCGCCGATGGAATATCTCCTGACCTGGCGCATGGCGCTCGCAAAGCGCATGCTGCGCACGCGCGAACTCGCGATCGAGCAAGTTGCGGCGCGGATCGGCTATGGCTCGGCCAGTACATTCAGCACCGCCTTCACGCGCCACGTCGGGATGCCGCCGTTGCGTTATGCACGATCGGTCGTCGCGATGTGACAAGTAGACCAACGATCAGGAAGGTTTCAAAGGCGGCAAGGAATGGCACCAAGGCTGCCTCTATTCGGCGGGACGTGACCATTCGGGCAGCTGCGCCGCGAGGAACAAACGGCGGGTTGTAGGATAGCGATTTCGACCGCTGAACGGCCGCGCTGTCGGCGGAGGGTGGCATTAGGACTGACCGGTCATCCAACCTGTCAGCCGCTGTCAGTTGCCGTGCGCGAACGCCGTCGTTCCAACCTCGTCGAGCCCGCACTCAGCGAGGAAGCGGAGCGCATCCCCGCCGGGGCGATACTGGTAAGGGTAGTCTGTCGAGAATAGCAACCGACCTGTCCCTACGATCACCGCCGCTCGTTGCAGATAGTGGAGCAGAAAACATCCCACTGGCGTTGACGTACAGATTTGTGGTGAACGTAATGCGCAATCGGGTGCAACAAACCCGCGACGCGGTCCAATCGCCGATGCTCCACATTATCGCGCTGGGATGATTGGCCGCTTGGCGAACCCATGCCGACAGCCCGGCAGACTATCAGGCGCTGTGCCGTCAGGTCAGCTTTTTCCCATTCCACCACAGCCTGGCGAACCGAGCCTATCGGCATGCTGCACGTGTGCTGGCCCAATCGGTTGCGGCCTCGAGCAGCGTCACGTACTCGGCTCGGCTGTAGCTTTCAGGCAGATGCCCGATCGCCGAATAGAACATACGCCCCAGCTTGCGGTGCTTCGACCCGACGCAATTCGTCCAGGCCAGTGGATGATCACCCATCCGAAGATCGCGCCCGCGTCCGTCTACCGGCTTGTAGGTGCTCTCATCCAAGGCCAGGAGAACCTGTGCCCCCATGCTGCGAGGGTTGGTGGAAAACGAATACCATTCGTCGCTCATTCGCCACTCCGCGGGCAGCGCCTTGGCCAGCGGATGCACCTTGTTCGCCACAATTCTGGCCTCTTGGAACTGCGGGTTCATGGGATGGCCGTCGAACCTGGCGCCGATCAGGTTATCCGCATACCAGTCCCAGAAGTAGGCTGGATCACCGGCCGAACCATGCACCGCCACGAACCCGCCGCCTTTGCTCAGGTAGTCGCGCAGCGCCCGGCGCTGGCCCAAGGTCAGCACGTCGCCACTGATGTTATTCCAGATCACCGCATCGAACCGCTTCAGCGTTCCTGGGTTGATCGCGCCGCCCTTGGCGGTCGTTACGATTTGCCAACCCTTACGTCGCGCAATCTCGACGAAGGCCCTGTGCGCCGCATTGACCGAAGGCACGTCTTTGAAACCGTTGATCTTCTCGAAGAGGAGCAGGTGCCGCTTGCCTGGTGTGAGCGTGAACGATGGCACCTCATTGTCGTAACGCGCGCAGCGCGCCACCTTGTCCGCAGCGCTGACCGGCAGGGCCCGTAACTGCGTGTCGATCTCCGCCATCGCCGTATCCTTGATCCCCGTCAGCATCCCGGCGTCGCGCAAGGTGAGGATCGCAGCGAAGGTCGGCGGGGTCGCCGACATGAACATGGAAGGCAACTTGGACGGCGGACGCCCGCCATGCGCGACGAGAACAGCCGTGGCCGCAGGGCTCAGCCAAACGTCGATAAGCGGCGAATTCGCGGAGAACGGCATCTCGCGCAACGGACAATCCGTCACGGGTTGCGCCGCTGCAGCCTCCCCGGCCACCATGATGCCGAGCAGCGCGGCCGCAGCCAAAAGGCCCCGTCGTATCAACCGCATCCAAGCACTCCTTTCCCTGTTCTTAACCTAGGTCGTGAAGTCATAAAACTGCGCCTATCGAAGAGCGCTTAGATGCTTCGGACGTCCGCGCGTTCACTAATCGGCTACAGCCTTGTCGAAGCGGGGGGCGAGCTTCAGGAACTCGTCGCCCCAACCGCTTTCGATGCTGACCTCTTGAAGCGAGCTTGTCGGGCCGAAAAGAACCTGTAACGGCAGAAGTTTGATCGTTTCGGCGGCATCGATGCGTCATAAAATGTCGTCGATCTCCGCGACCGCCTCATTGCTGTTTGCCCAGCGTGACCAAGAGAAGTCGTTATCCTGTCGGGCGAGCAACGTGCGCGTATCTTCCGGCACATCTACGAGGGCCTCACAGATCATTTTCTGCTCCCACAATTGCACGATGTTATTCGCTCATCACGCAACCGCAAGTGCCAAGCTCTAATCCGTGCCGCGCCCGTTGTTGTGAACCGCGGCGCCAAACCTGCACCGGGTTGACGTGGTGCCGTCTCGGTGCAAGTTGGTTGCTAATGCGAATCACTCGCATCTTGTCGAAAAGGGGATATGGATGGGGGCTCCAGCACTTTCCGCGCGATCCGGAAGCAAGGGCCGCTTTCAATCGCAAAGGCCGATGGCCGTGGAATCATGGCGCCATGCCCGTCCGGCTTGCGCCTCCCTAGCGCTCGCCATCGCCATGCTCGCCACCTCGGCGCAGGCGCAGGACAACGATGGCTATTTCTGGCTCGATCGCCTGAACCGGATCGTCGTGACGGCAACGCGGACGCCAGTAAAGATCCAGGACGTGCCGGTTAGCATAACGGTCAAGACCGACGAGCAGATCGCCGACGAGATGGTCTCCGATATCAAGGATCTCGTGCGGTTCGAACCCGGCGTGAGCGTGCGGCAGGCGCCCAGCCGCTTCGGCGCCGCGCTGGGCGTCACCGGGCGCGACGGCGCATCCAGCTTCAACATCCGCGGGCTTGAAGGCAACCGCGTGCTGATCCAGGTGGATGGCGTGCGGGTGCCGGACGGGTTTGAATTCGGCGCCCAGGCGGCAGGACGCGGCAATTACGTCGATCTCGGCCTGGTCAAATCGGTTGAAATCCTGCGTGGTCCGGCTTCGGCGCTCTACGGCAGTGACGGCCTTGCCGGTGCGATCAGCTTCGTCACCAGCGATCCCGCCGACCTGCTCAAGGGCGAGGCGAAGATCGGCGGGCGATCGCGCGCAAGCTATGACTCGGCCGACAACGAGTTCAGCGAAACCGCGATCGTCGCGGCACGCAGTGGCGGGCTCTCAGGCATGGTCGCCTATACCCGCCGCGATGGTCATGAACTCGAAAACCAAGGCACCAACGATGCCCCCAATTCAACGCGGACCACGCCGAACCCTCAGGACACGCGGTCCGATGCCCTGCTTGGCAAGCTGGCACTGGAAACCGGACCATCGAGCCGCCTCCGGCTGACCGGCGAGTACCTGAAAGGGATCGTCGATACGAACGTTCTGAGCGGCGTCGCCCCGGTCGCCTCCGCCCCGACCAGCGTGCTGGCCCTGAACGCGCATGACTCCACTTCGCGCAAGCGCCTTGCGATCGACTGGAAGCAAGAGGCCGAAGGCGCGATCGATTTCGTCCAGCTCACCGCCTATTGGCAGCAAGGCGAAAACCGCCAGTTCACCGCGGAGGATCGCAATACCGCGCTCGACCGCACCCGCCTCAACGTCTTCAAGAACCGGGTCTTCGGCGGCGCGGCGGACTTCCGCTCGGACTATCTGACGGGCGAGATCCGCCATCAGCTTGCATGGGGTATCGATGCCTCGATAACCCGCCAGGAGGGTCTGCGCGACGGCACCGTGCCGACAGCCCCGGACGTGTTCCCAACCCGGGCATTCCCGGTCACCGACTTCATCTTGGCCGGCGGCTATCTGTCCGACCGGATCGAAATCGCCAACGGCAGGCTCCTGCTCTATCCCGCCATCCGCTACGACCATTTCAGCCTCGATCCCAAGGACGATCCGCTGCTGCCGACATTCGTGGCGGCAAAGCAGAGCGGCTCACACCTCTCGCCCAAGATCGGTGTGGTCGCGAAGCTGACGCGAACGATCAGCGTTGTCGCCAACTACGCCCACGGATTCAAGGCGCCCGCCCCCAGCCAAGTCAATCAGTTCTTTGAGAATCCTACCTCGCCGTTCGGGGCCTATCGAACGATCCCCAATCCCGATCTGAAGCCGGAGACCAGCAGGACGATCGAGGGCGGCGTACGCTTGACCAGCAATCATGTGATTGCCAGCGTCACAGGCTTTTCCGGACGGTTCCGCAACTTCATCAGCCAGGAAATGATCGCGGGGACCGGCAGTGTCGCCGATCCCATCATCTACCAGTACATCAATCTGGCTCGGGTGAAGATCAAGGGCATCGAAGGCAAGCTCGATGTTGCTGCCGGGAACGGGCTGACCGGACAGCTCGCCATCTCCTATGCCACGGGTGACAGCTCGCGCAACGGCATCTCCACGCCGCTCGTCACGATCGATCCCCTGAAGCTTGTGGTGGGCATAGGCTATCGCGACCGTGCCGATCGGTCCGGCGGCCAGGTCACGCTGACCCATTCGGATCGCAAGGAAGAGAGCCGCGCCGCAACCGGTGCATACCGGCCTGATGCCTTCACGATCCTCGATGCAACCGGCTTCGCCAAACTCATCGAAGGGCTGACGCTGCGCGCCGGCATCTTCAACATCCTGGATAAAAAATATGCCTGGTGGAGCGACGTGCGCGGCCTCGCGGCCACCTCGACCGTCACCGACGCTTACACTCAGCCGGGCCGTAACGCGAGCATCTCGCTCAGCTATCGTTTCTGATCAACAGGGAGGAAAAACCATGACACGCCTCAAGACCACGATTGGCGCAAGCCTGCTCGCGGTCGCCCTCGCTGGGAGCGCAGCGCTTGCCCATCCGCCGATCGCCGCCGAACAGGCAACAGCCAGCTTCGAACAGGACCGCGCCGACATTCTCGCCATGGCCGGCAACTACAAGGTCCGCTTCGACATGCAGGAATCTACCCGCTGGGACCCGGCCTACACCCCGCTGGACCGCAAGATTTCCGGCGGCAACGAGGTCGTCCGCGTTGTCGCAGACACGGGTCGCAAGATCATTCTCCAGCATCTGCTCGTCGTCCAGGACGAGGGCAAGGACATGGTGATCAAGCACTGGCGGCAGGATTGGGAATACGAGCCCGCGCGCGTGCTGGTCTATTCGGACACCAACACGTGGAAGTGGGAAGACGTCCCGGAAAAGATGCGTACAGGGCGCTGGTCGCAGACAGTCTGGCAGGTCGATGACAGTCCGCGCTACGGTGGCTGGGGGCAATTCGAAACCCAGGGCGGGCTCCGGCGTTGGCGCTCGAACTGGACCTGGCGGCCGCTCGCGCGCCGCGATGCCGTGCGTCACCCAGTCTATGATCGCTACCTGTCGATCAACCGCCACCAGAACACGACCGATGGCTGGATCCACTGGCAGGACAACACCAAGATGGGAACCAAGGACGGAAAGCTTGTACCTATCGTCCAGGAATATGTCCTCAACACCTACACGAAGTTCGACGGCTACAACGTGAAAGCCGCAGATGATTATTGGGCCACGACCAAGGACTACTGGGCCGCGGTACGCACCGAGTGGGACCGCATCGCAACAGAAAAGGGCGGCATCGGCATCGAGGAGGAAGCCGAGACGGGAACGGTCATCAGCGCCCGGCTCATGGAGCTGGCAAACGAGGTTCAGGCCAAGACGACGACCACCGCCAAGGCTGCGGCCGAAGCACGCAAGCTGATCGGCGAGAATACCCGCCGTCTTTGATGTTCGACAACGAGAGGAGCCCGTCATGTACGACTTTCTGGACCGTCCTGTCACCAGTCTCGACCACGGCGGCCGTTTCCTCGTCTGGTCCACCCGAAGCTGGGTCGGGGCCCTATCCGAGAGAAAGTGCCCGGCCGGCGCGATTGCCGCAGGTTTCGAGCAATGGAACATGCTGAAAGGGCTTCAGCCATTCCTGCGGATGATGGCGCTGTTCAACCGGCACGGGCTCGAAAACTTCCAGTTCTGCGCCCTGCAGTGCAACCACGTGTCCGAACACGAGGCGATCATCATCAGTCTCGTCTGCGCCCTTCGCGACGAGGCCCCCTGTGCGCTGCGCCAGACGCTTGATCTGCTCGTTGAAGCGGAAGCGGTCGGCGATGTGATCCTCTCGCTGGCCGATCTAGGAAACGCGATGGCGGCAGCCGGAATCCATCCTGTTCGGCCTATTCCGGACCATTCCCCGCGCGCCAATGGCACGAAAGCCTCCGGCGGATAGTCCGGCGGTCGGCCGTATGGAACCCCTGTCTCTCCCCCAAAATCGAGGCGTACAATGATGAGCGATCGCCACGCCATGCGGGCTGCCCTGCCCCCATCGGCCATCTCGACAATCGAAACCGTCCAGGCTGTTCGCCACTGGAACGATCACCTGTTCAGCTTCGAAATCTCGCGGCCACGCAGCTTCCGGTTCCGATCCGGTGAGTTCGTCATGATCGGCCTGGCCGGTTTCAGAAAGCCGGTGATGCGCGCCTATTCGATCGCCAGTCCGGCCTATGCCGAGACGCTCGAATTCCTCTCGATCAAGGTCCCGATGGGACCGCTCACCTCGCGATTGCAGGGCATAATGCCCGGCGATCCGCTGTATTTGGGCCGCAAGGCGACAGGCACGTTGGTGGCCGACGCCTTACGGCCTGGAAAGCGGCTATTCCTGTTGTCCACGGGGACTGGCCTTGCCCCCTTTCTGTCCATCATCCGGGATCCCGATATCTATGAGCGCTTTGGCCAGGTCATCGTCGTTCATTGCGTGCGCCACGTCAGCGATCTTGCCTTTCGCGCGGAACTGGAAAGCCATCTGGCCGATGACCCGCTGGTCCAGGACCAGGCGCTACTGCAACTAACGTATGTGCCAACCGTGACGCGCGAGCCATTCCACACATCCGGACGCATTGGCGATCTGGTCGATTCCGGCCGGCTTTTTCGTGGCGTTGGCGGTCCGACTGCCTTTGATCCCGCCACCGATCGGATCATGCTGTGCGGCAGCATGGCCATGATCCGCGACTTCGCCCGCCGCCTTGAGCTTGCAGGGTTCGACGAAGGCTCGAACGCAGCCCCTGGAGCCTTCGTCATCGAGCGGGCATTCGTCGGGTGACCGTTGCCGTTTGCCCAAGGTGCAGGTGTCTCGAAAAGAAGCCGTCGAAGCCGCGTGGGCGGCTACCCGCTCGCGGGACCATTGCGTGCGTTCTTCCAGCGCGTGGCAGCGAAGAGAGGCAAGTCAATCGCCGCGGTTGCCACAGCACGAAAGGTGACGAGGATTATCTGCCATATGAGTTCAGCTCAGCGCAAAGGGAAACCTAACGCGCGCAGGGCCGACTTCAGACGTTCGCGCCCGTTCAGCGAAGCAGCGGAGCTTCCACGCTTCAAGAGGAGCGCGCGCCAGCCAACCACATCCTGCCCCTGGCCACGTTGGAATTCGCGCGACACTTCGTCGTATGCCGCGATAGGCTCGCGCTGCGCCTCCAGCCGGTAAACTTCGTGGTGAAGCACTGCGGACTGCGGCAATCGCGGCTTGATCGCTGCCGGAGCCGCCTCGTCCGGCCAACCGACCACCAGCCCGAAAGCAACCACGGCACGCGGCGGAAGCTCGACCAACGCCGCCACGTCTTCCGGATGATTGCGCAAGGCACCGATATAGACGGTTCCCAGGCCAAGCGATTCCGCCGCGATTACAGCGTTCTGCGAAGCCAGTGCAGCATCGAGCGCGGCGACGGTAAAGCTCTCCAAGAACTCGAAGCCTTCCGCCATTGCGCCGGCATCATCCGCCACCAGCTTGGCGCGGGCCAGGCCTGCGATCCACAGCAGGATCAACGGCGCCTGGGCGATGTGTTTCTGCCCCCCGGCGAGCTCCGCCAATTTGCTTCGCTTGTCCGCGTCGGTGACCGCGACCACGCTCCAAAGTTGCAAGTTCGATGAACTCGCCGACGATTGGGCCGCGGCGACCAACGTCTCGATAAGGTTGTCGGGTAGCGGTTCGGAGTTGTAGGCCCGCACTGTCCGGTGCGCCAGCAACCTGGAGATCGTATCGTTCCAAAGGATGCTGTTGGGGCGGCTCGCCCCGTAGCGAGCAGCCAATGCGAGATCGACCGGCCTGTTCTGCGGATCGTCAAGAGCCATGGGGTATTCCTTGCTGAGGTGCCGGAAAGCGTACGAAGACGCTCCGGCACGCTCAAACCAGATGATCCAATAGATCTATGAACAGCGATCAAGCGTGGCTGGAAGGCCCTGGCCGAGACCGCGCGCGTCACGCTTACCCTGCTTCGCAGCTGTGGCTGCGAGG
>Ga0068862_100004032_pt1 | contig 12442 bp, 7 predicted proteins | sample KBSSwiS52_FD_66598 | JGI IMG/M metagenome (GOLD analysis project Ga0068862, IMG submission 66598) | Switchgrass rhizosphere microbial communities from Kellogg Biological Station, Michigan, USA - KBS Switchgrass S5-2 | ecosystem: Host-associated > Plants > Roots > Rhizosphere > Soil ... | reverse complement strand
GTTCCGACGACGACGCCGTCCAGGCTTCTGGTCGCCACGTTTCCGGCGACGTCGACGCCCGCCACCGGGGACTCGCGCACCATGCGCGCCAAACCGAAGTCGAGGATCTTGATGCGGTCGTCGTTCGTGACCAGCAGGTTCTCGGGCTTCAGATCGCGATGGACGATGCCTTTCTCGTGCGCGGCTCCGAGTCCCTGCGCGATCTGTAGCGCAAACGCCACCGCCTTCCGCACCGTCAGCGCTCCGGCGGACAGCGTTTCGCGCAGCGTGCGTCCCTCGAGCAGCTCCGATACCACGAACGGCTGGTCGTCGTGGACGCCCACGTCAAAGATCGCCAGGATGTTCGGATGGTTCAGCGCCGCCGTGGCCAGCGCTTCCTGCTCGAATCGCCTCAATCGATCACGGTCGGTGCCGGCTGCCTCGTGCAGCACTTTGATGGCCACGTCCCGGCGCAACTGCGTGTCGTGGGCCCGATAGACCTCGCCCATTCCGCCGGCGCCAAGCGGACCGACGATTTCGTAGCGGCCGACACGGGTCCCGCGTGTGAGGGACATGGGCGGCGCGGATTATCACACATCACCATCGACGACGCTGCAAACCCCGTTACGATCCCTTCACCCGCTCCACCGCCTCCATCACGCGAAGAATATTGCCGCCGAGAATCTTCTGGATGTCGGCCTCCGAGTAGCCCTTCTTCAGCAGCGCCTCGGTCAGCTTGGGTAGCTTCGACGCATCCTCCATTCCCAGCGGCATCGTCGCGCCGTCGAAGTCCGAGCCGAGGCCGACGTGATCGGCGCCGGCGACCTTCACCGCATGGTCGATGTGCTCGACGATCTTGTCCCACATCACCTTCGGCAGCTCGCCTTTGGCCATCGCCTCGTGATCGATGCGCTCGCTCTCCAGGGTCGAGCAGGCCTCGTCGCCGCCGCATTTCTTCGACATCGCCGCCATCGCCTCGACGACGTTGCCGGACTTCTTCTCGCTGGCGACGCGGAACTCCTCGCTGAGGAAGCCGGCGTGGTAGTTGATCATCATCACGCCGCCGTTTTTCGCGAGCGCGCGCATCATGTCGTCGGTCATGTTGCGCGGGTGATTCGCAATCGCGCGCACCGACGAGTGAGAAGCCATCACCGGCGCCTTCGACACTTCAAGCGCGTCGTAGAAGGTCTTGTCGGCGACGTGCGAGATGTCGACGACGACGCCAAGGCGGTTCATCTCGCGCACGACGTCCTTGCCGAACGCGGTCAGGCCGTTGTGGGCGGCCTGGTCGGTCGACGCATCGGCCCAGTTGTTGTTCTTGAAATGCGTCAGCGTCATGTAGCGGACGCCGAGCGCCGCGTAGACCCGCAGCAGCCGCAGATCGTCGTCGATCATGTGGCCGCCCTCCATGCCCATCAGCGCCGCGATCTTGTGCTCGGCCGCCGCCTTGCGCACGTCCGCGGCGGTCGTCGCCAGCACGAGGTCTTTCGGATTCGTCCGCACGGCTTCGCGCACCGCGTCGATCTGATCGAGCGCGCGCTTGACGGCCGGCGGACCGGTCACGTCGCTGGGAACCCAGATCGAGAAGAACAGCGCATCGAGGCCACCCTCGCGCATGCGCGGGATGTCGATGTTCCCGTTCTTGTTCCTCGCGGCGAGATTGAAGGTTTTTTCGAAGACGAGCCGCTGCGTGGTGTCGTCGTGCGAATCGACGACGATGGCGCGATCGTGCAGCTGCTTCGCCCGCGCGGACACCTGGTCGCCCGCAGGGGCCTGTGTGAAGACAAGGACTGGCAGCAGGACCACACCGCCGCCAATCGCGCGCACGAGAAAATGTCTCATGCCGCGATCTTATCGCAGCACACCTAGCCCCTTAACCGCGAGCCTACTCGTATCTGAGAGCCACCATTGGATCCACCCGCGTGGCGCGCCGCGCCGGGATGTAGCTGGCCACGAGCGCGGTGGCCGTCAGCAACACGGCGATCGCGGCAAACGTCAGCGCGTCCGTCGGCGTCACCCCGAACAGCAAGGTCTGAATCAGCCGTGTCGCCCCCAGCGCGCCGACGACGCCGAGGCCAACGCCGCACGCCGCCAGCCACGCGGCCTCCCCGAGGACGATGCGGAGAACGTCGCCGCGGTCGGCGCCGAGGGCAATGCGAACGCCGAGCTCGTGCGTTCGCTCGGTCACCGCATACGCCATCACCCCGTAGATGCCGATCGCCGCGAGCAGCAGGCCCACCACGGCGAACATCGACACCAGGATCGTCCGGAACCGCGGCGGCGCCACGGCTTCGGTCATCAACTCGTCCATCGTGCGCAGATTCACGATCGGCAGATCTTTGTCGAGGTCCGCGACAACCGCTCTCACCGCGAGCTCGAGCGATTGTGGATTCATCGCGGTTCTGATGACGACGTACTGGTTGTTGGTCGTGTTCTGGCGGAACGGATAGTAGACAACCGGCTCCGGCGGCGCGTCCAGGCCGGAATAGTTGATATCGCCGACGACGCCGACGATCGTGTTCCACGTGTTGTTCGGCCGCTCGGGTCCGCCGATCTTGAGCCGCCGGCCCACGGGATCGGCGCCTGGAAAGTACTGCTTCGCCAGCGTCTCGTTGATGATCGCGGCATCGGGCGCCTTGTCATCGTCGCGTTCGGTGAAGAACCGGCCTCTCAGAAGCGGCGCGCCGAGCGTCGAGAAGTAGGTCTCGTTCACGAACAGCAGCGGACCGAGCGGCACGGTCTGGTTCGGCGCCAGGACCTGGCCTTCGACCATGAAGTTGTCGGTCATCGCGAGCAGAAATGGCGGGAGACTGATCGTCAGGCCGGCGGCTTGCACGCCAGGCAGCATTTCGAGGCGCTCCAGGAGCCTCGTGAAGAAACCTCGCTGCGCGGCGGCGTTCGCATATTGCGTCGGCGGAAGCGGCAGTCGGAACGTCAACAGATGCGACGGCTCGAATCCGGGGCTGACGCGCTGCAGCGCAACGAAGCTCCGGACCATGAGACCGGCACCCACCGACAGCATCAGCGCCAGCGCGATTTCAGCCACCACCAGCGACCGCTGGACGCGTCTGTGACTGGCCCCGGCAACGCGTCCCCCTTCTTTCAGGGTCTCGACCAGCGGGGTGTGCGACGCGCGAATCGCCGGCGCGACACTGAAGATCACGCCGCAGATCGATGCGACCGCCAGCGCAAACAGGAAGATCGGTGTACTCATCCCGACTTCGTCGAGTCGCGGAATCCCTTCCGGCGCCAGCGCGATGAGCGCGCGTGTCCCCCAGAAGGAAAAGGCGACGCCGGCGATTCCCGAGACGATGCCGAGTACCACGCTCTCGGTCATCAGCTGCCTGATGATCCGGCCCCGTGCCGCGCCGAGCGCGCCGCGGACCGCCATTTCGCGCTCGCGGCTGGCCGCGCGCGCGAGCAGCAGGTTCGCGACGTTCGCCGTCGCGATGAGTAGAAGACAACCGACGGCGCCGAGCAGCACGTAGAGAATCCGCCGCACGTCGCCGACGACGGCGTCCTGGAGCGGAACCGCGTCGAGTGTCCAGTGCTCGGGGCCGGGGTTCTGGCGCTTCAGACCTGCGGTGACGACCGCCAGATTCGCCCGCAGCTCGGCGATGGACACGCCCGGCTTGAGGCGCGCGATGGCCGACAAGTAAAACGGCCCGCGACGACCCGGCTGCCCCATCGTCAGGATGCGCCAGATTTCCTTCTCGCCCCGAGGGTCGTTGAAGTCGGCGGGCATGACGCCGATGACCGTGTGCGGCTCCGCGCTGACCGGAATCGTGCGCCCGACGATCGACCGATCGCCGTGGTAGCGGCGCATCCAGAGCGCGTGGCTGAGGACCGCGGTCTTCGGAGCGCCTGGTTTGTCGTCGCCATCCTGGAACACGCGGCCGAGCGACGGGCGAGCGCCGAGCACGTCGAAGAATCGATCGGTCACCTTGGAACCTGGGACGCGTTCGGCCGGGCCGTCGCCGCCGGTGAGCGTTGCCGACGAGCCGTCAAAGGCGGCAACGGCGTCGGCCGTCTGGTTCTGGGAACGCCACGCCAGGAAGTCCGTGTCCGGAAGCACCAACCCGCCGCTGTCGGGTCCGGCGATACGAACGTGGACGAGTCGATCGGCGTCGCGGTATGGAAGCGGCCTCAGCAGTACGGCGTAGACCACCGTGAAGATGGCGGTCGTCGCCCCGATCCCGAGTGCCAGCGTGAGAATCGCGACGGCCGAAAAGCCCGGGCGCTTGGCCAGCAGGCGGATCGCGTAACGGGCGTCGGAGAGCAGAGTTCCCATGGGACGTTCGACGGTTGTCGCCACCGTTCGGTTGTGTCGGTGGCGACGTGTCGGGGCTGGGGCTAGCCGGCTCTCCGCTCCTACGCTTCCTCCCACTTGAATCGCGATGCGGCAATCGCGCTGAACGCGGCGGCGAAGCCGAACAACACAGCGGCGGGCGCGATGGCGCCGCGCAGCCCGATGCCGCGCCATGTCATGGCGTCCAGGCCATCGACGGCCCAGCGGACCGGCACGGCGAGAGTGAACTGCTGAAGCCAGGCCGGAAAGATGAACGACGGCACCCAGGCCCCGCCGAGCATCACCATCATCAGCACGGCCAGCGTCGTGATGCCGCGAGCGGTCGCCGGAGAGTTCCCCAGTGCCGCCACCAGCAGCCCGAACGTGGACGCCATCAAGGCACAGGCGACCGCAATGCCCAGGAATCCCAGAGCGCTGCCCTGGATCCTCACGCCGAAGACCACCATGGCAAACGTGAAGCACACGAGAAGAATCATCAACGAGACGATCGCCCCGCTCACGACCTTGCCTGTGAGAAGGGTGAACCTGGAGACCGGCGCGCTGCGCAGCCGTTTCCAGAGCCCGCGCTGACGTTCGAGGAGCATCTCGATGCCCATGTTGGCCATCGCGAACAACAGGAACTGAATGGCCATCCCGCTGAAGGAATGCGCGTAGCCGTTGTAGGCGATGTTGGAGCCGGCGGTCATCGCTTCTTCGTGGACCGTATAGGGCATCGTGATGCCTTGGCGGGCGCCGCCCGCCTGACTGCCGCTGGGCGGCTGCCGGTTGTAGAACTGCTGCACCGAGCTCAGCATGTTGATGAGCGCGCGCTTTTCATCGTCTGGCATCTGCGCGCCCTGAATCTGCGGCAGCGTCCGTTCCACCATCGCCCGGCCCTGGGCGCCGCCGAACATCTCCTTGCTCACCGATTCCATGACGTGCTGCGTCATGATGCCGCTGACCATCGCTTTTTCCGTGCTGCGAGACGGATCGAAGATCACGTTCAGCGGCGGCTTGGCGCCGTCCCCGAAGAACGCGTTGCCGGCGGCGTCACCGAACCCCTTGGGAATGATCACCGCCGCGGCCAGGCGCCCGCGGCGGACGGCATCCCTGGCCTCCGCTTCCGGCGGCGTCGTCACCTTGAAGTTCTTGTCGCCCTGCATGCCGGCGACGATGCCCGTGGAGATCGGACTGCCGTCCTGGTCGATGATCGCGACGGCGATCTTCGCCGGCTCGCTGCTGCGGTTGGGGCCGCTGAAGATCGATCCGAAGAACGACGCGATCGCGATCGGGACGACGAAGCTGACGATGACCGAGCGTTTGTCGCTGAAGAACAACTGCAGGTCCTTGCGGACCATCGCCGAGAGCGGTATGAGCGACATCAGTCTCGCAGGCTCCTTCCCGTCAGCGTGAGGAATACGGACTCGAGCGTCGCGCGCTCGCCGGCGACGGCGACGCGGGACTGCAGGCCGGCGAGCGTATCGTCGGCTATCACCTTTCCGTGGTCCACGACGACGATGCGATCGGCGAGGCGCTCGACTTCTTCCATGTAGTGGGTGGTGTAGAGGAGCGCTTTCCCGCGCGATTTCAGGAGCTCGAGGTTCTCGAAGATCGCGTTGCGGCTTTGCGGGTCGACGCCGACCGTCGGTTCGTCGAGCAGCAGGATGTCGGGATCGTGGAGGAGGCCGGCGGCCAGATTCAGCCGCCGCTTCATGCCGCCGCTATAGGTCTTGACCAGATCGTTCAGGCGATCGGCGAGGCCGACCAGGTCCATGGCGGCGCCGATCGCCTTGTCGAGCGCGGCGCCCGAGAGGTCGTAGAGCGCACCGAAGAACCGGAGGTTGGCACGCGCGGACAGCTCGTCGTAGAGCGCGAGGTCCTGGGGGACGAGGCCGATCTTGCGCTTTTTCGGATCCGTGTCGCCGGCCAGCCGCGCGCCGCCGACGAGCACTTCGCCCTTTTCCGGTGTCACGAGCGCGGCGATCATCGACACGGTGGTCGTTTTGCCGGCGCCGTTGGGGCCGAGCAGGCCGACCAGCTGTCCGCGCTCGACCGTGAACGACACATCGTCCACCGCGACGAGTTTTCCGAACGTCTTCCGCAGGTGGTGGACGTGAAGCATTGTTGGGGGATCTTCGCACGGCCGTTCCGGGCGGCCGGGGGTTTTCGGTGAACGGCAGCTTTCAGTGGATGAGAGGCGGTGTTTGGCGGTCTTTGGGGTCAGACCCGGGTCAGAGCGGGGTCGGACCCGGGTCTGACCCCAGGGTGCGTACGGGGGCGGGCGACGGCGTCTGATGGTGACAGGTTGTGGCGACGGCGAGCGTCAGGTTGGCGGTTTTCGACGCGCGGAGCGGCCGACACGTTGAAAATTCTTCTGCCTGCCGGAGTCGTAGGCTTCGCGGACCAGCGCCGCGAACGACGCGTCGAGCTGGTCGGCGCGTTCGATCTTGAAGTAGTGCCCGTGGCAGCGCGGCGCGAACGACTCGATCTCGACGAGCCTCGCGTCCGGCGGCAGCCGCCGCTCGAGGATGAGGCCGACGCGCAGGTGCGATCGCCGGACGGTCGCGCCGGCAAAACGCATCCGCACCATGAACACCACCCGCGTTTTCTGCGGGATCATCGTCGAGGGTCCAAAGGCCCTGACGATCGTGCGGAACTTCTGAAACAGCTTGAACACGTGCGGCTCGCTCTTCGCGAACAGCGCACCGAGCGCGAACCGGCCGCACGAGTGCCACATGTTGGCCGAGACGAACTTCGCCCGGCATTTCGGACACGTCCACAGCGGGGGAAGCGGCGCGCGCGCCATCGGGCGTCCTGCGGGATTCTATCGCGGCCGCATGTGTCGCGACCCTGAAGGGGTCGCGCTACGGATGGCACGCTCGTATGTAGCGCGGCCCTTTTAGGACCGCGTCATTCCGCCAGCGCGATGATCGGATCGATTCTCGTGGCGCGCCGCGCGGGCAGCGCGCACGCGACGACCGCGACCGCGGCCAGCAGCCCGGTGACGCCCGCAAGCACCAGCGGATCGGTCGCGCTGACGCCAAACAGCTGGCTCTCGAGACTCTTCCGCAGCGCGAGCGCGCCCACGGCGCCGAGCACGAACCCGCCGAGGATCAGGAAGAGTCCCTCGCGGAGGACCAGCTCGAAGATGCTCCGCGCGCTGCTGCCGAGCGCGATGCGGATGCCGATTTCCCGCCGGCGCTGCGTCACGAGATACGCGAGGACGCCGTAGATCCCGATCGCCGACAGCAACAGCGCGACGCCGCCGAACACCAGCGACAGCACGACCGGCGAACGCCGGCTGACCAGCGACTTGTCCATCCGCTGATCCATGGTCTGGATATCGAACACCGGGAGCTCGCGGTCGAGTCCGCCGAGCGCATTGCGAACGGCGCTCGTCAGCGACAGCGGGTCGCCTGCGGTCTTGACGGCAAACGTCAAGCCGGACGACGTGTCCTGATCGGTCGAGAAGTAATAGGCGCCGACGGACTTCTTGCCCTCGGTGAGGTCGTGCAGCTTGATGTCGCCGATGATGCCGACGACGGTCATGAAGGCGGTCTGGGGCGTGATCGCCGTCAGGTCCTTGATGTCGTTCGGAAAATACATCCGACGGCCGATGGGATCCTGCGTGGGCCAGAAGCGCTTCGCGAGCGTCTCGTCGACGATGATCGAGCGTGGGGCGACCGCCCGGCCTCCCACCGCGGTGGCCGTTGCGACGATCGGCGCGTCGCGTCCGTCGAAGAATCGGCCCCGCACGAGCTTCACGCCCATCGCTTCGAAGTACCCCGGCGTGACGCTGACTTGCGACGGAGAGATTACCGACTCGCCGGGCTTCATCTGATAGCCCTCGGCGAGAATGACGCTGTCGCTGTTGTTGCCGCCGAATGGAATGGTATCGGTGCCGCCGACCGCGGAGACTCCCGGCAAGGCGCGGAGCCGCCGCAGCGCCTCGTTGGTAAAGCCAATGAGCGCCTGGTCATCCGCATACCGCGACCGCGGCAGCGTAATCGACGCCGTCAGCAAGCCCTCGGGATTGAATCCCGGCTGGACGGCGAGCACCTGACGGAAGCTGGCGAACATCAGCCCCGCGCCGACGAGCAGCACGAACGCAAACGCGACCTGCGCGACCACGAGCCCCCGACGCAGCGTCCGCGCCCCGCGTCCGCTCGTCCCCGCTCGCCCTTCTTCGCGCAAGACGAGGGTCAGATTGGCGGGCAGCACACTGGCGACCGGAATGAGACCCAGGACGAAGCCAATCGCCGCGGCTGTCGCGATCGTATACGCTGCGACCACGCCGTCGAGCCGGATTTCCTCTCCTCGCGGCAGCTCCTGGATGCTCAGCGTTCCCAGAAGACGCAGCGCGGCGTAGCCAATGGCGAGGCCCGCCGCCGCCGCGACGAGCGTGAGGAGGACGCTCTCCACAATCAGCTGCCGCGCGACGCGCCTGCGCCCGGCGCCGAGCGCAAGACGCGTCGCCAACTCTTTCAGGCGGGCGCGCGATCGCACGAGCGACAGGTTCGCCACGTTCACGCAGCCGATCAGCAGCACGAACAGCGCGCCACCCCACATCAGGTACAGCGTCGCTTTGACGTCGCGCACGACCGTTTCCTGCAGCGGCACGACAGTCGTGTGGAAGCCGGCGTTGATCAGCAGCGGCTTGAGCGCCGGGAATTTTTCGAGATTGCGCGTGTTGAGGGCGTCGATCTGCTGCCGCGCGCGCTGGATGCTGGCACCAGGCTTCAGCCGTCCGATGTTCTGGTAGTTGTTGCTGTGCCGCTGCTCGTCGCTCTTCTGCTGAGGCGTAAACGCGAGGGGCCGCCAGAGCATGACGGTGGGATTCAGAAAATAGAACCCTTTCGGCATGACGCCGATGACCGTCAGCGGCTGGCTGTCGATGCGCAGCTCTTTCCCGATGACCCCCGGGTCGCCGCCAAACTGCGACTGCCAGAGCGCATAACTGAGAATGACCTTCTTGTCGTTGCCAACTTCGCCATCCTGTTCCGTGAAGGCGCGGCCGAGCGCCGGTCCGACGCGCAGCAGCCGGAAAAACGACGGCGTCGCCTGAGTCACCCTGACGCGAACCGGAGTGCCGTTCTGATCGATGCTCGCGTTGCGGCCGTTATACATGGCCAGCTCTTCGAACACGTCGGTCTCGCGCAGGCGATCGTAGTAGTCAGGCACCCCCGACGAGGTGCCCAGCGCCGCGCCGACCCCGGCGCCCGGATAGGCGTTGCCCATCTGCACGATCCGGTCAGATTCCGGCACAGGCAGCGGTCTCAGCAGGACGTTGTGGACCACCGAGAAGAGCGCGGTGTTCGCGCCGATGCACAAGGCGAGCGTCAACAGCGCGGTGAGCGTGAACGCCTTGTCTTTCCACAACAACCGGAGGCCGACACGGATATCGGAAACCATATCTCTCGATAGACGAAGATCCAGGTGCCGTTGTTCGGGTTATTCCATGCGCAGGGCTTGCGAGGGTTCGACCCTCGCCGCCCTCAAGGCGGGGATGACGTTGGCAATGGCTGAGACGCCGAGCAACAGTGCCGAAGCGCCCAGCCACGACACCGGATCGCTGGCGCGAACCCCGTACAGCACACTGCCGGTCGTCGCGCCAACGATCGCGGCAAGCACGCATCCGACGGCGAGGCCGGCGCCTGCCACCACCAACCCGTGCTGCATGACCAAGGTGAGGACCGACGCCGGGCGCGCTCCGAGGGCGAGCCGGATGCCAATCTCCTTCGTCCTTCTCGCCACCGAGTAGGCGATGACGCCGTACAGCCCGATGGCTGCCAGCAGCATCGCCATCCCGCCGACGACCGTCACCAGCAGGGCACCGGCGCGAACCGGGAACAGCGTGGCGCCCACCTCCGCTTCCATCGTCTGGTTTTCGACGAACACCAGGTTGGGTTCGAGCGCGAGCAGTTCGCGGCGCATATCGCGGAGGAGCGCCGAGGCGTCGCCGCGCGTCCGGGCGATGATCGCCGAGTACGAGCTGGGCCGCTGCGTGCGCGCGACCTGGAGAAACGGTGTCGGCGGCTCGCCCACGGTCATCACCTTGTGATCAGCGGAGACGCCGACGATCTGGAACTCGACGCCGTCGGACACGCGCGATCGAAAGGTCTTGCCCACCGCGCTCTGACCCGGCCAGTACCGGCGGACAAACGTCTCGTTGACGATCGCGACGCGGGTGGTGTCCGGTCTGTCGTCGTTCGAGAATGCGCGTCCTTCGACGATCGGAATCCCGATGGTCGCGAAATACTCGGGCGACACCGTCGTCATCTCGACGCCGTCGCCGCGCTCGCCCGGCTGATGGCGGCCGGGCACCCAGATTTCCCAGCGGTTGTAATTCACCGAAAAGGGGACGCGGGTCGCGAGCGCCACCGATTCGACACCGGGAACAGCCTTGAGGCGCTCGAGCGCCTGGTCGTAGAACGCGCGGGTGCGGCCTTCGGGATATCTGAGCATCGAGGTGTCGGTCGACACCACCGCGAGCTTGTCGACCGGCAGGCCGACGTTGGTGCGCTGCGCGGCCAGGAGACTGCGGGTGAGCAGCGCGGCGGTCACCAGCAGCATCGCGGTGATCGCCATCTGGCACACCACCAATCCGTCGCGGAGGGTCCAGTTCCGGCCGCCGGCGCGGGCAAGCGTCTGCTCCCCTCGAAGATCGGCGACGAGATTCGGCCTCGAAGCGTTCAGCGCGGGCGCGAGCCCGGCCAGCAGGCCCGCGACACACGTAGTGGCCAGCGTGAACAGCAACACCCGCGCGTCGATGCGAAGGTCGAAGGCGAGCGGGATCGCAATCGGCAACTGCACCGACGCGGCCATCGCCGTGACCCACCAGGCGAGCAGCGTGCCGGCGACCGCGCCGAGCAGCGAAATCACGACGGCCTCGGTGACGAGTTGCTGCACCAGCCGGCCGCGGCTCGCGCCCACCGCCAGGCGAACGGCCATCTCTTTCTGCCGCGACGAGGCGCGCGCCAGAAGCATGCTGGCGACGTTTGCGCACGCGATCATCAGGACGAGGCCGACCACGGTGAAGAGGCCGGCCGCGACCGGCAGCACCGTCGAGTCGGCGGCTGGATGGAAATGGACGTCGTTGGTCGACTTCAGCGAGAGCCGCCGGTCCTTGTTCGTCTGCGGATTCGCCTGCTCGAGACGCGCCATCAGGAGCGTCAGGTTGGCGCGCGCCTCTTCGGCGGTTTTGCCGGGCTTCAACCGCGCGCGCAGGAACATCCACCGATCGCCGCGCCGTTCCAGACGCGTCGTCCCGCTGGAGGACGGCACCGTGTCGTGCATCCCGACCGGTTCGACCTCGAGCGACGCCACGGCGGGAATCCACAACTCCGGCGCCAGAATCGGCACCATGCCGTTGAAGCCGGCCCGCGTGACGCCGACGATGGTGTAGGCATTTCCGCGGATGCGGACGGTGCGGCCGACGGCGTCCGGGGCGGACGCCAGCTCGCGCCGCCAGTAGCGGTAGGAGACCATCGCGACCCGTTCGGCGCCCGGCCGGTCGTCTTCCGGCAGGAGCGTCCGGCCCAGCGCGGCCCCGACGCCGAGCACCTGAAAGTAGTTGCCGGTGACGATCTCGCCCATCGCGAGCCGCGAACGGTTCTCCAGGTTGAGCGCCGCGAACATCGGGCTGTAGCCGGCGATGTCCTCGAACACGTCGTTCTCGGCGCGGAGATCGAGATAGTCGGGATACGAGGACGTGCTGAACGGCCCGAACCCCGACGCGCTCGTGAAAATATCGACCAGCCGATCGGGCGCCGTGACCGGCAGCGGCTTGAACAGCAGCGCGTCGACGATCGTGAAGAGCGCGGTGTTGAAACCGATGCCGATCGCCAGCGACGCGACGGCGACCAGCGTGAACCCCGGGCTTTTTCGCAGCCAGCGCAGCGAATAGCGGACGTCCGCCAGAAATGATTCGAACAAGCAGGAAATTATAGTCCGCTCGAGCCGCCCGCCGTTCACGGGTCGGCGCGTGAACGCACTACTTCGATCGCTCGGGCTGACGGTATCGCTCGCGATGGACGATTGGCGACATCGCACCGGCGGACCGCGTTCTCACGGCCGTTGGATAAGAACCGTCGAACCACCCGGGGCGACCTTGTCGCACCACCAGACTCGATCGGCCGCGCGTCAAGCCTTTGGTTGACATATGTGTGACTGATA
>Ga0068862_100004031_pt1 | contig 12447 bp, 7 predicted proteins | sample KBSSwiS52_FD_66598 | JGI IMG/M metagenome (GOLD analysis project Ga0068862, IMG submission 66598) | Switchgrass rhizosphere microbial communities from Kellogg Biological Station, Michigan, USA - KBS Switchgrass S5-2 | ecosystem: Host-associated > Plants > Roots > Rhizosphere > Soil ... | reverse complement strand
CCCGGAGAGCGCAAGCCCGGAGAGCGCAAGCCCGGAGAGCGCAAGCCCGGAGAGCGCAAGCCCGGAGAGCGCAAGCCCGGAGAGCGCAAGCCCGGAGAGCGCAAGCCCGGAGAGCGCAAGGGCGCAGGACCCAAACGGCGCCTTTGTAGTTTGGGCCCCGCGCCGTTCGGGCGGTGCGCCGTTGCGCTCTTCGGGCGGTGCGCCATACGGGTCCCGCGCCGTACGGGCTTGCGCCTTGGGGCGCTGCGCAGTTCGGCCTGCGCCGTTTGGTCAGGGCACCACAGCTTTCTCCGGCGCCCTCGCCGCCAGCAGGTTCACGAACAGCCGTGCCGCGCCCGGAACGCCGTTAGGCAGCTGCCGGAAGAACGCCAGCGTCGTGTAGACGTACGTCCCTTCCCCGTACTTCGCGACGAGCAGCCCACCGTCGTTCGGCGGCTCGCCCGGGTCGTTCGTGGACAGCACGCTCGTGTACTCGGGTGCATGCGTGCGCGGCATGTACAGCGAGCGGTCCTGCTGCCAGCCGCGGAAATCGGCGCTGTCGATCGCATTCGGAAACGCCAGCACGCGCGCCTTCGGATCGAGCACGCGGATCGGGCTGTTCTCATCGGTGACGCGATCTGCCGGCCGCGTCAACTTGATCGGGAACGGCATGATGCCCGGGTCCTGCATCTCCGTTTGCCCGTACTGCACGACCATCGTCCCGCCGTGCTTCACGTAGTCGAGCAGCGCCGCGTTGTTCGCCACAAGTGCTTCGTTCGACTCGTACGCGCGTGTCCCCACGACGATCGCGTTGTAGCGGGAGAGGTCCGTCTTCGGGATGTCGGCCGGATTCAGCACCGTCACCCGCAGCCCGAGCTGCTGCAGCATGGCCGCGGAGTTGTCGCCGACGCCCTGGATGTAGGCGATGACGGCATCGGCCGGCACCTTGAGGTCGACGGCTTCGATGGCGACAGCAGCGTCGCGATACAGCCGCTGCGGCCGGATATGATCGTACTCGATGGCCGTGTAGCCGTTCGTAAACCGCTTGCCGTTCGCCTCCGCCACGGCGGCGATCGTGTGACGGCCCGGCGGAAGCTCGCCACGCACGACGAACGTCGCGCTCCGCACGGCGCCGTACTCCGGCAGCACGACGGTGCGCGACGCCGAGTCTGCGCGAAGCCCCGCGGGGAGCCGTAGCGTGACGCGCACGTCACGCGACGCCGTGGCCGCGGACCGCAGCTCGACACGCAGCTGCCTGACGAGTGGCGTCCGCGCCGGCGCGTACTCGATCGCTCGGTCGAGCGTGACGGCAATCTCGGGGACATACGCGAGCGGACGACTCACATCGCCACGAAGTGGGTCGGCATATCGATAGACGATGGGCGCGCGTATCGTGAACTCCGCCGGTGTCGCGCCGTCGGCCGGCGAGACGATGACGCTCGCGGTGGGGCCGGCCGTCGCCTGTCTTTCCGACATGACGACGCTGGCCGCGCCGAAGACGTCGCCCCGGCGCAGCGTCTCGAGCCACCACGGCCCATCCGCGACGCGATCCCTGCTGGCACAGACTCGCCCTTTCCACACGCGGGCGCTGTCCGGAAGCACGACGACGGCATCGGTTGCGATCGGACTGGATCCGTCACCGGGAGTGCACCTGGGCGTGAGCATCGCCGGCGCGATGCGCATCGGTCGGTTGCCGCGATTGTACACCGTCAAGGTCAGGGCAGCACTGTCTCCGGTGCCCACGAGCGCGCGCTCGACCTCCGCTTCGACTGCGACACCAGTCGCAAGCGCGAGCGCTCGCGATGCCCGCGCCTCCAGGATCGCGAGCGACTCGTCGACGTCCGCTACGTAGGTGGGTCTGCGCGTCGTGCGTGGCTGCACCGCTGACCCCGACGCCGTCCGCGTCGGGGCGCCGCCAGTAATGGAGCGGATGATGGCCGTGAGCGGCTCGATGGCGGCGCTCGGGTCACGAAGGTAGGGAATCGTCTGCGCTCTCGCGATCTGGGCGCGAATGGAGTCGAGTTGCGCGGAGCGCGCTGCCGGAACCGTCAGTGCCCTGAACCGCGCCCATGTCGTGTCGATGCCGTCGAACATCGAGCGCTCGGCCTCGGCGGGCTGCGTCTCGTTCACACGCGACGCCTCGCGGCGAATCTGCGTGAACCGTACGCCCTTCGGCTGCAGCGACCCGAACGCCTGCGACTTGTGCTGCGAGCGGCTCTCCGCAGCGATCTCCGCGTAGGAGCGACCGAGCATCGGATCGTACTCGCCGACGTTGATGCGCAGCACGCCGGCCTGATCACGAGCTGCCCAGGCGCCGCGGTAGAACTTGAGCGGCGTCCACGGATCGAGGCTCGCGGTGGCCGCCCGCGGAAATCGGACCGAGTCGCCCGCGAGGTCATACGCTTCCCGCGCGAGAATCCCGGCGGCCTGGTGGTGCCCGTGCCCGTCGCGCGGCGTTCCAGAGAACATGCTGACGATGACGTGGGGCTTGAACGCGCGCACCGCCGTGACGACGTCACGAAGGATCGAATCCTTCGGCCAGTGCCGGAACGTCTCGTCGGACGTCTTCGAGAAGCCGAAGTCGTAGGCACGCGTGAAGTACTGCCGGCCGCCGTCGAGGCGGCGCGCGGCCAGGAGCTCTTCCGTCCGGATGACGCCTAACGCTTCGCCGAGCTCGTTGCCGAGGAGGTTCTGGCCGCCGTCCCCGCGCGTGAGCGAGAGGTATGCCGTCTCCACGTGGCGACCGCGCGCGAGCCACGTGATGAGCTGGGTGTCCTCGTCATCCGGGTGTGCGGCGATCACCAGCACGCGCATCGGCACCGACAACGAGGAGATGGCCTCGTCCAGCGCCGGAATCCCGCGGGCCGCCGCCTGTGCCGGCGCTCGCCCCTGCGGGACGAACAACGCGGCCAGCAGCAGGGCGGCGCAGCGCACCGCACGAGACATCAGTCGAAGTGATCGCATGCGGTGCACTCGTCCTCTGGCGACTGCCGACGGTCTACGACCGGGCGGCCGCCTTTCGCTTGGCGGGGACCTCGAGCGCATCAGCCACGATGCGCGCCTGCTCCGCCTGATGTGACGTCAGGTACCCTTCGGCCGGGCTCGCACGCTCGGGTCGCCCGACGTACCGAATCAGCATCGCGTTGCCCGTGCACGCACGCAGCCGCGGAGCCGCGTAGCTCCACGCGCCCATGTTCTTCGGCTCTTCCTGCGCCCAGGCGACTTCCGTCACGTTCGGATAGAGGTCGACGATGCGCGAGATCTGCTCGGCCGGCCACGGATACAGCTCCTCCACGCGCGCGACCGCGATGTTCGCAGGACGCTCCTTGGCCGTGAGGTCGTAGAACAGCTTGCCGGTGCAGAAGACGACGCGCTGCACTTCGTCACGACGATCTCCCACCGTCTGGTCATCGATGACCGCGGCAAACCTCCCGTTGGCCAGCTCCTCCAGTCGCGCCGCGGCCTGCGGAAGCCGCAACAGGCTCTTCGGCTGCATCAGCACGAGCGGCCGGCGCGATTCGGACCGGGCCTGTCGCCGCAGAATGTGGAAGTACTGGGCCGGCGTCGATGGATACGCTACCGACATGTTGCCGTCAGCGCAGAGCTGCAGGAAGCGCTCGAGACGAGCGCTCGAGTGTTCGGGCCCCTGTCCCTCATAGCCGTGCGGCAGCAGCATCACCACGCCCGAGTCCTGTGTCCACTTCGCGCGATCGGCCGAGATGAACTGGTCGATGATCGGTTGCGCGACGTTCACGAAATCGCCGAACTGGGCTTCCCACAGAACGAGCGTATCGTCCGCGGCCGTGCTGTACCCGTACTCGAATCCCAGCACGCCCGTCTCGGACAGCGGACTGTTGTAGATCTCGAACGTGCCCCGGGCGTTAGGCAGGTGCTGCAGCGGCGTGAACGTCTGCCCCGTGTTCGGGTCGTGCAGGACGGCGTGACGGTGCGAGAACGTGCCGCGCTCGGCGTCCTGCCCGGTGAGGCGAACCGACGAGCCGTCCGCGAGCAGCGACGCGAACGCGAGTGACTCGGCATGGCCCCAGTCGATCCCGCCGGCCTCGCCCATCGCTTCGCGGCGACGTTCGAGCTGCTTCGCCAGGCGCGGATGCGCGCTGAATCCGGTGGGCCATGCCAACAGCTGCTCGTTGAGCGCGACCAGCTGCTCTGCGCGCACTGCCGTCTCCACGACACCGGTGGCCGGCGCGGCCCGCTCATCGTCGTGATCGTGCTCGTCCTCGTGCGCCTTCTTCGCCTCATCGTACGTCTGCTCGAGGCGCTGGGCGATGGCACGGTCCGCGGCCTGCACGTCCTCCGCGGTCACGACGCCTTCGCGCACGAGACGCTCGCCCCAGACCTGACGCGGCGTCGGGTGGGCCTTGATGGTCGCGTAGAGCGACGGCTGCGTGAACGTCGGCTCGTCGCCTTCGTTGTGGCCGTGCCGACGGTACCCCACGAGATCGATGAGGAAATCCTTCCTGAACTTCGTGCGATACGCGACGCCGAGTCGCACCGCCGCGATGCACGCCTCGATGTCGTCCGCGTTCACGTGGACGATCGGGATCTCGAAGCCCTTCGCCAGATCGCTCGCGTAATGTGTGGAGCGCGCGTCGTTAGGGTCGGTAGTAAAGCCGACCTGGTTGTTGACGATGATGTGCAGCGATCCGCCGACGCTGTAGCCGCGGAGCCGGGACATGTTGAGCGTCTCGGCGACGACTCCCTCGCCGGGGAAAGCGGCGTCGCCGTGCACCAGCACCGGCGCCACGGCCATCACGTCCAGCTCCCCCGTCAGGCGCTCGCCCTCGGTCGTGCGCTGCCGCGCACGTGCGACCCCCGTCAACACCGGGTTGACGACCTCGAGGTGACTCGGGTTCGGGACGAGCTGCACGCCGACGGTCTGCCCGTTCGCGAGCGTCCGCTCCGTCCGAGCGCCGAGGTGATACTTCACGTCGCCGGTCTCGCTCTCGGCGGACGCCGCCGCATGCTTGCCGTCGAACTCGCCGAAGATCTTCGCGTACGGCTTGTCGAGAATGTGCGTGAGGACGTTGATGCGCCCGCGGTGTGCCATCGCGATCACGACCTCGTGCGCGCCAGCGTGGGCCGACTCCTCGATGATGGTGTCGAGCATGGGCACGAGCGCATCGGTTCCCTCGATGGAGAACCGCTTCATGTTCACCCACGCCCGCCCGATGAATCGCTCGAGCCCGTCGACGGCGCTCAGTCGCTCCAGCGCCGCGCGCTTCTCCTCTGGTGTCAGGTACCGCGCGAGCCGCTCCTGCTCGATCGTGTCGCGGAACCACTCGCGCTCGGTCTCCTCGCCGAGATGCGCGAACTCGAATCCCATGGTCGACGAGTAGAGATCGCGGAGCCGGGCGGCGACGTCGGCGCCGGAGCCGACGTCGAAGCCCAGCGCGAGCGCGGGCACCAGCTGAAGATCCGCCTCCGTGATGCCGTGGAACTCCGGCGTCAGCTCGGCCGCCCCTGGCGGCGGAGAGCCGAGTGGATCGAGCTGCACGGCGTAGTGGCCATACTGGCGGATGGCGTCGATGAGCGCGGCGGCGCCGGCAACCTTGCGAAGGTAAACCGGGTCCGCAGCAACTGTCGTCGATGTCGAAACGGTTCCGCCGATCTGCTGGGCGAAGCGGAAGAACTGGCGCCAGGATTCGTCGACGGACGCCGGATCGCGACGGTACGCCTCGTAGACTTCGGCGATGTAGCCGTCGTTGTATACGCTCGTAATGGGGACGCTGGACATACGGGAAATCTAACGGTCAGCCGATAACCGGGAACGGGTAGTGGTATTGGGGTCAAAGTCCACCAGCATCGTTCCATTGCCGCGGCGATGGAACGATGCTGGTGGACTCTGACCCCAATGAGCTCCAGCTACCCGAGCGTGCTGTAGCGCGCGGGGATAATCAGGCTGAACGTGCTTCCCTCGCCGGGCACGGACTCGACGTCGATATGGCCACCGAGGAGGCGGGCGAGGCAGTTCGAGTTGTAGAGACCGAGTCCGGTGCCGCCATGTCGGCGGGTCAGGCCCGAGTCCAGCTGCGTGAACGGCTGGAAGAGCCTGGACCGATCGCTCTCGGCAATGCCGATTCCCGTGTCGCGAATGCGTACGTGCAGCTCGCCGTTCTGCCGAGCGACGACCACGCTCACCGAGCCCGTATCCGTGAACTTCACGGCGTTCCCGAGCAGGTTCACGAGGATCTGACGGACCTTCTCGCCATCCGTGTGCAGCACGGGCGTGCGCTTCGGCAGCGCGACGTTGAAGGCGAGGTCCTTCTGCCGGGCCAGCGGCTCGATCACCGCTACCACCGTGTCGAGGATCTCGGCGATCGAGACGTCCGATGGATGGACCGACTCACGTCCTGCTTCGAGTGCCGAGAACATCAACAGCTCATCGACCATCACCGCCAGCTGGTGCGTGACCGAGCGCATGCGGTCGACCATGTCGAGCTGGTGCGCGCTCAACGGGCCGAGTATCTCGTCCGCGAGCAGCTCGCCGTACCCGGTGAGGGCCGTGAGCGGCGTGCGCAGCTCGTGCGAGATGGCGGCGAGGAAGGCGCCCTTCGCGTGCGACGCGGCGCGCGCTTCCTCGAGCAGCCGGGCTTTCACCAGGACGACGGCCGCGTGGTCCGCTATGGTCCGCAGGCGCTGGCGATCCCGCTGCGAGAAGACGGACCCGTCGTCGCGCCGCCAGGCGCACAGCAGGCCCACCGGTTGGTCTGCCGCGATCAGCGGTGCGACCGCCACTTCCCCGACCGGTGCGTCGCCCCTGAAGATCGGACACGCGAGCGATGGGTCCTCGTCCTCCACGATCAGCGCCCGGCTCCGCAGCGCGTTGCCGGCGAGCGAGTCGGCGACGCCGAACATCGTACCGGCGTCAGGCGCCTCGCTGCCTGACGAGGCGACGACGATACCGTCGGAACCCGCGAGGCGCCCAACGGCGGCGCCATCCGCGCCCGCCAGCTCGCGCGCCGCGTCGCATAGCACCGACAGCAGCGCTTCCGAATCAGAACCGGCAGCCATCCGGCGCGCGATCTCACGGAGCTGCTCGCCGTCTTCGCTCGAGGAATCGCGCTGCTGCTGGATGGATTCACGCACCTCGAAGACGAGCCAGCCGGCATTGGTACGAGCGACGCGGATCTCGTGGGTCGCATCCGCGGGGCCACCGGGCAGCGCGGCGTGGAACGAGCGCGGGGCGCCGTCGTTCAGGGTTGCGACGATGAGGTCGTGTCCGCGCCCATCGTGCAACGCCGGCAGCGCTGCCCAGAAGTCGGAGCCGATGTGCCGAGCGTCCAAGAGGCCGAGTGCGTCCGCCGCGGCGTCGTTTACCGCCGAGATGGTATTGTCGGGGAGGACACACACGATTCCCGTGCGGAGCGCACCAAGCACGTCCAGTCCGACGGCCGACAGCAGCGCATCGGTCTGCGCCGAGCGCTCTATTCCCTTCGCTTTCACGTCAATCGAGTTCAATGCTCGCCGTTCCTGCTGCATCGCGCGCGCAATTGGCGATTACTCGTGAGGTGCGCCGACGGCATCGCCTGCCCGACGACACAACGAAGCGCGCGTATGATAACGCATCGAGACCGACGCGCAACGGCTGACGCGATGAAGGGTCGCAGGTTCCGCGAAATCTTCTTCTCGTGTCGCGGCGAGCCGCGAGTCCGCCCCGGCAACCTCGGGGGCGCTGCGACTCGTCAGGCGACGGACGGCGGCGACGATACGCAGTCGAGCGTGGACGGCAGTGTGTAGCCGGCACTCGGACGCACGGCGCGGAGGAGGCGACGCGCGTCCTCATCCGTTAGCGCGGGTAAATAAAAAAATCCCGCGATGTTGTTGACGTCGAGCAGATGCATCTCGTCCGATCGACGCGTGAGGCTGATCGCGATCACCGGGATGCGCGAAAGGAAGGGGTCGCGCTCCCACGACTCCAGTGGCATCGTAGCGAGCAGGTCGTATTCGCAGAAGACGATGTCGGGCCGCTGCTCTCGTGCCGCTTCGATCGCATCGGAGATGCCCACGACGCTGGCGGCATCGACCCCCAACCTTCCAAAGAACTGCCCGAAATGATCGCTGAGATAGCGATGGCGTCCGACACACAATGCCTTCAATGCGCTGACTCACTCGACACCGGGTGGCTGTTCGTTCGGTGCACCATCGGTGGTGACCGCAACGCTCGAAGGTGATACCGCAGAACGACGCGTTGGTTCGTCGGTCGTAGCCTGACCGGCAGGCCGGACCGTTCGTCGTCCCCTCGAGTGTGCCGAATTCTGTCCGACGGGTGACCGAAGAGCAACAGCGGTCAGGCGTCCATGTCGATCCGCTCAGGCAGCGTGAGCCTGAACGTGCTTCCCTTCCCTCGCTCGGACGAAACCTGCAGACCGCCGCCGAGCAGGGTGGCGAGGCGCTTGGAGATCGGGAGGCCGAGACCGGTTCCGCCCAACTGCTGCGAGTTCGAGAGCTGGACGAACTCATCGAAGATCCGGGGCAGGTCCTCGGCGTCGATGCCCTCCCCCTGATCGGTTACCGCGATCTCGATGTGGTCGCTCGCGCCAAGCGCCGCCTCGACGATGATCGGCTTGCCGCGCCCGAACTTGATCGCGTTCGATAGCAGATTCAGGAGGATCTGCCTCACGCGGCGCGGGTCGCTGATGATCGCAGTCGAGCCACCATCCACCCGCAGCTCGAGTGACGTTCGGTGCTCGTCCGCGAGTGGCCGCACGGTAACGAACAGATCCTCGATGGTCCCGGGGAACGGAACGGGCTGCAGCGTGAGCTCGATCTTGCCCGCCTCGATCTTCGAGAGATCGAGCACGTCGTTCACGAGCTCCAGCAGGTGATTCGCGGCCTTGTGCGTTCGCTGCAGCCCATGCGTCTGCTTCTCGTTGAGCGGACCGTAGATGTGATCGAGCAGCAGCGTGTTGTAGCCAATGATCGCGTTGATCGGGGTGCGAAGCTCGTGGCTCATCGACGCGTAGAAGCGATTGCGGGCCGTCATCGCGCGCTCGAGCTCCTCCTGACGCGCCTGCAGCGTGTCGTTGAGCTCGCGCAGCTCCGCCGCGTTCTTCTCGAGCGAGAGCGCCTGCGTACGCAGCGCTTCTTCCGAGCGAATTCGATCGGTGACGTCGCGCGCGATGATGGTGAAGCTGCGCTGGCCACCAACATCGAGACACGAGACGGACGCCTCGAGCGGAAACCGTTCACCATCCGCGCGGGCACCCTGCACGGCGTGCAGCTGAGGTCTCGCCCCGTTGCCGCTGGACGAGCCTTCGAGCGCCGTCAGAATCTCGTCCAGATCGCCGCCGGAGATCAGCTCGGTGACCGGCTGCTTGATTACGGTCCTGGCGCTGCGTCCGAAGACCCGCTCCGCCGCCGTATTGAACACCGTGATCCGACGATCGGCGTCCAGCACGATGATGGCGTCCATCGCCGTGCTGACGATCTGCGTCGTGCGCGCTTCCTGCGCGAGGAGCAGCGACCGGTGCTCCAGCTCGATCTCGCGCAGGGCCGCTTCGTGCAGCATCTGCTCCTGCCGCTTGAGCTGATGCTGCTTCCGATACACGTCCACGAACACCGCGACCTTCGAGCGAAGCACATCGGGCTGGAACGGCTTGGACATGTAGTCCACCGCGCCGACCGAATAGCCGCGGAAGACGTACGCCTCGTCCTTGCTGATCGCCGTGAGGAAAATGATCGGCACGTAGCGCGTGCGCTCGCGCGACTTGATGAGCTCCGCCGTTTCGAACCCGTTGAGGCCGGGCATCTGCACGTCGAGCAGAATGACCGCGAACTCCTCGGTGAGCAGGCACTTGAGCGCCGCATCCCCGGAGTGTGCGCGGATCAGGCGCTCGCCGAGCGGCTCGAGAATGGCCTCGAGCGCGAGCAGGTTCTCCGCCCGATCGTCGACGAGCAGGATGTTGACGCGGTCTTCGCGCGGCGCGTGCGTCACCACCGGGGCCTCACGCAGCGTTGTGCTCATGCGAGGTGAGCTCCGAAGTGGCGTTGAGACGGGGGTCGCGGAGGTGCGATGCTCACCAGATGGCCGGCGATACGTGCCAGCGGCAGTACGCGTGATCGCGTCACCGCGCGCCTCGCCGCCTGCGGCATGACGGCGCTCTCGGCTGTCGCGGGATCCTGCACGATAGCGTAACCGCCCCGGTCGGCGATTCGCTTGAGGCCCATGGCGCCATCCTCGTTCGCGCCGGTAAGGACGATGCCGATCGCGCCGCGGCCATACTCATCCGCCGCCGACGTGAAGGTCACATCGATGGACGGGCGACTGTACCGGACAGGGGCGTCCGTTGTGAGCGAGAAGACGCCACGGTCGAATAGCAGGTGGTAGTTAGGCGGCGCCACGAAGACGTGGCCCGGGAGCACCGCCTGCTTGTCGTCGACCTCTACGACCGTCAGCCGCGTTCGCAGTTGGAGCAGCTCGGCGAGGAGACCCGGCGCGTCGGAGCTTCGGTGCTGCACGACGACGAGCGGAAGCGCGAACGTCGCCGGGAGATCGGCCACGACGGTCGAAACGGCGCTGAGACCGCCCCAGGACGTGCCAATCACCGCGATCTCGTACACGACTACCGTACCTTCCTATAGATGCGCTCCGCTCCGGCGAGCTCCTCATAGCGCGGCTCGAAGTCGGAGAGCCGAAGCGATTCCTTCGACCCGAGACACAGCAGACCCAAGTGTACGAGCGACTCATAGAAGAGCCCGTGCACCCGGGCCTGCAGCTCACGGTCGAAATAGATGAGCACGTTGCGGCACAGGATGACGTTGAACTCCGCGAACGATCGATCGGTGACGAGGTTGTGCTGCGAGAACACGACGTTGCGCTGAAGCCCGGGGGAGAACAGTGCTCCGTCGTATTTGGCGACATAGTACTCGGAAAACGACCGCGTCCCACCGGCGCGGATGTAGTTCTCCGTGTATTCCTGCATGCGATCGAGCGGGAAGATCCCGGCTCGGGCCCGGTGCACGACCACTTCATTGATGTCGGTCGCGTAGATCCGGGCCCGATCGTACAGGCCCTCCTCCTCGAGCAGGATGGCCATCGAATAGACCTCTTCCCCGGTCGAGCACCCCGCGTGCCAGATCCGGATGAACGGGTACGTCCGGAGCAGCGGTACGACTTTCTGCCGGAACGCGTGGTAGAACGTCGGGTCCCGAAACATCGCGGTGACGTTGATGGAGAGGTCGAGCAGCACCTGCTCCATCATCGCCGGGTCGTGCAGCACGCGGTCCTGCAGTGCGGATACGGTCGTCAGCCCTTCGGCTTCGATACGTCGCCACAGGCGCCGGCGGATCGACGCATAGGCATACGACCGAAAATCGAACCCGTAGTGACGGAAAATGCCTTCGAGCAGCAGCTCGATCTCCAGCCGCTCGAGCGCCGGGTCGTACGAGAGCGGCGGCCGCACGTCCTGCGTCGGCGGGCGACTCGCGACTGTCGTCCTGACACGGTCCACCCGACGCCGTCCTGAGTCGACGCCGTCGTCCGCCGTGACGTCGGCCTCGCCAGGCTTCAGGCTCATGACTCGTTCCCGCGCTCGCGCGCCGCGCCACAGGCGCTCATCGATACAGCCAGACGCGCATGAGCGAGAGCAGCTGCTCCGTGTCCACCGGCTTCGTGATGTAGTCGGACGCGCCGGCCGCGATGCACTTCTCGCGGTCACCCTTCATCGCCTTCGCCGTCAACGCGATGATGGGCAGCGACCGGAATCGCGGATTCTGCCGGATCGCCCGCGTCGTCTCGTAGCCGTCCATCTCCGGCATCATCACATCCATCAGCACGAGGTCGACCTCCGACTCGCCCTCATCCAGCATCGACAGCGCATCGCGCCCGTTCTCGGCAAACGCGACGTTCATGCCATGTGACTCCAGCACGCTCGTGAGCGAGAAGATGTTGCGCACGTCGTCATCGACGACGAGCACGTGCTTCCCCGCGAACACGACGTCCGCGTTGTGCAGCTGCTCGAGCATGCGCCGCTTGCTCTCGGGCAGCTTCGCTTCGACACGGTGGAGGAACAGTGCCGTCTCGTCGAGCAGGCGCTCGGGCGACTTCACATCCTTCACGATGATCGTCTCGGCATACTTGCGAAGACGTGTTTCCTCGGGCGGGGACAGCTCGCGTCCCGTGTAGATGATGATCGGGATCTCGCGGACCGTCTGCCGCTGATCGCTCTTCACGCGCTCGAGCAGGTCGAAGCCGCTCATGCCGCCGCCGAGCCCGAGATCGAGCACCATGCAGTCGAAGTGACCGCGGTGCAGCTCCTCGAGTGCCTCCTCGCCGGATCGCACCGTGACGATCTCGATGTCATCGTCGCCGATGAGCTCGACCATGCTGCGCTGTTGCGTCTCGTCGTCCTCGACGATCATCAGCCGCTTGACGCGGTTGTCGATGAATGTCCGGATGTGGCCGAACGCCTCATCGAGCTTCGCCTTGTCGACGGGCTTCTCGAGGTA
>Ga0068862_100004026_pt1 | contig 12462 bp, 16 predicted proteins | sample KBSSwiS52_FD_66598 | JGI IMG/M metagenome (GOLD analysis project Ga0068862, IMG submission 66598) | Switchgrass rhizosphere microbial communities from Kellogg Biological Station, Michigan, USA - KBS Switchgrass S5-2 | ecosystem: Host-associated > Plants > Roots > Rhizosphere > Soil ... | reverse complement strand
TATCTATCGCGGCTTGTGGTGGAATCCGTGGCCCGACCAGCGCACGCTGCGCCAAGACTACGGCGGCATTGACCCGTTTCGCGATAACGCCGCCGTCCTCAAGTGGCCCTTTGTGCGCCTGCCCGACCCCGCCATCGTTGAAGAGTACACGCGCACGCAAACGCCGCTCGCCAAGCCACTTCAGCCTTGATTCTCCACGTGGAACATGCTTCACTTGCCCCATCGCCACGACCTTCATCTACGCTCTGAACGACCCGCGCCCCGGTGACACGCATTGCTACATAGGCAAGTCGGACAAGCCGCGTCATCGCTACCATCAGCACTTCTGGGAATTGTCCAAGGAGAGCACGCGCAAGACTCACTGGCTACGTTGCTTGCTGAAACTTGGACTCAGGCCGTCGCTGGAATTGTTGCGCGAGGTGCCCGTCGAGGAATGGGAGTATTGGGAGCGCACGTTCATCCATTGGTATCGTGCTCTTGGCTGGCGCGTCGTAAACGTGACAGATGGAGGCGAAGGCTTGACCAATCCCAGTGACGAGACGCGTGCCAAATGTGGCCAAGGCTTCAAAGGACGGCAGCACACCGTAGAGGCGCGTGCCGCAATTGGCGCAGCTTTTCGCGGCAAGCCGTTGTCCTCAGAGCACCGCGCTAAAATTAGCGCCTATCGTCAACGTGAAAAGGCGACTGGCAAGAAGCGCAAGTTGTCAGCGGCTCATAGAGCGGCCATTGGCAATGGGCAACGAGGTAAGCGGTTGAGCGAGTCGCAGAAGGAAAGGCTTCGTGGAAACAAGTATGCGCTTGGGTTTCGGCACACAGCAAAAGCCCGCGCTGCCATTAGTGCCGCGTCCAAATTGAAGAAGCTTTCCCCTGCTCACATTGCCGCGCTCACTGAAGGGCGTCGAAAGAAGAAGTTGACACCTATAGCTTCCAGTGCTTCTGTAACGATGTTGCCGTAAGGCTTCAAAGCTGGCTTTCGCGGTTCCTTTGGCCAGTGGGACGGTTGAAACTCCGACAAGTTTCATGGCTTGCGACCCGCGTGGGTTGCTAAACCGACGAACGTCGGAAGGAGACGGCCACCAAAATCACTAACTCTGTGCGTAATCGCGCACATAACGGAATGGTTTTGTATGGCCTGGAACTGCGCAGCTTTTTTCGATTATTTGTTCGATAGAACGCCACATTGGGATCAAAGGGTTGAGCGTGATTGGTGGCCCAACGACGACGCGTGGGTTGGGCAAGTGGAGATGATGCAGTGGGAGCCGCGCACCGGCACGTCGCACACGTGGGACCGGGTGCATGTTGGCACGCCGGACCTGACGGGGTGCTGGGAGGAAGTAAACTTCGAGGACGAGCAGTGCGTGGACAACGCGTGCGATCCGGCGAGCAAAACGGTTAGCTGGGGCAGCACGCGCAAGAGTTACACGTACTCTAGGCAGCGCGTGAAGACGTTGCCGCTGTGCTTCGACCAGATCAACACGCGGGCGCTCGCCGAACAGCAGGTGAGCAGCATCGTGGACGGCCTCAAGGACATCGTGAAGATGTACAAGAGCGACTTCATGCGGCGCAACTCGCTCCAGAAGGCCGACTTCATTTACATCGCCGACGACCGCAACCTGAGCATCGCGATTGACGGCAGCACATTCAACGTGGACTGCACGGAGATTGACCTGGGCAGCGCTGATAACGTGCCGCAGAGCCAGTTGACCATTCCCTACCTGCAACGGCAGTGGGCGCCGCTTCAATACAACGGCTACTTCAAATACAAGTTCGTGCCCAACGGCATGATGAAGCTTATCACCGACCCGATTGTGGCGTGGCAGCTTGAGCAGGGCAACCCAGCGCTCACGGAGAAGTACCGCTTCACGGACTTCACCAAGGGCGGCGAGTTGTTCAAGTACGGCATGAGCACGGCGGTCGGCAACTTCGGCATCGCCTATGACGTGTTCCCTATGCGGTTTAATCACATCGGCGGCGGCGTGCTGCGACGGGTGTTCCCTTACACGAACACGGCGGCGACCATCGGCATCAAGCGCCAGTTCGATCAGGCGTACGAGGAAGCCTGCATTCAGTACAGCCCAATCTGGCATCCGAGCGCGATGATTGCGCTGGTGCCGTCGTTGCGGAGCGTGTCGCCGGAAGCGCCGTTCTTCAACCGCGACCTGTTTGGCAAATGGTACTTCCTTGGCGGCAACCGCGACCGCAGCTTTGTCGCGACCGACCCGTCCACAGGCGACGTTTGCACCATCGACAACACGGCCGGAAACAAGGGGCTGTGGTGGACCGACATGCAGGCGGGCATCAAGTTTGTGCGGCCCGAGCTGGTGCGCGGCATCCTGCACTTGCGCGAGCCTGGGTGTCTGAGTAATTCGCCGCGGTGTACTCCTTGTCCAGACACGTACGCTCCTCAAAACTTTGAGCAGAATCCGTTTTGCCAAGAGCTCACATAATTCATCGTCGGCGCGGGGCGCTTCACAACCGTCCCGTGTCGGCTTCATCTTATGGCTATGCCTATGCCCGAGCCTGACGTTGAGACAGGCGCCGACAGCATCACGATTCCCAAGAGCGTGCTGGGCGACCGCAAGTGCAAGCCCGGCGAGAAGCTGACCTTTACCGTGACGGACGTGGACGAGGACGCGGGCGAAGTTGAAGTCGTGTTCTCGGGCTACGGCGGCGGCGGCGGGGCTGACCGCGGCGGACGCGACCCGGAGATGGACAACTACGCAATGGAAACCTGACCTATGCCACTCACCTGCACAGCAAGCGACATCGCAGAAGCCGCGAAATGCTTCCAAAACTACTGCGTCAACGAGGCGGACCGGCTCGCCATCGCTGTCCTGTTCAAAGCCTACCAGCTAGTGACGGCGGGCGGCACAAACTACACGACCAACTTCGACGCGCTCATTGCCGATTCGGTTGGCATCATCAGCATCGGCCACAACGAAATGTCCGCGGAGGAACTGGCGCTGTTGCAGGACGCGACGGTCGGTGCGCCGGATACCGTGAATGAATTGCTTGCGGCGGTGACCTGCCTGCGATGCCAGCCGCTCAAGGTGCTTCGCAAGGCGCTCCTGTTCTTGCAGTGCGCCATCACGGCGGAGGGCTAAACCGTGGCCGTCATAGACCCACAGGCGGCGATTGACGCAGCGCAGCCGTGGTGCTGCGTGCCAACCGGAGACCTTTGGTATGCGGTCCTCGCCGCTTTAATCGACGTTGGAGAAGGGAATCCCGTGCCTGCTACAAATGAACTCTTGACTCAGGTCGCGTGCTTGAAATGTGCCGTGCAATCGGGCGACCTGCCGTTGCTGCTCCTCGGTGCGGTGAGTGGCATTACAGGTGGGGGCAGCGGCGGAAGTGGCGTTACGTGCGGTTCCGGCCCTCCTGTCGCAGCGCCGTCAGGAACGTGCGGCATCTACATCGACACCGACGACGGCACGACGTACAAGTACTATCTCGGAGCTTGGCATTAACCCAATGAAACGCCTGTTCGCAGTCATCATCACGGCCCTCGCAGCATTGCCCCTCGTCGCAGCCAACTTCGACAACGCCTTTACGACAAACCGATTCACAAATGCGTTTTATGAAGCGACTACCGGGCGATTGACGTTGGGCACGCCCACAACGGCTGGACCTGCGCTTCTGACGCTGGGTGGGTCGCTGGGCAGAACCAACGGCCTCTACATCGGCACCGGCACAATTGGTAACGGCAACAATCTGCAACTCTGGCAAACCAATGGCGAGAGCTTCCTGTCGTTTGGCAAATCGGTCGGCGCTTATAGCTTCAGCCTCTACGATAACTTTACGCAAGTGCCGTTGCTCAAGTTGCGCGGCAGCGGCATCGCCGACCTGACAGGCAACTGGCGTCCGCTAAATGTCGGGCCGACGAAGCTGGTTACGACCGACGCGAACACCAACTTGGCGGGCGTGGCGATAACGGGCGATTCCAATGTGTTCTTCAACGGCAACGGCGCATTCAGCGCACCACCCGGCAGCGGCATCACGAACTCGGGCACCGGGACGGCAAACACGCTGGCGAAGTGGACCGGGACGAACTCGCTGGGCAATTCGACGATTACGAACACCGCCAGCGCCATTGGCTTGGGCAACGGCTCGCTGGCTGGCACCACGCTTTCGGGTAGCTCCGACGTGGTGGCCATTGGCGAGACGGCGCTGCAAACCTCAGCTTTCACGAACAGCTCGTCGATTTTCGTTGTGGGATCGCTCGCGGATGTGGGAGCCAGCAATCTTTTTGGATTCTACGGCTTAGGCATTAGCGGCGGCGGGAACAGCCTGTTTCGAGACTCCAGTCAGCTCGTTTGGCTTGGGGATTCGCTATTCGACAGTACGACCGTGACGAACAGTTCCGATCTGATAGGCGTAGGCCATTCGGTATTCAACTCGGCGGTGATACAGACCGGCACCGACCTATTCGGGATAGGCCATTTCGCCCTTTCAAGCTCGGTCATCACCAACTCACAGGACATTTATGGATTCGGCTACGGGCCTCTGTTTGCCGCCAAAGTCACGAACAGTTCGCAGATTTACGGCTATGGCGATTCGGCCTTGGATCATGCAAAGGTAAGCGCATCGTCCGAAGTTTACGCTTATGGCGACGGGGCGCTGGAGACATCGACTCTGACGAACGTATCGGATATCTACGCCTTCGGCACCAGTGCCGGAAGCGCGTTGAGCCTGAGCGGCAAGTCGCACATCTTCATGCTCGGCAGTGGAGCGCTGGCGACCAACAGCAATGACTACGTGCTCGGCGATTCGGCCTACAATTATTTCTTCCCCGGTGCGGGGGCAACCTTCGCCAACTATGTCCGGCTGTCCGGCAACACCAATCGCTACACAGACAACGGCACGAACCTGATGCGGAATGGCGTGGCGGTTGGCAGCGGCGCAGGCACGGTCACAGGCAGCGGCACGGCAAACACGCTCACTAAGTTCCTGAGCGCATCGGTCATCACCAATTCCATGCTCTACGAGGACGGCACGAACGTCTATCAGAGCGGCACCGGCGCATTCAACCTGCCGCAAGGGACCACAGCACAACGGCCATCCGCCCCCACAAATGGCATGGCCCGGTTCAATACAACGACTGGACGAAGCGAATACTATGCCGGTGCCGCCTGGAACAATCATGTGCGACTCGCGGGCGACGCGATGACTGGGCCGTTAACGAACACTGCAAGCACAGCTGCCGATGTGCCATTCGTCGCTGTGGGCGCTTCAGGGCAGACCAACGATTTGATGCAGTGGATGGCGAGCGCAGGCACGAATTATTCAAAGGTCAACTCGAACGGGCAGTTCCTTCTGCAAAGAGGTAGCCAGACCAATCCTAGCATTGGTTTCCTTGAAGATGCGGACGGCGCTGCCACCGGCTTATTTCGTCAGGCTGCCGATACGATAGGCTTCACTCTCAATGGAACCGAAAGAGTCCGCATCGCGAGTAGCGGCGCGCTGCACACTACGTTCTTCGCTGCGACTTCTGACGGTGCCTACGGGTTCACTTCAAGCACGTCGCTTGGCGGTGGGTACGATACTCAGCTAAGTCGTGATGCCGCTGCGGTGTTTCAACTGGGCGCGGATGCGGCGACGCCCGTCAACCAAGCGCTCAAGGCGGCGGACGGCTCCGGCACCGACAAGGCAGGCGCGAACTTCACGCTCGAAGGCGGGCAAGGCACGGGCACTGGCGTAGGCGGCACATTCTACATCGCCACCGCGAAGGCCAGAACGACGGCGGCGACGGTTAATCCTTACACGAATTGGTTCAGCGTGGACGCCAATGGCGCGGTGGCAGTCAGCAATATCACCGGCACGGCGACGAGCTTGGCCGGGTTCACGTCGAGCAACACACTGGCAGGCGTTGGCATCGGCACCGGGTTGGCGATGAGCGGGACAAACCTGACGGTAACGACGACAGGCGTGAGCACAGCAGTCACTCCGCTGGCTTATTCCGGCACGAATATCACAGGCTTCGATTGCACGACGAACAACATGAGCTATACGCTTACGTTGACGAATCACTGTCTGTTCGGCACTTCGACGTTCACCGGGCTCCCAAACAAGACGACGAACATGTTCTTCACCGTTGGCTTTCAGCAAGACGCCACTGGAGGGTGGACTCCGAAGTTCACGAATACTGTCGTGGCTTGGGCTGACGGCAATCAACCTGTGATTCGCACAAACGCCAATGCCGTGAGCTTTGTTTATCTGCACACGCATCTTTTCACCAACAGCATGTTGGTCGGCAGCGCGAATATAGGGCTTCAATGAGAGCCTTCCTGTTATCGCTGTTGATCGCGTGGACGGCCAACGCCGCCTGCACGCCGCCGCCAAACACGTATGACATCTTCGCGGATACGTGGCGCAACCAGGTGCTGGCGACCGGAACGCCGCTCAGCGCAGCCGCGTATCGCGCTGGCACGGTGTTCATGCAACAAACCGGATGGTGGGGCGTGCGGCCTTACCTGAAGCGGGTGAACCTGTATCTGGGCGGCACCACCAACGCGATGCTCATACCGATCATTCGCGACTGGTTCAGTTCGTCGGACCAGTCGGACAGCTTAGTCGCATTCGCGAGCACGGACTTTGACGAGACCCTTGGCTTGACGGGCAACACGACCTCGAAATATCTGCGTTGTAATGGCACGCCGGGACTCAACTTGAACGGTCTGACGGTCTCGACCAACTTGCATCTCTCGGCGTATGTGCGGACGAGCACCAACGAGGCGTCATTCACGATGGGAGTGCAGACGGGCACGACCATTCCGCTGTTCTATTTGTTCGTCTCGTCAACCGGCGTGCAGACATCAACGCAGCTTGGTTCGACGGCGATTGCGGTTTACACCGACACGACGGGTGTCGGCTTCTTCGTTGCCACTCGCAGGTCTCCAACTGATCTTGCGCTTTACAAGAACGGAGTGGTGCAAGCTACTGATACGACCTCGGATACCGGCGTCATATCGTCGGTGGACATGATAGTTCATGCGCTGAACCAAGGTGGCACTCCGGCACTGTTCACGAGTCGCACCTTGAGCTTTTACGGCATTGGCCTCACCATTCCGGTGGCGTTGGAGAAGCCTTATTATGACGCGGTGCAGAACGTGCAAATTCGGATGGCACGCCAGAAGTGAGCAATAAATCTATGAAACGAATCCTTGTGTCGGTGCTGTTGTTTTCGGCTCTCGCGGCCCATGCGCAGAGTGTCAGCGTCCGCGTCACGACCAACGACGGGTCGCTGCAAGCCACAAACACGATCAACGTGCCCGCGATTTACGTGTCGGGCTTGCTCGCACAATGGAACGACAACTCGCGGACGCGGACCAACTCCGGGTTGTTGGCGCTGACGTTCAACGCTTACGTGTCGCAGGAGCTTGGCGACAAGAGCGCGGAATGGAACCGACGCGGAGGTCTCGATGCGGCTACGGCGTTCGCGCTGACGCAGGGGCAGACCAACCTCGCAATCCCGAACAAGGTTGGCGATCTGTGGGGTGGTTTCACGCAGACCCAACGCACCAACGTCATCCTGTTCATCTCGACGGTCGGGCCGTTTTGAACCTGCTCGATTACCTTCGGGCAATGCTCTGCTGGTTCATCGGCCATCGCTTTGTCGAGCGCCCTGACGGGATGCGCTTTTGCGTGCGTTGCCGGCGTCATGTGCTGTTGGTGCGCTAAAACCAGCGGTTGACGGCAGCGCAGGCGGGGCGGACACTTGCGGGATGAGCGACACAGTTGAAGTTTATCTCCCAAAGGCATCGCGTCCGGTTTTACTTGATTGCCAAGATTTCTGCGACGTGTGGCAGAAAAACAGATGGACACTACAGAGCAATGGTGGCCTTTTTGCGAACTCCGGCGAATTCAGAAATCATAACATCGCCTTCATTATTCTACGTCCAACGCGGCCATTAGTGGTCGATCATATTAATCGCAATCATACCGACAATTCGACGCTGGAAATCGTCATCGCCGGGGTGGTGGCGGCGGTGGGCATCGGGTGGTCGTATTGGCATCATAAATCGCCCGTGTCGTGACTCGCATGACCCTCAAGAGCGCGTGCCTCATCCTCGACCTCGAAGCGCCTGACGACACGAAGCTGTTGTCCAACGCCGACCGGGACGAGCTGATGACGCAGGCCAAGCGGCAGTATCGCACGCTGCTGAAGCGCGAGCACCCCGACAAGAACGGCCTTGGGAACGCGCACGACCGCACGATTGAACTGAACGCGGCGTATAAGGTGGTCAAATCCCTGACGCGCCGACGACTTACGGTGACGGAGTATTTCGCGACTCTGACGCAGAAGGAGCGGCAGGCGAAGGCGGACAAGAAGCCACGCGAACGGAGCGGACCGCAACCCGTCGGGCAGTATTCGGTGAACGGCACCTTTATTCGCGAATGGCCGTCGATCAAGGACGCTGCGAAAGCCGTGGGCATAGGGCGGCAGTACCTGAATCGCAATGTCTATAACGCAGACCGCATCGTGGCAGGCTACAGATGGAAAGTAATCGCATGAAAACACTTCTCACATTGGCGCTGGCGCTGTGGGCGTTGGCCGCGAGCGCGGCGAACACCAACCTTGTCTGGAACACGAGCGCAGGCGCGGCCAGCTACACGGTTTACTCGTCGGTGGGCACGCCGTCGTTTGCGCCCATCCTGAACCTCACCGGGAACACTGCGTCGGTGCCGGTGAACGCCACGTTGGTCACCCGCTTCTACGTGACGGCGGTGAACACGGTTGGCGAGAGCGGGCCGAGCAACACGGTGACGAATCAGCCGGGGCCGGTGCCGCCGAGCGGTCCGGTCATTACGATGGTCGCGCCGGGCCTCTCGACGACCAACGTGGCCATCGGCCAGAGCGTCAACATCACGGCGCTGATACAAAACACGGGCGACGCGGATTTCGTTGCGATGGACGGGGCACTGACGCTGTTGCCGCCCGGTGCAACGCGCGACAATGGGCCTTACATTCACGTCGTCGTGGTGACACCGCCGCTGGTCGTTGCGGCCAAGAGTAGCGCCGCGATAAGCGGGACATGGACGGCCTCGACGGGCGTGGCGACGGGCATCTACACGGCGTACATGGTCGTCAAGTCTTCGGCGGGCGTGTGGACGGCAAGTCCATACAGCTACTTCACTGTCACCGCTGCGCCTGCGCCGAGCGTGCCGCCTGCGCCAACCGACCTGCGCATTACGCCCGCGACTCAGACGCGGCTCGACCTGCGCTGGGTGGGCACGATGACGGCCGCGACTGAGGTGGAGCGCAACGAGGAAAACACCAGCTTCAAGCGCGTGGCCACGGTTGCGCCGGGGATACAGAACGTGAGCGACAGCATCCGACGCCGCAGGAACTACGCTTACCGCGTCCGGCAGCGCAACAGCTTGGGCACAGGGCCTTATAGCAACGTCGCCGAGTATGCCGCACCATGATTTCAATGACCGGCACGCAACAGTTTGTGCTCGCGCTGATTCTTGGGCTTGTGGCCGGGATACCGCCTGCCATGACCGCTCTTGTCCTCTATCGGAAGGCGCAAATTCAGGCGCGACGCGACGCCGAACGAACACGGGCGCAGCTGGTCGAGGTGCATCAGATCGTGAACAGCCGCTTGGACCGTGCGCTCAACAGCATGAAGGTGCTGGAGGAGGCGCTGCGGTCGGCGGGCATCAAGATACCGCCGACGCCAACTACGCCGGACCCATGAGCGCGCCCAGCGTCAGGCGGTGGATCGTCAAGTTTCCGCACCTAGCCGCGCGTCCGTTGATGGACCCGGCATTCCCGAAGCAGTACGTCAACCGCATACCGATCATGCGCCTGGAGGAGATGGAACCGCCGAGCGGCTATGCGACGTGGCTGTTGGCGGTCAAACCGGGCGTTGACAGCGCAGCGCGAGGCGCGTAAACCTGCCGCATGAACCGCCAACCCGACCCGTTCGCCAAAGTCCCGCCGCTGGCCATGTTCGCGCTGGTGGCGCTGTTCTGCATCGTGCCTGTGGCGATACATACGGGTTGCGCCAGCTTCTCGTCGCAGCAAACCGAGACGCAGTTGGACGGCACGAAGCGCGAGACGCACATTCACGTATCCACGCTGTTTGACGCGAAAAGCGACCTGACCAAGCTGCGCGCCACGACCACGGACAAGACGCAGGGCATGAGTCTCGCTGGCCTATCGGAAAGCTCCTCCTCGACGAACCTCGTCCATATTCTGCAACTCATCGCGGCCATTGCGGCGGCGAGCGCCAAGTGAGCAAGAGCATCGCCATCGTCTGCTTGGTTCTGTTTGCATGGGCGATGACGCTGTTCATACCGCGTGCAGACTCCACGAGATTAACGATCAATGCGACGAACGGAGCATTTTTCATGACGAACTACTTCGACCGCCCCATCATTACCAACATCGCCATTGAAGGTTCGACGCTGTTCGCCAATATCAACGGTCTCAAGGTGCCGTTCACCGACGAAGCGAAGTCAAACCTCGTCGTTGCACTTGTCGCGAGCCGTTTGTTGTGCGACTTACGAGGGCACGCATGGGAGGTCGGCTGCGGCGTGTCGGGGTGCCTCGTGATCCATTACGAGCCAATGCGTCACTGCATTATCTGCGGCAAAGTTGAGTCGCAGCAGATTGGTCCTTGGCGATGATTGACGGCGTAACCCGCCTGCCCGCAACGTGCCAACCGGCTAGGGGGCTTCACCCCATAGCGTCTGCGGTATTTACCTGATGATGCCCCACTCAAAGACGATGGTCTTGGCAAACGTGCCGTCATCGCGACGCGTGTAACCAAGGAGGCTGTGCCAAGATTTCATGCGCCCTCGTCCCTTCGCCGGTCGGCCAGTTCGTCGGCGCGCCCTGCGAGCGCGTCGGCCTCCTGCTCCTGCGCCATGTCAAGGACGGTGCCCGCGTCAATGGGCGCGTCGCAGTGCGAGCACTGGGCGGGTTCGATGGTGCCGCCTTCGGAAAGGTTGCAACGCTCTGGCGGGCCGCTGACGCGAGCAGGCACGTAGGCGTAGGCGGTGACGGAGGTGGAGCGGTCGCAGCGCGGGCAGCACCAGATGACGGTGGTGGATTTGTTCATAGCAGGCCAAGCATCGCGTTGGTGCGGGCGAACTCACCGAATCCCGCCACCGCAGTTCGGTCGTAAGCGGCAGCGGCTTCTTCGGGCGTCAAAAAGCAACCAATGTGCTGCGTCTTGCCGTGCACTCGTATCATCGCGAGCCAATGCCCATTTCGCTTGTCGAGATGGACGCCTTTGAAGCCTGACGTGTTCCGCGAATTCTTGCGACTGTTACCGCGGTTCAGCCAGTGCGGGCATAGCCGAAGGTTATCGCGCCAATTGTGTAAGCCGTCGCCGTCTTTGTGATCCACCGTCAGGCCCTCAGGCGCGTTCATTATCAAGCGGTGCATCCACACGTTTCGGCGCAAATCACGTTCGCCCACTTTATAGACGGCGTACCAGGTATCGGTGTGCGGCGATTTGTGCGCCACCCATCGGAATTCTCGCAGCCATTCGTAGTCGGCGGAGTCAACGATGGCGACTTGCCCACGCGTCAGCGGTATTTCTTTCATAGCGGTGAGAGTTCGCCCCATGATGGCCCTGTCATAGCCTCAAAGGGAATCGTAAACGTAGTCCCCGCCACAGTAATCGGGTTGTCGAACCAAACTGCGACTCGCTCACGCACCCAATCGCGTCGGTCGTGCGGGGCTTGGAATAGGACGCTATCGTGGACGGTCAGCAGCGGTCGGGCGATGCGCTTGCCGTCCGGGTGTAGGTTTTGTGGATCGTTCCACAGCTTCAGCAGCGCAAGATTGCAGGCATAAGCCGTGTTCGCCGCTGGGCAGAATGGGTACGCGTCCTTGATCGTCTGGTGGTCATCCTTGCGACCGAAGAAGTCGCGCCGCAGCCCACTCGCCGCGATGAGATAGCCGTCCCGTTTGAGCAACATGCGCACGCGTTCCTGCCAACGGCGCACACCGCCGTAGCGGGAAAAGTAAAGGTTCTGTAGCTGCTTACACTGCGCCACCGTGAACGTGGAGAGCGCACCGCCGCCCTTGTACGAGTCCTCAAGAATCTGCTCGGCCATACGCACGTCGCCCATGCCGTAGTTTGAGCCGTGAACGATGCGCTTGCATCCCTGGTAAAGCCAGTCCTTGGGCAACGCGGCACAACGCACGGCAAGCTCGGCGCGGTCCATCGAATTGACCTTTGCGCCTTCTTTGTACATGAGCGCGACGATTCTGGCCTGTTTCAAGTCGGCTTTGAGGTCGTCGAGCATGGTAGGGTCGCCGAGTGCGGCACACTCGCAAGCCACCGTCCAAGTATCGGCTGACTTCAGGTCGATCTGGTAGAAGTCGTAACCGGGATCGGCGACGAACAGATGACGGTGACGAGGAGCGACGGTGTGCAGGTTCCCGCCTGAGCCGGTGTTGCTGCGGTTCGAGGCCATTCGCCCAACTTCGCTGCCGGCGATGTT
>Ga0068862_100004024_pt1 | contig 12464 bp, 8 predicted proteins | sample KBSSwiS52_FD_66598 | JGI IMG/M metagenome (GOLD analysis project Ga0068862, IMG submission 66598) | Switchgrass rhizosphere microbial communities from Kellogg Biological Station, Michigan, USA - KBS Switchgrass S5-2 | ecosystem: Host-associated > Plants > Roots > Rhizosphere > Soil ... | reverse complement strand
CTCGCCGCGATCGACGCCTACGCCTGGCCGGGCAACGTCCGCGAGCTCGAAAACCGCCTCAAGCGCGCGGTCATCATGGCCGACGGCCGCAGTGTTGGCGCCGACGACCTCGAGCTGCCGGGGACCACCGCCGAACCCACTGCGATCAACCTCCGCTCAGCGCGCGAAGTCGCCGACCGCCGCGCGATCCGCCAGGCGATGGTCCGCACCGACAACAACATCTCGGGCGCGGCCAAATTGCTCGGAATCAGCCGCCCGACGCTGTACGACCTGCTCAAGCAATATCGTCTACAAGCGTAGCGGAGGTTTCGACGAGCGGATTTGCGGGCGCGCCGCGGCGCGCTAGGGAGGTTGCGACCTTCCGCAAATCAAAGGCCTTGAGACATGGATCGACGCGCGTTTCTCGCCACCGGCGCCACGGTAGCGCTGCTTCCGCTCACCGAAACCGGCGCGATCGCGGCCGTCACCAAGCCCGGCAGCAACGATGCCCGGCTCAACCAGCTGTTCGAAGACATCTTCCAGGAGCGGGTGCGCACCTCGCCCGAACTCGCCACCTCGCTCGGCCTCGACAAGGGGCCGAACGCCGCGCTCAAGTCGAAGCTCGACACGCGGCCATTGCCGGTCGCGCGCCAGGAAGAGCTTGCGCGCAACCGCGGCGCCATCGCCAAACTGCGCGCGATCGCCCCGGCGACGCTGAGCGAACCGGCCCGGCTCAATCGTGAAGTGGTGCTCTATTCGCTCGATACCGCGACCCAATCGGCCGCGCGCTGGGACATCGATAGCGCGCAGCGACCCTATCCGATTTTCCAGCAGGGCGGCGCCTATTTCGAGACGCCTGATTTCCTCAATACCGCGCACACCATCGACAATGCGGACGACGCCGAAGCCTACCTCTCACGCCTCCAGCAATTCGCGACCACGCTCGACAACGACACCGCCGAGCAACGCGCCCAGGCCGCGCGCAGCTTCCTCGCGCCAGCCTGGTCGATCGACCTGACGCTCGGCCAGATGCGCAAGCTGCGCGATGTCGCCCCCGACAAGAGCACGATGGTCGATTCGATCGTCAAGCGCACCGGCGCCAAGAATATCGGCGGCGACTGGCAGAAGCGGGCCGAGAATATCGTCGCGGGCAGCGTTTACCCCGCGCTCGACCGCCAGATCGCGGCGATGGAGAAATTGAAGCCGACCACCCGCTCGGGCGACGGCGCATGGCGGCTGACCAATGGCGAGGCGATCTATGCCGAGGCCCTGCGCCAGGCGACCACGACCAATTTCTCGCCGGCCGAAGTCCACCAGATGGGCTTGTCGCAGGTCGCCGAGATCAGCAGCCAGATCGACGCCATTCTCAAGACCCAGGGCTACAGCCAGGGCAGCGTCGGCGAGCGGCTGGCTGCGCTCAACCACGACCCGAAGCAGCTCTACGCGAACACCGATCCCGGCCGCGCCGAACTGATCGCCGGCCTCAACGCGGGCGTGAAGGACATGTACGGCCGCCTGCCGCGCGACTTTGCGACCGTCCCCACCGCGCCCCTAGAAATCCGCGCGGTCCCGGTCGGAATCCAGGACGGCGCGTCGAACGGTTACTACCGCCGCGCCTCACTCGATGGGTCGCGTCCGGCGATCTATTTCATCAACCTTAAGGACGTCGGCGACTGGCCGAAATATTCGCTTCCGACGCTGACCTATCATGAGGGCGTCCCCGGCCATCATTTGCAGATCAGCCTCGCCCAGGAATCCAAGGACATCCCGACGCTGCGCAAGCTCGGTTTCTTCTCGGCCTATTCCGAAGGCTGGGCGCTCTACGCCGAGCAGGTCGCGGACGAGCTTGGCGTCTATGCTGACGACCCGCTCGGCCGTGTCGGCTATCTCCAGTCGTTCCTGTTCCGCGCCGCCCGGCTGGTGGTCGACACCGGGCTGCACAGCAAGCGCTGGAGCCGCGAGCAGGCGACCGATTACATGGTCGCGACGACCGGCTACGCCCGGCCCCGCTCGCAGCGCGAGGTCGAGCGTTACTGCACCCAGATCGGCCAGGCGTGCAGCTACAAGGTCGGCCACACCGCCTGGGTCCGCGCCCGCACCGCCGCGCAGCAGACGCTCGGCGACCGCTTCGACATCAAGCAGTTCCACGAAGTGCTCAAGGAAGGCGCGATGCCGCTGTCGATCCTCGAACGCCGGATCAAGGAGTTGGCGGCGGCACAGGCGGGTGCAGCGGCTTCACGCGCCGAGCGCGGCTAAGCAGGCATCTCAGGGAAGCTTGAATGGTTGGCGAGCTAAAGGGCCGGGCAGGAAAGCCTTGGACAGCCTATGAAAACAGCATCCTCAGAGCGATGGGGAACGGCGGTTCACGAGCAATCACTATTGCACAAAGGCTGGGACGACCGACCTCGGTGGTTAGAGCGCGCGCGACAGAACTCGGCATTGTCTTGAAAGGAGCCGAAGAAAGCTAGCGCGCATCTAATGACCGCGATGGGTCGAAAGCGGACGTTAGCGCGCCAGCGCCTCGGCCATTTCCGCGACTTCGAGCCAGCGTAGTTCCATCGCTTCGATTTCGGCTCTGTTGCGGGCGACGCGCTCGGTCAGTTCGGCGAACCGGTTCGGGTTCTTCGTATACAGGTCGGGGTCGTGGAGCGCAGCCTCATCCGCCGCGACTTCCGCCTCGAGCCGCTCGATCTCGCCCGGCAGCCGGTCGTAATCGCGCTGGTCCTTGTAAGATAATTTCCTCCCCGCCTGCGGGGAGGTGGCGGACCGAAGGTTTGACGGAGGGGGTTGGGAGCCCTGCACGCCGCCCCCTCCACCACGCTTCGCGCGGTCCCCCTCCCCGTTCGGGGGATGATTTCGCACCGCCTCATACCGCTTACGCACCCAATCCTCGTAACCGCCGGCAACCACATCGACCTTGCCCGAACCGTCGAGCCCGAGCGTGATCGTCACCGTGCGGTCGAGGAAATCGCGGTCGTGGCTGACGATCAGCACCGTACCGTCATAATCGGCGATGACTTCCTGAAGCAGGTCGAGCGTCTCCAGGTCGAGGTCGTTGGTCGGCTCGTCGAGCACCAGCAAATTCGCTTCGCGCGCGAACTCCCGCGCCAGCAGCAGCCGCGACCGCTCGCCCCCCGACAGCGACCCGATCGGCGCCTCGGCGAGCGCCGGATCGAACAGGAATTCCTTCAGATAGCCCTTGATGTGCTTCTTGTGCCCGCGGACGTCGATCCAGTCGCCGCCATTGGCGAGCACATCTTTCACGCGTTTAGCCGGGTCCATCAGCTTGCGCTGCTGATCGATCACGATCCCCGACAGCGTCTTGGCGCGGGTCACGGTCCCGCTGTCGGGTTCGAGCTCGCCGGTCAGCAGTTTGAGCAATGTCGTCTTGCCCGCCCCATTGGGCCCGACGATGCCGATCCGGTCGCCGCGCTGGATACGCAGCGTGAAGTCCTTGATGATTGGCCGCTCGCCGTAGCTTTTGGCGACCTCAACCGCGTCGATCACCGTTTTCGACCGCACGTCGTCCTTGGCCAGCGCCAGCTTGGCCGTCCCCGCCGCACCCAACATCGCCGCGCGCTGCGCCCGCATTTCGTGCAATTTCGCCAGCCGCCCCTGGTTGCGCCGCCGCCGCGCGGTCACCCCGCGCTGCAGCCAGTGCAATTCGAGCTTCAATTTGGCGTCGAGCTTCTCCGCCGCCCGCGCTTCCTCGTCGTAAACCCGCTCGGTCCACGCATCGAACCCGCCGAAGCCGATTTCCGCCCGGCGGAGGTCGCCGCGGTCGAGCCACAGGCAGCTGTTGGTCAGCCGCGTCAGGAAGGTGCGGTCGTGGCTGATCGCAATGAACGCGCCCTTATATCGCTTGAGCCAATCCTCAAGCCACTCAATCGCGCCGAGATCGAGATGGTTGGTCGGCTCGTCGAGAAACAGCACGTCGGGGTTCTGCGCCAGCGCCCGCGCGATCGCCGCCCGCCGCCGTTCACCGCCACTGGCGGTCGCGACCGGCCGCGCGAGGTCGATGCCGAGCTGATCGGCGATCGCCGCTGTTTCGTGCGGTTCGGGCGCATCCGGGCCGTGGAGCACCCAATCCTCGAGCGTCGCATGGCCCGCCATCGCCGGATCCTGGTCGAGCAGCACAACGTGGGTACCGGGCACGATCGTCCTTTTGCCCTCGTCGGTCTCGATCAAATCGGCGAGGCATTTGAACAGGGTCGTCTTGCCGGCGCCGTTGCGGCCGATCAGCGCCAGCCGGTCGCGCGCGCCGACATAGACGTCGAGCCCGCGAAACAGCCAGCCTTCACCCTGAATCAGTCCCAGGCCTTCGTAGGAGAGGATCGGTGCCGCCATCGCCGCGCCTCTAGGGGCAAGCCGCGCCCTCGTCACCCGGTGACATCTAGCGTTGTGCGCCGTTTCGCGGCACAACCGCGCCTGAACGGGGGCGTTCCGGTACATTCATTATGCATTCAATGGCTTGTGCTAGAACGGCGCCCGAAGAGATCGCGTGATGACCCTGTATCGTACCCTTTTAGCGGCCATTGTCGCCGCATCCGTGACCGGCGCGCCCGCGCTGGCCGACGGGCCGCGCGATGCCGACCGGGCATTTCGCGAAAAGGAACAGGGCCGGTCGATGCCGCTGCCCAAGATCGAACAACGGGTGATGCCGTTCATGGGCGGAGCCGATTATCTCGGGCCTGAATTGAACGGCGGGACCTATCGCATGAAGTTCATGCAGAACGGCCGCGTGATCTGGGTCGACGTCGATCCGCAGACTGGACGCATCCTCCGCCGCTCCAAGCCATAAAAAATGGGAGGCGGCCGAAGCCGCCTCCCGCCCCCCTTGAACTAAAGCCTGGCTTAGCCGCCCATCAGCGACCAGCCCATCAGCTGGTCGGGCGAATAGCCGAGCAGGACGATGCTGTCCTCGTTGGCGGTGATCACCGTGTCCATGTGGCCATCATGGTTGTAATCGTTCGCCGTGATCGTGAACTGCGCCGTCCCGACCGAATTCGAGAAGCTCAGCCCGTCGTACAGCTTGCCGAGGTAGAGGATGTCGGAATAGCTGCCGAAATCGAGCATCACCTTATCGCCCGCGGCCGGATTGAAGTCGGTCACGATATCGTGACCCCCACCCGAACGCAGCACGAACGTATCCGCGCCATCGCCACCGGTCAGTGTGTCATTGCCGGCGCCGCCATCGAGAAAATCATTCCCGCGACCGCCCTCGACGGTATCGACCGACGCGGTGCCGGCCAGGTGATCGGCCTTGTTGCTGCCTTTGATTCGCATTGTATTGCCCCCTCAGGATGGGGCGGTAAATGCGCCATTAGGTGTTCCCGGACGGTTCACCGACGAGGTGAACGAAATCTTGAGCCTGCCGCGAAACTTCCCGCTCAACGGCAATCGGGCCGTCGCGGTTAACCGTTCAGGCGGGTCATCGGCGCGATTGACATTTGGCCGCCAGGCCCCAGCTTTGTTCCGGCCAAGCAACTGTTCAGCTTCGCGTGTGTTAGAACTGCGAATGGCACATTAGGGGACACGCATGCGCGTTCTGATCGTTGAAGACGAACCCAATCTCGGCCGGCAGTTGCGCTCGACGCTCGAGGGCGCCGGCTATGCCGTCGATCTCGCCACCGACGGCGAGGATGGCCATTACCTTGGTTCGACCGAAAGCTATGACGCGGTGATCCTCGATCTCGGCCTACCCGAAGTCGACGGCCTGACCGTGCTCGATCGCTGGCGCAAGGAAGCACGCAAGATGCCGGTGCTGGTGCTGACCGCGCGCGACAGCTGGTCAGACAAGGTCGCCGGGCTCGACGCCGGCGCCGACGATTATTTGGCGAAACCGTTCCAGACCGAGGAATTGATCGCCCGGCTGCGGGCGCTCATCCGCCGCTCGTCGGGCAACGCTTCGTCTGAGCTCAATTCGGGCGATATCCGGCTCGACACGCGGTCGGGCAAGGTGACCAAGGCGGGCGAGCCGGTGAAACTCACCGCGCAGGAATATAAGCTCCTCTCCTACCTCATGCACCACAAGGGCAAGGTGGTCAGCCGGACCGAACTGATCGAGCACATCTACGACCAGGACTTCGATCGCGATTCGAACACCATCGAAGTGTTCGTGACCCGCATCCGCAAGAAGCTCGGGCCCGACGTCATCACCACCATCCGCGGGCTCGGCTACAGCCTGGAGGAACCGGTTAGTTGAACGATGCAGCCGCCCCGGTAACGGCGGCGGCCGAGGCTCCACCGGCCGCCGCGAAGGAGGCGCGCGGGCCGCGGACCGGTTCGCTCACCCGGCGCATCATCGGCGTCGCCGCGCTGTGGATCGTGGCGCTGCTGTTTCTCGGCGGCTTTGCGCTCGACCGGGTGCTCAGCCGCTCGATCGTCGACAATTTCGACACCCAATTGGTACGCGTGCTCAATTCGATGATCGGCGCGTCCGAAATCGGGCCTGACGGCGAGGTCCGCTTCACCCGCCCGCCCGCCGACCAGCAGTTCATCGAGCCTTATTCGGGCCTCTACTTCCAGATCAGCGGGGTTGGCGCCGACACCTTCGCCTCGCGTTCGCTGTGGGATCGGCGGCTGCGCGTCACCGGCGATCATCTCGACGTGAAGCCGCATCTGTTCGACAGCAATGAATTTTCGAGCCCCGATCATGCCGAGCCGCTGCGCATCGTCGAGCGCGACGCGATTCTGCCCGGATCGAATATTCGCTGGCGTTTCCAGGTCGCCCAGTCGCGCAGCACCATCGACGATCAGATCCACCGTCTCCGGTCGACCTTGTTCTGGAGCTTCCTCGCGCTTGGCGTTGGACTGTTCGCGCTGGGCGCGCTGCAGACGCTCTATGGCCTGTGGCCGCTGCGCCGCGTGCGCCGCGAGGTCGCGTCGATCCGCTCGGGCGCCAAGACTCGGGTCAGCCGCGATTTCCCGGTCGAGATCCGCCCGCTAACCGAAGAAATCAACCAGCTGCTCGCCCACAATGAGGCGCAGGCGGAAGAGGCCCGCCGCCACGCCGGCAACCTCGCCCACGCGCTGAAGACGCCGCTGACGGTGATCACCAACGCCGCGACTGCGCGCGACCCCGACCTCGCCAGCACCGTGTGCCGCGAAGCGTTGATCATGCGCCGCCAGGTCGATCACCATCTGGCCCGGGCACGGGCGATCGGCCGCCGCGCCTCGGCCCAATCCCGCGCCCGCGTCTGGGAAAGCCTCGAAGCGGTGCAGCGCGCGGTCGACCGCTTGCACGAAAATGTCACCGTCGACATCGCCGGCGACCATCAGGCCGAAGTCAGGGTCGAGCGCCAGGACCTCGATGAAATGCTCGGCAACCTCGTCGACAATGCCGCGAAATATGGCGGCGGGCGGGTGTTCGTCACGGTCGAGCGCAGGAAGTCCACCGTCGATATCCTGATCGAGGACGACGGCCCCGGCATCCCCCAAGCAGACCGCGGTGAGCTGTTCACCCGCGGCGCGCGGCTCGATACGACCGGCAAGCCGGGCACCGGACTCGGCCTCGCGATCGTGCGCGACGTCGCCGAGATTTACGGCGGCACCATCCGCCTCGAGGAAAGCGAGGATCTCGGCGGATTGCTCGCGCGGCTGACCCTGCCCGCCGGTTGATTGCCGTTCACCAAGCGTCGTTTGTCGAAAAGTTTTGACGGATGGGCCGTCTTCGGGCATGGGCGCGCGCCTAGCGGAGGGGTAAGGAAATCCATGAATAACAAGATCTTGGCGCTCGCGTCCGCGAGCCTTCTGGCAATCATCTTGCCGGGTTCCGCAAGCGCTCAAAAGCCCGTCTACGGGACCTGGGGCTACGATCCCGCGGCGATGGACAAGTCGGTCAAGCCCGGCGACGACTTCTGGGCTTACGTCAACGGCACGTGGGACAAGACGACCCCGATCGCGCCCGACCGCGCGTCGGCCGGACCGTTCATCACTTTGTCCGACAAGTCCGAGAAGGACGTGCGCGAGATCGTCGACAACCTCGCCAAGGATCCCAACCGGACATTGCTCGGCCAGCAGGTCGGCGATTTCTACGGCAGCTACATGGACGAAGCGGCGATCGAAGCCGCCGGCACCGCGCCGCTCAAGCCCTACCTCGCCAAAATCGCGGCGGTGAAGACGCGCGACCAGTTGCTCAGCCTCTTCGTGAAGCCCGGTTACGCGAGCCCGGTCGACGTCGAGATCATTCCCGAACTCAAGAATCCCGACATCTATTCAGCGGTCGCCAGCCAGGCGACTCTGGGCCTGCCGAGTCGCGAATATTATCTGTCAAACGACGCCAAAATGACGGCGCACCGTGCGGCCTACCGCAATTACATCGTCACGGTCGAACGGCTCGCCGGGTTGCCTGGCGGAGAGGCCGCCGCAGACCGCATCATCGCCCTCGAAACCGCCTTGTCCAAGGTGCAGTGGGCCGCCGCCGAGCGCCGCGACATCGACAAGATCTACAACCCGATGACCCGCCCGCAACTGGCCAAGCTGGCGCCGCAATTCGCGTGGAATACGACGCTCGCCAAGGCCGGTCTCGGCACCGCCAAACAGGTCATCGTAACCGAACCGTCGGCGGTGGCCGGCGCCGGCAAGCTCGTCGCTTCGGTGCCGCTGTCGACGTGGAAGGAATGGCTCGCGTTCCGCTTCGTCTCGGATCACGCGAACTTCCTCCCCAAGGTGCTCGATGACGCCCGCTTCAATTTCTACAACAAGGAGCTGAGCGGCGTTCAGCAGCAGCGCGAGCGGTGGAAGCGCGGCGTCCGCCTGGTCAATGGCGCGCTCGGCGAAGCGGTCGGCGAAATCTATGTGAAGTCGCATTACCCGGCCGAAAGCGAGCGGCAGATGGGCGAGCTCATCAGCAATCTGCGCGATGCCTACCAGGAGCGGATCGAAGGCAATAGCTGGATGGATGCGGCGACGCGCAAGGAAGCGCTGGCCAAACTGGCGGCGTTCGAGCCGCGCATCGGCCACCCGGTCAAATATATCGATTATTCATCGCTCAAGGTGGTCAAGGGCGACCCGCTCGGCAACGCCATCCGCGCCGGCGAGTTCCAATGGAACCTGGATCTGTCGCGCTTCCCCAAGCCGGTCGACCGGTCGCTGTGGGGAATGACGCCACAAACGATCAATGCCTATTACAACCCGCTGGCCAACCAGATCACCTTCCCGGCCGCGATCCTCCAGCCGCCGTTCTTCGATCCCAATGCCGACCCGGCGGTCAACTACGGCGCGATCGGCGCGGTTATCGGCCACGAAATGGGCCACGGATTTGACGATCAGGGCCGCAAGTTCGGGCCGACCGGCAAGCTCCACGAATGGTGGACCCCGGCGGCGGCCAAAGGCTATGCCGCGCGGACTGACGCGCTGTCCAAGCAGTATAGCGGATTCAGCCCCTACCCAGGCGTCACCGTCAACGGCAAGTTGACGCTGGGCGAGAATCTCGGCGACCTCAGCGGCGTCGAAGCGGCCTATGCGGCGTACAAGAAATACACCGCCAAACACGGCGAGCCGCCGCTGATCGACGGCCTGACCGGCGACCAGCGCTTCTTCCTTGCTTACGGACAGGCGTGGCAGGGCAAGGATCGTGAAGATGCCGAGCGTCAGCAGATTCTGACCGACCCGCACAGCCCCGACAAATACCGGGTCAACGGCATCGTCCGGAATGTCGACGCCTGGTACAAGGCGTTCAACGTGCAGCCCGGCGACAAACTCTATTTGCCGCCCGAGCAGCGGGTTCACATCTGGTAGCCAATTTGAGGGGCGCTGCGTTGCGGCGCCCCTCGTTCCATTTGAGACGGGGAAATCGAATGAACACCAAAGCGCTGATCCTCGCCGCCGCGAGTCTGCTCGCCATCAGCGGGATCGCCCCCGCGCAGACCGCCAAGCCCGCCTTCGGCACCTGGGGCTATGAGCCGACGGCGATGGACACGAGCGTGAAGCCGGGCGACGACTTCTTCGAATACGTCAACGGCGCCTGGAGCAAGCGCACCGAGATCGCCCCCGACCGCACCTTCGCCGGCATCGATTCCGTGCTCAACGACCAGATCGAGCGCGACGTCCGCGCGATCGTTGAGGAAAGCGCGAAGAATCCCGCGACGAACGGTCGCCTCGGTCAACAGATCGGCGACCTCTATGCCAGCTGGATGGATGAGGCCCGAGTCGAGCAACTCGGCACCGCCCCGCTCCAGCCCTATCTCGGCAAGATCGCGGCCGCCAAGACGCGCAGCGACCTGGTCGATCTGTTCAGCCAGCCGGGATACGATTCCCCGGTCGGCATCTACATCTACCCCGACCTCAAGGACCCGACGCGCTACTCGGTTTACGGTTCGCAGGGCGGCCTCGGCCTGCCCAACCGCGATTATTACTTGCTCAAGGGCGCCAAGTACGATGCCTATCGCAAAGCTTATCGCGATTATCTGATCAAACTGCAGAGGCGCGCCGGGATCACCACGCCCGAAGCCCGCGCCGATCGCGTCATCGCGCTCGAAACGCAGATCGCGAAGATTCACTGGACACCCGAGCAAAGCCGCGACGTGGTCAAGCTCTACAACCCGATGACCCGGGCCCAATTGCGCACGTTCGCGCCGCAGCTGCAGTGGGACCGCGCCCTCAGCAACCTCGGGCTGGGCGATATCACCACCTTCGTGGTCGGTGAGAAGAGCGCGATCCTGGCCGAGGGCAGACTGTTCGCGACGACCCCGCTGCAGACCTGGAAGGATTGGACCGCAATCCACTTCATCAGCGATCACGCGGCCTATCTGCCCAAGGCGTTCGACGACGCGAACTTCGATTTCTACTCGAAAACACTGCGCGACGTGCCGTCGCAACGGGCGCGCTGGAAGCGCGGCGTCGGCCTCGTCGACGGCGCGCTCGGCGAAGGCGTCGGCCAGATCTACGTCCAGCGCCACTATCCGCCGGAAAGCGACCGGCAGATGCACGAGTTGATCGGCAACATCCTCGCCGCGCTCAAGGACAAAATCCAGGGCAACAGTTGGATGGATGCGACCACCAAGCAGCGCGCGGTGGAAAAGCTCGCCACCTTCGATCCGCGCATCGGCCACCCGGCGAAATACATCGATTATTCGACGCTCGAGGTGAAGCGCGACGATCTGCTCGGCAACGCTATGCGCTCACAGGTTTTCGACTGGAAGCTGCTGCTGTCGCGCTATCCCAAGCCGGTCGATCGCGGCCTGTGGGACATGACGCCGCAGACCAACAACGCTTATTACGACCCGACCCAGAACCAGATCACCTTCCCCGCGGCGATCCTTCAGCCACCCTATTTCGACCCCAATGCCGATCCCGCGTCCAATTATGGCAGCATCGGCGCGACCATCGGCCACGAGATCGGCCACGGCTTCGACGACCAGGGCCGCAAGTTTGACGCGCACGGCCGCCTGACCGACTGGTGGACCCCGGCCACGGCTAAGCTTTACACCACCCATGCCGACGCGCTGGTCGCCCAATATAATGGTTACGAGCCGATCCCCGGCGTGCATATCAAGGGGCAGCTGACGCTGGGCGAAAACCTCGGCGATCTCGGCGGGCTCGAAGTCGCGTACGCCGCCTACCGCAAATATGTCGCCCAGCACGGCGAGCCGGCGGTGATCGATGGCCTGACCGGCGACCAGCGCTTCTTCATCGCTTACGGCTACAGCTGGGAGACCAAGCAGCGCGAGGGCGCACTCCGGGCGCAATTGCTGACCAACGAGCACAGCCCGGCCAAGTATCGGGTCAACGGCGTCGTCCGCAATATCGACGCCTGGTACAAGGCGTTCAACGTCCAGCCCGGCGACAAGATGTATCTGCCGCCCGAGCAGCGCGTCCACGTCTGGTAGGCGGCTAGGAAAAACGGCGCTGTCCGGCTAGGGCGACGCCGTGCCTGCTACCGTCCACCCGCTTCACAGCAAAAGCGAGCCGTCGCTCGAGCCGATGATGGCGCTCGTCGCCGCCGACATGAACGGCGTCAACGCGGTCATCCTCGAGCGCATGCAAAGCAAGGTCGCACTGATCCCCGAGCTCGCTGGCCATTTGATCGCCGGCGGCGGCAAGCGCATGCGGCCGATGCTGACCTTGGCCTGCGCCAGCCTGCTCGACTATCCCGGCACGCGCCACCACAAGCTCGCCGCCGCGGTCGAGTTCATCCACACCGCGACCTTGCTGCACGACGATGTCGTCGATGGCTCGGGCATGCGCCGCGGCAAGCAGACCGCGAACCTCATCTGGGGCAATCCGGCCAGCGTCCTGGTCGGCGATTTCCTGTTCAGCCGCGCGTTCGAGCTGATGGTCGAGGACGGCAGTCTGAAAGTATTGCGCATCCTCAGCCATGCTTCCGCGGTGATCGCCGAAGGCGAGGTCGAGCAATTGACCGCGCAGCGCCGGATCGAGACCGACGAAGAGCAATATCTCAACATCATCAGCGCCAAGACCGCGGCTTTGTTCGCCGCCGCGTGCCGGGTGTCGCCGGTGGTCGCCGAGGCCGAAGAGGATGC
>Ga0068862_100004021_pt1 | contig 12469 bp, 7 predicted proteins | sample KBSSwiS52_FD_66598 | JGI IMG/M metagenome (GOLD analysis project Ga0068862, IMG submission 66598) | Switchgrass rhizosphere microbial communities from Kellogg Biological Station, Michigan, USA - KBS Switchgrass S5-2 | ecosystem: Host-associated > Plants > Roots > Rhizosphere > Soil ... | reverse complement strand
AGGAGGGTGATCAGCTGGCTGCCGGAAACCGACACCACGCGCCCGATGCGCATCGTCTGAGTTTCTGCGGAGAGAGGAGCGGCTTCGTTCATCGTGTCAGACTTTCCGGAGACGGCTGGTGAGCATGTTCGGGTGCAACGGTGCGGGTGCGGTCCGGCGGGAAACGCACCGTGACGGTGGTGCCGCTGCCGGGCTCGCTGTCGATCTTCAAGGTGCCGCCATGCATCTCGACGAAGCCCTTGCTCAAAGGCAGGCCGAGGCCGGTGCCTTCGTATTTGCGGCTCAGATCGCTGGAGACCTGGGCGAAGGGCACCAACGCCTTCCAGATATCCTCTTCGGCGATGCCGATGCCGGTATCCGCGACCGAGACATTGAGCCAGCCGTCGGAGGCGACCGTGGCGGTCAGCGTCACCTTGCCGCCGCGCGGCGTGAACTTGACCGCGTTGGAGAGCAGGTTGATCAGGATCTGCTTGAAGTACTGCTGGTCGGCATACAGCTGCGGCAGCGCTGTCGAGATCGAGACAATCAGCGACTGGCCGGCGCCGTCGGCCTGCGGTCGCACGAAGGAGACGGGAATTTCCACGGCTTCCGCCGGGCTGAACCATTCTTCATGCAGTTCGGCACGGCCCGCTTCGATCTTGGCCAGATCGAGGATGCGATTGACCTCGCGCAGGAGATGCTCACCCGCGGTGTGGATGTCCTTCGCATAGGAGGTAACGCGCTTCGGATCGGTCGCCTGTCGCTGATCGGTCATCAATTGCGAGAAGCCGATGATCGCGTTCAAGGGCGTGCGGAGCTCATGGCTCATATTGGCGAGGAACTCGGTCTTGGCGCGGTTGGCGGCCTCGGCACCGAGCATCGCGGCATGCATGATCTCGGCATTGCGCTCGGCTTCCTGACGGGCCGCGACCAAGCCCATCTCGGCGTGGTGGCGACGGACCAGGATCCCCAACTGGCTGGAATACTCAGCAAGCAGCGACCGGCGGCCGGAAGACGGACGAAAATAAGGTCGCATAACCTGTCCCTCCGCTCCCTCGATCGGGCAACGGTGCCCGACTCCCCAGTCCCACGCTCGACCCGAAAAAGCTCCTAACTGATATCGGCCGGGAATGGTTAACGTCCGGTTACCGATAGTTTCTATACCTTACCGAAATCTAGACCGGATTGCCGGTTCCAGCCACTGTGCGAAACCATTCGTAGCTGGCTTTGGGCCGTCTTGTGCGGTCGGTCACAAAGTCGACAAACACCAACCCGAACCGCATCTTATAGCCCATCTGCCATTCGAAGTTGTCGAGCAGAGACCAGGGCATGTAGCCCTTCACATTGCAACCTTCTTCCATCGCCTCCTGGAGGACGAGGAGGTGATCGCGCAGGAAGGCGATCCTCTCCGCATCCTCGATCGCGGGACCGTCGGCCAGAACATCGCTGTATGCGGCGCCGTTCTCGGTGATCAGAACCGGCGGGTTGCCGTAGAGCGCCTTCAATTGCAGCAGCATCTCCTTGAGGCCCTCGGGCTCGACCGGCCAGCCATAGGCGGTGAAGCGATCGGCGTGGGGCTTGCCCCAACCGACATCGAACAGCCGCCCCGCCTCATGTCGGACGGTGCAGCGGCTGTAATAGTTCATGCCGAGCACATCGATCGGGGTCTGCACCAAAGTGAGGTCGTCCGGTTGCACCACCTTGCCGAGATCCTTCAGCAGCACCTCCGGCACGGTGCCGCGCATCAGGCCGTCCAGTGCCAGGCGATTCCAGACCGCATCCCAGCGGATTGCGGCGTCGTGGTCCGCCGGCCGGTCCGTTTCGGGCACCACCGGCTGCAGGCTCAACACCGTGCCGAGGGTAAGCTTCGCCTGCGTCTCGCGCATCGCCCGCAACGCAGCGCCCTGCGCCAGGTTCTGGTGATGCAAGGCCTGCAGCACGGCGATATTGCCGCCGGCGATGCCCGGCGCGTGCTCGCCGGTGCCATGGCCGAAGATGGCATGCACCCCGGCCTCGTTGAGGACGAACCAGTGATCGACCCGGTCGCCCAATCGCCGCAAGGCGGCGACGGCATATTCCGCCAGCCAGGCGGCGCTGTCGCGGCTGAGCCAGCCGCCTTTTTCCTGCAGGGCCTGGGGGAGGTCCCAGTGATAGAGGCAGGGCATCGGCCGGATGCCGGCTTCCAGCAATGCGTCCACCAGCCGGTCGTAGAACGCCCAGCCCTTCTCGTTCTGGCGGCCGATGCCGTCCGGCATCACGCGCGGCCAGGCGATCGAGAAGCGATAGGCGCCGATCCCAAGCCCGCGCATCAGCTCGACATCCTCCCGCCAGCGGTTGTAGTGGTCGCAGGCGATGGCAGGCGTGCCGCCATCCGCGATGCGGCCCGGCTGCTGGGCGAAGACGTCCCAGATGCTGCGACCCTTGCCGTCGCTCTCGGCGGCGCCTTCGATCTGCGCCGCGGAGGTCGAGACACCCCAGATGAAACCGGAGGGGAAGGTCGAAGCGGCATGCCCGAGGCGCGGCAAGACCGGCAGCAAAGCCGCGCCGCCGATCATCGCACGTCTGGTCAGTCTGAGCCGGTTGTGGGCCATGACTCATCGCTCCCTCTCTGCCCCGGCATAGGGAAAGCGAACGAGACGAGCGTTTGTTCCGTTTTTACCCGCGGGCGGCGCGGATCTTACTCAAGTCAACCGGCGGATGCGCGGTCTTCAGGAAGGCCTTGATGCTCCGGATCGCCTGCCGGGTGCGCGCCTCGTTCTCGACCAGGGCGAAGCGGACAAAACCGTCGCCCTGCTCGCCGAAGCCGGTGCCCGGCGCCACCGCGACATTGGCCTCGGTCAGCAGCAGCTTGGAGAAGTCGAGCGAGCCCAGATGCTGGAAGCGCTCCGGGATCGGCGCCCAGGCGAACATCGAACCGGCCGGCGGATCGACCGGCCAGCCGGCCACGCGCAGTCCTTCGATCAGCACATCGCGGCGGCTCTTGTAGCGCGCTCGCATCTCATCGACGCAATCCTGCGGCCCGTTCAGGGCCGCGGTCGCGGCCACCTGGATCGGCGTGAAGGCGCCGTAGTCGAGATAGGACTTCACCCGCGCCAGCGCGCCGATCAGCCGCGCATTGCCGGCGCAGAAGCCGATGCGCCAGCCCGGCATCGAATAGGTCTTGGAGAGCGACGAGAATTCGACCGCGATCTCCTTCGCGCCCGGCACCTGCAGCACCGACGGTGGCGGCACGCCGTCGAAATAGACCTCCGAATAGGCGATGTCGGAGATGATGAAGATGCCGTGCTTGCGGCAGAACGCGACCACCTCTTCATAGAAGTCGAGGGTGGCCATCTCCGCGGTCGGATTGCTCGGATAGTTGATGACGACCGCGACCGGCTTGGGCACCGAATGCCGCACCGCCCGGTCCATCGCGTTCATGAACTCCGGGCCCGGCCGGAACGGGATCGAGCGGATCGCCGCGCCGGCGATGATGAAGCCGAAGGCGTGGATCGGATAGGAGGGGTTCGGCGCCAGGATGATGTCGCCGGGGCTGGTGATGGCCTGGGCGAGGTTGGCGAGCCCTTCCTTCGAGCCCAAGGTCACGATCGCCTCGCGCTCGGGATCGATCTCGACATTGAAGCGCCGCGCATAATAGGCGGCGAGCGCCTTGCGCAAGCCCGGGATGCCGCGCGAATTGGAATAGCGGTGGACCCGGGGATCGGCCAGGGTCTCGGTCAGCTTGTCGATGACATGCTTCGGCGGCGGCATGTCGGGATTGCCCATGCCGAAATCGACGATGTCCTGACCGGCGGCCCGCCCGGCGGCTTTGAGCTTGTTCACCTCGGCGAAGACGTAAGGCGGAAGGCGCTTGGTGCGGTAGAACTCGTTGTCGGTCATCGGTCTCTGCTCTCGAAAAGCGATTCGTGCATTTTTTCAAAGAAAGTCGGCATCGCCAAACGCTTTCTGCGCCCATTGTATTCTGGGGGAGCTGTGTACCGCTCTCATCTTAAGAGAGGAGGCCCGCTTCCAGCTTGTGCAGCGCCTGGATGGTCAGCGCCGCCGCCGAGGCGCGGTTCTCGACCCCGAGCTTCTCGAAGATCTGCTCCAGGTGCTTGTTGACGGTGCGCGGGCTGATGCCGAGCACGGTCGAGATGTCCTTGTTCGACTTGCCGCGGGCGATCCAGAGCAGCACCTCCGCCTCCCGCCCGGTCAAGGCGAAGTGCCGGCGCAGGCGCTCGACGTCCTGGCGCGGCTCGACCTGGGTGACACGCAGCAGCCGCTCGCCGGCCTGGACCTGGCCGAGATAGGCGAGCTCGACCTTCCGCTCGCCCAGGCTCCAGAGATGCGTCGTATGCTCGCTCCCGCCCTCTGCCGCCCGCGCCATCCAATCGACGACTTCGGCGGGCAGGCGGAAGTCGGTCTCCTGGGCTTCGGGTGAGATCTGGCGCAGCAGCCGCACCGCTTGGGGCGTCGACCAGCGGAGCGCACCTTCGGGCGTGACGGAAAGGAGGAAGCGGCCGGTGGCATCCAAGGCTGAATGGGCGGCCGCAGAGCGGCGGGCATTCCGGAGATGCACCCGCACCCGGGCGATCAGCTCGTCGATCACGATCGGCTTGGTGAGATAATCGACGCCGCCGACTTCGAGCCCGCGCACGATATGCTCGGTCTCGCTCAGGCCGGTCATGAAGATGACGGGGACATGCGCCAGGTGATCGATGCCTTTCAGCCGCCGGCAGGCCTCGAAGCCGCCGATCCCCGGCATCACCGCATCCATCAGGATCAGATCCGGCGTCACCTGCTCGGTGAGGGTCAGCGCGCTCTCGCCGTCGAGCGCCACCAGCACGGTGGCGCCGGTGCTCTCGATCGCTTGCGTCAAAAAGCCGAGCGTGTCCGGCGAATCATCGACCACCAGGATGATGTCGCGCCGGGGCTCCATGGCGCCCTCAGGAAGCGGCGCGCTCAAGCAGGCTCTCCAGCCGCGCCATGTACTGCTTCAGCTCGAAGTTCCGCACCAAGCCGCGCAGCTCGGCGATGATCGCGGCATGCTCGGGGCTGCTCCTCGCAACCTCGTCCAGCTTTGACTCGATGCCGCGCACATAGCCGATCTTGCCCAGGCGATGCAGATCTGCGAGATGCTGCACGGGAAGCGGCGCGGCGGTCTCGTTGGTTTGTGGCGCGTTCTCCTCATCATAGATCCAGTCGAGCCCGAGCGCGTCGCGGATCGAGGCGAGGAGGTGATTGACCTCGATCGGCTTGGTGACGAAGGCGGTGTCTTCGAAGGCATGGGCCTGCATCTGCTCATCGGCATTGGCGGAGACGATGATGATCGGGATCGCCTGCGCACGCTCGCGGAGCCGCCGCGCCACCTCCCAGCCGTTCATGTCGGGCATGGTGAGATCGAGCAAGGCGAGGTCGGGCGGGTTCGCGGCCGCGCACTCGAGGCAGATCGTGCCGTTCTGCGCGATGGTGAGGTCGAAGCCGAGCGGCGTCAGCAGCTCGTTCAGAAGGTCGAGATGGCCGAGATCGTCGTCGGCCGCCAGGATCTTCATCTTCGGGCCGCGATAGCCGAGGATACGCCGCTGGCGCACCGTCACGACCGGTGCCGGCGCCTCGGAAAGCATCAGCCGCACGCGGAACATGCTGCCCTCGCCCGGTGTGCTTTCGACCGACACTTCGCCGCCCATGATCTCGGCCAGGAGCTTGGTGATGGTGAGGCCGAGGCCGGTGCCGGGCACGCCGAGCGCGCTCGCGGTCTTGCCGCGCTCGAACGGCTGGAAGATTCGGCCGAGATCGGCGGCATCGATGCCGATGCCGGTGTCGGCGACCTCGAACTCGGAGATCTGGCCGCGATGCCGGGCCCGGAACACGACCCCGCCCTGGCGCGTGTACTTGATCGCGTTGGAGAGCAAATTGATCAGCACCTGCCGCAGCCGTTTTTCATCGGCGAAGACATAGGGCGGCAGCTGCGGCGAGGGCTCGTAGCGGAACTGGATGCCCTTGGTGCCGGCCTGGATCCGGAACATGTCGACCAGCTGCTCCAAGAGCTCGGTCAAGGCGATGCGGTCGCGGTTGAGCTGCAGGCGACCGGCCTCAATCTTGGCAATGTCGAGCAGGCCGTCGACCAGGGTCGAGAGATGCTCGGAGCTGCGCCGAATGACGCGCACGGCATCCTGCGTGTGCGGCGAGAGAGCGGCATCGCGCTCCATGAGCTGGGCGTAGCCGAAGACGGCGTTCAAAGGCGCGCGGATCTCGTGGCTGACGCCGACGATGTAGCGGCTCTTGGCGGTGTTGGCGGCCTCCGCGACGCTCTTCGCCTTCTGCAGTTGGTCGTAGGTGCGTTCATGCGCCTCGATCTCATGGGTCAGCATCTGGGTCTGGCGTTCGGTCTCCTCCTCGGCGACCTGGCGGCTCTCATGGGCCAGCACCATCAACCAGGCGACGATGCCGGAGATGCCGAACAGCGCGAAGTAGACCGAGAGCAATGTCGTCCGCACCGTCGCGGCGTCGCTCGGGCTGCCCGCGGTGCCCTGGAACACGCCGATCAGCAGAAGCGCGCTGCCGATCACCAGGTTGAAGGTGATGAATAATCCGGCGAACCGCCCCAGCCGTGCGTTCAGGCCGATTGCAATCTGCGCCGGCAGGATCTTGCGCAAAGCCAGCTGCAATTGGTCGGTGAACCGGCTGTCGGTCTTGCAGAGATCGTGGCAGCGCGCATCGAGCGTGCAGCAGAGCGAGCAGATCGGTCCGACATAGGCCGGGCAATAGGACATATCCTCGCGCTCGAACTGATGCTCGCAGATACAGCAGCGTACCAGCTTGGCGCCGTCCCAATCGGTCTCCGGCTCGCGGGCGATGTAATAGCGGCCTTTGGTCCAGAGCGCGATCAGCGGCGCCACGGCGATCGCCACGAACAGGCCGACGAAGGCGGCGAGGGCCTGCAGGATCTCGCCGAACAGGCCGAAATAGGCTGAGGTCGAGAGCAGGATCGAGATCAGCATCGCCCCGACGCCGACCGGATTGACGTCGAAGAGATGCGCGCGGCGGAACTCGATGCCCTTGGGGCTCAGGCCCAAGGGCTTGTTGATCACGAGGTCGGCGACCAGCGCGCCGATCCAGGCCACCGCGAAATTGGAGTAAAGGCCGAGGATCTTCTCGATCGCCGAGAAGATACCGAGCTCCATCAGCAGGAGGGCCAGAAGCGCGTTGAACACCACCCAGACCACGCGGCCGGGATGGGAATGGGTCAGCCGCGAGAAGAAATTCGACCAGGCGATCGAGCCCGCATAGACGTTGGTGACGTTGATCTTGATCTGGCAGGTGATGACCAGGATGCCGGTCAGCACGATCGCGGTCTGCGGCGAGAGCGACATCGCTTCGAACGCGACGCGGAACAGCTGGGTGGGCTCGGCGGCATGCTCGACCGGCACGCCGGCTTTCAGGGCCAGTACCGCCAGGAAGGATCCGAGCAGAAGCTTGACGGCGCCGAGGAAGATCCAGCCCGGCCCGGCCGGCAGCAGCGCGGCCCACCAGGCGAGGCGCTGCCTCATCCCGCCCTCCGGCTTCGGCGAAGGCAGGAAGCGCAGATAGTCGGCTTGCTCGCCGATCTGCGGCGCGAAAGAGAGGAGCGTGGAAGCGGCGAGCCCGAACAGGATGAGGTTGAAGCCGCCGCCCGTCTCCTCCGATCCGACGAAGCTGGTCCAGTCGTGGAGCACGGCCGCATCGCTGAAGCCGATATAGACAAGCGGGGCGCATTGCAGCACCAGCCAGACTGGCTGGGTCCAGACCTGCAACCCGCTGATCAGGCGGATGCCGTAAGTCACGATCGGAATCACCACCAGGGCGCAGATGATATAGGCGACCCAGAGCGGCATCGCGAACCACATCTCCAGCGCCAGGGCCATGATCACCGCCTCCACGGAGAAGAGGAGGAAGGTGAAGGAGGCGTAGATCAGCGAGGTGATGGTGGAGCCGATATAGCCGAAGCCGGCGCCCCGGGTCAGCAGGTCGACATCGACGCCATATTTGCTGGCGGTGTAGCTGATCGGCAGGCCGGTGAGGAAGATGAGCACCCCGACGACGGCGATCGCCATCACCGTGTTGTCGAAACCGTAAGCCAGGGTGAGCGCACCGCCGATCGCCTCGCAAGCGAGGAAGGAGATCGCGCCGAGCGCCGTGTTGGAGACCCGGAACAGTGACCAGCGCCGCGCCTCATGCGCCGTGAAGCGGAGCGCGTAGTCCTCCAGGGTCTGGTTGCCGACCCATTGATTGTATTGCCGCCGGACCCGGGCAATGCGCTGCCGACCGGTCATTGGATGCACGCCGGAAAAATCCCCCGCCCCCAAGATGGAGGCGGGCAGAGGTGGGGGTTGATGCAGCCGTGACGCTTGAGATCCAGCGCTGGATCTTTCGTTCCTGCCCCCCACAGCAAGATCACGGCTGCATCAACCCCCTCCCTAACCCTCCCCCATCTTGGGGGAGGGGACTCCCGGGGCAGTCCCCGTGATCGAGTATGCGCCGTACTGTTGCTGCGTTGCAATATACGTCAAATGCCCCATACCCGGTTTTGTAATCCGGGCGTTAGATGGGGCTAACAATCAGAAATGCCGAGATTTTCTGCCGATGGCAGGTCCGGCGGGAAACCGCCGCGTGCCGGTCATGGGCGCTCGGATAATGCGACGCAACATGGGACGGCTTCTCAACAATGGAGACTAGGATGAAGATGGGAAAGACAAAATTGGCATTGCTCGCCGCACTTTCCACGGGCCTTGCGGCCAGCCTTGGGGCGGCCAGCGCCTCGGCCGAAGACACGATCAAGGTCGGAATCCTGCACTCGCTCTCGGGCACGATGGCGATCAGCGAGACGACTCTGAAAGACGTCATGCTGATGCTGATCGACGAGCAGAACAAGAAAGGCGGGTTGCTCGGCAAGAAGCTGGAAGCGGTCGTGGTCGACCCGGCCTCGAACTGGCCGCTCTTCGCCGAAAAGGCGAAGCAGCTCTTGGAAGTGGACAAGGTCGCCGCGACCTTCGGCTGCTGGACCTCGGTGTCGCGGAAGTCCGTACTGCCGGTCTTCGAGCATGACAACGGCATCCTGTTCTATCCGGTGCAATACGAGGGCGAGGAGAGCTCGCGCAATGTCTTCTACACCGGCGCGGCACCGAACCAGCAGGCGATTCCGGCGGTCGACTACCTGATGAACGAGGAAGGCGTGAAGCGCTGGGTGCTGGAAGGCACCGACTACGTCTATCCGCGCACCACCAACAAGATCCTCGAAGCCTATCTCAAGCTGAAGGGCGTGCCGCCTGAGGACATCATGGTCAACTACACGCCGTTCGGGTTCAGCGACTGGCAGACCGAAGTCGGCAACATCAAGAAGTTCGGCTCGGCCGGTAAGAAGACCGCAGTGGTCTCGACCGTCAACGGCGACGCGAACGTGCCGTTCTACAAGGAGCTCGGCAACCAGGGCGTCAAGGCAACCGACATCCCGGTGGTCGCTTTCTCGGTCGGCGAGGAAGAGCTGGCCGGCCTCGACACCAAGCCGCTGGTCGGACATCTCGCCGCTTGGAACTACTTCATGAGCGTGGACGCGCCGGAGAACAAGGCGTTCATCGACGAGTGGCACAAGTTCACCAAGAACGACAAGCGCACCACCAACGATCCCATGGAAGCCCATTACATCGGCTTCAACATGTGGGTGAAGGCGGTCGAGAAGGCCGGCACCACCGATCCCGACGCGGTCATCGATGCGATGATCGGCGTCTCGGTGCCGAACTTGACTGGCGGCTACTCGGCGATGATGCCGAATCACCACATCACCAAGCCGGTGCTGATCGGCGAGATCCAGGCCGACGGCCAGCTCGACACCGTGTGGCAGACCTCGGGTCTGGTTGCCGGCGACGAGTGGTCCGATTATCTCGACGGTTCGAAGGACCTGATCTCCGATTGGCGCAAGCCGATGTCCTGCGGGAACTTCAACGTGAAGACCGGCAAGTGCGGCGGTGAAACCGTCGCGACCCAATAACGGGACGCTGTTCGGCGGCTGCGTTGGGGGACGCGGCCGCCGGATCGGCGGATGAGCATGCGTAGGTTCCTACTCACTTGTGCGCTCGTGCTGTTCGCCGCCCTTGTGGCGGCGAACCCTGCCGCGGCCGATCCGGTCGACGACATCCTCACCGGATTTGCCAGCAGCAAGTACGACGAGATCGAGAAAGCGATCGAGGGACTGGCCGCGAGCGGTGACGCCTCCGCCCCCGCGATCCTCGATGCCCTGAATGCCGGCACCTTGCAGGTTGCCGGCGACAAGAAGCTCTACATCAAAGGTGACGACGGCAGCCTGAAGGCGGCGCGGAGCGGCGCCAATGCAACCGGCGAAATGCCGCCGGGTCTGAAGCCCGTCAAGGTCAACAATCGGGTCCGGCGCGCGATCGAGGCGGCGATGGGGCAGTTGACCCTCCTGTCCCCGGATCCCGCGAAGCGCCTTAACGCGGCGGCTTCATTGTTTCACGCGCCGGACCCGGCCCAATTGCCCGCTGTCGAATCCGCGATCGCCAAGGAAAGCGATCCCGCCGTGAAACGCGCCTTCGAGGAGGCGCGCGCCGCCGTCCTGCTCGCCGCACCCGACGCCCCGGAGGCGGACAAGATCGCCGCCGTCGCGGTCATCGCGTTGCGCGGTGACGAGGATGCGAAGTCACTGCTCGACGCCGCCGCGGCCAGCGGCACGCCGGCTGTGGCAGAGGCTGCGAACGCGGCACTGAAGGGAATCGAGCGCTCGCTGGCGATGTGGTCGGTGGCGCAGAATGTCTATTACGGGCTGAGCCTGGGGTCGGTGTTGCTGCTGGCGGCGATCGGCCTTGCGATCACCTTCGGCGTCATGGGTGTCATCAACATGGCCCATGGCGAGATGGTGATGCTCGGCGCCTATACGACCTATGTGGTGCAGCAGGCGGTGATGGCTGCGGCGCCGGGTTTGACCGATCTGGCGCTGCTGATCGCCGTGCCGGCCGCCTTCCTGGTCAGCGGTGCTGCCGGAATCGCGATCGAGCGGTCGATCATCCGCTTCCTTTACGGCCGGCCGCTGGAGACGCTGCTCGCAACCTTCGGTCTCTCGCTGGTGTTGCAGCAAGCGATGCGCTCGATCTTCGGTCCGACCAATCTCCAGGTCGACAATCCCTCCTGGATGAGCGGATCGATGCAGCTCGGCGGCCTCGCCATCACCTACAACCGGTTCTGGATCATCCTGTTCTCGATTGCGATCTTCGCGCTGCTGACCTTGGTGCTGCGCAAGACCGCGCTCGGCTTGCAGATGCGGGCGGTGACGCAGAACCGGCGGATGGCGGCCTCGATGGGCATCCGCACCGGCTGGGTGGATTCGCTGACCTTCGGCCTCGGCTCCGGCGTCGCCGGGATCGCCGGTGTCGCCTTGAGCCAGATCGACAATGTCAGCCCCAATCTCGGGCAGTCCTACATCATCGACAGCTTCATGGTGGTCGTATTCGGCGGCGTCGGCAATCTCTGGGGCACGTTGGTGGGCGCGCTGTCGCTCGGCGTCGCCAACAAGCTCCTCGAACCGGTGGCGGGCGCGGTCTTGGGCAAGATCGTGGTTCTGGTGCTGCTGGTGCTGTTCATCCAGCGGCGACCGCGCGGCCTCTTCCCGGTCAAGGGGCGGGCGGTGGAGTCATGAGCGCGCTGCGCACCTATTCGGTCGCGGTTGTGATCATGGCCGGATCGCTGGCCGTGGCGTTGCTGAGCCTGCTGCCGGCGGAGCATGCTTTGCACGTGCCGGGCTACGTCGTCGCACTGCTCGGCAAGTATCTCTGCTACGCGCTGCTGGCGCTCAGCGTCGATCTGGTCTGGGGCTATGTCGGGATCCTGAGCCTCGGCCATGGCGCCTTTTTCGCGATCGGCGGCTATGCCATGGGCATGTATCTGATGCGGCAGATCGGCACCCGCGGCGTCTACGGCGATCCGCTGCTGCCCGATTTCATGGTGTTCCTGAATTGGAAGGAGCTGCCCTGGTATTGGCACGGCTTCGACCAGTTCGGCTTCGCCCTTCTAATCATGGCGCTGGCGCCGGGCCTGCTTGCCTTCGTCTTCGGCTATCTCGCCTTCAGGAGCCGGGTCACCGGCGTCTATCTCTCGATCATCACCCAGGCGATGACCTATGCGCTGATGCTGGCCTTCTTCCGCAACGACATGGGGTTTGGCGGAAACAACGGCTTGACCGATTTCAAGGACATCCTCGGCTTCAACCTGCAATCCGATGCGACCCATGCGGGGCTGCTGATCGCAAGTGCTGCAGTGCTCAGCATCTTCTATCTGGTCTGCCGTATGCTGGTCGGCGCACGCTTCGGCAAGGTGCTGGTGGCAATCCGCGACGCCGAAAGTCGCGCCCGATTTCTGGGCTACCGGGTCGAGCGCTACAAGGTGGCGGTATTCGTGTTCTCCGCGGTGATGGCAGGGCTCGCCGGCGCGCTCTACGTGCCGCAGGTCGGCATCATCAATCCGGGTG
>Ga0068862_100004019_pt1 | contig 12470 bp, 14 predicted proteins | sample KBSSwiS52_FD_66598 | JGI IMG/M metagenome (GOLD analysis project Ga0068862, IMG submission 66598) | Switchgrass rhizosphere microbial communities from Kellogg Biological Station, Michigan, USA - KBS Switchgrass S5-2 | ecosystem: Host-associated > Plants > Roots > Rhizosphere > Soil ... | reverse complement strand
CCGATGACAGATCCAGCTTTCGCCCATGTGTCGTCCGAGGAGCGCGGGCGCCTGATGCGCAGCAAGACCGAATACCGCGAGCTCTACGGCGCCTTGAAGGAATACCCGCTCGCCGTTTCGCGCGAGACCGGCCGGCTGCTCTACATGCTGGCGCGCAGCACCCGTGCCCGTTCGATCGTCGAGTTCGGCACTTCGTTCGGAATCTCGACCCTGCATCTCGCCGCAGCCTTGCAGGATAATGGCGGCGGACGCCTGATCACCACCGAGTTCGAGCCCGGCAAGGCGGCGCGGGCGCGCGAGAACCTGACGGCCGGCGGCCTCATCAATCTCGTTGAAATCCGCGAAGGCGATGCGCTGCAGACGCTGAGTCGCGATCTGCCCGAGACGGTCGATCTGCTGCTGCTCGACGGCGCGAAAGCGCTCTATCCGGAGATCTTGAGTCTGGTCGAAAGCCGGCTGCGACCGGGTGCCTTCATCGTCGCCGACAATGCCGATTACAGCCCGGATTATCTGGCGCATGTGCGGTCGGCGGCCAAGGGCTACATGTCGACGCCGTTCGGCGGCGATGTGGAAGTATCGGTGCGGGTCGGCTAGCCAGACGAAAGCCAGAGCGGCCAGAACTCTACCGTCAACGTGGTGTTGCGGGCGGCCTCGCCTGGTTTACCTGAGGCGGCGAACGATCGCTGCGTAGCGCTCCTGCCAGATCTCGTAGCCCGCAGGCAGCAGCTTCTGCATCCTCTCGACGGTGTAGTGGAGGCCGGTGACCTTGCCGTCGGCGTCGAATGTCGGCTTGTTGTCTAACACGGCGATGGTCTTCGCCGTCATCAGCGTCGCAACATTCGTCAGATAGCGTTGCAGCCCGTCCTCGGCGACGTGGGACAGCACCTTGCGCGAGAACACGAAGTCGGGCTTCAGCGCCGCCACCTCGCGCACCTTCTCGTCGGTGATCACCCCGAGGCGCACCTGCTTCTCGCGCAGGAGGTCGGCCAAGCGCGCACGGCCGAACTCATAGAATTTCTCGGTGATGTCGATGCCGTAAAAGCGGCCGGCATCAAGGTAACGGATGATCGGCTCAGCCGCCCAGAGGGAGCCGCAGCCGTATTCGACGCAGAGATGATCCGGCTTCAGCCCGTATTCGACCATCTGCTGCGCCCAGTCTTCCGCCTTACTGCGGGTGTAAGCCTCGTCGCGGATGATGGGCCCGAGCGTGCTGTGGTCCCACCCCGCGTCGATCCGCTTTGAAAGCAGGGCGATATAGCGCTGTTCCGCCGTCTTCGGGAACAGGCGTCGCTTCACAAGCTTGAACAGCTGCCGGATGGGAGAAGGCGTCGCGCGCGCCGGGGTCGGGTTCTTCAAGATCGGGCTATACCTGGGGTCAAAACCGAATCGCTCATACGGCATTTTGGCCCAGGCAGCAACGGCCCAGCCCTCATAGGGGCTTCCAGGCGCCGTCGGCGGCTAACGAACTCGCCCGGATGGGCTCGTGCTGAAGGACGAGGCCGGCGCCTCCTCCTTCAGGTCGCGCCGGCTAGCTCACGATTCCGGGCAGATCGCGAAGGCGCGGGCGGGGAAGCCGGAGCCCTGCTCCGCCTTCGGCCAAGTTGCGACGATCACGGCTCCGGCTTCCGGGACCTGGTCGAGATTGGTCAGCATCTCAATCTGCCAGCAGTTGCGACCGAGGATATAGCGTTCGAGTGGATCGTTGCCGCGGCAGGCCTCGATCCCCGGATCGGTGTCGGTCGTCTCGTGGCCGCAGGCGCGGATCGCGCGCGCCTCGAACAGCAGCTGCAGCACCGGCAGAGACCAGCCCGGGAAATGGCTGATGCCGGCACTGTCCTGGTTCATCATCCGGTCCTGATCCGGCCAGCGCTTCGACCAGTCGCTGCGCAAGGCGACGAACGCGCCTTCGGGAATCCGGCCCCAGCGCTCTTCCCAGGCCGTGACGTCGGCCAGTGTCACGCAGGCGTCTGGATTTGCCGCAACGGCGCGGGAGATATCCAGTACCACCAGCGGCAACAGCATCTCCGCCACCGGGATCTCGTCCTGCGTGCGCAGGCCCGCATGATAATGGATCGGCGGATCGACATGCGTTCCCCACTGCCCGGCGAAGCGGTATTCATGCGACCTGCACCCCACGCGCTTGCCGTCGATCAGGTCCTCGTGGTCGAAGAGCCGGGTGAACTCCGCCGGGCGGAAACTTGCGTGATGCGGGATCGTGGGGGAGAAGGTGTGGGTGAGATCGACCCAGCGCTGGTCCCGGAGCGACTGCACCAGGGACCACAGACCGATATCGGCGAGCGGCGATTCCGTGCCCATTCTTCCCCCTTGGGCTTGCTACAATGATTCGGCGCCACTCTAGGACAGCGGCGCGTCCGGCAGAAGCGGTTCAAGGAGATTTCATGGAGCTTTCGTTCAAAGGCAAAAAGATCCTGGTCAGCGGTGGGAGCCGCGGGATCGGACGATCGATCGCACTGGCCTTCGCCGAGAACGGCGCCGATGTGGCGATCTGCGGGCGCGACGAAAAGAGTCTGCGCGCCACGGAATCGGAACTGAAGCGGCATGGGACCAAGATCATCGGCGCGACCTGCGATCTCGGCGTTGAAGCGGAGGTGACCGGCTTTGTGAACGAGGCCGCCGCGGCTTTGGGCGGAATCGACGTGCTGGTCAACAACGCCTCCGGCATGGGCCTGAAGGACGACGAAGGCGGATGGCAGGCCAGCGTCAATGTCGATCTCTTCGGCACGGCCCGCGCCACGCGCACCGCGATCCCGTTCCTCGAGCGATCGAAAGGCAGCATCATCAATGTCTCGTCGATTTCCGGCCTGATGGCGGTACCGCGCACCCTCCCCTACGCCGCCGTGAAAGCCGCACTCATCAACTACACGATGGGCCAGGGACTGGCGCTGGCACCCAAGCAGATCCGGGTCAATTGCATCGCGCCGGGCTCGATCGAATTTCCCGGCGGCGGCTGGGAAAACCGCAAGACCTCGGAACCGGAACTCTATCGCAGCGTATTGGAAGACATCCCCTGGGGCCGGTTCGGGGCGCCCGAGGAGATCGCCGGCGTGGCGCTGTTTCTCGCCAGCAATCTTGCAAGCTGGGTGACCGGACAGACGATCGTGGTCGACGGGGGTCAGTCTTTGACGTGAGGTGTGGCCCTGACGTGAGGGCTTTGCGGTGAAGGGCGGATCGATGACGGCGCGCGACAATCCGAAGACAGAGACGCTCTATCACGGCACCAAGGCCGATCTGAAGCCGGGCGACCTGATCGTGGCCGGTTACAATTCCAACTTCGGCAAAGGCAAGCAGGCGGCCTACGTCTATCTGACCGCCACCTTGAATGCCGCCACCTGGGGTGCCGAGCTGGCCATCGGTGCGGGACGCGGCCGGATCTATGTCGTCGAGCCGACCGGCCCGTTCGAAGACGATCCCAACCTCACCGACAAGAAGTTCCCCGGCAATCCCACCAAGTCCTACCGCACGCGCGATCCGCTGCGCGTGATCGGCGAGGTCAAGGACTGGCCGGGCCACTCCGCCGAAGAGCTCAAGGCGATGCGGGACGGTCTCGCGGAACTGAAGCGGCAGGGCGTCGAGGCGATCGAGGACTGAGCCCTTGGCCGCGCCGATCCGTCATCGTGGTTAAGACCGACGCAGCCGATTGACACGGATTGGCCGGAATGGCGGACTGCGCCGGGGATTCCGACATTTCGGCGCTGCGATGGATAGGCCCAAGCTCGTCCTGCTGGTTGAAGACAACGAGCTGTGCACGAAGTACTTCACGACCGTCTTGGAGGGTGCTTTCGGTTGCACCGTTCACTGCGTGAAGGATGGGGATTCCGCGCTGCGGTTCCTGGAAACCATCCGGCCCGATCTCATCCAAATGGATATCCAGCTGCCGCAGATTTCCGGATGGGAGACGATCGGAATCATCGGGTCGAAGCCCGCGCTCGACGGCATCCCGATTTGCGTCGTCACCGCATCCGGCCTGGTGTTTCCTGAATTGCTCGGCGAAGAACGGCACCGCGCCGCGGAAGAGATGATGAAACCGGTTGTGCTGGCCGATTACGTCCAGATGATCGCCCGGCAGCTGTTTCAGGTCGGCCAAGAAGAAGCACAGCGCATCGGCACCTTGCTGCGCGCGACCTGGAAGCATAGCCCCCAGACGCTGCACTAGGTTGGATTGAGGCGCAGGCGGCCGCGATAGGCGATGACGCGACCGATGCCGAGCGCCGAGACCTCGACCGAGAAGCCATAGTCACCGCCGTCCTGCCATTGCGCGGCGGCGACCCTGGGCCCAAGTGCGCTGGGCAGCGGGATGCCGCAGAGCCACCAGCGCTCGAAGACCATGCGCAGGCCTTGCGCATCCGTCTCCAGGCGGAAGCCGTAGGCGAGCGGACCGACGCATTCGCGCATGGCGCCGTTCCGTCCGGGCCAGGGTTTCAGGTGGCTGCTGAAGGTGCTGGTCGGGAAGACGCGGCGCCAGATCTCGCCATCGCCGCGCGGTTCGAACTCGACTGTGAGCGGCAGGTCCGCGCCGCTCGGTGGGAAGCCGAGGATGCGGCACATCAGCGCCGCGATCGGGTTGGTGCCGCGCGTCACCGTGACCGTGCCGGAAGCGCCGCGTTCCAGCGGATCGTCGTGCAAGGCGCGGATCGCCGGCGGGAGGACATCGACCGCATCGCCGAGCCAGCGGCGGAAGGGTGAAGCCACGATCGGTTCCGTTTCGCGCGCTTCTTCGATCTTGAAGGGCGCAAAGGCGGCGCGGAACTCCGCGAGGCTGAGGACTTCGATGCCGGGCCGCGCCCCGGGGGTCAGTTGGCCGCGGTCGAGCTTTTCGGTCAGCAGGGCGGAAGCGAGCGCCGGGACCCAGAGTCCGTCGCCGTCTTCGGCGAGGACGTGCCAGCGGCGGCGCTCCCAGGCGTTGCCGTTGCGGCCCGCCACCGTCACCAGCATGCCGGAGCGCGCCGTGCCGAAGCCGCGCAACAGACCGAAGGCGCTGCCGGCAAGTCCGGCGAAGGGCGTCAGCGATTTCAGGAGACGCGCGGAGACCAGGCGCGCCAGCAAGCCGGCGCTGCGGTTCAAGATCGAGAGTTCGGTGCCGGCGCGGAAGATCGCCTTGCGTAAGGTTGGATAGCGCGCGGGCAGCAGATCGAGGTCCGGCACTTCGCAGGGCGCCACCAGTCGGTGCAGCGGTGCGTGACCGGGCACGGCGATGTCGACCGCCTGCCAGTCCTGCAGGCCGGCGATCTCCCGCCATTCACCGAAGCGGCGGACGCGGATCGGCTGGCCGGCATAGGAAAGCAAGGCGGCATGCACCGAACGGCCAAGCGTCGCCTGGTTGCTGGAGCTGATCGCGATCTCGATTTCCAGCGGTTCGATTCCTTGGGCAAGCTCGGCGATGACGGCCGAAGACAAGGTCGGCACGCTGCTGGCGCCGGCGATCACGGTGAGGCCGCGCGATTTTGCCTCCGCTTCGAAGCGACCGATCTCTCGCGCGAAGCCCAGCGCATCGGCGATGTCGATGTAATGCAGACCGGATTCGAGCGCGGCACGGACCACCGAATAGTCCATGGCCTTCTCGCCTTGGAACGGACCGGAAGCATCGATCACCAGCCAGAGGTCCAGGGATTGGAGCTTTGCGGCGGTGATCGCGTCACGGTCGAGGGCGATTGCGGTGACGTTCGCGTCGCCGAGCGACCGGACGAGGGCGTCCGCCTTCTCCTTCGAACGGCCGGCAACGATCAGCGACCAACGTTTGTGCTTCGCGAGCAGGCGCAGGATGCGGCTGCCGAAGGTGCCATAGCCGCCGAGGATCAGGATGCGCCGCATGGTCAATCGAGAAATCTGGAGGCGAGTTCGGGTGTGGGCAGATAGCAGACGTCCCGCTTGCCGAACCAGCGGTAGCGGTTGCGGGCGAGGCGGTTGTAGAGCCAATCGCGCAAGGGGCGCGGGATTGCGTAAAGGATCAGGATCAGGCGCCACAAGCCGCCGAAGCGGCGGGTGATTTCGATGAAGGCGTCGAGCTCGGTGTAGACGCGGCCCTCGATGACGAGCAGGTTCGAGTCCCAATCTTGGGTTTCTGGGGCCCCACTCTTCAAACCCAAGCGCGCGTAGAGCGACTCGCCACGCGGCGACTGGGCGGGGAGGAACTGGAACAGGGCATCGCGGTCCCAGCGAATCACGAAGCGGACGAAGCCGGTGCAGAGATGGCAGATGCCGTCGAACACGATCAGCGGCTTCCGGAGATCGGAAAGATGCGCCGCCGCCAGATCCGCTGCCGAAATGGGGCGGGGCGGCGGCATGCGTTACCCGCGTCTGAGGACGAGATAGCCGCGCGGCGTGCCGGTGAGGGTCGAGACCGGCACCATGCCTTTCAAGAGGCGCATGCGATCGACCCAAGTGGGTTCGTAATCCGCTTTCCAGACGTCGAGCAGGAGCACGCGGTCGGTCGCCGCGTCATAGGCGCCGATCGGCGAGAAGTGGCCGATATCCCAATTGTCGCCGTAAGTGGTGGCAAGGTGATAGTTGCCGGCGAGCAGCCGGTCCCCCGCCTGCTCCATTGCGACCAGATGGGCGCGAAACGCATCGCCGGTGGCGGCATCGGCGGCATCGACGATGCAATGCTCGACCGACCAGCCGGAAAGCCCATAGAGCCCAACGGCGCGCTCCAGCTTGTCCCGCAGCTCCGGGAGCGAGGCGCCGCCGCCATCAGGCGGTGTGATCCCCTTCTCCCATTCCGGATCGGCCATGCGCTCCAGCAAGCCGCGCTCGCTGACGAACTGGCCGATCCGCGCCTGTCCATCCATGGCGCGGGCGCCATTCAAGAGCATGGTCGCGGTGGCCAGCGAGCAGGAGCAATCGGTGTGCTGGTGCAGGAGATAGGGCGAGAGCGCCCAGTAGGCCGGCGCCGGATTCTTCTGGATGTAGCTGTGGTCGCGCGACAGCGGCGAGAGATGGCTGGTCTCGGTCTGGCTGAGCTCGTTCATCGCCCTCACACCTTCTGTCGCGCCTTCAGGGCCTGGATCAATGTGCCGTCGTCGAGATAGTCGAGTTCCCCACCCACGGGGACTCCATGGGCCAGGCGCGAGATCGCCACGTCGAAATCATGCAGCCGGTCGGCGAGGTAATGGCCCGTGGTCTGGCCATCGACCGTGGCGCCGAGCGCAAGGATCACCTCTTTGACGTCGCCGGTTTCCACCCGGCGCAGCAACGGGCCGATGCTGAGCTGCTCCGGGCCGACGCCGTCCAGCGCCGAGAGCACGCCGCCCAGCACATGGTAACGGCCCTTGAAGGCGTTGGCCCGTTCCAGCGCCCAGAGATCGGCCACATCGGCGACCACGCAGACCGAAGCCGGATCGCGGCGCGGATCGCGGCAGATCGCGCAAGGATCGGCATCGTCGAGATTGCCGCAAGTTGAGCAGGCGCGCACCGTGTCGGCGACGCGTTCTAGCGCATCGATCAACGGCAGGAGCATGGCATCGCGGCGCTTCATCAAAGCCAGCGCCGCGCGGCGGCCGGAACGCGGGCCGAGGCCGGGCAGCTTCGAGAGCAGCTGGATCAGCTTGTCGATCTCAGAGAGGGGCATCAGAACGGCAGCTTGAAGCCCGGCGGGAGTGAAAGGCCGCCGGTGAGCTTGCCCATCTCCTCCTGGACCAAAGCCTCGCCTTTCTGGCGGGCGTCGCGGAGTGCGGCGGTGATCAGGTCTTCCAGCATCTGCACGTCGTTGGGGTCGACCAGCTTCGGGTCGATCTTCACCTTCTTCGGATCGCCCTTGGCTGAAGTCGTGATCGTCACCATGCCGCCGCCCGACTGGCCGGTGACTTCGGCCTGATCCAGCGCCGCCTGCAGCTCGGCCATCTTGGCCTGGGCCTGCTGCGCCTGTTTCATGAGCTGGCCGAGATTCTTCATTGATCTTCCTCTGGGAGTGGCGCCGCTTCGCCTTCAGCGTCGGCGTCGGATTCTTCGGTCACTTTCAGATCGCGCACCGCATCGATCGTGGCGCCCGGGAAGGCATCAAGCACGGCCTTCACCAGCGGATGCTCGGCGGCGCGGCGGCGCAGCTCGGCCTCGGCTGCTTGTGCTTGTTCCTTCAGGGTCGGCGCGCCGAGATCGCCGGAGACACTGATCAGCCAGCGGGCGCCGGTCCATTTCAGGAGGCAGGCGGCGACGCGGTTCGGCAGATCGGCGGGGGCTCTCGGGGTCGGCCGCAGCTCGATCCGCCCGGCCTCGAAACGCACCAGATGCACGTCGTTGATGAGATGGGTGAGAAGGATGCCTTCCTTCTTCTCCTTGAAGAGCTCGACCATGCCGTCGAAGCTCTCGATCCGCGGCATCTGGGCCTGAAGCGGCGCCGGCGCGGCATTGGGGTCGCGCGCGATCTGCTGGGTGGAGATCACGCTGGTGATGGGGCCACCGAAATTCGACGGGCCATTGGAGGGGGCGCCATTGCCGGAGCCGCCGCGCGGTGAAGGCGTGGACGCCGGAGCCGATGCGCCGCCTTGGCCGACGAGCTGCTTCACCAGATCGCCGGGCGTCGGCAGATCGGCCACATGCATCAGGCGGATCAGCGCCATTTCGACGGCGGCCAAGGGCTGCGGTGCATACTGCGCCTCGCCGAGACCCTTCAAGAGCATCTGCCAGGTGCGCGCCAGGACCGGGAGCGAGAGATCCTTCGCCAGCGCGCCGCCGCGCTTGCGTTCGGCTTCGGGGACAGCGGGCTGATTGAGCACGTCCGGCGTGAGCTTGCAGCGGGTCAGCCAATGGGTGAGATCGAGCAGGTCCTGCAGCACGACAATCGGATCGGCGCCGGCCTCATACATGCGGCGGAGCTGACCGAGCGATTCGGCGGCCTTGCCCACCATCACCGCTTCGTAGAGCTCGAAGAGCTGGGTGCGGTCGGCGATGCCGAGCATGGCGCGCACCTGCTCTTCGCTGACCTCCTGGCCCGGGTCGGCCAGGGTGATCGCCTGATCCAGCAGCGAAAGGCCGTCGCGCGCCGAGCCGTCCGCGGCGCGCGCGATCAAAGCGAGCGCGTTCAGCGCGAGCTTCGCGCCCTCCGATGCGGCGATGGAACCGAGATGCTGGGCCAGCTTGTCCGCTTCGATCCGGCGGAGGTCGAAGCGCTGGCAGCGCGACAGCACGGTCACCGGCACCTTGCGGATCTCGGTGGTGGCGAAGATGAACTTCACATGCTCCGGCGGCTCTTCCAGCGTCTTCAGCAGCGCGTTGAAGGCGCTCGAAGAGAGCATGTGGACTTCGTCGATGATGTAGATCTTGAACCGCGCGCTGACCGGGCGGTAGCGCACGCCTTCGATCAATTCACGGATGTCGTTGACGCCGGTGCGGCTCGCCGCGTCCATCTCGATGACATCGACATGACGGTCCTCGGCGATTGCGGTGCAATGCTCGCACTGGCCGCAGGGGCTGGCGGTCGGGCCGCCTTTGCCGTCGGGGCCGATGCAGTTGAAGGCGCGCGCCAGGATCCGGGCGGTGGTGGTTTTGCCGACGCCGCGCACGCCGGTCAGCATGAAGGCATGCGCGAGCCGGCCTTGCGCGATCGCATTGGTCAGGGTGCGCACCAGCGCCTCCTGGCCGATCAAGCCGGCGAAGTCGCTCGGCCGGTATTTCCGGGCCAGCACCCGATAGGGGGCAGAGGCTGCCGCAGAATCGCGAGGCGCACTGTCATTGGGCATGCGCCCTTGGTAGCGAAATCCGGCGCGCAATACCAGTGCGCGGATAGCGCTTCCGACTCAGTGGCTTAGGACATGTGAGGAGAGGTGGGAGGCTGGACAACGACCCGAGCGGAAACTCGTTACGGCTGCTTCCTTCCGGACCTGACCGGGTTGGCGAGACGCCCGTCCATCGCCAACCTCCCGGGGGCACTATATCGGCGATCGGACGGCCGCGCGCAACCCCTCGATTGTCGCACTTAGGGCTCGCTGGCTTCGGGTGCGATGGGGCGGGCGGCTTGGGGATCGCTCAAGAGATACTGGCGAATGTCGGAGCCGTCGCTGCCCTCTTGCTGCGCGGCGACCAAGTTGCCCGCAGGATCATACCAGACGTCCCGCTCGATCTCGCCCTTCACCGAGAAATGCCGCGTTTGAACCTGGCCTTCCGGCAGATCGAGCGTCTCGATGCCCTTGTCTTCGATCGTCACATCCCGCGCCAAGCCTTTGGTGATCTCGATGACCGTCGATCCCTTCAGCACGGCGTGATGGAACATTGTCGAGCTGACGTCGCAGTCGCATTCGAAGTCGCGAGCCTGCTTGCCGTTCTTGCCGGTCCAGCGGTTGCCGTCGCGCGAAATCTTGCCGACATGCAACCCGTCCGGATCCTTGGTCTCGGTGGCGAGCGCGACCAGCCGGTTGCCGCGATAGGTGTCGGTCAGCACCTGGTGCATGCGGTAGACGACGATGCCCAGCATCTTCACCGCGATGGCGCTTTCGGTCGTGACGGTGAGGACCTCGCCGTCCCGCTTCAGCGTCACCGTCTGGGTCCCGATCGGCTTGCCGTCGCGGGTGACCTCGAAGACATAGGCGCCGAGCCGCCCCGGCCAAGCCGGCACATCCTGCGCTTCGCCGGCCGCGGCCGCGGCGCTCAGCAACAGCAGGCCGCCGGCGGCCAGGATGGTGATGGCTTTGCCCATGTTCTTACGGGCGCTGCTGCAGTTCCTGACGGATCTTCGCGCCGTCCTTCTCCAGCTCGCCGGCCACCAGGATGCCGTTGGCGTCGTACCAGAGGTCCCGCTTCCACTCTCCGGTCATCTGATAGTGGTGGGTCTCAATCCGCCCCACCGCCAGGGTCAAGGTCTCGGGGCCGAGATCTTTCACGTTCACGTCTTTGACCTTGCCGCGCAAGGTGTCGATCAGCTGGGTCTCGCCCGTCTGCGGCTTCTTCCAGAACAGGCTGGTGATGAGCTTCGGATCGATGATGCGGTCGTTGTCGTTGTACGCCCCCTTGAGCATATCGCCCTGCAAGGTCAGGTTCACTTTCCGGTCGGTGCCGTCGTCGTCGGCCTCGGAGGTCAAGGACACGATCTTGCCATCGGAGCGCACTTCTTCGACCTGCTGGTTGAAGCCGTAGAGGCTCATGCCCAGCAGGGTCACTTCCAGCTCGGTGTGGCTCAGCACCCGCAGCTTTTCGCCGTCATTGACGAACTCCATGCGTTGCTGGCCGATCGGCGCGCCGTCGCGGGAGATCGCGTAGATGAAGATGCCCCGCGGGTCGTCGGCCCGCGCGGTGCCACCGAACGGGATCGCCAGCAGCACGGCCAGCAAGATCGCCGTCGCCAGCAGCGCCGGATTCGCCCACGAATACCAAGAGGGCGAATACCAGGGGCGCGAAGTTGAGGCTTGCCGCCGGGTCGATTCGGTCACCATGATGGCGCCATTCATGAATGTACTCTGCCTGTTCTCAAATCAGCCCTCAATGTAATGGCTAGACGCGTCAATTTCTACGCCACCGGGGAATTCAACCGGGCGGTGGAACGCCGGGAAGATGTGGCCTGGATCCGGGAAAAGCTCCAGGATCCGGCCTCCCGGCTATATCCCATATGGCGATTGCGGAATTATGTCTCTGATCCGGAGGCGCCGCGGGCCGTGGCGCTGGAGCCGGAGAGCCGGGCGGCGCTGCTGGAAGCCGCCTCGACCGTGATCCTGCTCGGCGTTGACCACGAGATCGCGCATTTCCTGGTCGATATTTCCTCGCTGGCCGAGCCCGAGGCGGTGGCACTCGGCCATGCGGTCGATCTCAGGGCGGTCGGCGCGCTGATGCCGCAGCGCGAAGGCGCGATCCTTGCCTATGCCCGCGGCCTCACCTACTGGCACGACCGGCACAAGTTCTGCGGTGTTTGTGGATCTCCGACCGAGGTCAAGGCTGCCGGCCATCAGCGGCAATGCACCAATCAGGACTGCAGTGCGGTACAGTTCCCGCGCACCGACCCCGCCGTCATCATGCGCATCACCCATGGCGACAAGATCCTGATGGCGCGGCAGGCGGTCTGGCCCCAGGGCATGCATTCGATCCTTGCCGGCTTCGTCGAGCCCGGCGAGAGCCTGGAGGATGCGGTCGCCCGCGAGGTCTATGAAGAGGTCGGCCTGAGGCTCACCCGCATCAAGTATTTCAGCTCCCAGCCCTGGCCCTTCCCCTCTTCGCTGATGCTCGGCTTCAGCGCCGAGGCGACCAGCGACCAGTTCAAGGTGGATGAGGAAGAACTGGAATCCGCGCAGTGGATGACACGACAGGATCTGCTGAACTCGCCCGAGAACGAGACTTTCAAGCTGCCGCGCAAGGATTCGATCTCGCGGAGGCTGATCGAAGACTGGCTCAGGCTGAAACTCTGACATGTCCGGCGCAGCACTCCGGGGTCAGATGCTGCGTTTTGGGATTGTCGGCGGCATCGGGTTTCTGGTCGATGCCGGCGTTCTGACCTTGGTGCTGACATGGGGTCTCGGCCCTTACAGCGGCCGCGT
>Ga0068862_100004017_pt1 | contig 12473 bp, 5 predicted proteins | sample KBSSwiS52_FD_66598 | JGI IMG/M metagenome (GOLD analysis project Ga0068862, IMG submission 66598) | Switchgrass rhizosphere microbial communities from Kellogg Biological Station, Michigan, USA - KBS Switchgrass S5-2 | ecosystem: Host-associated > Plants > Roots > Rhizosphere > Soil ... | reverse complement strand
GGGGCCGACCTGAAGGTCGGCCCCGACACGCGTCAGAAGTTGTACTGAGTACTAAATTTCACTGACCGCCCCACCAGAATTCCCTGCGGCTGCAACCAGTTCCCGTACGTGTTGCTTTGCTGCAGCACTGCGTTTCCATTGAGCGCGTTGTAGAGATCGACGTTGAGTGAGATGCGTCTCGTCGAGAACCGCACGACCTTCGCGAACCGCAGGTCCACCTGATTCAGCCGCTCGCCATACATCGTTCCCGGCTTCACGATGTTGACGGTGACGTTCGGGGCGCCGCCCGCCAGCGGCCGGCCCAGCGACTGTGCCGCCAGCGCGGTTGACGCGACGAAGTTCGCCTGGACCTCGGGGCCCGGGACGCTCTGCATCGAACCGCTGACCTGCACCTCGACGCGCGGAATCGTGTAGGAGCCGAGGAACTTCACTTGTGTGAGGAACTTGGTGTCGATGTGGCAGAAGCCGAGCGGCGTAGCCGGCGCGAGCTCGGGCAGCTTCTCGACGAGGTCGCAGTTGTCCGTGGAGGTGCGCCCCGTGCTCAGACCACCCTGCAGCAGGACGCCTTCGCGCACGCGGGCGTTGACCGAGACGTCGACCCCGTTCCAGTGACGGATATATGTGCCGTATTCCTTCGCAAACGTAATGCGGTTATCCGAGGGACGACCAAAGCTCGCGAGCTTCAAATCGCGAATGCCGCCAACGGTGTAGTTCCCTCCGTCTGGCAGCCGCGAATCGGCCGGCGCCGGGATGCTGAAGGTGTCGAAGTCCGCCGGTGTCAGCGCCCGATCGTCCGTCGTCGTGAGATTGCCGTACCAGCGCCGGAAGTAACCGACGTCCATCGAGAGACGCGGCACAATCTGGCGCTGCACGCTGGTCGAGAACTCCCAGTTGAAGCCGCGTACACCCCAGCCACGCAGCAGCCGCGGATCCCATTGCCCTGCGCCGCCGCTCACCTTGCCGAAGTTCGGATTCGCCAGCGGCCCGCATTCCCCGTTGCCGGCCGGCGCGAGGAGATCGCACTCGGGCTTGAAGTTCTGATTCCCGTCGGTCCACGACCGTGTGGTCTCGAGCACGAGGTTGCCGGCGACAGGATTGCCGATGCCGTCCACCTGCGTCCCATCGAGATACTTGTTCAAGCTGACCTTCACGGCGGTCCTGCCGTCGCCGAACACGTCGAAGGCGGCCGCCATCTTCGGCGTGATGTCCTGCCAGCGTAGCTGCTCCGTCTTGGGAATGACGAACGGCACCGGGACAAACGGCGACGCGCCATACGGATTTTTCGGATCGCCGATCGTCTGTTCGGGGAAGTGGCTCCGCTTGTAGTCGTAGCGCACACCGAGGTTCAGCGTGAGCCGGTCAACGGTCCAGCGGTCCTGTGCGTAGATGCCGGGCTCCGCATCGAGCGTCCACAGATCGTGATACGGCCGCACGCGCAGAATGACCTGGTTCGGCACCCCTCTGTTCAGGCGATATCGGATGGGTTGAATCGCGTACTGGTTGTAGTCGGCCATCGCCCACGAGTTGACGATCCCAGTCTTGAATGCGTGCGCGCCGGTGACGTACGACACCGCGAACCGGTAGCGGAGCGTCTCGTTCGTCGCATCGCGATAATCGGTCGGCCGTGTCTTCACGTTCATGCCGTTGGACTGTTCAAGAAAGCCGATCAGCGTCGAGGGTGACGTATCGCGGTGAAAGAACCCCCACTTGTTGATCTGATGCAGGATGCTTGCGTCGAGCAGCAGACGGCTCGTGACCGGCGCGACCCAGTCGCCCGTGATGATGCGCTGCGGATGTCCCCAGCGATTCTCCGTACCGCCGACCTGTGTAGCCGAGATGAGTGACGGGCACTTGCAGGACGTCTGCTGCGACCAGGAGAACGCGAATTTGTGGAGCCGATTGGCCTGCCACGTGACGCGTCCCTCGCCATCCTTCCAGGTGCCGTTGTTGATCGCTTTGCGCGACAGGTCGGGAGTGTAGGCCCAGACGTTCGGGTCGTCCTGCGTCGCGTCGACGTAGATGCCGGCAACGTAGTTGTCGGCTCGCAGATACCGGGCTGCGGCGTAAAACCACACTTTGTCGCGCTTGATTGGCCCACCGAAGCCCGGATTGAAATCGCCGTTCACCTTCACCGAGTTTGCGAACGGCAGTCCGCGCGAACGCAGATCCGCATCGACGTTGTTGCTGGCAAGATGCTCGTTGGTGTAGCTGCCGTAGATCGTGCCGGCGAACACGTTGCCGCCGTCCTTGGGGATGATGTTCGTGCGGACCCCGCCGACTTCGTTCTCCACCGACGCGGCGGTGTCGACCACCGTTTCCTGGATGGCGCTCATGTTCGGCGTGTAGCCGGTTTCAAACGCCTCGTTGCCCCAGCCGGTTGACAGCCCGTTGATCATCATTCGCGAATCCTGGAACGTACCGCCGTGGATCGCGAAAATTCCGACAATGTCGCCGACCGAGCCACCCACATCGTGCGCGCCGAGGCCATACCAGTTGCCCGCACCCTGCGTGACGGTGATGCCTGGAATCAGTTCGACCAGGCTCGACGGCATGCGGCTGGTCGGAATCGCGTCGACGACCTCGCTGCCGAGAACGCGTTGCTGCGTCGCGCTCTGGATGTCGACGAGCGGCGTTTCGCCGGTGACGGTGACGGTTTCCGACACGCTGCCGACTCGCAAATCCGCGTCGACGGCAGCCGTGAAGGTGCCGCGCAGCTCGATGCCTTCGCGCCGTACGGTTGAAAAGCCGGACAGGCTAAAAGTCACCGTGTAAATGCCGGGCGGCAGCGTCACGATGCGGTATTGCCCGCTGCCGTCGGTGACGACCGAGCGCGCCTTCTCAATCAACGCGGGGCTGCTCGCTTCAACGGTGACACCGGGGAGCACGGCGCCGGAGGCGTCCTTCACGACGCCGGTAATGGAGGCTTGCGCGAATGCCGCTGTCGGGAGAAGGAGCGCGAGCGAGAGCACGTACAGGCAACGACCGACCGTCCGTTCCATGAGGCCTCCTCGTCAGAACACGTATTTCACTGCAAACTGCATGAGCCGCGGATCCGCGGCCGATAGAATCCGTCCGAACGTCGGGCTGTTCAGATTCGTGACGGGATTTCCCCGTTGCGTGGTGTTGAGCAGGTTGAACGCTTCGAGGCGCAGCTCGACCCGATGCGCGGATGCAAGATCGAAGGCGCGGATGAGCGACCCGTCGATCGACCAGCGGCCGGGCCCTTCCACGGCATTGCGTGGCAGATTGCCGAAAGCGCCGAGCGCGGGCTGCGCGAATGCTGCGGGATTGAGGTAGTTGTTCCAGCTCTTGTCGCCGTAAGGATTCGCCAGTGCGCGATCGGGACGCTGCACGGTCTGCCCGTTGCGCGCGGGATCGCCGGTGACGGTGATATTCAGCCACTGGCCCGAGCTCGCGCGCACGATGCCCGCAAGCCGCCAACTCGAGAGCACCGCATTCCACACGCCGCTACCCAACCGCGGCGTCTCGTAGCCGGCCGTCATATTGACGATGTGGCGACGATCGGAATCGCAGCGGCCGCGGTCGTATTCGATGTCGTCAGGTTTGGTGTACCCGGTGCCGGCATTCGGTGTCGACCCCGCCTGCGTCGGCGTTCCAATGCACGAGGACCATGTGTAGTTGCCGCTGAGACTCAATCCCTGCGCCGCGCGCCGCTGAACAGACAAGAGGAACGCGGTGTATCGCTGCGTGCCGCGATCATCGTGCACGTCAACCGCACCGATCTTCTGTCCGTCGGACCAGCGTTCCATGCTGAGGACTCGTCGCGAGTTGGTATTGGCGGCTGTCGAGCAGGGGCTGTAGGTACGGCCGTCGGGCAGCGTGCATGTCGCGCCCGCGAGGTACACCGCCGGATTGACCGGCAGTGGATTCCACAGGTGCTGCGTGTAGTTGCCGATGTAGCTGACCGAGCCCGCCCAGTTGGTGGCGAACTGCTTCTGGAGGCTGACGTTCCACGCGTGCATCCGCGGGTTGTCCGCATCCGGCAGCGGCGCAATGAACTGCCCTCCGGTTGGAAACGCGACGTCCGCGCCCGGCTGTTCTGCGGTCGGGAACGGGTTGCCGCCGGGAATGCCGCGGAACGGATCCTCGAGCCCGCCTGCGGGCACAGGGATGATCACTTCCGATCCCCATGGCGGTGCCAGCGCTGTCGTGATCAATACGCGCCCGTTCGGATAGTCGTACGAGAGCCCGTACGACGACCGAATCGACATCCGGCCGTCGCCCTTCGGATCCCAGGCGATGCCGACGCGCGGCGCGGCGTTCCACCAGCGCGATTTCGTGCCCGATCGGCCGATGAAGCCGTCGTCACCCGGATAGAGAAACCCCGCGGGCGCGTTGACGAAAACCTTGCTCCGGATGCCCTGACGAAAGCGCGCGGGATCGAAGACGAACGCGTAGTCGTTCTCGATTGCCTGCGGGATGAACGGTTCCCACCGTACGCCGTAATTCATCGTGACGCGCGAGGAGAGCCGCCACGCATCCTGGCCGTAGATCGCCGTGTACCACTGCGACGTGTCGAGCACGTTGGGCGCGACCTGACGAAACTGCGCGAGATTGCCGGTGATGAAATCGGCCAGCGGTTGTCCTGTGACCTGACCGTCGAACGTGAATACGCCCGGCGAGCGGATATTCGCGGACGAGAGCGAATCCCACCGCGCGAGAGTGGCGCCGAAGCCCCACTGATGGCTACCTCTCACGTACGTCACATCGTCGCCGAGCTGATAGGTGTTGGTGTTGAACACCGCCCTGCTGTTGCCACCGAGCGTGAACGCGTTGGTGATGGTGAACAGCGAATAATGCGGCAGGTAGCTGTAGGTGTTGATGCCGACGTCCTTCGCCTCGAATGTCTCGACGTGGGTGCGCCGGACCGACGATCGATTGAACGCAAACCGAAGAGCGTTCACGGCGCGAGGGCTCAGGATGATCGTGTCGCCGAAGGTGAACGACTGCGTGAGCTGATCCTGTCCGCCCGTCTGCGAGGTGAGGACGTTGTTCGACTTCGCGTTGGGCGGCTCCTGGAAGAACGTCGTCGCCATGTAGCGGCCGAACAGCGCGTGATTCGCAGACAGCTGCAAATCTACCTTGCCGATCGATTGCGTTTCATCGGAGTCGGTGCTCAGTCCATAGACGACGCGTCCGCACGGATCCGTGCTCGTCGGCAGCTTGCCGGCAATCGCCACGGCCGCGCGACTGAGCGCCGACGCATCGACCCGGTTGTTGACGAACGGCGCGCGCAGTAACAGCTGCCGGCCGGAGTTGCACGCGGGTGAGGCCGCTGCGGTGAAGTCACCCGCGAGCATCGCCGCCGTCGGCACGAACGCGATGTTGTCCACCGGCACCTGGCGTGTCCGTGTTCCCTGATACGCGCCGAAGAAGAAGAGTCGATCGCGTCGAATCGGGCCGCCGAGCGTTCCCCCAAACTGGTTACGGTTCAGGCCGTCGTCCATTCGCTTGCCGTCCGGTCCGACGGCGGCAAACGGGTTGGTCGCGTTGAACCGTCGATCGCGCACGAACTCGAACGCGCTGCCGTGGAGGTTGTTGGTGCCCGACTTGGTGACCGCGTTCACCGACGCGCCCGAGTGGCCGCCGTGCTGCGCCGCGAGCGCGCTGGTCTCGACCCGGAATTCCTGCAGCGCGTCTGGAAACGGCAGCGGCAGGTTGAGGTTGTCGTACGGGTTGTTATGCGTAGCGCCATCCAGCTGGTACGCGACGCCGAAACCCTGGCCGCCGGCAACCGAAATCCCCTGACTTCCCTGCACGCGGCCAGTGGCCGTGCCGAGCTGATTACCGACCGCCGCACCGGCAAGCACGATCAGATCGACAGGGTTGCGTCCGTTGAGCGGCAACGCGACGATGCGTTCGTTCTCGATGACTTCGCTGATGCCGGTGGTGCGCGTTTCGACCAGCGGCGCCGCGGCCTCGACGGCAACCGTCTCCGACACCTGTCCGACCGACAACGTGACGTTGATGACCGGATTGGCGTTGACTTGCAGCGTGATACCGGTCTGCACGTAGCTGCGGAAGCCGCTCAACATCACCTCGAGCCGATAGGGACCGAGCGGCAGGTTCGGCAACGTGTAAGCACCTGCCGAATCGGTCGTGACGGTCCGCTCGAATCCCGTATCCGTCTGGGTTGCTGCCACGGTGGCCCCTGGAAGCACGCCACCGCTGTCGTCACGAACGGTCCCGTTGATCTGCGCCGTGGACCCCTGTCCCAACGCCATCGACGACACACAGACCACGCCGAGCGCTGCGCCGACGAGTGCTCGCCAGAACGAATGCATCGCGCCTCCTAGGTGCGGTACTTGGGAAGAATTCGGAGTGCGTTCTCGCGTTCGACGCCTGCAAGCTCCGCTGCGGAGAAGCCGGAGCGCTGCAGGTTGCGGACGATGTTGGACGGTCCGTTCGTCCCACCGAACGGATAATCGGTGCCGTAGACAATCTGCGACGCGCCGACCAGCGCCTTGAGCGCCTGCATCGTCACCGGATTGGCGGATCCTGCCGTATCGAAGAAGAACTTCCGGAGCTGCGCGAGACGGGAGTTTGCGGGCGGATTCGCCAGCGCGTCAGGATCGCCGAGACCGAATCGGCCCACGAGCCCGAGCAGCGTGCCGCCGCCATGCGACCAGATGAAGCTGACGTTCGAGTAGCGGCTTGCCGCGCTCGGCGTACCGCGGCCTTGGATGCCGTCGGCAAGAACGCTGTAGATCGAGCGGCCTGTATCGGTGTTCCATTCCACCGTGCCCGGTTGCGTGTTCGGCAGCAGCGTGTGGCAGCAGGTCGCCTCGGTCGGGTGCGTGTAGACGATCGCGCGCCGCCGATTCAGCTCGTCGAAAACCGGCTGCAGCTTCGCGTCGCCAAGCCAGATATCGCCGTAGCTGGTGAGGAGGCCGACGCCGTCGGCCTTGAGCGTGTCGAAGGCGTACTCGATTTCTTTCAGGCTCGCGTCAACATCAGGAAGCGGCAGAACGGCGAACAGGCCGAAGCGGCCTTTGTGATCGGCCATCATGCGCGCGGCGTACTCGTTGACCTCGCGGGCAAGTGCAATGGCCGCCTGACGTTCGACGTTGAAGTCGTCGCCGAACCAGACGCCAGGCGTCGTCATGGAGAGGAACGCAGTCTGGATACCGGCCTTGTCCATCGCGTCGAGCGATTTCGCGGGCGTGTAGTCCTGGAACGTTTCCCATCCCTGGCGTCCGACTTCCTTATGGCGTTTCGCCCAGGGGGGCGCGGCGAAATGATGGTGGAGGTCGATGCGTCTTGGCGTTGGAGCAGGGGCCTGACCGCCGGCGTGCAGAAAATCGGAAGCGATTGCGGTCGCGCCGAGCGCGCCCAGGACCGCGAGAAACTCACGTCGGCGCAGGCTGCCTTCCATGCCGTCTCCTTCGGACAGAAAACGATTTCAGCGGTGAGCGTGCCTTTTATAGTGCGGCCGTCGACGTGTCAAGCCTCGAGGCGTCGATCGACGGGTGAACTCAAAAGCCGGGGAACTCAAAAGTGCTTGTTTTCTCGAATTGAAAACGTTTTCTTGACAGAGGCAACTCCGCGGCGGTATACCTCTCCAACATATCCGGCCGCGCCGGATCCACATCCGGGGCGCCGTCGGTTGCTGCAATGATGAGAGGGAAAGGCGTACGGGCTATGACGCGTTATCTCGTTTTTCTGCTCGTCGCAGGCGCGGCCGTGCTCGCGCGACCCGCGCTCGCGCATCACTCGTTCTCGGCTACCTATCTCGAGACGCAGTCGGTCACGATTGAAGGAGAAATCGTCCAGTTCGTGTTCCGGAACCCGCACTCCTTCGTCCACGTGAACGTGAAGGAGAAGGACGGCAGCGTCACCGTCTACAACGTCGAATGGGGCGGCACCGGCCAGTTGAACAACACCGGCGTCACGCGCGAGACGTTGAAGGCAGGCGACGTCGTGGTCATCAGCGGTGCGCCCGGCAGAAATGCCGCCGACCATCGCATTCGAATGGTGACGCTGAAGCGACCGAAGGACGGCTTCACGTGGGGCCAGGCCCCCGGGCAGACCGTCGACTAGCGACACCAGCGCTCCCACATCCCGGCTATAGCTTCCAACTCTCCAAGGGCGCGGAGTTGGTCGTTGGAATTTGACATCACTCCGAAATCGATTTCATAGACCCGGAGGTCTTCGATGAATGCTCGTCGGCACGGAAGGGTTTTTGGCCTGACGGCCCTCGCACTCGTGCTTGCCTGCGGATCGGCATGGGCGCAGGCCACTGCCACTATCAGCGGTACGGTGCGCGATCAGAGCGGCGCCGTCCTGCCCGGCGTGACGATTACGGCCACGCAGCAAGATACCGGCTTGGTGCGGACGACGGTGTCCAATGACACCGGCTCCTACGTTCTGCCAAACCTTCCGCTCGGCCCCTACCGCGTCGAAGCCATGCTGCAAGGGTTCGCCACCTTCGCGCAGGCCGGCATCATCCTGCAAGTGAACGCCAACCCCGTCGTCAATCCAGTGATGGGCGTCAGCGCGATCGCTGAAGAAGTTCAGGTCACCGGCACCGCACCGCTCGTCGACACGCGATCCACCGGTGTCGGCACCGTCGTCGAAAGCGAACGCATCATCGAGCTGCCGCTCAACGCGCGCCAGGTGACGCAGCTGATTACGCTGTCCGGACTGGCGGTGCAGACGGCGAGCTCCCCCGCCTTTTCGATGAACACCGGCGTCCGTATTTCGGTGGCCGGAGGCAACGACTTCGGCGTCTCGTATTCACTCGACGGCGCGCCGCACTTGAACAACTTCGATGGAACCGGGATGCACCTGCCGTTCCCCGACGCGCTTCAGGAGTTCAAGCTTGCAACCGGTGCCCAGGAGGCCGGAGGGACCATTCGTGCTGGCGCGTCGGTGAGCGCCGTGACCAAATCGGGAACGAACACGTTCCATGGGAGCGCCTTCGAGTTCGCGCGCGACAGCAAGTTCAATGCGGCTGACTTTCTGTCAGGCCGAAAGGACGGTCTGAAGCGAAATCAGTTCGGCGGCACATTCGGCGGTCCAATCATCCGCGACAAGATGTTTTTCTTCGCCGGCCTGCAGGCAACGACAACGCGTCAGAACCCGCTCGATCAGGTGGCCTTCGTGCCAACCGCGGCAATGCTGACGGGAGATTTCACGGCCTTTGCATCGGCCGCCTGCAACGGCGGTCGCCCCCTTGCGCTCGGCGCCCCCTTCGTCAACAACCGCATCGATCCGAGCCTCATCAGTCCGGCGGCACTCAACATTTCGCGGAGACTGCCGAAGCCGATCAACGATTGCGGCCAGGTGTTCTGGGGCGCGCCCGTTCACGAGAACGAATCGCAGATTCCTATCCGCGTCGACTTCCAAAAGAGCGCCAGCCACTCCTTCATCGTCCGCTACATGCTGACGACGGACAATCGCCAGATTCCGTACGACGCGGCTGGCAGCAACGTGCTGGTCACGAATCTTCCTGGTTCCGACGACCGCGCGCACAACTTCACGTTCGGCCACACGTGGGTGATCAACTCGGCGATGGTGAACTCGTTCCATGTGCTCGGCAACGACATCTACGCCGACAAACCCGGACCGAGCTTCTTCGGCGCGCCCGACGTCGGCATCAATGCCTACACGTATGTGCCCGGTTATATCCGGTTGATCGTGAACAACGGGTTCAGCCTCGGCACAGGTTCGTTCAACTCGAACACGTACACGAAGGTTCAGAACGCCGGCGTAAGCGACGATGTCACGATGGTGAGAGGTTCGCATCAGTTCGGCTTCGGCGGCCACTATCTGTGGACGAAGTCCGACTCGGTCGCCAATGCCTGGTCGGTCGGCAGCTACACCTTCACCGGCCAGTTCACCACCAACGCGATGGCTGATTTCTTCACGGGCCGCGTCGCGCAGCACCGCCAGGCGAGCCCGAATCCGGTCCGGGTGACGCAGCCTGTCGCGGCGGCGTACGCCCAGGACACGTGGAAGCTCGATCGCGTGACCCTGAACTACGGCGTCGTCTGGAATCCATTCCTGCCGCTCAATTTCTACGACGCCGACGTCTACAACTTCAGCATCGATGCCTTCAATAAAAACGTCCGCAGCCAGGTGATGAAGAATGCGCCGCCGGGATTCAGCTATCCGGGCGACCCGGGCTTCGAGGGTAAGTCAGGCGTGAAGTCACACTTCGCGGAGTTCGACCCGCGGGTCGGCTTTGCCTGGGACGTCAGCGGCGACGGGCGGACCGCCGTCCGCGCAGGCGTCGGCCTGGGACACGACTACGTTCACCACTACGTGCACCTGAACACCTCGTCGGTCGCGCCGTTCCGTCTGACGGTGAACCTGCCTCCTGGCGCGAGCCTCGACAATCCGTGGGTCGGCTATCCGGGCGGCAACGCGTTCCCGTATGTCTTCAATGCGGATAACCCGTCGTTCCCGGTCTACAGCTCGTTCCTGCCGCTGCCGTCGGATCTGAAACCGACGGCGCAGTATTCGTGGGACGCGGGAATCCAGCGTCAGCTCACGCGCCGGTGGTTCGCTTCGGCGACCTACCTGGGTACGAAGATCGTCAACATGCTGAACGCCGAGGAAATGAACCCAGCGCTCAATCTCGGGTTTGGACCATGCACGCTCTACGACGCCACAATCGGCGCGAATCGTGATTACCCCGTGTGCACGACAGCCGCGAACCGCGATCAACGCCGGCTGCTGAACCTGCAGAACCGCGGCGTCGCGCTCGGCTACGTCACCCAGTACTCGGACGTCGGCTATCAGAATTACAACGGCATGCTGCTCAATACGCGCTTCGATGTGGGTACCAACGTCAACATCAACGCGAACTACACGCTGTCGAAGTGCGTCGGGCTCTCGCCGATCGGCGCCGTGCTCAACGTCGGCGCGAACCACACCCACCAGCCGTACCAGAACAACGGGCCGACCGACAAGAAGCTCGATGAAGGACCGTGCCCGGCCGATCGGCGGCACCTGTTCAATCTGACATCGGTGCTGCGCACGCCCGAGTTCACCGGCGTGCTCGGCGTCATCGCCTCGCACTGGACGGCGTCGAGCGTCCTGCAGATGCGCAGCGGCGCCCCGGTCAACGTGATCGCGGGTGGCGACCCTGCATTCAACGGCTTCACCGATAACGCGCCAACGCAGCGCCCCAACGTGGTGCCGGGCGTCGACCCGTACGGCGACCGCAGCGGTCTGACCGGCTACTTCAACCCCGCGGCGTTCAGTCAGCCGGCGCCCGGGACGCTCGGTGACGCGCCATACAACATGCTTCTGGGGCCCGGCTTCTGGCAGTGGGATCAGTCGTTCGTTCGAGGTTTCGATCTTGGCACTGGCAACCGCATCGAGCTGCGAGCCGAGGCCATCAACCTGACAAATCACTTCAACCGCGGCAATCCGAGCGCGACGCTCAACAACCTGGCGACGTTCGGACGCGTGACGTCAACCGCCGTTAACGCGGCGCCGCGACTCTGGCAGTTCGCCGTCAAATACGTCTTTTAGAAGCGGTAGAGGCGGACCTTGTAGAGGCGGACCTTCAGGTCCGCCTCCCAAACGTACCGCCGAGCTCGAAATTCCTTTCAGCATTCCGCACAATGCGGATACGGTGCTTTCACGTATCGGCGGCCGAGTCGGCGCGATCACTCTCGCTATCTTCTGTCTGACAGCGATACCCGCCCGAGCGCAGCGCTCGTCGGAGGCGAACTACCTCACGTCCGTCAACACCATGCTCGCGGGCCTTGCGCCGGCGAGCACGCAATCCGCTTTCGCGATCCGCGAGACCTATCGCCCGTTCCTCGATCTGCTCGCGCTCAATGACTTCGAGCAGATCGAAGCGGGGCTCGCCAACGGCGGCCTTGTGCCGCTTCCCGCCGATTCCGAGCGGTTCAACGTGCGCGTGCGGCTCGATGGACTCAGCCCGATCGGCGAGATGGACATGCCGCGCCAGGCGAGCTACGTATCGGCGCGTGCGGCGACGATCGGGTGTCTGCTCGACGTCGCGTCGCGCGTCAAGTCGGGCCCGATCGAGGTCACCAGCCTCGTGCGTCATCTCGGTTATCAGCAGCAACTGCGCGCGACAAACCTCAACGCAACCGACGACGTGCCGACGCATGCGCTGGGGATGGCGTTCGACATCGCGATGGTGAATACGCCGATGAAGACCGTCCGCGAGATCCGCGACGTGCTGCAGCGCATGAGCGCGGAGGGCGACATCCTCGTCATTGCCGAGCGCCATCAGTTGGTCTTTCACGTCGTCCCGCAGCCCTCCCGTCTCGGCTGGTACACCGACGTCTACACGCATCTGATTACCGGGCAACCCTCGTCCATGCAGCCTGGCGATGTGAGTGCCTCGGTGACACCAGCCGTGGACGCGGTCATCAGCTCGCTTCGACCGATGCCCGCGTTCGCCGCGGAATGGTGGGCGGCTGACAACGTCCCGCTCGACATGCCGATCTCCGTCCGCGTCGAGC
>Ga0068862_100004012_pt1 | contig 12481 bp, 12 predicted proteins | sample KBSSwiS52_FD_66598 | JGI IMG/M metagenome (GOLD analysis project Ga0068862, IMG submission 66598) | Switchgrass rhizosphere microbial communities from Kellogg Biological Station, Michigan, USA - KBS Switchgrass S5-2 | ecosystem: Host-associated > Plants > Roots > Rhizosphere > Soil ... | reverse complement strand
ACATCGGCAGGTTAGGGTCGAAGACCGACGGGCAGACAAACGCCGACTCTTACAACCGGGGCGCGGTTTCGAAGAGCCGGAGCGCCTCGGCGCTCATTGGCTTGGACATGCCGCCGGTCTTGCTGTCGGGCCAGACGACGCGGTGATTGTCGAAATCGATCCACTCACATTCGAGATTCAGGATCTCGGACATGCGCGCCGCGAATTCGAACTGGAGCCGGATGGCAAGAAGGATGAAGGGGTGCTCCAAGCCCTCCGCCTTGGCGCGGTCAAGATACTCAAACAGCCTGCGCAGTTCGGCGTCCGTGATGAGGCGTGTCTTGCCGCGCTGGGGGTATTTGGGGACGTGCCGGCACGGATTAGAGCCATCGGGACGCAGGCCCCAGACCTCGGCCATGTTGAACATCTTCCGCACGGCGGCCAGTACGCGATTGGCGTTGGTCCGGCTCCTCGCCATCTTCTTCATCAGGTGGGCGATGTCGGCACGGGTGACATCCGGAACCTTGAGCTGGCCCAGGATCGGGATGATGTAGCGCTTGCCGTATCCGCGGTTCGACTCGACCGTCGCCGGCTTGTTGCGGCTCTCCGAATAGTCGGTGATGAACCGGTCGAATAACTCCTTCACGGTGAGGGCCTGCCGAGCAGCCGCGCGCTCGGCACTCGGGTCGACGCCCCGGCGCACCTCGGCAAGCCAGTCCTGCGCGATGTTGCGCGCCTGCTCGACTGTGATCTCGCCGTACCGGCCGATCGCCGGCTTACGCCGCTGTCCGTTGTGGGCGACGTAGGCCACCATGAAAATCTTGCGGCCGGCGGGCGTGACCTTGACAAGGAAGCCGGGGATCGTCGTATCCCGGAGTTCGTAATCGCGCTCCTGCGGGGTTGCGACGTCGACAGCGGTCTTTGTGAGCTTGATTTGGGCATTCCTAACCTCCGTTGAGGTCGGATTTCAGGTGCGGAATAGGTGCACCTAGAAAGCCAACCGTAGCGTACAGCCGGTTAGGTATGTGTGTTTCGAGAACCGAAAAAGCTAGTGCTGACAGTCGGTTATCGGGAAAACGAATATCTCCGGCGGCATAAAGGATAGGGGATATCCGGTCTCTCAAAATCCAGTTCCGCAAGAAGTGTCGGTTCGACCCCGACCGCCCGCACCAGTCCATGGCAAAGTCCGCGTTCGGATCAGCGGACATTAGAAATATACTGCAGTCTCGTCTTCTCGCCTCATCGAGACGATCAAGTCCGATGAGCCACTTCCCCTCACGGAGTGGGAATACCGCGGACCCCGCAATTCATCCCATCAATGCCTTCGCGATCGGCAACGTCCGCACCCGCTTGCCCGTCAGCGCGAAGACCGCATTGGCCAGGGCCGGCATCACCGTCGCCACCGGCGGCTCGCCCATGCCGCCCACCGTCTGGGTGCTCGGCACGATGTGGATGGCGATCGTCGGGGCCTCGTTGATGCGCAGCACGCGGTAGTCGTGGAAGTTCGACTGCTCGATGCGGCCGCCCGCCACCGTCACCTCGCCGAACATCGCCGCACTCAGGCCGAAGACGATGCCGCCTTCGATCTGCGCCTCGATGCCGAGTGGGTTGATCGGCGTGCCGCAGTCGACCGCGGCGGTGACCCGGACGATGCGGACGCCAGTCTCCGCTGATTTCTCGACCTCGACCACCTGCGCCATATGCGTGTCCCACAGGCTGATCAGCGCGACGCCGCGGGCGCGGCCGGCAGCGGGCGGGGTGTGCCAGCCCGATTTCTCGGCGACGAGATCCAGCACCGCCTGCGCGCGCGGATCGGCGGTCAGCGCGCGGCGATAGGCGAGCGGATCCTGCTTCGCCGCAGCGGCGAGCTCGTCGATGAAGCTTTCGACGACGAAAGCACTGCGCGCACCGCCGACGCCGCGCCACCAGCTGGTCGGTACCGGGCTTTCGTGGCGGACGAATTCCACGCGCTGCGACGGGATCGTGTACGGTGTCTTGACCGAGCCATCGACCGCGTCGGCATCCACGCCCTTGAAGTATTTCGGGTAGAGCCGCGCCATGATCGACGAGCCGGTGATCTTGTGCGTCCACGCCACCGGCTTGCCGTCGGGCCCGAGGCCGGCCTCGATCCGGTCGTAATAATAGGGGCGGTAGAGGTCGTGCTGGGTATCCTCCTCGCGCGACCAGACCAGCTTCAGCGGGGCCTTGACCTGTTTGGCGACCTCGATCGCGCGGACGATGAAATCGGCCTCCAGCCGGCGCCCGAAGCCGCCGCCCATCAGGTGGTTGTGGAGCACTACCTTCTCGATCGGCAGGCCGGTCGCCGCGGCCGCCGCCTCGCGCGCGGCGTCGGGGACCTGGGTGCCGGTCCAGATCTCGCAGCGATCGGCCTGGAGATGGAGCACGCAATTGCCCGGCTCCATCGGCGCATGGGCCAGGAACGGCTGCTGATAGACCGCGCTCAGCCGCTGCGCGGCGCCGGCCATCGTCTTGTCCTGCAAGGCGGCGTCGAGCCCGCCCTCGGTCATCGCCGAGGCACCAGGGCCTTCGGAGGCCTTGGCATAGCCGGCGACGATCGTCGCCTGGTCGAGTTTCGCGTTGACGCTATCGGTCCAGGTCGCGCCCAGCGCGTCCATGCCCTTGCGCGCCGCCCAGTAATGATCCCCGACCACGGCGACGGCGTCAGGCAGCTTGACGACCTGCCGCACGCCCTTGATCTTCATCGCCGCCGCCTCGTCGACATTGGCGAGGGTGCCGCCGAGCACCGGGGTCTGACTGATCGTGGCGACCTTCATGCCAGGGAGCATGACGTCGATGCCGTAGGTCGCGCTGCCGTTCACCTTGGCGCGTGAATCGAGGCGGTGCATCCGCCGGCCGAGCACACGGTACTGGTCGGGGGTCTTGAGCGGGGTCTTCTCGGGGATCGGCGCTGCCGCGGCGGTGGCGACGAAGGCGCCGTAGGTCGCGGATTTGCCGGTCTTCGCGTGGACGATCTTGCCCTGTTCGGCGCGCAGCTCGGTCGCCGGCACCTTCCAGTGGGTCGCGGCGGCGGCGATCAGCGCGGCGCGGGCGTCGGCGGCGGCCTGGCGCACCGGTTCCCAGCTATCGCGGATCGAGCTCGATCCGCCAGTGCCCTGGCCGAGCTTGCCGAAGCGCGCCGGGTCGCCATCGGGCAGCTCGATATGGATCGCGGTCGGCTCGACCTCCAGCTCCTCGGCGACGAGCATGGTCAGCGAGGTGTAGACCCCCTGTCCCATCTCGGTGCGCGGGAGGGCGAGGGTGACGGCGCCCTGCCCGTCGATGCTGAGCAGCGCATTGGGCTTGAACGGGGCGGGCGCGCCCGCCGCTTCGGCGACGCCGCCCAGGCGGATGCCAAGCACGAGGACGGGGGCGGCGATCGCGGCGGCGCGGAGCAGGCCGCGGCGGCTGACGGCGGTGTCTGGCATGGTGCTCATGCCACGGCTCCCTGGGCGGCGGCGCGGTGGATGGCGGCCCGGATGCGGGGATAGCAGCCGCAGCGGCAGAGATTGGCGCTCATCACCTCGTCGATCTGGGCGTCATCGGGCTTGGGGGTTTTCGCGAGCAGGGCGGCGGCGCGCATGATCTGGCCGGGCTGGCAATAGCCGCACTGGACGACGTCCGCTTCGACCCACGCCTCCTGCACGGCCTTGCCGATGGGTGTATCCTGCATCGCCTCGATGGTGGTGACCTTGGCGGTACCGACCGCCGAGATCGGCGTCTGACAGGCGAAGGTCGCCTCGCCATCGACATGGACGGTGCAGGCCCCGCACAGGCCCGCGCCGCAACCGAACTTGGTGCCCGGCATCGCCAGCACGTCGCGGATCACCCAGAGGAGAGGCATGTCCTCCTCGACATCGACGGTGCGATCCTTTCCGTTGACGTTGATCGTCGTCATGGCGCGAACTCCGGCTGCCGGGCGTGTTGGGGGCGAGCTTACTTCAACGTGGCGAGATAGGCGATCACGTCGGCGCGCTGCTTGTTGTCCGGCACCGGGAAGACCATGCGGGTGCCCGGTACCAGCTTGCCCGGCGAGACCAGGAATTTGTCCAGCGTCGCCTTGTCCCAGGTCAGCCCAGACTTCTTGAGCGCGGGCGAATAGGCGAAACCGGTGCTCGCCGCCGGGCGGCCGACCAGGCCGAACAGGTTGGGGCCCATGCCTGCCGGCCCCGGCTTGTTGGTGTGGCACATCATGCAGCGCTGCTTGAACAGAGCGCCGCCGGCGCCGGCATCCTGCGCAGCGGCCGGGGATGCGCAGGCGAGAACGCTCGCCGCGAGAAGAGCCAGGTTCACACGCGACATACGTTCGTCTCCGTCACTGTACCGTCGGCGCCTTTGCCGCTGCGCCGGGATAGAAATACTTCAGGCTGTCAGGCACGCCCTTGCAGGTGCGAATCATCGCGGCGACCAGCCGCGCCCGCTTCTGCACGAGCGAGGCGTCCGATAGCGGATTTTGCCGCAGTTTTCCAACCTCTTCGCGGTCGAACGGGACGGCGCCCGCGGGCGCGCTGTCGCCGCCCAGGCCGAAGACGACATAGTTGAGCAGATCGGCCATCTCCTGCTGGTCGGAGACCGGCGCATGGGCGACGTTGGGGAGGCGGACGAGATAGTCGCGCCCCTCCGGCGTACACATGAAATAGCCGACCCGGTCGCGCAGCACCGGCACCTTCGCCGGCGCCGAGGTCCCGGACAGGCCGTGGCAGCCGCCGCAATGCTCGATGTAGTCGGACCGCGCCGTCGTCCACCAGGCGGGATGGTCGCGGACGGATGCCGGGGACGCATGCTCCGCCCCCATCGCCGCCGCGGCCAGGGCGAGCGGCAGCGCCAGCAACGCGACCGCCGCGCGCCGGATCATTCCGCCGTGCCGACCAGCACCGCCGTCGAGCAGTGATATTCCATGCTCGACACGCCGAAGCACCAGATGATGTCGTTGTTGGTCTGCGGCCGGTAGGTCTCGGTCGCGCGATCGGTGTTGTCGCAGTTGCAGCGGTTGCAACCGGCCGAGCCGCAGCAGTCGCGATAGGCGATCAGATAGGCGCGGCCGTCATCCGGGTTCATGCAGGTGCCGACCCACGAGGTCGGCGACGGCTCGGTCCCCGCCGGGCAGGTGTGGACGCCGCCGCCGCAGCAGGTGCAGAGCGACCCGTCGATGGCGCAATAGCGCCAGTAATCGCACTTGGTATCGTCCTTGGTCTGCGCGTGGCGGGCGAATTCGGTCTTGCCCTGCACGCTGCGGTCCTTGGTCGCGCCCCAGGCGCGGCTGACCGGCAGCATCGGGAAGACCGGGGCGGCGACCAGCGCCATGCCCAGCCGCGACAGCAGGCTCCGCCGCGAGGTGTGCCCGGCCAGCCGCCGCAGCACCCCCTCGCAGCTCTTGTCCGCATCCATTCTCGACATTCCAGATGCCCCCTTCAGACCCGCTGCGTAATGCGGCTTTGCAGATATTCCTGAACCGACTTCATGCCCGTCTCTTCCGCGACGACCATGCTTTCGAGATGCTCGCGGCTGTTGACCAGCCCGCGCGAGATGATGCGCCCGTCATCGCCGAGCAGGACGGCGTGCGGCAGCTTGTCGACGCCAAAGGCGCGGCCGGCCTCGCCATCGTTGACGAAGGCGTAGTTCTCCATGCCGTTCGCCGCGATCATCTTGCGCTGGGTCGCCTCGCTGTCGTCGCCGAGAAAGACGAGCTCGATCCCCTCGGCCTTGGCGAAGCTCTTCGCGAAGGGGATCAGCTTCTTGCAGATCGGGCATTGCGCCGAGACGAAGAACAGCATCCGCTTGGCGCCGGGGCGCAGTGCGCCGCCCAGCTCCATCATGCCGCCGTCGAGGGTCGGCGTCAGCATCCGCGGCGCCTTGCTGCCGACCGCGGGGCCCGTCTTGGGCGTCAGCGCGCCGGCCGGGGCCACGCGCTCGTGCAGGACGCCGACCTGGCGGGCGACGGCGAGCAGCGCGACGACCGCCGCGGCGAGCAGGACCCAGGTCACGATCTGGGAAACGATGAGGATGGCGATCACGGGCGTTCCTCCGAAGTCAGGCGGTCGGGCGGAACGGGGCCGCCAGGGTGGAGAGCATGTCGCAGATGCGATGGACGAGGTAGATACCGACGCCGGCAACGATCGCGCCGAGCAGCAGCAGCGGATGGACCGACGCAGCGGCGGGGGCGGTGGCGGCGAGCAGCAGCGCGGTCACCAGGTTGCGGTACACCATCGTCCAGCGGATCGGCATGCTCGTCCCGCCGCAGCCGCAATCGATATGCGCGCGGCCGCGGGTGAGATTGATGCCGATCGCCGCGGCGAAGGCGAACAGCAGCGCGGCGGCGGCGATGCTCGCGACCGTCGAGAGCCCAGGGACCAGCAGCAGCGCCGCCAGCGCGAGTTCGACCGGCGGCAGCAGCCGCGCGACCGGGGCCAGCAGCGCGTCGGGCACGATCCGATAGGCCGACAGCGACGCCTCGAACTCCAGCGGAGTGCGCAACTTGGCAAGGCCGGCGACGACCAGGAGCAGCGCGACATAGACGCGCAGCGCCAGGGTCAGCGCGTCGAGCGTCACGGTCGCGATCTCGGCGGTCACAGGCCGACCGAGATGAGCGGGCCGGCGCCGACGTCCTTGACGGTCTGCTTCTCCTCGAGGGTCAGCGCATCGAGGACCTTGAGCGTGCCCTTGTTGTTGAGGAAAAGGAGGGGTGCTGCATCCTGGCTGACCTCGACGAAGGTCATCGGGTCTTCCAGCTTCATCCGTTTGAGGAGCTTGTGGCTGGCGAAATCGAGCACCCAGAGCTCCTCGCCGCCTTCCTTGCGCGACCAGTATTCGCCCATGTGCATCAGCACGTAGAGGCGGCCGGTGGCGTAGTGGAGCGCGGCCGGCTGGCTGCCGCCGGGGAGCCAGCTCACCACCAGCGGCGCCTCGGTCACCTTGGCGAGACCGGCGGCCTCCTGCAGCGACCAGGGCGTTTCGACCACCGGCTTGTCGGCGGCGGAGACCGGGTAGACCATGCCGCTGAACGAGACGAGCGCCGCCTTGCCGGTGGCGGTGTTGATCGGCGAGTTGTCGAAGATCGGGTCGTTCTCAGAATTGAAGAACGGGTCGCTGCGCGCGACCTTGCCGCCAGCGGCGAAATCGGTGAGCGCGAGGCTGCCGTCGGCGCAGAGCGACAGCGCCTTGCTGGTGCCGATCGCCGCCGACAGGCCGCAGCCCGGCACCTCCGCCGACTTGCCCGCGACGCCTTTCACCAGATCGACCGAGATCACTGTCGAGGCCGGATCCATGTTGTAGACATAGGCCGTCTTGCCGTCGGCGCTGATCGAGAGATTGTGGCGGCGGTTGCCGACCAGCAGCCGGCCCGGCAGCTTGATCTCCTTGACCACCTTCAGGGTGCGGGCGTCGTACACCGTCACCATGTCCTGGCGGGTGCCGCGATTGCCCTTCGTCCACATCGTCTCGGCGATGTAGTAATAGCGCTTGAGCGGATCGGCGGCGAAATTCGACAGGTCCGCCTCGTGGACGAGACCGAGCATCTTGCCGCTGTCGCCGTCGATGATCCGCGTGCCGCGGTCACCCCAGTTGGTGTTGATGAACGCCCAGTGCGGCTTCAGCGCCGGCAGGGTCGCGACATCGCTTTCCTCGACCTGCGGCGGCGTATCCGCCTGGGCGACCGCGATGGCGGGACAGGCCGCGAGGAGGCACGATCCCAAAAACGCCCGCATCATACCGCCCATCCCCGCTGTGCCTCCCAAATGGGCCGAAATGCGCGATTCTCCGCATTTCAGCCGGATCGATATTGTTACTCGGCCGTCTCGTATGTCACGTAGTATTTTGTGTAGCCTTTGGTGTCCCAGACGCCCTTCCAGCCTTTCGGGATCGTGACCCCGTCGCCGGGCTTGACCTCGGTGACGGTGCCGTCCGCCGAAGTCAGCGTGACGCCGCCCTTGATGAAGTACATGAACTCGTCCTCGCCGTAGGACTCGATCTCTTCGCGCGACGCGGTCGCCTCGTAGATCCCGGCCGACAGCTTCTTGTCCTTGGAGGCGAGCATCTCGACCCATTTTGTCTTGGTGCCCTTGTGATCCTCGAGCACGGCCTTGGGGCCGGCGAAAGCGGCGTCCATCGCGGTCGAGGAGATCTTTTCCGGGTGAGTGACCTCGGCGATGGCCGGACCGGCGAGCGCGAGCGCCAGCGGCAGGAACAGACCGATCGACTTCGCCATCATGCATACTCCTGGAAACGATGTTGTTTTTGAAGAACCGGAAAGGGCCTTCCCTTCGAGCAGAGGGGTTCGGGCGTGGGGGCTGTCCGTCCTACCGTGGCCGACGATCCAGGCGACAGCGCGCATCCCAACCCCCCCCTGAAGGGGCGGGGCTTTGCCGTCCATTTCGACGGTTGAGCTTCTTCGAAAGTCATCGCCATCAGTTTCCGGCCGCCAGACTGAGGCCGTTCAGCGTGTCCGGCAATACGACATCTGCCCCATCCCGGGCGCCGTTTAGGCGGGCAATATAGGCGGTCAGCGCGATCGTCTGTTCGGGACTCAGCGAGCCGGGATCGTCGAGCGGCATGGTGCTGATGATCCGGCTGTACAGCGCGCGCGCCGGCTTGCCCTGCCAGTTCGCCCAGAATGCCGCGCCTTTCAGCGCCGGGGCGTGCTCGCCGCCGACCAGCGCATCGCCGTGGCACACCGCGCAACGCTCGGTCGCGACGGCCGCGCCGGTCGCCGCCTGCGCCGCCGAAAAGCCGGCGGACGGCAGCGCGGCGCGCGCCATCGCCAGCGGCACGATCACCGCCAGGCCGAGCATCGCGGTGCCGGACGCCGTTCTCATCGCGGCAGGCCCATCGCGACCCATTCGCCGGGATGCGCCTTGCTGCCGATCGGCACGATCAGGATCTGCTGGCCGCCGACCGCATAGGTGACCGGGCCGCCGGTGGTGCCGGCCGGCAGCTTCGTCTGCCAGACGACCTTGCCGGTGCCCTTGTCATAGGCGCGGAAGGTCGATCCGCCGGTGACGCCGAACTTGCCGTACAGCGCGTCGCTGCTCTCGCCGAGGAACAGCAGGCTCTTGGTGAGCAGCGGGACCGGCCGGCCGAGCGTCCCGAGTGGCGGCAGGTTGAGACCTTTCAGCGCCGGGTGATCGCGTGGGCCGTCGCCATTGGCGACCACCCACAATTTCTCGCCCTTGTTCATGTCGTAGGCGGTGATGTGGCCGTAGGGCGGCTTCAGGAGCGGCAGGCCCTGCGGACCGATGCCGTACGGACCCTCGGCGGGGGCATCGACGATGTCCTCGGCCCAGGAATAGGCGATCGTTGCGCCGTCCTTCTTCGGCTTCGACACCGCGAAGGAGCCGGGCACCGCGATCGACACGGCGTAATAGCGGCCTGTCTCGGGATCGAAGGCGCCGATGTTCCAGTTGCCCGATCCCCAGGCGTCGGGCGAGGTCAGCGCGCCGAGCTTGCCGCCCGGCGTATAGGGCAGCGCCGGCGCGAACAGCGGCGAGAGCACGTAGCGGTCGGCGATCTTCTTCGCCTCGACGTGGAGCGCGGGGGTGAAGTCGATGAGGTCGGCTTCGGTCACGCCCTGCCGATCGAAGGGCGGCGGCTTGGTCGGGAACGGCTGGGTCGGCGAGGTGTGCTCGCCCGGCACCGTCGATTGCGGCACCGGCCGCTCCTCGATCGGCCAGACCGGCTTGCCGGTGGCGCGGTCGAACACGAACAGATTGCCCGTCTTGTTCGGCTGGATCACCGCATCGATGGTCTTCCCGTCGACCTTGAGGGTCGCGAGCGTCGGTGGCGAGGCGTTGTCATAGTCCCAGAGATCGTGGTGGACCATCTGGTAGTGCCAGACCTTCTTGCCGGTCTTGGCGTCCAGCACCACCAGACTGCTGGAATAGAGGTTGTCGCCTGGGCGATGGCCGCCGAAATAGGCATCGGTCGGTGCCGTCAGCGGCAAATAGACATAGCCGAGCTTGTCATCGGCCGCCATCGGCGCCCAGGCGCCCATATTGCCGACATAGGTCGCGGCATCGTCGGGCCAGGTCTCGTGGCCCGGCTCGCCGCCCTGCGGCAGGACGTGGAAGGTCCAGAGCAGAGCGCCGGTGCGGACGTCATAGCCACGCACGTCCTCGGGCACGGCCTCCTTCTTGACGCCGCCATCGCCAGCGCCGTTGCCGCCGCCGGTGCCGCTCACGACGATCACGTCGCCGACCACGATCGGGCCGCTGAGGCCCACGAAAGCCGAATTGTCGCGGGTGATCCGGCGCAGCGAGACGCGGCCCTTCTGACCGAAATCGGGGTAGTAGGCACCGGTCGCGGCGTTCAGCACGTAGAGATAATCGCCGCGGATGACGACGATGCGCTCGTCCTGGCCGCTCTTCCAGACATCGACGCCGCGGGTGCTGACGCCGGCGGCCTCCTTCAGCGTGGGCGCGAAGGGCTGCTGCACCCACTTGGTCTTGCCGGTGGCGGCATCGAACGCCTCGACCAGACCGACCGCATCGGGGGCATAGAGCGTGCCGCCGATCATGATCGGCGTACCGCGGAAATAGTTCGACGGCACGAGATCGGGATACTTGGCGGTGATCAAGGGGTCGATCGCCGGCCGCGTCCACAGCACGCCGAGCTTGCCGACATTGCTCTTGTTGATCAGGTCGAGCGGCGAATAGCGATCGAAATCATGGCTGCCGCCGTAATAGCGCCATTCCTGCGTCTCGACGGGCGCGGCGGGTGCGACCGTCGAGACGAGGATGCCGAGCGAGAAAACGAGCCCGGGCCATACGCTTTTCCCGGGCAATGACATCGCTCGCATCGTCCTTGTCCTTGATCAGAAATCAGTAGCGATAGGTTGCGGTCATGCCGACGGTGCGCGGTCGGAACGTGGTCTGCGTGAAGAGATCGGTGTCCTTGTCCGAATGGCTTCGGGTCAGTCGCGGATGCGCGTCGAGCAGATTGTCGCAGAACACCGAGACATCGACACCGTCGAAGGTCATTCCGGCGCGAACCCGGACGAGCGAGGTGGCCGGGATGACCGGCAGCCGCGGATCGTACTGGTCGGTCAGCGGGTTCTGCACCGGCGTATCGCGCTGCCGGCTGCTATATTCGTAATTGAAGCGCGCATAGGCGTTGCGACCCGCCACCTCGAAGTCGGCGGTGCCGCCGACCACGACAGTCCACGGCACGACACCGTCGAGGGCATCGCCCTTGACCACGCCGATCGAGGTCGGCGGCACCGGCGAGCGGTAGGTCGTCGTCGTGTATTTTGCGTCGGTATAGCCGACGGCCAGATCGAGGGTGAAGAAGCTCGCCAGCTTGGCTGACGTCTGGAGGTCGAAGCCGCGCACCCGCGCCTTGCCGTTATTGTCGTTATAGGCCAGGCCGCAGGCCTGAAGGTAGTTGCGCTGCTGGATGTCCTTCCAGTCGATCTGGTAGGCGCTCGCTTCGTAGCGAACCTTACCGTCGAACGCGCGGCCCTTGGCGCCGAATTCGTAGCTCCAGACCGTGTCTGATTTGATCTGGAATGGAGGCTCGGGAAGGTTGAGTTCCGCGATGCGCTCCATGCAACCTGGTGAAAGCGGCGCGTTGGCGCCGCCGATGCGATAGCCCTTGGAAGCAGTCGCATAGACCATGTGCTGAGGAGTGATCTGGTAGGAGGCGCTGAACTTCGGCGTAAACGGCGACTCGTGGGTCTTGCCACCCTTCGAGGCATTGGTGCCCGGATAGATCGAGTAGCTCAGGAACTCGAAGTTGTTGCGAGCATAGCGCCCGCCGACAGTCAGCTTGAGCTTCTCGAACAGGGTCAGCGTGACGTCGGCGAACGCCGCATATTGCTCGTCAGTAATCGTCGTGTCGCCGATCCACTGATAGCGGCCGTCGACCAGCCCGACGCCCGGAGGAGCGCCGTTCCAGCATTGATAGAAGTCACAGATTTGAAGCTGACCGTTATCATCGATATAGCCCAGGGTATTGCGATACAGTTCGTCAGCCTGCAACGACGTCATCGCCTCGACGTTGCGCTGCTTGTTCTTCTGATAGAACAGGCCGGCGACCCAGCTCAGCGCCGAATCCGGCGTGTTGGACTGGAAACGAACTTCCTGCGTCCAGTTGCGCTGGCGGTTCGTGATCTGACCGCTGCTTTTGTAATCATAGATGCCATAGGCCTGCCAGTTCGGGCCGCTCGGCAGCAGGAATGGTCCCTTCGTACCCGGCCTGCCCTCGAAATCGGGCCTGAACGAGTCAGTCTGCTGCTGGAGATACGAAAGATCGTAAATCGCGGCGTCATAAAAGCGCGTCTGGTTGCGGTTGAAATACGAGGTGTTGGAAATGACTGTTACTGGTCCGCCATCATATTCAATCTTCACGACCGGCAGAAAATAGCGATCGCGATCGAACAGCTGCATTGGATTGCCGTTCTTGAATTTGTGATCGCTGCGATCAGACCAGTATTCCCAATAGGAATCGGTATTGTTCGAATAGCGCTTCTGGTAGGTGAGCGACGGCGTGATCG
>Ga0068862_100004007_pt1 | contig 12490 bp, 13 predicted proteins | sample KBSSwiS52_FD_66598 | JGI IMG/M metagenome (GOLD analysis project Ga0068862, IMG submission 66598) | Switchgrass rhizosphere microbial communities from Kellogg Biological Station, Michigan, USA - KBS Switchgrass S5-2 | ecosystem: Host-associated > Plants > Roots > Rhizosphere > Soil ... | reverse complement strand
GATCCGCGCCGTGCATGGCGGCGGGCTCTATGTCGATCCCGCGATCGCCGGCAAGTTCGTCAAGACGGAGGGCGGCGAGGGTGCTCTGGGCGAAGGGTTGACCCTGAGCGAGCGCGAGGAAGAGGTGCTGAAGCTCGCGGCGCAGGGCCATACCAACAAAGAAGCCGCGGCGCGCCTGGGCCTCAGCATCAAGACCGTCGAAAGCTACAAATCCCGCGCGATGGAGAAGCTCGGCTTGAAGACCCGGGCCGAGATCGTCCGCTACGGCCTCTCCCGCGACTGGCTGAGCGAGGCCTAGACAAGTCGGCTCACTCCACGCGGGTCAGCGGTCCGTAGGTCTCCGGTCGCCGGTCGCGGAAAAACTGCCAGGTGTTTCTGACCTCACGGATCAGATCCCAGTTCATGTCATGGACGATGAGCTCGTCCTTGTCGCGGCTGGCGATCGCCTCGATCTGGCCGCGCGGATTGACGAAATAGCTCTGGCCGTAGAACTCGCCGATATTCCAGGGCGCTTCCGAGCCCACCCGGTTGACCGCGCCGATGTAGCAGCCGTTCGCCACCGCCGAGGCCGGCTGCTCCAGCTTCCACAGATGCTCGGACAAGCCCGCGACCGTTGCGGATGGATTGACGATGTATTCGGCGCCGTTGAGCGCCAGCGCGCGCCAGCCTTCGGGGAAATGCCGGTCGTAGCAGATATAGACGCCGAGCTTGCAGTAGCGGGTCTTGTAGACCGGATACTCCGTGCTGCCCGGCTTGAAGAAGAACTTCTCCCAGAATCCGGCGACCTGTGGGATGTGGGTCTTGCGCGTCTTGCCGAGGTAAGAGCCGTCGGCATCGATCACCGCGGCGGTGTTGTAATAGACGCCGGTCATCGCCTCCTCGTAGATCGGCACGACGATCACCATCTGATGCTTTTTGGCGAGCTCCTGCATCAGCCTGGTGGTCGGGCCATCGGGAATGGCTTCGGCGGCCGCATACCATTTGGCATCCTGGCTCGGGCAGAAATAGGGCTGGGTGAAGACCTCCTGAAAGCAGAGCACCTGCACGCCCTGCTTGCCGGCTTCCTCGATCAGCGGCAGATGCGCGTCCAGCATCGCCTTGCGGATTTCATCCGGCGACTTGTCGGTGGACGCCTTGAGGCTCATCTGGATGAGCCCCCCTCTCACAATCGACATGATGCGCCTCCCCAAAGAGAAGGGCTAAGCTTGGCCCGATCAAACGACCCAGGCAAGAGCAGGGGCAAGAGAGGTGATATGGACGCATCGGAACTCCGCAATCTGCAAGCGCCGCTGAAGGACCGCTATCGCTCGGAACCGGAAAGCGCGCGCATCACCCTGAAGGCCCGCGGCGATGTCGATGCTGCCCATATCAGCTGCAAGGTCGAGACCGGCCGCGCCATCGCCACGGCCGGCCTGCATCCCGCGACCGGCGGCACGGGGATGGAGCTTTGCTCGGGCGACATGCTGCTGGAGGCCCTGGTCGCCTGCGCCGGGGTCACCCTGAAGGCGGTGGCGACAGCCCTTGAAATTCCGCTGCGCAAGGCCACCGTCAGCGCCGAGGGCGACCTCGATTTCCGCGGTACCCTGGGCGTGGCCAAGGACGCGCCGGTTGGATTCCGCGCGATTCGCCTTGCTTTTCAGGTCGACAGTGATGCGCCGCAGGAGAAGCTCGACACCCTGCTGAAGCTGACCGAGCGCTATTGCGTGGTCTATCAGACCCTCGCCCAGAAGCCTGCCTTGAGTGCTGTGCTGACCCGCACATAGCGCAGACTTGCGGCGGCCCGTTTCGACGCCCATCTAAGCGTCATGCCCTACGATTCATTCCAAGATGCGGGCTCCCGTCCTGATGAGGAACTGGACCCCTATTCGGCCCGGGTGGCCACGACCTTCGAGACGGTCGGGCCCGCGGTCGTGCACATCCTCGCCCATCCCGGCGAAAAGAGCCGGGGCGGCACCGGCTCCGGCGTTTTGTTCGCGCCGGATGGATATCTGCTGACCAACTCGCATGTGGTCAGCGGCGCGGCGAAGCTTTCCGGCAGCCTCACCGACGGTCGCCAGTTCGACGCCCAGCTGATCGGCGACGATCCGGCGACCGACCTTGCGGTCCTGCGGCTGCAAGGCGCCGGTCTGCCGCATGCGCGCTTCGGCAATTCCGGCCGGCTCAAGGTCGGCCAGCTGGTGATCGCAATCGGCAATCCCTTGGGGTTTCAGGCGACGGTCACCGCCGGCATCGTCAGTGCCCTTGGGCGTACCTTGCGCAGCCCGAGCGGACGGCTGATCGAGAGCGTCATTCAGACCGACGCCGCGCTCAATCCCGGTAATTCCGGCGGCGCACTGGCCGACGGCAACGGCCGCGTGGTCGGTATCAACACGGCGATGATCGGCCGCGCACAGGGACTCTGCTTTGCGATCGGAATCGATACCGCGATCGACGTGACGGCGCGCCTGATGAAGGACGGCCGGGTGCGCCGCAGCCGCCTGGGCCTCGGCGCCCAGACCATCATTCTGGACGCGCGCCTCGCGCGACGTCTCCGTCGTGCGGAGGGTTCAGGGGTTCAGATCCTGGAAGTCCAGCCCGGCGGTCCGGCCGCGGCAGCCGGGCTTGCCAAGGGCGATGTCATTCTCGACTTCGCCGGCAGCCCGGTCTTCACCGTCGATGATCTGCATCGGCTGCTGACGGCCGAGATCGCCGGACGCAGCGCACCGATCACCGTCATCCACGGCGCCGAGATCCGCACCGCCGATCTCAAGCCCGCGCTCGACGAATGAACTAATGCCGCGACTGCGAGTGCCGGCCGCCGGGTGACGTGATCTCACTGAGCCCGGCGCCAGCGCCGGCGGGATCGGTCTTGCGCGCCGCATCGGCAAGCGCCACCACGCCGACCAGCCGTTTCTCGCGGTTGACCACCGGCAGGCGCCGCAGCTGCAGATCGCCGAGCGTTTGGATCACGTGATCCATTTCCTCGTCGTCGTAGCAGAACTTGACGTCGTTGCTCATGACGTCGCGCACCTTGCATTTGCCGTCGCGGCCCTGCGCCACCGCCCGTGCGACGATGTCGCGATCCGTGATCGTGCCGACCAGGCGGTCATTCTCTCCGACCGGCATGAAGCCGATATCGTCGCTCACCATGCGCTTTGCCACGTCCTGCGGGCTGTCATCCGGGCTGGCCAATTGCACATTCCGACTCATCACTTCTGCCACGCGCATCGTTTCCCTCCTCTGCCTGCGTTTACGCATACGCAGGGCTAATGAGAGCGACGGGTGCCGGTTCCGAACGGCGTTTGGCAGCGTGAAGCGGATGAAAGTCGGAGATTTCATTACATTCATGCGGTGGAGAACCGCGGCGCAGCGCGTCTCGCTGTTACATTTTTCAGGGAAATTGCGGCATTTTCTCGGCGTTTTTCCGGAACAACGACGCGCGGCCTTCATTTGAAAAGACAGCGGCGGACAACGTCGCTTGTCAGCAAACACGCGTGAAGGAGAGTTTGGATGGCGCAGACAGGAGGACGTGGATTCGCCTCTATGGATGAAGACAAGCAACGCGCAATCGCAGCGAAGGGCGGCCATGAGAGTGGCGGCAACTTCCGCAACGATCCGCAGCGCGCAGCCGAAGCCGGTCACAAGGGCGGCCAGGTGAGCGGCGGCAACTTCAAGTTCAACCGCGAGCGGGCTGCAGAAGCCGGGCGGAAGGGCGGATTGCGCTAACGCGCCCGCATCCGATCAGACGATCAAGAGTCCACTCTATCGTCAACATCAGGAGGCGAATAAAGCGAGAGCGGAGAGGCCCATCCTCTCCGCTCTTCGTTTTTTTCACCAGCTTTTCACCAGAGGCCCGGCACAAGGCGGAAGCGCACACGATCGCGATACGCCGCATAGCCGGTGAGATTGCGCAGCAGGAACTGTTCTTCATCGCTGAGGCGCGCGACCAGCACGGCGACGCTGGGAATAAAAACGGCCAGACCCCACCAGGACCCGAGTGCCACGGGTGTGCCCAGGATCAGCAGCAGCGCGCCCGCATACATCGGATGCCGCACCCGCGCATAGGGCCCGGTCGCGATGACGCGTTGGCCCGCTTCCACGGTGACGATGGCCGCGGCGTAAGAGTTCTCGCGGAACACCCGGTACATCACGGCGAAGCCGAGGACCACGAGCAGGTCGCCCAGCAACACGATGCTGATCGGGACGAAAGACCAAGCCCGGCTCCAATCCAGGCCTGAAACGATGTAGAGGCCGCTGAGGCAGAGGCTGGCGATCCATTGGATCCGCTTCTGCGCCGGCTCCCGCTCGGCCTTGGGCCCGACCTCGAGCCGCCGCGCCACCAGGGCCGGATCATGTTTCAGCAGCGAGGCGGTGATGAGGGCACAGCAGGCGATGAACAGGCCGAGATAGATCCAGCCCTGCCAATAGTCGAGCGTGCCGGCGGGCAGGAAGATCAGCACCGCCAGGAACGGGGTGAAGGCCAGCAGCCGGCGCCAGGAACGCGCGGCGAGGCTCGGGTCGGAAGCCGTCATGACCGAGCTGCACATGGGAATGGCCGGCGGCGGCGTCCAGCCTTACTTGCCGGCACCCGCGGTCAAGCCCTTGATGATGTAGCGCTCGAGCACGATGCCGATCACCACCAGCGGCGCGATCGCCGAGGTCGCGAGCGCCGCCATGGCCCACCAGCTGATGCCCTGGCTGCCGGTCTGGCTCGCCACCATCACCGGCAAGGTCTTCGCATTGGTGCCGGTCAGGAGTGCGGCGAAGAAGTATTCGTTCCAGCAGAGGATCAGCGACAGGATGAAGGCCGCGACCATGCCGGGCAGCGCGATCGGCATCACGATCCGGAAAAACACGCCCCAGACCGAGAGGCCGTCCACCTGTGCCGCCTCGTCGAGCTCGACCGGGATGGTGTCGAACTGATCGCGCATGATCCAGATGACGATCGGCAAGACCGTCAGCGTGTAGAGCAGGATGATGCCGATCCGGGTGTCGAGCAGCGCCAGCTCCTTGTAGAGAACCAGGAAGGGCAGGGCGAGCACGACCGGCGGCAGAATGAGCTGCGACAGGAAGAAGAAGGAGATGTCCTTGTTCTTCATCCAGAGGAACTTGTACTGGAAGCGGCTCAAGCCGTATGCGGCGAGCGAGCCCAGCAGCACCGCCAGCAGCGAGGCGCCGCAGGACGCGATGATGCTGTTGACGAATCGGCCGAGGAACTCGTCGCGCACGGTCGAGACCTGGTTGATCGTGTCCGGCGAAAGGCCGAGCGAGCGCCAGCCGATCCATGCCGGCTGGAAGTCAACGAAGGGCACGATATGGCCCTGGGTCACATCCCTCGCGGTCTTGAAGGTCGTGGTGATGGTCCAATAGACCGGGAACAGCGAGACGAAGGCCCAGAAGATCAGCGCGGCATAGATGCCGACGCGCCCGAGAACGCGCTTGTTGCGCTCGGCGGAGGTCTCCGCGGTGCCCTGGTATGTCATCTCGGTGGTCGTCATGCGTGAACCGCGATTTGGATCATGGCGCGCATCACGTCACCTTCTTCATATGCTTGCTGACGAAGTTCAGCAGCAAGGTCACGAAGATGATGATTAGCACCAGGTAGAACATGGCGAGCATGGTGCCGTAGCCGACGTTCGATCGATCTCGATATTGGCGGAAGATGTAGCTGGAGACGGTGTCGGTGGCGCCGCCGGGGCCGCCATAGGTCATGTTGATCACGATATCGGCGAGCTTCAGCTTGAAGATGATGCGCAGCACCACCGCGGTCGCCGAAACCGGCAGCATCAGCGGGAAGGTGATCTTCCAGAACGATTGCCAGGGTGTCGCGCCATCGACCCGCGCCGCTTCCTGCACTTCCTTCGGCAGAGCCTGCAATCCGGCCAGCAGCAGGATCATGATGAAGGGGATCGAGACCCAGGCATCCAATGCTTCAATGCTGAAGCTCGCGGCCCAGCCCGAGCCGAAGAAGTTGGGCTGGCTCCAGCCGAGATGCTTGGCGAGGCCGGCCAGCGGGCCGAAGCGGACCTCCATCAGCGACTTGCCGACCATCCAGGAGACGGCGACCGGGCTCAGCATGAACGGGATCAGGAACGCGACGCGCCAGAATTTGCGGGCCCTGACTTCGGCATTCAGCAGCAGCGCCAGACTGAACGCGATCGCGTATTCGACCAGCACCATGGCGACGTAGAAGACCATGTTGCCGAGCGCCTTCCAGTAGAAGGAATCGTGGAACAGCTCGACCAGGTTGTCGATGCCGTTGAAGCGCCGGCCTTCGAACGAGGAGAGGTTCCAGTCGGTGAAGGCGATGTAGAGGCCGAAGAAGGTCGGAAAGATGACGACCGCGACGGTGTAGAGTGCCGCCGGCAGCACGAACAGCGCGCGCTGCCCGGCCTCGCCTCGGATCATCACCTGCGCCGCCCCGAGTGCCACCGCCCAAAGCACATAGGCATAGAGCGTCGGGCGCCAGGTCTCGAAATGCAGCGGCCCGTTGCCCGCGGCATCCAGCGCCTGCAACAGAGCGACCAGACCCAGCAGGATCGTCGCCCCCCAGATCAGCGCGCGGCCGGCGGCCTTGCGACCGGGCGCGATCGGATCGCCATAGGGTTGGGCGTGGATTTCGGCATTCGCCATCAGGGAGGTCTCAATATCCGCGAACTGTCTGGCAGCTAGATAAACGATCGGCCGGTGACGCCGCAAGCGTCACCGGCCGATACGATCAGTCTATCGACAACGAATTACAGGCCGCCGCCCTTAAAGACCAAGAGAGGCCTTGTAGAGCGCCACCTGCTTGTCGCGGCCGATTTGGTCGGTGATCTTCTCCCAGGCCGCCGCGATGTTGTCGGCACCCTGTTGGACCGGCACTTGGCCGGCGAAGATCTTCTGCAGTTCGTCCTCGGCGGTCGAGTAGTACTGGAAGATGCCGGGGATGCGCGGTTCGATCGCGGCATTCGGATGGTTGTAGGAATCCTTCTCCGAATTGAGGTAGCTGGTGATAAAGGCCTCGTCGTAGCCCGCCGCGACCCACTCCGCCGTGTTGAAGTGGCTGTTGCGGTAGGGCTGGAAGCCCGACGGATAGGCCGCGCACCACAGCGACAGATCCTTGCCGCCGAGATGAGCCGCCGCCGACCAAGCCGCCTTCTGCTTCTTGGAATCGCTGTCCACGCGGGCCATGACGTACACGCCCCAGCCGATATAGGCCATGTTGGGCGCGTAGTTCGGGCCGCTGGCGAGCGTGTCCCACTTGCCGGTCTTGGCGTTGTAGACGTCGTCCGAGCCGGGCAGGATCGAGAAGCCGACCACGTCGCCGATGACCGAGGAGTCGTTGGTCTTGGCGTTGGAGCCCACATCGCCCCACCAGGAGACCATGCCGCCGACGCCGGCCAGGAACTGCTGGAAGGCGGTGGTGCCGGGATCGGCGTTGATCTGGTCGGCCGGCTCGTATTGCAGCACATCGACCACGTCCTGGATCGCGCGGACCCAGGCCGGGTTGTTGACGCGCGGCTTCATGTTGTCGACGTCGAACAGCCAGGCCTTGTCCTCCGGGTGCTTCGCATACGCCGTCGCGCGCGAGCCCAGGAAGTAGAAGCCGAAGCCGCCCCAGCCCTTGCAGGGATCGAGATAGCCGAAGGCATCCTGGCCGGCGACCTGCTTGCCCTTGAGGAACTTGGTGGCCGCCTGGACTTGCTGCCAGGTCTTCGGCACGCCCCATTCGCCCTGGCCGCCGCCGTCCTTCCACGCTTTCGCGAGATCGGCATCGGCGAAGTAGTCGGTGCGGTAGTTGAAGTTATGGCAGTCGCCGTCGCAGGAGATGCGATAGGTCTTGCCTTCCCAGGTGCCGACCGGCGCTTTCAGATAGCCGACGTAATCGTCCATATCGATCTGCTTGGCGACCCAGTCCGGCATGACCGAGGCCAGGCCCTTGCCGCAAACGTCGCCTTCAAATGGCGCGCCCATCTCGATGATGTCGAAGTCGACGGTGCCGGTCGCGATCGCCTGCTGGAGGCGCGGGTTGTAGTCGGCCTGCGCCAAGTCGATCCAGGTGATCTTGGCGCCGGTATAGGCCTCCCAGGGTTTGAGGAAGCCGCGATAGAGGAAATTATGCTGGTTCTGGTTGTTGAGGCCCATGAACGTCAGCTCGACGCCCTTGAACTCGCCTTCCTTGATCGACTCCTTGGTCGCGCCAAGGCACATCTCGCCGACCTTCTGCCAATCGGCATCCGTGGGCGAGCCCTTGCCGACGCCCGGGATCTTCAAGAGGTCGGCGCGGAAGTCGGCGCGCGCATCCTTCGGGAACGAGCCCAGCGTAGCGGCGCCCGCGGCGAGGGCGCCCGCCCCGGCCATGCCTTTCAGGACCTGGCGGCGGCTCGCCTGCATGGCGAGTTCATAGATATGGCTTTTCATCGACGTCATCCTCCCCGGAAGAAATTCTGTTTTCGTGTTCCGCAGCCGAGCTTGTGGGCGCTCAGTCTGTATCTAGGGATGGACCGCAAACGGAAATCGAGCGCCGCTCTCGGAAACGCTCTCGTTATTCGCGATCCAGCCCTTTTTGGCCCATAAAATCGGTTTAAGCGGCCGAGGGAGTATTGAAGCAGTTGCGCGGAGTGTCAATAAACTCTCTATTCATCGGCAAACAAGGCAGGCGTCTAACGCAGTTGCGAAATGAACCATTCGGGCGGTGACCGGTGGGTTCCGGATCGGCGGTTCCGGATAGACTTCGGTCCTTCGGTCGGGTAGTTCAGGTTTCAAATCAATCGCTAGCGTATAGGGAGCGAGAATGGCCCAGGTAACCATCCGAGGCGTGCGCAAGACCTTCGGCGCCGTCGATGTGATCCACGGCGTGGACCTCGATATCGTCGATGGCGAGTTCGTCGTGCTGGTCGGTCCCTCGGGCTGCGGCAAGTCGACCCTGCTCCGCATGATCGCCGGCCTCGAGACCATCAGCGCCGGCACGATCCAGATCGGCGAGCGGGTGGTCAATCATCTGCCGCCGGCGCAGCGCGACATCGCGATGGTGTTCCAGAACTATGCGCTCTATCCGCATATGACGGTCGCCGACAACATGGCCTTCGCCTTGAAGCTCCGGAAGACCGACCAGAAGACGGTCGATGACCGGGTGCAGAAGGCGGCCGAGATCTTGGGGCTGAAGCCCTACCTCGCCCGCTATCCGCGCCAGCTTTCCGGCGGCCAGCGCCAGCGCGTCGCCATGGGCCGCGCGATCGTGCGCGATCCGCAGGTGTTCCTGTTCGACGAGCCGCTCTCCAACCTCGATGCCAAGCTGCGCGTGCAAATGCGCACCGAGATCAAGGAGCTGCACCAGCGGCTGAAGACCACCACCATCTTCGTGACCCACGACCAGATCGAGGCCATGACCATGGCCGACCGCATCGTGGTCATGCATGACGGCATCATCGAGCAGATCGGCACGCCCTTGGAGCTCTATGACAGCCCGCGCAATCTCTTCGTCGCCGGCTTCATCGGCTCGCCGGCTATGAACTTCCTGAAAGGTGCGGCAAAGAGCGACGGTTCGGTCGAGATCGATGGGACGCGTCTGCCGGTCGCCGGCAAGCACACGGTCGCCGACGGCCAGCCGGTGGTCTACGGCATCCGCCCGGAACATCTCGAGCTCGCCAATGACGGCTTCCCGGCCAAGATCGCCGTGGTCGAGCCGACCGGCTCGGAGACCATGGTGGTCGTGCGCATGGGCGAGACCGAGGTGGTCGCGCTGTTCCGCGAGCGCCATCAATTCGCGCCGGGCCAGACCGTGCACCTTCGCCCGCGGGTCGAGCAGGTGCATCTGTTCGACAGCCAGTCCGGCCAGCGGGTTTAAGGTCGCGCGTTTAAGATAAAATCCAACAGGGAGTCTTCCGGGATGCTGAAGGGGATCGATCCGCGTTTGAACGCAGACGTGCTCTACGCGCTGCGCGCGATGGGCCACGGCGACTATCTCGTGCTCTCCGATACCAATTTTCCATCGGACTCGGTCGCGCGTGAGACCAAGATCCGCCGGCTCCTGCGCATGGAGAACCTGACCTCGGCGGAGGCGGTGGAGGCGATCCTTTCGGTAATGCCGCTCGATACCTTCATCGACAATGCCGCCGAGCGCATGGAGGTCGTCGGCAAGCCGAAGGAGATCCCGGCGGTCCAGAAGGAAGTGCAGAAGATGATCGACAAGGCGGAGGGCAAGTCCTGGCCGCTGAAATCGATTGAGCGCTTCGCCTTCTACGACAAGGCGAAGAAGGCCTATGCGGTGGTCCAGACCGGTGAGCGCCGCTTCTACGGCTGCTTTGTGCTGACCAAAGGCGTGATCTCGCCGGATGTGAAGTACTAGAAGCGATCCATGTCCGACAGCATCGTCATCCTCGGCGTCTTCGTCGCCGACACCGCCTATCGCGCGACACGTGCGCCGCGCATGGGCGAGACCATTCTCGGCACCAGCTTCGCGCTGGGGCCGGGCGGCAAGGGCTCGAATCAGGCGGTGGCCGCGGCCAAGGCCGGCGGCAACGTCACCTTCATCACCAAGCTCGGCAAGGATCCCTTCGCCGACATGGCGCTCGCCACTTGGAAAGCAGCCGGTGTCACGCCTGCGGTGACGCAGATGGACGACAACTACACCGGTGCCGCCTACATCTTCGTCGAGGAATCGACCGGCAACAACGCGATCATCGTCTGTCCGGGTGCCGCCACCACGATCAGCGAGCGCGATATCGAAGCCAGGGCCGACCTCATCAAATCCGCCGCGGTCTTCGTCACCCAGCTCGAGCAGCCGCTGCCGGCAGCCCTGCGCGCGCTGGAGATCGCCAAGGCGGCGGGTGTCACGACCATCCTCAACCCGGCGCCCGCGGCGCCGCTCGACGACCGCGTCTTCTCGCTCTGTGACTACGTAACGCCGAACGAGACCGAGACCGAAGAACTGACCGGAGTGAAGGTGGATTCCGTGGACAGCGCCCGCAAGGCCGCGGACATCCTGCTGCGCAAGGGTGCGGGCGCCGCAATCATCACGCTCGGCGAGGCCGGGGCCCTATTACACAGCGAGCGCCGCTCCGAGCTGGTTCCGGCCTACAAGGTAGGACCCGTGGTCGAGACCACCGGTGCCGGCGATGCCTTCAACGGTGGCTTCGCCGCCGCGCTCGCCCGCGGCAAGAAGCCGCTCGAAGCGGTGCGTTTCGGCTGTGCCGTCGCCGGCATCTCCGTGACGCGGCCGGGCACCGCCCCGTCGATGCCGACTCTCGCCGAAGTGGAGGCGGTGCTCGCCGCGGCGAGGTAGCGTCTCAGGCCATCAGGGTCGCGGTGAACAGCTCCTGCATCGCCGCCCAACTTTCCTTGTCGGCGGCTTCGGAATAGCGCATCGCCGGGTTGTTGCGCTTGTCGGCTTCGGTGTTGGTGAAGCTGTGCACCACGCCGCCATAAAGATGCATCTGCCAATCGACGCCGGCATTGCGCATCTCATCTTCGAAGGCGTTGCGCTCCTCCGGCTTGATGAAGGGATCGTCGGCGCCGATGCAGACCAGCACCCGGCCACGATACGCCTTGGCGTCGGTCTTCGGCGCCGTGGTCGATAGCCCGCTGTGGAAGCCGACCACGGCCTGGAGACCGGCGCCGGATCGCGCCAGCTCCAACGACATCGTCCCGCCGAAGCAGAAGCCGATCGAGGCGGTGCGGCCGGGCGCGATCTCTTCGAGTGCCGTCAATGCCTTCAGGGCCGCCAGCCCGCGCGCCCGCATCCGCTTGGTATCGGCATAGAGCGGCTTCAGGAGACCCAGCGCCTCGCCGAGATCGCTGACCAGCCGACCATTGCCATGGATGTCGCAGGCGAGCGCCGCATAGCCGAGCTTCGCCAGACCCTCGGCGCGATGCCGTGCATGATCGCCCAGACCGAAGGCCTCGGGGAAGACCAGCACGCCGGGTTTCGGCTCGGTGCCGGCCTCGACGAACAGCTCGCTCTTGAATTGGAGGCCGTCGGCCTCATAGGTCACGGTCTCGGTTCGCATGGTCTCTCCCTCAGGTGGATGTCAGCCGCGCAGCGCTTCCGGCAGGTCGACCGGACGCCATCGGCGCCCGGTTCTGCCGATCAGCGCGTCTGCTTCGATCGGTCCTTCGCTGCCCGAGGCATAGGTCGGGATCGGCTCGGGATCGGCCGCCCAGGCGTCGATCAGCGGCTGCACGATGCGCCAGGCCTGCTCCACCGTGTCGGCGCGCATGAACAGGGTCGGATCGCCGGTCATCACGTCAAAGAGCAGGGTCTCGTAGCCGACCGCGGGCTCGCGCGGAAACCAGTCGCTGTAGTGGAAATCCATCTTCACGGCCGCGAGCTCGACCACCGGGCCCGGGCGTTTCACCTCGAATTGCAGAGAAATGCCTTCATCCGGCTGGATGCGCAGCACCAGCCAGTTCGGCCGCAATCCGCTGTTCGGCAGGTCGTCGAACGGCGCCTTGGGGGCCTGCTTGAAGCGGATCGCGATCTCGGTCTTGCGGTCGGAGAGATGCTTGCCGGTGCGGATGTAGAACGGCA
>Ga0068862_100004003_pt1 | contig 12493 bp, 10 predicted proteins | sample KBSSwiS52_FD_66598 | JGI IMG/M metagenome (GOLD analysis project Ga0068862, IMG submission 66598) | Switchgrass rhizosphere microbial communities from Kellogg Biological Station, Michigan, USA - KBS Switchgrass S5-2 | ecosystem: Host-associated > Plants > Roots > Rhizosphere > Soil ... | reverse complement strand
CAACACTGACCCTCGCTTGCGCCTGTCGCTGCAGCTCTTCCTCCTCCTGGCGCTGGCGCGCCAGCTCCAGTTCGCGCAGGCGTGCTTCCTCCTCGTCACGCGCTCTCTTCTCGCGCTCCTCGACTTCGCTCTCGCGCTGCCGGCGTTCTTCTTCTTCGAGCGCCTTCTGGGTCTGCGCGCGCTCGCCGGCCGCACGACGCAACGCCTCAGCGGCCTCGTGCCGGCACGCGGGACAGAGGTCCGAATCGGCGACCACGACGCCACAGACGCGGCACGGATGGGTCGTCCGCCGCGATTTGAGCGCCACGAAGGCCACACCGCCGACGATCAGCAAGCCGGCGGCGGAGCCGCCGACGAGCGCAAAGACGCCCCACGAAGATGCCTGAGGTGCCTGCTGACTCACCGCCAGCGCCGCGGACTCGGGTGCCGCCGCAGAGACCACCCTGGCCTCTTCCGAAGTCGGCGTTTTCCCGCGGTTTTGCCGGTTGTGCACGTCGGTGAGCTGCGCGCTGAGGCAATCGAGATAAGCTTCGCGCTGGTCCGACGCGCGCAGGCGGCTGCAGGCAGCGTCGATGCGCCGCCGATCCGGAGCGGACAGCCGGCTCAAATCGCGGCCGAAGTCACTTCGCAGTGAAAGGAGCTTCGCGTCGAGGCAGTGCTGGTGCGCGTAGCTCTGTGCCGGAACAGTCTCGGTGGCGGCACAGGCGCGTTCCATCAACGCGCGCTCGATCGCGGTGGGGACCTCGGCATCGGCCCGATCGACCTGTGGGCCCAGACCGACGGCGAACACCGCCATCGGGGCCATCAGCGCACACAGAAGTGACGGCATGACGCACCGGACGATTGAGCAAGGCAGGTGCCGGTGCGGGCCGCGCGTCCTGCCGGCAGAGACCTGCAGCGTCGTGCAGCATTGAGAAGCGGCTGACGAAGCGCGTCACTACCGGCCGACAGACTTTGTCATTTCTTGTCTGGGCCCTACGCGATCCTGAGCGTTTCCGTCTCCGCAACTGGAACCGAGACAGCAGCCGTTCGTTCGTGAGCGTTCGGATCGGGACCGAACCAGTGGTCCACGATCGCCGCTGCACGTTGCCGCATCGATTCCGCCTCGTCGTGCCGGCCCTGGCCGTCGAGCAGCGCCGCAATCATCGAGAGGTCGGCGGCCAGCTGCGGGTGATCGGGGCCGACGGTCTTCAGCCGGATGTCGGCCGATCGGCGCGCGAAGCGCTCGCCGGCGGCATACTGCCCGCGCGCGTGTTCGAGTACGCCGAGCTCGTGAAGGATGGCGGCGGTCTGCGGGTTTTCGCCGCCCAGCGCCTGCTCCGCAATCGCGAGCGCGCGGTGGTGGAGATTCGAGGCCTTGTCGTAGGAGCCGGCATGACGGTAGTGAACGGCGAGATCGTTCAAGGCTCCCGCGACGTCGCCGCGTGCGCCAGACGGCCGGCCGGCGGTCACGACGTCGCCGTCCTTGCTGCCGAAGGTCTGCTCGGCGAGCGCGAGCGCTTCCTTCAACATCGACTCGGCCTGCAGATGCCGGCCGAGGGCGCGTGTGATGCTGGCCAGACCGCGGATCGTCCGGATCCGCAGGCGCTGCGCCTCGAGATCGTGCGGATCGTTCGTCTGCTGGAGGATGTCGTCGGCGCGGCGGTAATCCGCGCCAGCGCGCGCGTAGTCGGCGAGGTCTTCACGTGCCCCAGCGAGGCACAGCAGCACCGGGACGATGTCCCGATGATAGGGTCCGCACTCCCGTTCGACGAGACTGAGGGCGCGTACGGCGAAGCGCTTGGCCTTGACGGGCCAACCGCTCTCGCGGAAGTTGTTGGCGATGTCCAGAAGCCGGCGGGCTTCTTCCATCCGATATCCTTGCTGGACGCTTTCCGTGAGCAAGTCCGTTCCCCCTTTTCGACGTGAGGAGCAATTGCAGTACCTGGAATGACGCCGTGCCGCGACGCGGATCGATCGTGCAGAATCACTGGAATTCCGGAGGAAAATCTCCTTTGCGGTGGCGATCAAGGTCGCCGGCTGGGACGACAGACCCTATCCGATCGGATAGGCACACGCTGTTCGGATAGTGGGCTTGTTATATAAAGGGATGCGATGTTTGCCAGCTTGAAGGCGATTGGCGGTTCGCTCGCGGGCGTTGCCCTGCCGCTCACCGATCGCGACGTCTCGATCGGACGGGACGAGACCAATCGGATTGCCCTTGCCGACTCAGCCGTATCGCCGCGTCACTGCGTGATCACCTGCACCGCCGACCAGATCGCCATTCGCGATCTCGATCCGACAAATCCCAGCTTCGTCAATGGATTGCCGGCGGGCGAGCGGGCGCTGAACGACGGCGATCAGATCCAGATTGGCGGGTCGCTCTTCGTGCTCAAGCTCACGCACGGCGACGAGCCGGCACCCGCATCGAGTGTCAGCGTCGACGACGCGTCCGCGGCCACGCCGTACTCGTACATCCTCCATCGCGAGGATGTCTTCGCGACGCCGCAGGGCGGTCATCAGGATGCGGCCGACCGCCTGTCGCGCGATCTCGAAGCCTTGATTCGCATCAGCGGGGCGATCAACGCCATTCATGGTCTCGTGGCGCTGGAGCGTCCGCTGCTCGAGCTCATCGCCGACGTGGTGCCCGCCAGCCGCGGCGCGCTCGTGTTGTCCGGCGATCGCCCGACCGAGATTGCGTCGGCGGCCGGTTGGAGCCGCTCGTCAGACGAGGGCGGTTCCGTGCAGGTGAGCCGGCCGGTCGTCGAGCACGTGCTGCGCGACGCAATCGGGATCCTGACGTACGAGTTTCCGGAAGGCGCGACGACGGCGCGGTCGGTCCTCGCCGCACCGCTTGTCGCCTTCGACAAGGTGCTCGGGGCCATCGTGCTGGAGAAGGACGGTGCCCAGGATCGATTCGACGAGGGCCACCTGCGGCTGCTCATGACGATCGCCGCCATTGCGGCGACCGCGCTCGGACACGCGCGTCATGTCGAAACGCTCGAGCGTGCCAATCGCGGCCTGATGGCGCAGCTGAACCTGGATCACAACATGGTCGGCGAAAGCCCGGCGATGCGCGACGTCTACCGGCGCATCGCGCGCGTGGCGCCCACTGATTCGACCGTGCTGATTACCGGCGAGAGCGGCACGGGCAAAGAGCTCGTGGCCAGGGCGATCCATCGCAACAGCCCGCGGGCCGAGAAGCCGTTTGTCGCGATCAACTGCGCGGCCATTACCGAAACGCTGCTCGAGAGCGAGTTGTTCGGCCACGAGAAGGGCGCGTTTACCGGCGCGGTCGCCCAGAAGAAAGGCAAACTCGAAGTCGCCGACGGCGGCACGGTGTTCCTCGACGAGATCGGCGAGTTGTCGCCGGCATTGCAGGCCAAGCTGCTGCGTGTCCTCCAGGACCGCGAGTTCGATCGGGTCGGCGGCACGAAATGCGTGAAGGTCGATTTTCGCCTGCTGGCGGCCACCAACCGCGACCTCGATGAAGCGATCGAGGCCGGCCAGTTCCGCCGCGACCTGTTCTACCGGTTGAACGTGGTGTCGCTCGCGTTGCCCGCACTCCGTGAACGCCGCGCCGATATCCCGCTGCTCGCGAGCTGGTTCATTCGACGGTACGCGAGCAAGGCGAAACGCGCCGTCTCCGGGTTTTCGCCCGATGCCCTGGCCTGCCTGACGACCTACGAGTGGCCGGGAAACGTCCGGGAGCTCGAGAACGCCATCGAGCACGCCGTCGTCCTCGGCCTGGATCCGGTGATCGCCCGTGACGATCTGCCCGACGCGGTGGCCGAGGCCGGCTCCGTCACCGCGGTCGGGACGGCCGCCCACCCGGCCGTGGCGCGGTTCCACGACACGATCAAGCAGACCAAGAAGGATCTGATCATCCGCGCCGTCGGAGAGGCCGAGGGCAACTACAACGCGGCCGCCCGGCTGCTGGGTCTGCACCCGAACTACCTGCATCGCCTGATCAAGAACTTCCAGCTGAAAGCGACGCTCGAGAATCCGTCCTAGGACGGGGCAGGTCGGGTGTAGGGTATTACCACGCCCTGTTGGTTTTACCGGCCGCCATCGTTAACCCGATGGTGGTCTACCAAAGCCTGACGCGAACGCTGATACCAGTGGATCCAGGATCCTGGGACAAGGCGAAGGACGTCCTCTTCGAGGCGCTCGAGCGCGCTGCCGAGGAGCGCGAGGCGTTCGTCCGCGAGCGCTGCGCCGACCCCACGACGTGCGATGAAATCCTGTCGCTGCTCTCGAGCGCCCGCACCCGCGACGACATCCTGGCCCGCGCGCCGATGGGAGCCTTCGCGACCGTCGCCTCCGCACTCGCCGACGACAGCGACGCGCTGGATCCGGGAAGCAAAGTCGGCCCGTATCTGATCCTCGATCGCATCGGTAGCGGCGGCATGGGCCGGGTGTTTCTCGGGACCGATCCGCGGCTTCAGCGCCGCGTGGCGTTGAAATGCCTGCTGGATTCGCGGGCGACGGGCGCCGACGTCCGGTCGCGGATTCTCCACGAAGCCCGAGCCGCCGCGCGCGTCACCAATCAGCACATCGCCGCGGTGCACGACGTCGTCGAGCACGAGTCGCGCGCCTTCATCGTGATGGAGTACGTGGAGGGCGAGAGCCTGTCGGCCCGTCTGAAGCGCGGACGCCTGCCGGCAGAGCAGGTGATCGCGTTCGGACGGCAACTCGTCTCGGCGCTGGCTGCGGCCCATGCGAAAGGCATCGTTCACCGGGACCTGAAGCCGGGCAACATCCAGGTGACCCCGGCAGGACTGGTCAAGGTGCTGGACTTCGGGATCGCGAGCGCGACGCGCGCCGTGCCCGGCGCGGCATCCGGCGCGACGACGACGCGAGCGGTCGAACCGGCCGACCCGATCCGCGTGGTGCACCCGGGCACACCGCCGTACATGTCGCCGGAACAGCTGCTGGGACACGCGGTGGACGAGCGGTCCGACATCTACAGCCTCGGCGTCGTGCTGTTCGAGATGTGCAGCGGCCGGCGGCCGTTTCCGGAAAAGGACGCGCTGGGCATCGCACAGGCGCAGGCGCGAGGGGTGCCGAGAGCGGACGCCGTGGAGCGGACGGTCCCGCGATCGCTGGCGAACGTGATCGCGCGCGCGATGGCCATTGACGTCGACGATCGCTATCAGACGGTGGCCGAAGTGGGAGCGGCGCTCGAAGGGATCGAGCAGGTTCTGAAGAAGCGATCGGCGAGTCCGCGTGAGGTGGTCCGCAGATGGCTGGTGCGCCTGGCGATCGCCGCGCCGGCGTCGGTTGTGGCCCTCGGCGTCATCGGATTCATCACGAGCATGCAGTTCAACCTGGTCTTCGGGCGCGATGGGGAGCTGGCGCGCTTTGGCGTCGAGCCGTGGCCGGCCTACATCGTGTGGGGTCTGCTGGGGGTCATTCCGGTGCTCCTCATCATGACGGTGGCGGCGGCGGGGGCAATGGGCGCGAAGTTCCTGCTCGGACTCTTCGAGCTCGTCGGTCCGATCGGGCGGATCGCGCGGCGTCTGCGGGAGCGCCGGCATACCCTCGCCGTGGCGATGGGACTCCATCAGCCCGCCGTCCTGGCGCAGGCGCTCACCGGCCTCGCCATCGCGACGGTGGCGGCGTTGTTCTGGTACCACGCCGATCTGGTCCGCGCCTATTCGTCGTTCTTCAACAGCTCGCCGATCGCGCAGCTGATGCCGATGACCGACAGCGCACCCGCTCGATCGCGGTATCACATCGCGCTCAGCCTCGCGACGCTGGTGTTCGCGTTCGGTCTCCACAAGGTCGTCAAGCTCCGTGCGCGCGAGCACACGAACGACGGACGAATCGCCGTCGGGATGCTGGCGGCGGTGATCGTCGTGATGATCCTGATGAACGAGGCGCCGTACCGCACGTTTCACCATCGCGACCTGGAGCGCGTCGACTTCGCCGGCGCGCACTGCTATGTCAACGGGGAGAGCGGCGCCGAACTCCTGGTGTTGTGCCCCGGGCGCGAGCCGCCGCGCAACCGCGTGGTCAGCCGCGGCGATCCGCGGTTGCGCCGGCTCGGCATCAAAGAGAACGTGTTCAAGGGCGTCAATCCGGTTCGTTAGAGGTGCGCATGAAGAAGATGGCGTTGCTCCTCGCGGTGTCGGTCTGCCTGCTCACCCCGGCCACGGCGCGCGCCAACGACGGCGGGTTCTGGGACATGCTGTTCCGCTGGGATCCAAAGTTCATCGGATTCGGCACCGACTTTCACATCCTCTGTCTCGACAGGGCGGGGCAGCGCATCAAAGGCTGTGAGGAATGGTTCACGCAGATGCCGCACCTGTTTCGTCCGCAGAGCATCGAGCACGACTTCGACTTCAACGAGATCCGGCATGAAGTCAACTTTCGGGTGTCGCTGATGTGGTCGTACGGCGACATTGTCGCCGACCTTCGATCCGGAGAAGAGTCGAAGCGGATCTGGGCGATGAAGCTGCTGGGCGCCTACTACTATCACTTCAACGAACGATGGCAGCTCGGCGTGGCGGCAGGCGCGATTCCGGTGTTCGGCGGGGGAATCGATCCGTTCTGGCGGGGCGTCGTGACGCCGTTCAGCCTCATGTACTCGCCGCCGGGCGCGCGCGCGATGTTCCTGCGCGTCGAAGAGAGCTACATCACCAACAAGATCACGGGCGCAGCGCTGGGGCATCCGTTGTCCGCGTTCGCGAACAACGGCGAGTGGAATCTTTCGGGAACCGTCGGGTTCGATCTGCGCCGGATCGGCCGGAAGCGCGCGACTCCCTAGCGCACGCCGGCTACGGTGCCGACTTCGACTGTTCGCACGCCGAGCCGACGAGCGTGGAGAGGACGACCAGCGGGTTCTTGCCGCGACGTTCGAAGGCGTGACCGCTGCCGTGGGGGAGCACAACTAGCGAGCCGGGGCGAAGCGCGACCGACTCGTCCCCGATCTTCACCGCGCCTTCGCCCGCGACCACATAGACGACTTCGTCCAGCCGTTCGTGCACGTGCCTGGCGACCGACTCGCGCATCTGCAGCAGCCGAACGGTCTCGAGCGGCTTGCAGGCGAGAATCGATTCCTTCATCGGCTCGCGGCCGATGTAGTTCCGATCGACGAAATCAGGAATCGAGACCGAGATCGCCGGGCCGCCGGGAGCCATCGCGGGCGGGGGCGGCGGCGCGGGCGCCGGCGGCGGGGGCGGCGGAGGCGGGGCGGCGGTGAGCACGATATCGATCGGGTTCCACGTCGCGCCGTGCAGCGTGAATTCGCGCTCGAGCGTGACGAAGCCGTCGCGCTCGCACCGCACGCGATACAGGCCGTCCTTCAGGTCCGGCACGATGGCCGTTCCGGCGGCTCCCGTGGTGAACTCGCCAGTCGCGGCGCCCGACAGGATGAGGCGTACGCCGCTGATACCCACACCGTCTTGATCTTTGACCAGGACGCGCGCCGAGGTCGTTTTCGCGGTGACTGCCGGTCGCTTGGGTGCAGCTCCTCGACCGGGGGTCACCTGAGCCTGCGCCGCAGGGTGGGCAGCCACGATCAGACTGGCTGTTGCCACCGCCATGAACGTTCGTATCATCGACACACTCCCGTCCCCCCTGTGAACAAGCAAAGAGCGTGCGCCGCTGCTCGTCGAAAAGCTTCCCAAAACAACGATGAGCGGTATCCGCCTCGTCCGTGGGTCAACAGTCAGCGTGTAACGGTATTGGCGCACGCTGATCGGGCGCAGTATATCGCCCGGCGGGGCATCACCTCGAGCATACCTCGCGGAATCAGTTCCATCGCTAAACTCAGCCACAAATCCACTATAGTGAAGGCTTCTAATCGCTCACAGGAGGTCTGAATGGACGCATCAAGCACGACCCATCGTCGCGGGTTCCTCGGACGCGTGTTAGGTGCGGCGGCAGCCGCAGGCTTTTCGATCGGTAGAACGGAGTCGGCCTTCGCGCAGGCGTCGGGCCCCGACGACTGGATCAAGGAAGTCAAGGGCACGCATCGCACGTTGTTCGACTTCCCGCAGCACAAGTTCTTGTTCCCTCAGCTGCACATCCTCAACTACATCAACACCTACACGCAGGGCTACAAAGCCGCCGCTGGGACGGTGGGCACCGTCGGGACGTTCTACGGGATTGGAAACCAGGCGAGCATTTCTCTCGGCTTCAACGATGCAACGTGGGCCAAGTACGGGCTGGGCGAGTATCTCGGGTTGAAGGACGCGTCGGGCCAGTTCTACACCCGGAACGTATTCAATAAGCCGACGAAAGAGGATGCGCATCTCGTGTTCCAGGCGCTGCAGGTCCCGGCGATTCCTGCATTCGCGGATTTCATGCCGCTGATGGGCATCGAGAGCCTGCAGAAGATGGGAACGAAGTTCATTCTGTGCAACAACGCGCTCGAGGCGTGGTGTCTGGAACTGGAGGCCCGCCGCAAGGGGAAGATGGCCGACATTCTCGCGGACCTGAAGGCCAACACGCTGCCCGGCGTCACGATCGTCCCCGCGATGGTGATTGCGATCGAGAAGGCCCAGGCCGCCGGCATCAAGTACAACCGTCAATGATCATGAAGTCGATCACCTGCGCTTCAGCGGCGGTTGTCCTGTGTGCTCCACTGGTGGCGTTCGCGCAACCGCCATCGACGACGGCCCGGCAGATTGCCGAAGCCGTGCAGATTCTGCCGGAGGACCTGCGCGACGGCGCGACGGTCGTCACCTACGACGCGACTGGCGCGCGGAAAGTGCTGCGTCAGGGCACCAACTTCCTGGAATGCCAGCCGCGGATGGCCGATGGCTTCTCGCGCTGCTACAGCAAGACGCTCGGCTCGCGTCGCGATCTGGAGGCGAAGCTTCGCGCCGAGAAGAAGAGCGACGAAGAAATCCAGAGCGCGGTCGCCGCGGCGGTCAAGGCGGGCACGCTGCCGGCGCCATCGAAAGGGATGATGTCGTATCGCGACTACGACAAGCGCGATCGAATCCAGCACCTCTGGGTGATGTCGCTGCCCAACGCCACGCCCGAATCGGTCGGCGTGTCGACGGTGAGCCAGCGTGACGCGGCGCTCGAAGGCAAGGGACTTCCCTGGATGATGCTGCCTGGCACGCCGGGCGCGCACATCATGATCCCGATCAATCCGCCGGCGAAACAGTCAACCATCACCGATCAAGCCGCGGACGAGATCTCGCAGGCGGTCCTGCCGCTTCCCGAGGATCTGCGCCCGGGCGCCACCGTCTACAAGTACGACCCGAAGAGCGGCGAGCGCATCGTGCTGCGCAAAGGGACGAACTTCGCGGAGTGCATGCCGCGCGGTGCGGATGGGTTCACCTGGTGCTACAACGCCGTCGGCGGTCCGCGCCGCGATTTCAGCGCGAAGCTGCGGGCCCAGGGGAAGAGCGACAAGGAGATCCAGGAGGCGGTGGCCGCGGCCACCGAGGCTGGTACCCTCAAGCCGACGCCGTTCGGCACGATGTCGTACCGGCTCTATGGGAAGAAGGATCGGATTCAGTTGCTGTGGGTGCTGTCGGTCCCGGGGGCCACGCCGGCTTCGATTGGCGTCTCAGACGGCAGCCAGCGCGACGAATCGATCAGCGGCGACGGGCGGCCGTGGCTGATGCTCGCCGGCACGCCGGGCGCGCACATCATGATCCCCATCAACAAGTAGCGGAATCTCTACACACCGCTTCGAGAACGCTTCACAGGGTCCGCCAACCGGCGGACCCTTTTTTTTGGCAAGTCCGTAACCGGCCGTCGAAAGGTGTCAGCCCCGCTAACGCATTCACTCTTCCGTTTCTTGTCTTGACGTGATTTCCCCCTCGGTATGCGTCTTGCGAGATCGCGACGCCGCAGGCGTCCGCCTGCAGGAGTCAGCGATGAATCGAGCCACGAACGGGCGACGGTCTGCGTGTGCGACATCTCTGCTGTTGATCATCGGCCTGCTGTGCGCAAACGACGCCTACGCGCAGCAGCGCATTGGCGGCTGCGCGGTGCTGCCGCCGGACAACATCTGGAACACGCCGATCGATCAGCTGCCGGTTCTTACAAACTCCTCGTCGATGGTGACGACGATTGGCGCCGGCACCGGTTTCCACGCCGACTTCGGCTCAGGCATGTGGGACGGCGGGCCGATCGGGATTCCGTTCGTCACGGTCGGCGGAACGCAGACGAAAGTGCCCGCGACGTTTCTCTATGCCGACGAGAGCGATCGTGGACCGTATGCCGTACCGCTGACCGCGCCGATCGAAGGCGGCAGCAACGCCACCGGCGATCGGCACGCCATCGCGATCGACACGACCAACTGCATCCTCTACGAGCTGTATAACGCCTGGCCGCAGGCGGCGAGCTGGAACGCGGACTCGGGAGCGATCTTCGATCTCACGTCGAACGCGCTCCGGCCGTCGTCGTGGACGTCGGGCGACGCCGCCGGGTTGCCAATTCTGCCGGGTCTCGTCACCTACGACAAAGTGTTGAGCGGCGAAATCACGCACGCGATCCGTTTCACGGCGCGCGGACACGGCGCGAGTTCGTCTGGCCGGCCCGTCACTACGCCTCGTCGCTGACCGGCAGTCAGTACCCGCGGATGGGCGAGCGCTTCCGCCTGAAAGCCAGCTTCGACATCTCGCCGTTTCCGGCCGACGTGCAGGTCATTCTTCGCGCGATGAAGAAGTACGGAATCATGCTCGCCGACAACGGGTCGGCGTGGTACATCTCGGGTCAGCCGGACGCGCGCTGGAACAACGACCACCTGCGCACGCTCGGACAGCTGCTGGGGTCGAACTTCGAGGCCATCGATGCGACGCTGCTGCGCATCGATCCCAACTCGGGCGCGGCGACCCAGAGCGGCGTGACCGTCGCGGTCAGCCCGGCGTCAGCTTCCGTCCGAACCGGCCGTTCGAAGACCTTCGCCGCGACGGTGTCGGGCGCCCCCAACACGGTCACCTGGAGTGTGAACGGGACAACCGGCGGAGACACCGTCGTCGGTACTGTTGACGGCAACGGGCAGTATCTGGCGCCGACCGCCGTTCCGAATCCTGCGACCGTCACTCTGCGTGCCGCGAGCACCGCGTCGCCGGCCTCCGCGGCCACAGCGGCGATCACGGTCCTTCCGCTGCCGGCCGTCTCGTCGATCAGCCCGTCGCCTGTGGGCACCGGCAACTTCACGCTCACCGTGAACGGCGTCGGCTTCACCGCCGGGTCGGTGGTGTCGTTCGACGGCCTCCCGCTGTCGACCACTCTGATGTCGGCCACGCAGCTGCGGGCGGTCGGAAGTGCGCCAGCCGCGACGCGAATGGTCCCGGTCGTCGTCACGACGCCAGACGGCGAAGTCTCGGCGGCGTTCTACGTGGATGTCGTCGCGCCGGCGCAGCCCGTCCACATCACGATTTCGCCGACGGCCACCACCGTCCGCGTCTCGCGTACCAGGCAGTTCAGCGCCACCGTCCAGAACAGCTCGAACACGTCGGTGATCTGGAAAGTGAACGGCATCACCGGAGGCAGCAGCGTGGTCGGCACGATCACGGCATCTGGCGCCTATCGGGCGCCGAACTCAGTGCCAAAACCTGCCGTCGTGACCGTCAGCGCGACGGCGGTCGCGGACCCGACTCAGACCGCGACCGCGTCCGTGACGATTGTGAGAAGGTGATCCTCGAACGGCCTGAAGCGCTTTCTTCCAGTTGTGCGCGTCGCGCGTCGCGACGATAATGCGAGGGCGGACGCGAGGAGGCCATGCAGGCGGAGGAAAGCAGACCACAAGCCGCTCCGGCGGCGGGCGGCGGCGCCTGGACGCCACAGGTCGAGGAGTTGCTCGAGGACTGGCATCATCGCGTCTATGCGGCCCAGTCGGCGCATTACGCATCGGCCGATCTCTTTCGCACGCTGAACTACGTCGTCGGGGTCCCGGCGGTCATTTTTTCGAGCGTGGTGGGCACTTCGCTCTTCGCCGGCCTCGACAAAGACTCGCCGCGCACGGTGCTGGTCGCCTCCACCAGCATCCTGGCAGCCATTCTCGGCGCGCTGCAGACCTTCCTGCGCTTTGCCGAACGGGCCACGCTTCATGCGACCGCCGCCGACTGGTATTCCGCGATCCGCCGCGACATCGAGGAAATCCTCCACCTGCCGGTCGGAGATCGCGGGGCGCCCAAGGAGTGCCTCGACGAGGTGCGCAAGGAGATGAACCGCGTGGCGCAGGACTCGCCGGAGCTGAGCGCCCGTGTGTGGGAGCGGCAGGCCAAACGGTTCGGTGTCAAGGAGCCGCGCGTCCGGCCCTGACCCGCGCTTTTCCTGCAGCGGGCCCGCCAAGTCGCGATGCCTGCGGCTTGGCTATTTCCTGGATCGGGTGCGGAGCGGCCGGTCGTCGATCGTCGCTCGGATGTCGGCCGGGCGCAGGCCGAGTACGATGTGCTCGATCACGTCGAGGTCGCTCTTTCGGCGATCGATGTGCACCTTGCGCCGCTCTCTCCGCCGTTCAGCTCGTGCGTGTTCTGCCACAGGCGCCCGTCAGGTTCTCCATCACGCGTCGTGCCAACGCTTTCCAGCACAACAG
>Ga0068862_100003995_pt1 | contig 12512 bp, 11 predicted proteins | sample KBSSwiS52_FD_66598 | JGI IMG/M metagenome (GOLD analysis project Ga0068862, IMG submission 66598) | Switchgrass rhizosphere microbial communities from Kellogg Biological Station, Michigan, USA - KBS Switchgrass S5-2 | ecosystem: Host-associated > Plants > Roots > Rhizosphere > Soil ... | reverse complement strand
TCAATAAATTCGGTTGCCTGGGTAGTATTTAATCCCCTGGCATAAATATTCCGGTAAATTTCGAGGATGCTGTTTATTTTTTCTGAAGTAAAACCTCTGCGCTGTAAACCAACAGAGTTTACTCCTACATAGCTCAGCGGTGAGCGGCCTGCCTTAATAAAAGGAGGCACATCTTTTATTATTTCTGTGCCGCCGGCAATATAGCAGTGTGCCCCTATTTTTGAGAATTGAATGGCAGCAGCCATGCCGCCTATAATTGCATAATTGCCTATTTCCACGTGACCCGCAAGCTGAACTGAATTAGCAATGATTACGTTATCCCCTAAAATGCAATCGTGGGCTATATGGCAGTAAGCCATTAACAGGCAATTGCTGCCAACAACCGTCTTCCACTTATCCTTTGTACCCCTGTTAACGGTAACAAACTCCCTTATAGTAGTGTTGTTGCCTATTTCAACAAAAGTTTCTTCACCGTCAAATTTCAGATCCTGTGGTATAGCACCCAATACCGCACTGGGGAAAACATTACAAAAATTGCCAATGATGGTATTTCTCATAACAACCACATGAGACATGATATGCGTGCCTTCGCCAATTACCACTCCCTCATTCACAACTGCAAACGGATCAATTGTCACATTTTTTCCTATCTGTGCAGCCGGATGAATATGTGCCAGAGAACTAATCATAATCAGGCTTTGGGTCTTTTTACTATTTGGGCAATTAATATGGCTTCGGTAACTACTTTATCGCCAACATACACGGTACCACGCATTTCGCAGATGCCCCTGCGAATCGGGTGCATCAGTTCCATTTTTAAAATGAGTGTATCTCCGGGGACTACTTTTTGTTTGAATTTACAATTATCAATTTTAAGAAAATAAGTGTCATATTTATCTTCTGTGTTTCTTGGAATTGCTATAAATCCGCCGGCCTGGGCGAGGGCTTCAGCAAGCAATACGCCCGGCATAACAGAGTTGCCGGGAAAATGGCCCTGGAAAAAGGGCTCATTATAGGTAACATTTTTTATGGCCACTACATGGGTATCTGTGAGTTCAATTATTTTATCGACCATTAAAAACGGGTACCTGTGCGGCAATGTTTTCTCGATTTGCTGTATATCGAGAAGGGGTGGCAGATTGGGATCGTACTTTGGAATATCCTGCCGGTGCTTATACTTTCTAATATGTTCTTTGATTTTTTTAGCAAATTTTATATTAGAAGAATGACCCGGCCTGTTTGCAATAACATGCGCCTTAAATGGATAGCCCACAAGAGCCAGGTCGCCCACGACATCCAGTAATTTATGCCGGGCAGGCTCATTGGGAAAACGAAGGGTAAGATTGTTGAGAATTCCTGCCTCACTCACTTTTACATCTTCTTTGTGGAATATTTTTGATATGCGTTCTACCTGGTCCTTTGTTACCGGTTTATCAACCACTACTATTGCATTATTAATATCACCTCCTTTTATGAGGTCATTAGCAATAAGGAGTTCCAGCTCATGAAAAAAGCAAAAGGTTCGGCTGGGGGCAATTTCTTTTTTAAAATTTGCAATATTGCGCAAATCAGCATGCTGGGTACCCAGAACCGGAGAATTAAAATCGATCAGGGTATTAATACGATATCCGTCGTAAGGCAAAGCCACCATCTCTACCTTCTTTTCATCATCAACAAAACTGATATTGTGCTGAATATTATAGTAGACCTTTACAGCATCCTGCTTTTTTACACCTGCTTTGGAAAGGTGCTCAATGAAAAGCTGTGAACTGCCATCCAGTATGGGAACTTCCTCACCGTCAATCTCTACAAGTACATTATCAATCTGCATTCCGGTTAAAGCAGCCATCATATGTTCAATAGTTCCAACCCTTGCACCATTGTGTTCGATCGTGGTGCTGCGGTTTGTTTCAATTACATTATCAACATCTGCTTTTACAATTGGTTTTCCGGGAAGGTCTGTTCTTTGAAAATTGATTCCTGTATTAGGCTCAGCAGGCTTAACGAGCATAGTTACAGATTGCCCGGTGTGAATCCCGGCACCTGAAATAATTACTTCTTCTTTTATAGTATGTTGGAAATATCCCTCTTTAGAATTCAATGGCTCCATAAGTACGAAAGTATGAAAACTATTGGTTTTAAAGGTGGCAACTCAACGGGTAAATTCTGAAAGGTTATTTATAGAAGTTCCTTAGTCTGCTACCTTTTCATTTATAAGGCGCTCGAGGATTTGTTCAAGTTCTTTAATTCTTTTTTCAAGATCAGGTAAGTTGCGGCTTAATATCTGGCTGCGGAGGGCATGAGCATAATCGAACGCAGGGGAACCGGTAACTGCAGTATTTGGAATTTTAATCGATTTGCTTACACCGCTCTGCGCATTGATTTTACTTCCATCCGCAATGTGCAAATGCCCCACAATGCCGGCCTGGCCGCCTATCATCACATTATTCCCAATCTTAGTACTGCCGCTTATTCCGGCCTGGGCCGCTATAACGGTATTATTTCCTACTTCAACATTGTGTGCGATTTGAATAAGATTATCCAGCTTTGCGCCTGATTTTATTAAAGTAGAGCCTATTGTAGCCCGGTCAATGGTCGCATTGGCTCCTATTTCAACGTTATCTTCCACTATAACATTGCCAATTTGCGGTACCTTTTTAAAACTGCCATCCTGTTGAGGCGCAAAGCCAAATCCATCGCTGCCAATAACGGAGCCCGCATGTATGGTAACATTCTTCCCTATCGTACAATCATGTAGAATTTTAACCCCTGGAAATAAAATAGAATCATCGTCAATAAAAGCATTATTGCCGATATATACCTGTGGATAAAGTTTTACATTATTTCCGATTCTCACATTATCTCCTATGTATGTAAAAGCTCCAATAAAAATATTTTCACCCATCCGGGCAGTTGTAGAAATATAGACGGGTTGTTGAATTCCCGTAAGATTTGCCGCGGCCATTTTAGCATGAGCACTTAAAATAATAGCAAAAGCGGAATAAGCATCAGGGACCCGAATGAGAGTTGCGTCTACTTTCCCATCGACCTGCTGGGAGTTATTAATTATAATCACAGATGCTTTTGTAGAATATAGAAACTCCTCATATTTTGGATTCGCGAGAAAAGCGAGCTGGCCTGCCTGTGCTTCCTCGAGTTTTCCAAAAGACGAAACAATAACATCAGGTTCACCTTCAATTTGTCCGTTTATCAGGGAACATATTTGTGTTGCAGTAAATTCCATTTTTTTTTAATCTATCAATAACAGGTGATCGATCTATTTTAAAAGTTAAGGCATAACTTGTTCCATATTCCAAAAACAAATGTAAAATTTTTTTACCGTGCCGAATAATGTTTGATTTATAAGTGCATTATCAACTTCTGAAATATCTTTTATTTCCCCGTCTTTAAAGAGAATATTTATATGCTCATCCTGGGTACTGTATGTTTTGTTGCCGGTTTCACCGGTGAAAACAAGGTACCCGGCCTCCTCGTCGTTAACCCCCAGGTAATTTTTCACCAATTCTGTTTTTTCTTTAAAAAGCTGGCGGGAAATTACTTTCCCTGAATATTTAACTTTAAGAAGCCTGCGGTTAAGAATGCTTTTGCAAAGAGTGGATAAAATTTTATCAGGGTGATTTGCCCACTGTTTAATTGCGGCAAGCACATCATAATCATCAAGCCTGCAAAAATCATCAAGGTACTTTTCAATTTCTTCAATATTGCATTCAGTATGTAAGAAAATATTAAGTTCCGGGGAATATGCCTGCGCATCGAGAATCCGCGCTCTTTTAATGATATTAATCAGCATTTTTTCTGCGCATAAAACAGTTTTATGTAAGTAAACCTGCCAGTACATCAGCCTTCTCGACACCAAAAATTTTTCTATGGAATAAATTCCCTTTTCCTCAACCATTAATTCCCCGTTATGTACTGTGAGCATTTTAATAATACGATCGTAACCAATTACTCCTTCGCTTACCCCGGTGAAAAAGCTATCGCGGATTAAATAATCCATCCGATCAAGATCCAGCTGCCCGCTTACCAGCTGATGGAGAAATTTTTTTGGATATACATCATTAAAAATATCAATAGCCATCTGTATTTTACCCTCGAACTCCTTATTCATTTTTTTCATCAAAAGCAGGGATAATTCTTCATGGGTAATATTCTCTATTAAAGTATTCTCAAGCGCATGAGAATAAGGACCATGACCAATGTCGTGTAAAAGAATGGCGATTTTTGCAGCTTGTTCTTCCTCTTTTGAAATAGAGAATCCCTTACCCTTTAATTCGTTTATAGCATTGCACATTAAATGATAAGCTCCTAATGAATGATGTAGTCTTGTATGCACGGCTCCCGGATATACAAGTTGTGCCATGGCCATTTGGTGAATGCGGCGCATGCGCTGGTAACAGGAATGCGATATGATGGTATAAATCAGTTCATCTTCGATGGTTATAAAACCATATACAGGATCATTGATTATTTTTCTATATGCCATTTACTGCAAAATTGTTAAAATGCCTGTGAGACCAGGCAAAGGTAATTTTTGGAAAGGGAATAAATTACATTTGTACAAACCGGCCCTTCAAAGAACCGTTAATTATTTTGTAAGGTCTGTTTTCAATTATTGATAATTTCCATTGCCGGAAACTAAAAACCACAGATGAACGCAGCAAAAATTTTATGGGTAGATGATGAGATGGAAAGCCTCAGGTCTCAGATCATGTTTTTGGAAAATAAAGGTTATGAAGTTAAGTCGCTTAGCAACGGCTTTGATGCAATTGATTATGTAAAGGAAAATGAAGTAGATGTTGTTTTGCTTGATGAAAGTATGCCAGGCATTACAGGGCTCGAAACATTGCAAAAGATAAAAGCAATAAAAACACAGATTCCTATTGTTCTTATTACAAAAAATGAAACCGAAAATTTAATGGACGAAGCCATAGGCTCGCAAATAACTGATTATTTAATAAAGCCCGTGAATCCAAACCAGGTTTGGCTTTCACTGAAAAAAATAATAGATAACAGGAGACTGGTTGCGGAGAAAACAACTTCTGCATACCAGCAGCAGTTCAGAGATTTGTTCATGTCTCTTAACAACAATCCCGACTATAACGAGTGGATGGAAATTTATAAAAAACTGGTGTATTGGGAACTTGAAATGAAAAAAAGCGACAGCCCTGAAATGCGGGAAGTCTTTCAATCACAAAAAAATGAGGCGAACACCGAATTTTTTAAATTCATTTCAAAAAACTATTCTAACTGGGTTACCAACCCTGCTGCACAGGCGCCTATCATGAGCCATAATTTGATGAAGTTTAAAGTATTTCCACATGTTGAAAAAGGAACGCCTACTTTTTTTTTATTGATTGATAATCTAAGGTTCGATCAATGGAAGGCAATTCAGCCGATATTTTCAGAGAATTTTCGTATACATGAAGAAGAAACTTTTTACTCCATTTTGCCAACCGCTACTCAATATAGCCGTAACGCTATTTTTGCAGGATTGCTTCCCGTAGAAATTGAAAAACAATTCCCGGTTGAATGGAAAAACGATGATGAGGAAGGAGGCAAAAACTTATTTGAACAGGATTTTTTTAAAGCGCAGCTAAAGCGGCTTCGTAAAGAAGATATTAAATATTCATACACAAAAATAACCAATCACCAGGATGCCCAAAAACTGGTGGATAGTATGCACAACCTGTTGAGCAATGATATCAACATAATTGTTTACAATTTTGTGGATATGCTTAGTCATGCCCGCACAGAAATGGAAGTGCTTAAAGAGCTTGCGGCAGATGAGGTTAGCTACCGCAGCCTTACCGCTTCATGGTTTGAGCATTCGCCCCTGCACCAGGCCTTAAAGAAAGTTGCCGATAAGAAATTAAACCTCATTGTTGCGACCGATCATGGAAGTGTAAGAGTAAATACCCCGCATAAAGTAGTTGGCGACAAGCAAACTACGGCTAACCTGCGCTACAAGCATGGCCGTAATCTTAATTACGATCCAAAGGAAGTATTGTCATTTCGTGACCCGCGACAGGCAGGCTTGCCCGTACCGAATATCAATTCATCATTTATTTTTGCCAGGCAGGACGGGTATTTATGTTATCCTAATAACTATAATCATTTTGCAAATTATTATCGCAATACATTTCAGCATGGCGGCGTAAGCCTTGAAGAAATGATTATCCCCGTTATCCGCATGTCGACGAAGGTGACCTAGTGCAAGTTCAACGTTCAAACCCGATGGCTATCGGGTTCAAGGTTCAAATGAGTGGGGTCAATAAACCCGTTTAATTCATGTAATTTTGCCTGTATTAAAAACCTTAGGCCCTTACCGGGTTTGCATGTATGAAGTATAACCAGGCTACTTTAAAAAAGTTGGAAAATATTCTTGATGAATGCGGATATATAGTTCGATATGAACGTGGCTCCTTCCAAAGCGGATACTGCATACTTGAAGACAAAAAGGTGGTCGTTCTCAATAAGTTTTTAAACCCGGAAGGAAGGATCAATACATTAATGGATCTTATCCCATCTATAAAGATCAATTATGATATGCTTACAAAAGATTCTCAAAAAATGTACGATGAAATACTTCATCAAAACGAATTACTAAAGAAGTAAAAAAACTTCTTTCTCAAAAATTCTCTTTATATTTTTTAGCTTTGATAGGTGAGCTATCCCCCTTTAAAAATCACTCTTCTTGGTACCGGAACAAGCGGAGGTGTACCAATGATAGGCTGCACCTGCTATGTTTGTTCATCGCAAAGTGAAAAGGACAAGCGTTTGCGAAGCAGTATTATGGTGCAGAGTAAGACTACAACCGTGGTGGTTGATACTACCCCTGATTTTCGTACACAAATGCTGAGAGAAAACGTAAGAAAGCTGGATTCGGTAATTTTTACCCATCCTCATAAAGACCATATCGCGGGGCTGGATGATGTAAAAGCGTTTAATTTTTTTCAGAAAAAACCCATGGATGTTTACGCTAATGCTCTTACCCGGGAAGCGGTGAAAAGAGAGTTTGTTTATGCCTTTGCTGATAAGAAATATCCGGGTATTCCAAGTCTTAATATGCTTACTATTACGGATGAACCTTTTATGGTAGGTGATATTCCTATAACGCCTATACTTGTGTATCATTTGCAAATGCCTGTACTTGGTTTCAGGTTTGGGAACTTTGTGTATATAACAGATGCCAACAGGATTGATAATAATGAAAAAGAAAAAATTAAAGGGGCCGACACAATTGTCTTAAATGCACTCCGTAAGAAGGAACACATTTCCCACTTTAGTTTACAAGAGGCGGTTGATCTTGTAGATGAGATGAAAATACCCAATGCTTACTTTACGCATATAAGTCACCAGCTCGGAACCCATGAGGAAATAAATAATGAGCTTCCTCCCAACAGGCAGCTGGCATGGGATGGATTGAAGCTTGAATTCTAAATATAAAATCTATAGAATTTTTCCCTGTTTATATCTCTTAGATGAAAATACCCAATGCTTACTTTACGCATATAAGTCACCAGCTCGGAACCCATGAGGAAATAAATAATGAGCTCCTCCCAACAGGCAGCTGGCATGGGATGGATTGAAGCTTGAATTCTAAATATAAAATCTATAGAATTTTTCCCTGTTTATATCTCTTTGATTTGTTTAATCCGGTTATTTAAGTATTTTACTACAAATATTGCAAATGTGGAAACACTTTCTAAGAGACTATTTTATTTTTACCAGCAAAGAAAGGGCCGGTATCATTTTGATTCTTTCCATTGTATTTTTTTGTATCCTGGGTTCTTTTGCCTTCCCTTTTTTTATAAAGCAAAAAAAATATAGTCATAAGCAATTTGAAAGTGAAATTGCCCGCCTTGATATTGAAACAGGGGATTCTTCAAAAATTAAAAATTATTCCGGGAATTTTGAGGGCGAGCTCTCTGATGATGATTCCCGGGCCGGGTACAAAAAATATGAACACACAAAAGCGCCGGTTTTTTATTTTGATCCAAATACTATTTCTTCCGAAGATTGGAAAAGATTGGGTGTAAGAGAAAAAACAATAGTAACCATTCAAAACTATCTTTCAAAGGGAGGGAGATTTTATAAGGCGGAAGATATTAGTAAAATATGGGGGTTGTCGTCAAATGACCAACAGCGTTTAATGCCGTACGTTAGTATCAAAAGTACAGGTCGTGAAACCGTGCCTTTTGTAAAAAAGGAATATGCAAAATCTTCTTATTCTCCCAGGACAACCCAGTTAGTAGATATAAACCTGGCAGATACAGCGGCATACATGAACTTACCGGGAATAGGAAGCAGGTTATCTCAAAGAATCATAGCATTTCGCGATAAGCTGGGGGGCTTTCATTCTGTCAACCAGGTGGGGGAAACCTATCTTCTTCCGGATTCAACTTTTCAAAAAATAAAATCCCGGTTACTTATAAGTGATACAACTGTAAAGAAAATCAATATTAATTCAGCTTCCATTGATGAAATGAAGACGCACCCTTACCTGAGATATAACCTTGCCAACGCCATATTTCAATACCGGCAGCAACACGGAAACTTTAATTCGGTTGGTGAAATAAAAAAAATTATGTTGATAACCGGCGAGGTGTTTGATAAGATAGCACCATATCTTTCAGTTCAATGAATATATAAAAAATACTAATGCCGGTTTTTAACTTTTATTACAAAACTAACAACCGTTAGTATTTATATATTTCATTTATATTGCAACGGTAAACACAAAGTATGGATTTCAAAAATAGTGAGCTTACTGAACAAGTGGCCCAAACTGCGAGAGATTTTGCACTACAATCTATTAAACCCCACCTGATGGAGTGGGATGAAAAGCAGGAATTTCCTATTCATATATTTAAAGAACTGGGAAAACTGGGCATGATGGGAGTGTTGGTACCCCAGGAATACGGTGGTGCGGGATTAGGATACCTTGAATACAGTGTTATTATCCAGGAAATTGCTAAAGTTTGCGGGTCAATAGGCTTATCGGTTGCGGCACACAACTCCTTGTGTATAGGGCATATCCTCAATTTTGCCAATGAAGAGCAAAAAAAACAGTATCTGCCAAAACTTGCTACGGCAGAATACCTTGGTGCATGGGGACTCACCGAGCCCAATACGGGTAGTGATGCAGGAAATATGAAATGCGTTGCAGAAAAAGACGGCGATGAGTGGATTATCAATGGCACCAAAAGCTGGATAACACACGGTAAAAGCAGCGATGTGGCCGTGGTTATTTGCAGGACCGGCCAGCCAAGAAAAAGAGATAATTCAACTTCGTTTATTGTGCCGCGTGTTACACCGGGTTTTACCGCAGGCAAAAAGGAAAATAAGCTGGGCATGCGTGCCAGCGAAACCACCGAAATGATATTTGACAATTGCCGTATTCCTGCTTCGGCGATGATGGGAAATGTGGGCGACGGTTTTAAACAGGCAATGAAGGTGCTCGATGGGGGACGTATTTCAATTGCGGCTCTCGGGCTTGGTATTGCCAAAGGCGCTTATGAGGCGTCTCTTAAATATGCCAAAGAGAGACACCAGTTTGACCAGCCTATCGCAAACTTCCAGGGAATTTCATTTAAGCTAGCCGATATGGCAACTGAAATAATGGCTGCAGAGTTATTGATAAACCAGGCATGCGAGCTAAAAATGCGTGGTGAAAATATTACTAAAGAAGCCGCCATGGCAAAATATTATTCGAGTGAAATGGCCGTAAAAATTTCCACAGATGCCGTACAAATATTCGGAGGCTATGGCTACACCAAAGATTTCCCGGTCGAAAAATTTTATCGGGACAGCAAGCTTTGTACTATCGGTGAAGGAACCAGCGAAGTTCAAAAGCTCGTAATTGCCAGGGAAATATTAAGATAAAATTACTTCGATTGAAGCGTTTGCTTTGAAGATATGCTCTAATTATGCGCTACTAAATGATTTTCAAATAGCTTACCCAATTCGGCCTACATTACTTAATTGTGACAATCCCGGTTTAAAAGGTTATCATTGTGGCAAATCAAACCTCTAAACCTCCCAAAATGAAAAAAGTATTTCTATGTACAACCGCTATTATTCTAATTGCCTCCGTTTTCACCTCATGTAAGAAAGATAAAGCTCAAACCGCTACACAAAAGGTTCAACATAACTGGACGCTTGTTAATGTTGTAGACAATTCTCATGATGCAAACGGCGATAACATCCAGACCACAACTGCTGCTTCAGGCGATTTTATGGATTTTAAGTCAAATGGAACAGTGAGTTTCCAAATTGATGGGCAACCAGGCACTGTATCTTATTCAATGGTAAGTGATACCCAGCTTTTATTCGCTACTGAAACATTCACCATAAAGACTCTTACGGATACACAACTGGTGCTTTATATTAAAGATGTGGTATCCGCTACAGACTATGACGAGGAAACTATTAACCTGTCAAGATAACAAATCGAATTATGGATATTAAAAAACCGGCGATTATGCCGGTTTTTTAATAAAAATGGTATTACATTAAACTTTTTTATCTTGCCCAAACAATCCACCCAGCTTGTCTTTAGCAAAGTCTTCAACTTTCTCACCGGTTGCCCCTGGAATAAAATCAGATATTTTATCTAAAAAGCTTCCACCATCCTGAACAGGGCTGGCAGCAGTGTCCTGCGTGTTTGCCGGTGTTGTTGAGGCCGAAGTTGTATCCGTTTGAAAAAGATTATCAATAGCACCACCTACCATCGGAAATTTCTCTTTAATGAATGTAACAATTGTATTTAAAATACCGTGGGATTGTTCGGTACTTAGCCCGTGAGCGCTTTGTAATTTTTGAATTAACTCCTCCATAATAATTGTTTTTAAGATTATAAAAATACTTTCAAAACACAAAATAATGTATTTATGATTGTGAGGATATAATTTACTTTTAATTAAAAATTAAATGAAGAGAAAAATTTCATGGTATTATTATTTTTGATATTTACTAATTAGTTCAAAGTCTTCTAAATGAAAGCAAAAAATTATTCTCTTTTTCTGAATTTAATTCTTTTCATGTTTCCCTGTACGCTAATCTGCCACAAGACCTTTTCGCAAGACCCATCTGTGAAAGATTTGCAGGCCAATGCCAACAAAGAAATCAAAAAAGAAAAAACTGACAGCAGTAAAATCTGGACGACAGGCGGGCTGTTTAATTTGAATATCGGGCAGGGAAGCCAAAGTAACTGGGCCGCGGGAGGGGATGATTTTTCTTTTTCGCTTGCTTCTTATCTCGGGTTTTATGCTTTTTATAAAAAAGACAGGTATAGCTGGGATAATACCCTTGATCTTAATTATGGATTGCTAAATACTACCAGTCTTGGAACCAGGAAAAATGATGACAGGATAGATCTTTTGTCAAAAGTAGGTTACGAGTTAAAGCCTAAATTAAATTTGGCAGGGTTATTTAATTTTCATTCCCAGTTTTCCAGGGGTTACAATTATACCAGTACAAATTCTAAGGAACTTTTGTCGACTTTTCTCGCCCCTGCTTACATTTTATTAAGTCTTGGGTTAGATTTTAAACCTGCAGATGGGTTATCAATATTTGTTTCGCCAATTACTTCACGATGGACAATCGTAGAAAATGATAGCTTATCAGCAAAAGGCGCTTACGGTGTAAATCCCGGCAAAAAGGTCAAAAATGAAATCGGTGCCTTTGTAAGTGTGAATTATTTAAAAGATTTGAATAAAACAATAACTTATAAAGGAAGGCTTGACCTTTTCTCCAATTATGGACACAATCCTCAAAATATAGATGTGTTAATGAACAATATGTTTACAGCCAAACTTTCTAAAGTGCTCACTGCAAGTCTCGGGCTTGATCTTATATATGACGATGATATAAAACTTTTTGGAAAGAATAATGATTCTCCCGCCTTACAATTAAAATCATTGATAGGAGTAGGGTTGAGCGTGAAGTTGTAGCCATTGCCTTATTGCCAACTGCCTATTGCCCTTTACCTTATTACAGGTTTTCTATTATCCCTGCAATACCCTGGCCGCCACCAACACAGGCTGTTACAATCCCATATTTTTTATGGAGCCTTTTCATATCATGTATGATTTGAATGGTGAGTTTGGCACCAGTGCAGCCAAGAGGGTGGCCTAATGCGATCGCACCTCCGTTAATATTCACTTTTGAAGGATCCAGTTCCAATGTTTTAATAACGGCAATTGCCTGCGAAGCAAATGCTTCATTAAGCTCAATCAAATCAATTTGTGTCAAATTCATCCCGGCTTGCTTCAAGACTTTCGGAACGGCCTCGACAGGACCGATTCCCATTATTCGCGGATGAACCCCGGCACTCACACATGCAACAAGTCGGGCGATAGGTTTGAGTTTTAATTCGTTCATCATTTTTTCGCTCATCACAATTACAAAGGCAGCGCCGTCGCTTGTTTGCGAAGAATTACCCGCCGTAACCGTTCCACCTAAGGCAAATGCCGGTTTTAACTTAGCCA
>Ga0068862_100003993_pt1 | contig 12517 bp, 7 predicted proteins | sample KBSSwiS52_FD_66598 | JGI IMG/M metagenome (GOLD analysis project Ga0068862, IMG submission 66598) | Switchgrass rhizosphere microbial communities from Kellogg Biological Station, Michigan, USA - KBS Switchgrass S5-2 | ecosystem: Host-associated > Plants > Roots > Rhizosphere > Soil ... | reverse complement strand
GTACGCGTTAGGCGAGATCCGGCGACGGGGGATGAAGAGCTCAGCGCACATTCCTGCTGGCGTCCCTGTCAGGGAAGCCGTTCAACTCGGACTCGGATCGATCGAGCATCTGTCATACGCGATCCGCGGTGCCAGCGAGGGAATCCCAAAGGCCCCGGGCGCGGACAACCAACCAACATCATTCGACTCGGCGAATGCGGTGGCGCTCTATCGGTTCATGGCGGAGCGCGGCACCGCGATTACGCCGACGCTCAACATCAGTCGCACGCTCGCTTGGCTCGACAGCGAGGACCACACGAAGGATGAGTACCTGAAGTACATCGGACCCGGACTGCGGGCGACATATGCCTGGCGTGTCGAGCGACAGGCCGGCTCGACGCCAGACGCTATCGCGAGACGACACGCGAACTACGAATTCAGCAGCTCGAAGCTTCCACTACTCCAGCAATCGGGCGTGCTGATTCTGGCCGGCACCGATGCGGGATTCCTGAACTCGTACGACTATCCCGGCATTGGACTGCACGATGAACTGGGCCTGCTCGTCAAAGCCGGGTTGACGCCGCTCCAAGCACTCCAGGCATCGACGATCAACGGAGCGCGCTGGCTCGGCAGGGCATCGCGGCACGGTGTGCTCGCGCCAGGATTTGCATCGGATCTGGTGATCCTCGATGGCAACCCGATCGTGGACATCAGCGCGACGAGGCGCATCCACGGTGTCGTGACGCGCGGGCGCTACCTCGATCGCGCGAAGCTCGACTCGATGCTGGACGGCGTGGCTCGCGACGTGTCGCGCATGAAGGGATCAACATTCCGCTAACCACACGATATGGGACTTCTGACCTTCAGCATCAATCTGACTCTGGACGGATGTGTCGACCATCGCGAGGGGATCGCCGACGACGAGACGCATGCCTTCTTCACCCGCCTCATGGACGAGGGCGGGGCGATGTTATGGGGCCGCGTCACCTACGAGATGATGGAGAACTACTGGCCGGCGGTCGCCCGCGGCGACGAGGAGGCGCCGCCGGCGATACGCGAGTGGGCGGTCAAGCTGGACGCCAAGCCAAAGTACGTGGTGTCGTCGACGCGAGAGAACTTCTCGTGGAACAACAGCCACGGCATCACCGGAGACCTGCGCACGGGCGTGCAGAAGCTCAAGGACGCGACCCCTGCCGGTGTGCTCCTCGGGAGCGGCAAGCTCGCGACTGAACTGGACAGGTTGGATCTCGTCGATGAGTACAAGTTCCTCGTTCATCCAAGGATTGCCGGGCACGGCCCAACCCTTTACCAGAGCGGACTACTCAACACTCGGCGGCTCGAGCTCGTCTCGGCGACGCCGCTCCACTGCGGCGCGGTCGCCATGCACTACCGGCGCGCTCGCTGAGTCCACGCAGCACAGCGTTCCTGAACTCTGGCGCAACTCCTCGCATACCCGACCTTGAGAACGCCGACCATTCCCAACCTCTCGCTGATCCCAGCCGTCGTCGGCGCCCTCCTCCAGGCCGGCGCCCAACTCTTCGCCATCGCCGTCGTCGTGGGCACGGTTACGAAGGCGCCACCCCGGTCACTGGCCATGTACGCCGGCGAGTACGGGTACAACAGCGGCCCGTTCTGGGAAGTGATGCCGACGGTGACGCTCGGCCTCCTCGTCATCGCGCTGCTGGGCAATTGGCGGACGCCGAGGCGTCGCCTTCTTCTCGCGGCCGTAGCCCTGTTCATCGCTGCCGGCCTCTTTACCGTCTTCGTCATGGGCCCGGTCCAGGAGGCAGTCATCGGGCCCGGGTACAGCGATACCGTTGACGAGGCACTCCACATCCAGGCAGTGCGCTGGCACATGCTCGACTGGGCCTCGTGGCCGCTGACGCTCAGCGTCGGAGTCATCCTCGCGGCATCCCTCACCGTCCGGGTACCGGAAGCCGCGGCCACTAGCGACGCCGCCTAACGCGCAGTTGCACGTCGCAGGGCGCGCGATTGATCAGCTTCACACAAAGATGACAGGGCGAGGGATGATGGCCTCGCGGCTTACACCCCTCGGCGACAGGCTGATCGCATTCATTGAAAGCGATGCAACCACTTCTGCCTAACGACCTATCTTGGCAACGGTCGGTTCACCGCTCGGATAGCGCGGCTGCGAGTTGTGTACCAAAAACTCGGTGCGTGGCCCTCCAGCGACGACCCGCCTTCTCCCGACGCTCGAGTGTTCCTTGGTCCGCTTACGGGACCGGCTTCGGCTGCTGCTGCTTGATCTTCTCCATGTACTTCTGGAAGAACCACTTCTGGATGTCCATCATGTTCAGCTCACGCCCCTGGATGTACGCCTGATCGATGTTCGACGTCATGTCGAGCGGCGTCCCCGTCGTGATGAGCAGCGTACCCTGCTTCCCGACCTCGAGCGAGCCCACCTTGTCCGCGATGCCCATCATTTCTGCGGCGTTGATCGTCACCGCCTTGAGTGCCTCCTCCTCCGGTAGGCCGAACGCCACCGCGACACCCGCGTCCCACGGCAACCGGTTGCTGTAAAGCGCACCCGACCCGCCGGCGATCGCGAACTTCACCCCCGCCGCGTGCAGCTTCGCAGGCAAACTGTAGACGGCATCGTAGCCCTCATACTCCCTGTCCGGCGCCGCCATCGTCGACGTCAGGATCACCGGGACGTTCTCCGCCTTGAGCCGGGGCGCAACGTGAATCGCGTCGGCGCCGCCACGGATCACGAGCTTCAGGCCCTCCTGCTTGGCCCACGTGATGGCGTCGTTCATCTGCGCGACGCCGTCGGCCGCGACGACAACGGGGATCGCGCCATCGAGCGCCGGGATCATCGCCGCGTATTTCACGTCGGAGCGAACCGTCTGTCCGGCCTTTGCGGCATCGCGGTACGCGCGCGCTTCGGCAAAAAAGTTCTTGAGCTCCTGCACCTGCTCGGCGTAGCTCTTGGGTGCCTGGCGAGGTCCCGCGTTAGGTCCGCCGGGTCCACCACCACCAAAACCGCCACCCGGACGCGCGTTAGGGTCGGGCCACCGCACGTTAAGCGCGGCCGCACCCTTCATCGACATCTCCTCCCACGTCCACCCCTCGAGCGACATCGCCGAGGAGAGGCCGGAGACCACGCCACCGTCCGGCGTGCTGAATGCGACGAGCACGCCAGCCGACCGCGTCGTGCCGATGTGCCGGCTCTCTGCGTTGAACGCCACCTCGGCACGCACGTTCGGGTTGAAGTCGCCGCGCTCTCTGATGTCGTTCGACACATCGACCGCGCCGATCTCGGTAATACCCACCGTGCTGTACGCGTCGATGAGTCCGGGATAAATGTGTTTACCCGTTAGGTCGACGACCTTCGCAGCGCGCGGCGTCGGCACATCGGCGCCGCCGATTGCCGTGATCTTGCCGTTCTCGAGCACGATCGTGCCGTTCTGGATCGTCCCCTTCGTGACAGTGTGAATCGTCGCGCCTTTTAGCACGACCGGCTGTGACTGCGGGGCGACCGGCATCATCACCTGCGCGGTCGCGGCGTTAGGCGCGAATGCAGCGGCGCCAAGCAGCGCGACGCCAGCGGTGCGGGAGAGCAATTTCATGGTCAGCATCTCAGCGTCCTCCCCGGCCAGGGCGCGCCGGACGATCGGTTGACTGGTCCGTGTTGCCACTCGCGGCGAGCACTGCCTGAATGAGCTGACTGCGCTGCTTCGCCATGTCGGCCCGCATCGCCGCGTCCTCTTCGAGCGAGAAGTAGCGACGGCCATCGACCCACGTCTGCTCCGCCTTCGTGAACTGCGAGAGCGGGTTGCCGTTCCAGATCACGAAGTCGGCGTCCTTGCCCGCTTCGAGCGAGCCGACGCGGTCGTCGATCGCGATCGCCTTGGCTGCCTGGTTCGTGACGGTGGAAAGAGCCTGCACCTCGCCCACACCGGTGCGCAGCAGCTTCCCCGCCTCCCAGTTCATGCGCGTCGAGATCTCGGAGTTGTCCGAATGGAGCGACGTCACGACGCCCGCCTCCATGAGCATGCGCGCGTTGTAGTTCGTTGCGTCGTAGGCCTCCATCTTGAACGCGCCCCAGTCGCTCCACACGACCGCGGCGACGCCCGATTTCTTGAGCTCCGAGGCGATCTTGTACGCCTCGACGCCGTGCTGCAGCGTCTGCACGCGGAAGCCGAACTCCTCCGCCAGTCGCACGAGCGCGAGGAACTCGTCGGCGCGGTAGCCGTGGGACGACACGAGGAGCTTCTGATCGAGAATGTCCGCCAACGCTTCCATTCGCAGGTCGCGTCGCGGTGGGATCCCTGCTTTCGTGCGGTCGGCCTCCCACTTCTTCCAGACTTCCTTGTAATCACGCGCCGCCATGAAATGGTCGCGAATGATTTCCTGCGTTCCCATGCGGGTGTCCGGATACCGATTCGGATTGCGCTTTGGATTTTCGCCGAGCGCGAACTTCACCGTTCGTGGAGCGTTTGCGAGCTTGAGCTCATCGGGGAGCGCGCCCCATCGGATTTTCACGTACACGTTCTCGCCGCCGATCGGGTTGGCGGAGCCGTGTTTGATCATGGTCGTCGTTAGGCCGCCAGCGAGTTGGCGGTAGAACCAGATGTTGTTGTGCGTGAGCACGTCGCCCATCTGCACTTCGGGAACGATCGCGAAGCCGCTCTCGTTCACCGAGCTCACACCCGAGTGCGTGTGTGGGTCGATGAGGCCCGGGGTGACGTGTTTACCAGTAGCATCGATGACCATGGCGCCGGCAGGCGCGGTAAGCCCCTTACCGACCTGCGCGACCTTGCCGGCGCGGAAGAGCACGTCGGCGTTCTCGAGGCGACCCTGCGGTCCCTGCGTCCATACGGTACCGTTGCGCACCAGTACGGCCGGCGGCTGCGTCGGCGGCGCGGCGCGTCCGAACTCCATCGCCGGCCGAATCGCCGGGAGCGTGAGATTCGGAACCTTCATGGCCACCGTGCCGCGCGCGGGGCCTTCGAACTGCTCCGTGCGCGTACCGCGGTAGGTAACGTCGGCGCCGTTCGGGAGCGACATCCATCCGAAAAAGTTCTCGCCCTGCGACGACCCAGTGAGCAACACTCGGCCCTGATGCCCAAGCGGTTCGCCGTCGAACGTCACCTCGAGGCGGCCGGTCTCCGTGATGATCCGCGCAGACGTGAGCTGCATCGGTTTACCGTTCGGCGCTGAGATCGTGCCGCGAATCCGGTTGAGTGGCCCCTCGATGCGCAGCGTCGCAGGGAATCCGTTCACGTCGGCCGTCGTGATCGTCCACGTTCCGCGCGGGTCGATCTGCGGCGGGCGCGTGACGCCATAGCGCGTGCCCTGCACCCATACGTCTCGCACGCCGGCTTCTTCAGTGAAAAGATTGCCGTCGGTGACAACGAGATTCGCGACCTTGCCCGCGGCGATCGTGCCGTGGGTTTTCTCGATTCCGAGCAACGCGGCGGGCACGGTCGTCAGCGCTGCGAGTGCTTTGTCGGGTGCAAGCCCGCGTGCGACCGCGATGCGGAGGTTGGGCAGGAACTGCCCGATCGACGACAGGCCGTCCGTGGTGAGCGCGAAGTTGATTCCCGCACTCGCGAGCTGCGCGGGATTCGTCGGCGCGAGGTACCAGTGGCGGAGTGCCGCATACGATGCGTCGAGCGCCGCTTCGGGCGTCGAGACGTCGGGTGCGTCGGGAAAGTTCAGCGGAACCACCAACGGCTGTGTGCGACCGCGCAGCACGTCGAGCAGGCGATACTCCTGCCCATTCCCGCGGAACCACGGAGTCAGCTTGTAATCGGTGGCGAGCCGGTATGCCCGGAGGTAGTCCTCCTCGCTCTCCGTCTGGAACATCACGGGCTGCCGTCCGCGCACGGCGTCGCCCAATGCGTCGAGCGCCTCGCTGGTCTCCGGCGGGAGCCCGGCGCGTCCGCCCTTCTCGTACGCATCGCGCGCGCGGATGTACCAGTCCGCGTCCATGAAGGTCTGCTTCATGAGCGCGATCGTGCCCATCGAGGAGTTCGGGTAGACGCCGCCGAGCTGGAACGACTTGTTGAAGCCGATCGCCTGAACGATGTCCGACCTCAGCACCCGCTCGCGTGCGCCGAAGTCGCCGAGGTTCACGACGGACGCCTTGCCGCGGAAGATGCCGTTCTTCGGCACGACGAGCGCCGTGCCGAAGCCGAGCGAGCGCAGCGCGGCGCGACGTGTGGTGTCGTCCTTCAGGCTCGCCGTAGTGCTGAACCACGCGCGCACCTGTGGATTCCAGTGTGTGGGGCCGACGTCGCCGCCCTGCGGCACCTCGCCCACGCCGAGGTCTGCGTGTGCGTCGATGAAGCCGGGGTAAATGGTCTGGCCGGCGAGGTTCCAGACGCGCGCGCCGGCGGGTGGCTGGACGTTCGCGCCGACGGCGGTGATGAGCCCGTCGCGGATGACGACCGTCGCGTTAGGGAGCACCTGGCCAGGGCCGGTGACGACCCGGGCGCCGACGAGAGCGTGGAAGCCCGTGCCGTTGGTGCGGAGCCCTGTCACGGGCTCGGTGCGTGAGGTCTGCTGGGCGTGGAGGGCGTTGGCGGCCACGAGCAGCCCGACGCCGGTGAGAAGGCGGGAGCAGGTCAAATGCACACTCCGGGAGGAAGGTCGTCGCGGAAGCGGAACAAGATAGGCGTATGTCAGACGGCGTCGCTAGCGCTGGTGAAGTTGAACTCTCGCGCCTTGATCGGTGGCATGATCACCGGCGCTCCCGTACTGCCGCTCTCGCTCGAGCTGACGCGCTCGGGACGTCCAAGCATCTCGAGATTGTTGAGGACGAAGATCGGCGACTCATTCCAGCGCATGTTCTTGATCGGACGCGTGACCTTGCCATTCTCGATCAGGAAGGTCCCGTCACGCGTTAGGCCCGTGAACAGGATCGTGCGCTGATCCACGCCGCGGATGTACCAGAAGCGGGTACACAGGATGCCGCGCTGCGTGCTCGCGATCATCTCCTCGAGCGTGGCCGTGCCGCCGAGCATCCGGAGTCCCCCACCGCCACCGCCTCCGCCGCCTCCTCCACCACCGCCGAAACCACCACCGCCACCAGTGGGCTCGACGCCCTTCTGCTGCGCCCAGTAGCGATCGTACTGGAGGTTCTTCACGACGCCGTTCTCGATCCACACGCGACGCGGCGTGGGGAGCCCGTCGCCGCTGAACGGCGCCCCCGGAGTCTCGGGATCGAACGGGTCGGACAGGATCGTCACGCGCTCATCCACGACCTTCACGCCGATCTTGTTGCCGCCCCCCTGCTTCGAGAAGAAGCTGCGACCTTCGTCGGCCTGCCTGGCACTGAGCGACCCGGCGATGAGCTGAACGATATTCGCCGCAGCCGTCGGCTCCAGGATCACCGTGTATCGACCCGGCTCGATCGCGACCGCATTCGTGGATCGACGTGCCTTGTCCGCTGCGCGGCGTCCCAGTGCTCCTGCGTCGATCTTCGAGAAATCGTTCGCCTGGGTGCCCGCCCAACCGCTGCCAGTACCATCGGGCGTCCTGACGGTCGTCGTGAGCGCGACGATCGACTGGCGGTTGTACGCGAAGAGTCCCTTGTTGTTGCCGACCGAGCTCGCTGCGACGTTCACCTCGAGAAACCCCGTCGAGACGAGTCCCGCCTCCTTCGAAACGGACGTGATCGCGTTGACTGCGCTGGCGCGCTGCGCCGCGGTGAGCGCCGCGGTGCCGTCACTCCAGCCTCCCGCTTGTTTGTACGTCTGCGGGCCGAGCTCCGGCATTAGCTCCGGATCCTCCGGCGCGAGCTTGGCCAGCTCTTCAGCGCGCTCGACCACGGCTTTGAGCGACGCGTCGTCACGCGCGTTCGTTGTGGACGTCGCCGAGCGTTTTCCGAAAACGCTGCGGACCGTGATGGTGGTGTCGTAGCTGTCGCCGGACGTCGATGCCTGGTTCACGGCGAAGCGCATGTTGCCTGCCTTGCTACTTGTGATCGAGACGCGCGTCTCATCAGCCGTCGCAAGCCCAAGGATCTTCTTCGTGAGCGCCTCGCAATCGGCTTGCGTGAGCAACGTCGACGGCGCCGCGGCGGTTTCTTCATAGAGCGAACGCGGTTCGCCGCGAGCCGAGTGTCGGGAGTCGTTAGGTGTCATTTACGCCGTCCTCCCGGTGTTGATGACGTTGATGTTGCGGAACCTCGACGGCACGCACCCGTGCGACACGGCGTTGCTCTGCGCCGGCTGGCCCTTGCCGTCGCCATTCGTGCCACCGAGCCAGTAGCTGCGTTGCCCGCCGATCATGTCGAGCGCCGCCCAGAACTCGGGCGTGCGAATCTGATAGGCCACGTCCTTGAGCATCCCGGTGATCTTGCCGCCGCGGACTTCATAGAACACCTGGCCGCCAAACTGAGCGTTGTACCGCTGCTGGTCGATCGAGAACGAGCCGCTTCCGACGATGGCTATCCCACGATCCGTGGCGGCGATGATGTCATCCCAGCTGGTGTCCTTGTCGCCCGGGAGCTGGTTCACGTTAGGCATGCGCTGGAACTGCACGTCGCTCCAGAATTGCGCGTACGAGTTGCCATGCGACCTGGTCGGCTTGCCGACTTTCTTGTAATACCAATCGAGATACGGCGCCTGCTCGCGCGTTGTCTGGTAGTCGACGAAGATGCCGTTCTTGATGATGTCGTACGGCTCCGGCTTGATCCCTTCGTCATCCCAGCCGCACTCCGAGAGCGAGCCACTCTGGTCGCGGTCGGCCCGGATGTTCATCAGCTCGGAGCCGAACTTGAGGCTACCGAGCACCTTCTCCGGCGGCGCGACGAAGCTCGTCCCCGCGTAGTTCGCCTCGAACCCGAGCGCGCGATCCAACTCTGTGGGGTGCGCGACGCTCTCATGGATGGTGAGCCAGAGGTGTGTCGGGTGGAGGATCAGGTCGTAGCGCCCCACTTCGACCGCTTTCGCCGACAGCTTCTGGATCGCTTCACCGGCCCACTTGGTCGCGTTGCCCGGAAGGTCGGAGCTCAGGAAGTACTCGTAGCCCAGCCCGCGCGGTGCCAACTCGGTCGAGTTGCGCGACTGAAAATCGGAGTTGTCCGCTGACACCGCCGTGACGGTCATGTTCGGCGTGCAGCGATACAGCACCTGCTCCGTGTAGGATCCGTCGGTGTTGCCGAACCACTTTTCTTCACGGAGGAAGTTGACGTTGGCGCTCGCGAAGCGAACGCCGCGCACGGCGAGCGCCGCGGCGTTGGCCGCGAGCAGCACCTGCACCTTGTCGGCGATCGGGATCGTGAATGGGTCGGTCTTGATCGGCGAGCGCCACGTCCCTGTTTGCGCCGGCCCGGACGGGGCGAGCGTGATCGCCCGAGCGAGCGCCGCCCGGTTCGCGCGTGCCTGCGCCACAGCGGTGCGCGCGAGATTCGCCACGGCGTCGGTCGTGAGCTCCGCGGTAGCCGCGAAGCCCCACGCACCATTCACGAGCGTGCGGATTCCGATGCCGGCGGTTTCGTTGTCACTCAGGCCCTGAACGCGTCGCTCGCGCGTCTGGATTCCCTGGGTCCGGTACCGACCGATCCGGATGTCGGCGTACTGGGCGCCGGCGTCCTTCGCGGCGCTGACCCCGGCCATGACCAGCTCTTTATAGTTGGTCGATTGCGGCGGGCCGCTGCGGACAAATACCTCTGGCGAGGTACCGAGAGCATCGGCGCGAGTGCCGATGGCAGTCAACGCGACCGCGGCCCCCGCGGTGCTCACGAACTTCCGACGGGATACAGACATGTAAATTCGGGAAGTTGGGGTTGAGATGGGCAAGCCTACACAAGGGTTGGACCCACACGCCATCGGGGGCTAGGGTCAACGTGCGACCTTGACCACGCCCTTACCGATGACCCACGCCGAGCTTCTCGTCGAGCATGGAAAAGCAAAGATTGTCGAATCAGCGAAGTCCGGCACTCCCCATTCATTGACCCGTATGCACGCGAGCAGCAGTCCGCGGCGCTGGCGAGCCGCCTTGGCCGGCGTCGCCGCGACGGCGCTAGCCGGCTGCGGCACCGTCACGGAGGCCGAGGGCCGGGCGGTCAACCAGGCTGGGCAGCCAGTCCGCGGCGCGCTGGTCCTCCTGCGGCGCGCCGGGCGGCCGCCTGAGGACGCGCTTTACGCCCAGCGGACGGACAGCGCGGGCCGATTCCACGCGATCCTGTACGGCTTCTATTTCCCGCCCGACGCGGTGCTGTCGGTGTGCGCGTCGGGCTTCGCGCCGGAGGAGCGGCAGGTGCACGGCGGCGTCATGACGCCGGGCGTGGCCGTCGCACTCAAGCCCGGGCTCGACGCGGGGCCGCTCTGCCGAGTGCCGCCGGGGTTGGCGGTGGTCGAATGACGCGCGCCTCCGCTCAACCTTCCTCTTTCAACGCCTCCGTCGGCTGAATGCGAAGTGCCCGTCGCGTCGGGACGATGCATGCGAGTGCGCAGCACAGGATCGTCGACAGCGCGAAGAGCGCCGCGTTGCCCAAAACATCGAGATGCACCTTCGCCAGGTCGTCGTTAGCGAGACCGAACCCCAGGATGGCACCAATGCCAATGCCAAGCGCCATCTGAATGAGTGGACGCCTGAAGACGGTAGTCAGGATGTGCAGCGGCCGCGCGCCCAGCGCGACGCGCACGCCGATCTCCCGCGTCCGCTTGGCGACGGCGAACGCCGTCACCGCATAGACACCGGCGAGCGACAACATCAGCGTCACGAGCGTCAGACTGACCAAGAGCTCGAACCCGTATGACATTCCTGCGGAAGAGGTACTCACCAGACGCGGCAGCGGTTTCGGATCGATCACGCGCAGCGCGGGATCGGTGACCTGCGCGAGCTCGCGGAGACGGGTCGCAAAACTCTGCGGATCGCCGCGAACGTGAATGGCGACCCGAAGCGGCCCGGTCTCGCGCGGCAGCGTCGTCTGATAGATGCGTTTGCGGTCGTACGAGGCTCCCTCGTCGCTTACGCTGAGATCGGGCACGACACCGACGATCTCATACCACGACTCGGCGCTGGGTTCGCTTGTTTGTGAGAAGCGAAACCGGCGGCCAATGGGATTACTGCCGCGCAGTACCTCATCGACGAAAGTCTCGTTCACCAGCACGACACGCGCCCGTTGTTCCGCGTCGGCCGTCGTCAACGCCCGGCCGCGGATCACCGGTGCACCGACCACGTCGAAGAATCGCGGATCGGCGGACACGAACCCGACGCAGTAGTAGCCATCCGCACAGTGCTCATCGCGCTCAGCGGCTGGACCGGGGTCCAACTTGATGAAGTTCCGCCCGTCCGTCAGCTGCGGCATTTGGTCGGCGTACGTGACGTCCAATACGCCTGGGTCCTGTCGGAGCCGGTCGACGAGCGCGCGGTAGCGGGCTTCGAGTCGCGCCGCACGTACCGCCGGCACCGTGTCTCCACTCGCCGCGACGCCGTCAAAACGATCCATTGCGAGAGTGGCCGTGACAAAGGCTTCGGCTGGGAATCCTGCGGGCGTGTCTTTCTCCAAGCCCCCTCCCAGGCCGAGCAGCGGCCACGGAAGCAGCGTCGTGAACGCAATCTGTACGACCATGACTACGGTCCACACACCGCCGAACTGCAACCCGCCGCCGCCGCTCGACGCGGCTCGGAGCCTGGCACCTGCACTACCCGACGTCACTTTGAGCGCGGGAACGAAGCCGGCGATCGCCGCCGCGAACAGCGTCAGCCCTACGGCATACAGAATCGTCGTCGACGAAAGCGAAGTGTCGATATAAAACGGCAACGGACCCGTTTGCCCTTCGATCATCGTCCAGGTCCGCGCGAGCACGAAGCGCGCAACCATGAGACCAACCACTGCGCCGGCAGCGCAGAGCAGGAGCGCCTCGGCAAAGAACTGCATGATGAGGCGCCCACGGCTGGCCCCGAGTGCGGCGCGAACCAGGAGCTCCCGCTCTCGACTGACGGCGCGGGCGAACAACAACATCGCGACGTTGCCGCACAACAGCGCGCCTAACAACACGAGGAACACGTTGATCGACGCCAGCACCACCGCCGCCTCGCCTGGTAAATCACTGACAGCGTCGGGCAGAGAGAGGACTTGCAGGCGCACATTCTTGTGCGTCTCCGGAAACGCCGTCGCTGCTCGGCCGCCGATCGCCGCCACCTGGGCGGTCGCTTCCTCGCGTGGATGGCCCGGCGCCAGCCGCCCAAAGACGTACCGCAGGCTTGGGCGTGCCTCGGGAATCCGCTCGAGATGCAACGGGCGCCAGATGCCGTTCCGCTGCGGAAATCCGTAGCCGCGCGGCATCACGCCGACGATCGTGACCGGGGTGCCGCTGATGCGAATGACGCGACCAACGGCGTCTCTCGCGCCGTCCAGCTTGTTTTTCCAGAAGTCGTATCCGACCACCACGACCTCTTCTGCTTCGCCCCGTTCATCGGCTTCCAGCAGCGTGCGTCCCATCAACGCCGGAACCCGCGTGAGCGCAAAGGCCGACGCGGTCACGTTGGCGACGGTCTCCGGCTGACCGGTGCCGGCGCCGACGGCGACGCTGCGTTCTTCCACCTCGACGGCGCT
>Ga0068862_100003992_pt1 | contig 12517 bp, 6 predicted proteins | sample KBSSwiS52_FD_66598 | JGI IMG/M metagenome (GOLD analysis project Ga0068862, IMG submission 66598) | Switchgrass rhizosphere microbial communities from Kellogg Biological Station, Michigan, USA - KBS Switchgrass S5-2 | ecosystem: Host-associated > Plants > Roots > Rhizosphere > Soil ... | reverse complement strand
CGGCTCGACAACGGCAAGCTGTACAAGCACAAGCTGCGCGAGCTGTATCGCTCGAAAGCATCATCCCAATGAGGACACCGAGGAGAGGTTCATGAAGATTCTGCGCAGACTGTTCATCACGATGCTCGCGTCCGCCGCGCTCGCCGGCGCAGCGCTCGCTGCCGACGCGAACGTCGCGGGCGAGTGGGATTTCACGGTGGAGACGCAGGCGGGCACCGGCACGCCGCACTTCAGCCTCAAACAGGACGGCTCGAACGTCACGGGCACCTACAAGGGCCAGCTCGGCGAGGCGCCGGTGACCGGCACCGTGAAAGGCAACGAGCTGACGATCAATTTCAAAGTGAACGCGCAGGGCACGGACCTGGCGATCACCTATTCCGGTACGGTCGAAGGTGACGCGATCAAGGGGAAGGTGTCGTTGGGCGAGCTGGGCGAAGGAACGTTCACGGGCAAGAAGGCAAGTTGAGATCAAGAGTCGGGCTGAAGCCCGACCTGCAGGTAGTAACTTGTAGGTCGGGCTTTAGCCCGACACTCCCTGCCTGACCTACTCCAACCCCTTCCAGCAATGCGTCTGCACCAGCTCGATCGTCGAGCGCCTGCGCAGACGCCAGTACTTCTCGCGCTGCTCGCGCTCCCGCCGCAGCTCCGGCCAACGCTCCAGATACGCTGACAGCACCTTGCGATCGACCGAGTAGCGGCCGAACGCTTCGGCGTTTGCGGCCCGAAGAGCGATTGCTCCGTTGTAGCCGCCGAATCCTTGCGTCGCGCAGACCGCGCCGCCGTCGGCATTGCCAGGGACGGGCGGCGCTTCCAGCACGAACGACTCGGCGGCGGCGCCGAGATCGGGATCGAGATTGCGCAGGGTCGGGATACCCACCGCAGTTTTTCCGAGCAGGTACTGCAGCGCTTGCGACAGCGCTTTCAATCCGGTCTCGCCCATCGTGTGTCCGTCGCCGACAGCTTTCGGCGTGCCGACAGTCATCGCGGGCAACGCCCCCTTGCGTCCTTGCCGCTCGGCAGCGCTCGTGCGGGCGTTCGCTGCGGTCGTGAGATCTGTCTTGGAGTTGGTGCGGGTGCCCGTGGCGTGCGCCACCAGGTATTGGAAGTCCGCAATCCCGTACCCATGGCCGCGATGCGCGAGATCGAACGCGTGGATCAGCGCGTTCTCGCCGCCGAAGCCGACGCCTGCGAAGTGCGCCTTGCCGCCCGCTTCGCCGCTCTGGCCCCAACCGACGATGATCGATGTGACGTCGAGGAAGTTGCGCAACGCGAAGTCGAGCGTGGTGACCAGCACGCCCGAACCGCCTTCGCCGACGACCGTGCCGTTGGCGTCGATGTCGAACGGCGCGAGGCAATCCGCCACTGTGCGCTGCTCGGCTGGGGCGCGGCTGGCATTCATCGCGGCAAGCTTGGTGCGTGTCATCAGCGCGCCGGGCCCGAACGCGTCGAGAATCTGCCAGCTTGGCCGCGTCGCGGCGTCCGCTGCAGTCCACAGCGTCATCGTCGGCCGCTGATAGCCGGGATAGTCGAGCACCATCTGCGGCGCGAATTCGCAGAACACTATCGAGCTCGACGCGCACGCGCCGACGGCATTCAGCGGTGTCTGCGGCACGCGCATGTAGCCGCTTGCGGTGCGCAGGCTGTCCAGCAGCGCCGGGTTCTTCAGAGATTTGCTCAACGAATACGAAGGCGCCAGCATCGTCGACAACAACGCCGGCCCGTGCGAGGACAGCGAGTTCGCGAGGCGCATCGCGAACTTGTCGCGCAGCTTGTCGTTCTCGATCCCGTCGGTTCCCGCCCCGCGCAACTCGGCAAGCGAATCCATGCCCATGAAGGCAGTCGCACCGGCGACGCGGAACTCGTAGGGATTCGGCAGCAGCTCCGCCAGCGACACCGGCAGGGCCGCGAGCGCACCGAGACCGCTGTACGCGAACAGCTGAGCCTGCAGCGACGGCCCGAGACGCGGGTCGTCGTCGAACAAGCCGTACATATCTTTCAAGACGGACTCGCGCACGTCGCGATACATGAGGCCGGCGAGCCTGCGCAGGCCGCCGCTTTCGAAATCGTGCGGCAGCGGCGCTGCGATATCGGTCACAACGGTCGCACCGGCCGCGGTCAGCTCCGGAACGTGGCGGATGCCGAGATTCGCGCGCAGCTGTGCGCCGTGGCGTTGCTCGATCTCATCGATGGTGGTCGGCGTGCCGTCGAGCCAGCGCAATGCCAGCGCGCCGCTGGTGCTCGGCTCGATATCGATCAGACCTGCATCGAATGCTGCGTAGGCAATGAACTCCGGCGCCTTGGTGACGCGCGCCTGGTAGGTCTCGGTGCTGCCGACCGCGGAGATCGAGCAGGGAGTTCCAACCGTGACGAGTACTTTGTCAGCCGTGAGCACGTGCTATCCGACCTCCGAACGAAGGCCGAAGGATAGCACTGCAGGCAGGGACTGGTGGCTCGGGAGGCGTGACTACGCCGCTTCGCCGCGGGCGCGCGGGACCCGGAATGCACCGGTAGTGAGCGTTTCGTATTCCCGATCCATGATCACCGTGCGGTTGCGGCCGCGCTCCTTCGCCGCGTACAGCGCCTCGTCGGCGAGCTGGATGAAGCCTTCGGGATGGCGCCCGAGGTTCGGCTCGACGCAGGCCGCGCCGATGCTGAAAGTCACGTGCTGGCTGACTGGCGAGGCCGGGTGCTCCAGCGCCGCCTTTTGCAGGGTCGCGTGCAGTTGCCGGCAGATCTCCTCCACGCGATCGCGGGGAGCGTCGTACAGCAGGACTGCAAACTCTTCACCGCCGTAGCGGGCCGCAAGGTCGAAGGGCCGTCGCGCCGCGACCGGCAGCACGCTCGCGACCTTGGCGAGACATGCGTCGCCGGCCTGGTGGCCGCGCCGGTCGTTGAACGCCTTGAAGTGATCGAGATCGACGAGCAGCAGCGCCAGCGGCACGCGCTCGCGCATGGCCTGCTGCCACAGCCGCTGCATGTGATCGTCGAACATGCGGCGATTGTGGATGCCCGTCAGGCTGTCGCGGTTGGCGGATTCGCTCAGCACCTGCTTCGAGACATAGTTGCGGCGGATGCCGCGCTGGAACGAGAAGTGGATCGCGCCGCCGATGGCGCACGCGAATGCGATGACGAACGTGTCGAATACGCGCTGCGGTCCTGTGATGCCGGCCAGCGCGCCGCCCACCGCGTACGCGAGCACGACGAGCAATGAAGTACGCACGGCTTGCGCGTGCAGCATGCCGAACAGGAAATACGGTGCGAGCACGACGAGCGGCAGCCACGAGCTCAGCGAATAGCCGCGCGGCTGCATCAGGATGTCCATCACGACGAACGACAGCGCATGCACCGGCGCGACGATCTGCGCGGTGAGGCTGGACCAGCGGCGATACAGGTTCGTGTACGAGACGAGCAGCATCGCGATGCAGCTCGGCACGATGAAGCCGAAGCGCAGCACGTCGACGATCAGCTGGTTCTCCGGCCCGAAGATCGCGTCGCGCATCTCGCGGAACGGGCCGCCCGCGAGCATCACGACCAGCATGTTGCCCATCGCGAGCCACATCGCGTTGCGCACGCGCGAGCGCGTGTGCTCGGCGTGCCAGCGGCGGAATTCCGTTTCGAGCGGCTCGTCGAAGCTCAGGCGCGGCACGAGGCGCGCGACGAGGTCGCTGAAGCGGGCGGCGAAAGGCCGGGTCATGCGGCGGTCAGGCTCTCTGGTCGGAAGGGGTAGGCTTCCGTCGTACATAAAACTACGCGCCGGACCCCCATGCGGACGCGGATCACCATCACAGGACCGCGCGATGTGCGTCACACATCGCCATAAAGAATCCGCGGCGCGGATTCGGCCGGCTGCGGAATGTGACCGCCGTCACAGGGCCGCGCAAGGCGCTGCCGGGCCCTTGACCGGCAATGGCCGGCGACTTACCGGCATTCGCTTCAGGAAGCCCCAGGAACCGCGCACTATATGGGCGCCCTTACGGCAGGCACTGCCCGCGAGCGGCTAATCATTCGTTCCAGAGGGTGTCGTAAATGAAAGCGGAAAGAGCTGCCGGACTGTTGCTGATGGTCGCCAGCGCCTCGCTGCTGAGCGCCTGCAACGACGGCGCCGACGACAACCGCAGCCGGGGCCCGAGCCGCTCCGAGACCCGCGACATCGGCTCCTTCGACTCGATCGACATGAAGGGCGCCGCCCGTCTGGAAATCACCGTCGGCAAGCCCGAATCGCTGGTCATCGAAGGCCGCGCCTCCTCGATCGAGCGCGTCGAGACCGACGTTCGCCACAACACCCTGTTCATCGAAAGCAAGCCGCGCGACTGGTTCATGTCCAACAACCGCCGGCGCATCACGCTGAAAATCACCGTGCCGCGCCTGGAGTCGCTGGAGGTCGAGGGCGGCAACGACGTCCGCCTGACCGGCTTCGACGGCGGCGAAACGCACATCCGCGCGGCGGGTGCTGCGCACATCCTGGCGGAGGGTCGTCTCGACGAGCTCACCGTGCGGATGTCGGGCGCCGGCCACGGCGATTTCAGCCGGCTGGTCGCTGACGATGCCAAGGTGATCGTCGAAGGGGTCGGCAGCGTGATCGTGCATCCGAAGGACACGCTGGACGCGACCATGAACGGCGTCGGCGCGATCCTCTACACGGGCAACCCGCGCGAGGTGAACACCCGCATGAACGGCCTCGGCACGATCGCGCACCGCGATCCGAAGGACGAGGACCACGAGGAGCACGAGGACGCCCCGGCCGATCCGGACACGCTGCAGCCCGAGTACGAAAAGCCCAAGCAGAAGCCCGCTAGCGCGAGCGAGAGCGGTTCCACCGAGGTCATCTAGGCCAGATCGGCCAACACTCCCGGCACCTGCCGCCGCAGCAGCGCATTGCGCGCCTGCCACTGTTCCTTCTCGTCCAGCAGCTCCAGGAACGAAACTTCGCCGCCCGCGTACACCGCGACCGGCACGCCATCCTTGTAGAGCACACGATTGCCGGTCAGCGAAGGCAGCCTCGCACCGGGGGTCATGACACCGACCAGGTTCAGCGGGTCGGCAGCCGACAGCGACAAGAACTCACCATCGTTCGGCTTGCGTCGCGCATCGCGCAGCGCGCCAACCGCATCGGGCAACGCAAACTGCTCGCCCGAGAACCCGGCCACGAAGCGACCGCCGCGGATCTCGCCGCGCGCCTCCAGCCGCCGGAAGCACATCAGCATCTGGCGCCAGGGTGGCAGCCAATCCGCCTCACGCTCGAGCAGCTTCCAGAAAACGACGCCCCAACGCCGCAGCAGCGTGCGGCAGACGTGCTCGATGTCTTCTCCAGCTTCGGGCTCGACGCCTTTTCTCACCAGCGCCCAGCGTCCGGCATCCTGCATGCCGAAGATCGCGATGCGGCGCTTGCGCCGCGCGTCGCGGGCATTCGGTCGACGGCGATCCGCCGGCACCAGCAAAGCACGCAGACCGCCGAAGCTGTCGGAGTTTACGATGCCGAGCGCGACCAGCTCCGCCAGCGCCTCTTCGACCTGGGTCGGCAGCAGCTTTGCGGCTTCCACGATCTCGTCGAAGAACGAGGCGCCGTGGGTTTGGATGAACGCTGCAACTTCCTGCGCCTTCGCTGTGAGCTGCGGAGTTTCAGGGCGCGCCGCGAACGATGACCACAATCGCACGTTGCGTCGCGCCAGCAGCGCGATCGGCGTCGAGCGAACTGGAGCGGCACCGCGTTCGGCGTCGCCTGCGCGCGTCGCGAGTCGTGTCCACACGATGCGGCCGGCAAGACATTGCTCGTCGAGCCACGCCGGGTCGTATTCGGCAATGCGCGCGGGCAGCACCTCGGTTTCCCAGGCACTGGCGGGCGCATCGAAGCCTTCGAGCTGTCCGAGCACGGCAGGCACCGCATCCGGACCCTGCATGCGTGTCTTCGGCGTGACTCGCTGCCAGTCGAATAGGAAACGCAGGAAGTCACGCGCCAGGACGGGCTCGATCTCGGCGCGCAGGCGCTTGACTGTATAGCGGTGGACGCGAGCGAGGAGCCGCCGATCGCACCACTGCACGGGAATGCCAAGATCGGGTTCGAAGTTGCCGCGCATCGCGGAGCCTTCGGCCTCCAGTGCAACCAGGGCGGCATCGACGTCAGCCAGGTCCACACCGAGCGCGGTCGCGATCGCGCTGGCGTTGGTCGGACCGAGACCTTCCAGCCGACCGCGCACGATCTCGCGCATCGCCTCATCGCGCGCCCACTCCTTCGAGTTGCTGGCCGGGACGGTGATGTCGGGATCGAACGTCGCACCAGGGAAAACAGCCTTCAGCATCGGGATGCGCTCGGCAGCCACGATCAGCTTTCCGATGCGTGCGACGCGACGCTGCGTAGTCAGCTCATGGATGAGCGCAGGCCACGCTGACTGGTGCTGCACCTCTTCCTCCGTCAGGAACGTCATCCAGCACAGCGCGTCGTGCAACTCATCGGGGCTCGCCGCTTCAGGCCACGCTTCGCTGCGCACTCGCGCGATCGCTTCCGGATCGAGCTTGCCGATGTCGGCGGCCGATTCCGGGTCCATCCAGCGCCGGCTCATCACCGCCTGCGTGCGGCGTTCCTCCAGCGGTGCATCATCGAGATACGCATACGGCCGCGCCGACAGCACTTCCAGCGCGAGCGGCGAGGGCTCGGTCAGATCGCGGGCCGCGACGCGGATGCGATTCTCGACCAGCGCGTGCAGCAGCCGTTCGAAACCCTCCACGTCCATCGCCTCTTCGAGGCAGTCGCGCACCGTCTGGCGCACCAGCGGGTGATCGGGCACAACGATGTCGCCCACGATGTTCTCGCCGCACGCGACCTGATCGGGAAATACCGAGGCGAGCAGGTCCTCGGCATTCATGCGTGCGAGCGCCGGCGGAACCTTCTTGCCACCGCGGAATCTCGGCAGCGCCAGCGCGATCGACGCATCCCAGCGCCAGCGTGTGGTGAACATCGGTGCGGCGAGCAGCGCCTGCACGAGGATTTCGCGTGCCGTGTTCGGATGGAGATAGCGCGCGACGTCGGATAGCTCGAAGCTGTGTGCTGTCGTCAGCGACAGGATGATCGTGTCTTCGGTCGCCGCCGCCTGCAGCTCGAAGTTGAACGTGCGGCAGAAGCGCTTGCGCAGCGCGAGACCCCACGCGCGATTGATGCGGCTGCCGAACGGCGAATGGATCACCAGCTGCATGCCGCCTGCTTCGTCGAAAAAGCGCTCGAAGACGATCGTTTGGTGAGTCGGCAGGCTGCCGAGCGCTGCGTGCGCAGCGGCGAGATACGCGACGACCTGTGCCGCAGCTGCTTCGCCAATACCGACTTCGTGCATCAGCCACACGAGCGCAGATTCAGGGCCGCTCTCCAGCCGCTCTTCGATCTCGGTGCGCAGCCGCGAGACGGCGACTGACAGTTGATCTGTGCGCCCCGGTGCCTCGCCGAGCCAGAACGGAATCGTCGGAGCTTCGCCGCGTGCATCCTCGACGCGCACGACACTGCGCTCGACGCGCAGAATCCGGTACGACGTATTGCCGAGCTGGAACACATCGCCGGACAGGCTCTCGACTGCGAAGTCTTCGTTCACGGTGCCGACCAGGTAACCTTCAGGCTCGAGCATCACCTGGTAGTCGGCGGTGTCGGGAATAGCGCCGCCCGAGGTGATCGCAGTCAGCCGCGCGCCTTTGCGCGCACGAATCATGCGATTCACTGCATCGTGATAGAGCAGCGCTCCGTGCCGGCCGCGGCGCGTCGTGAACCCTTCGGCCAGCATGCGCACCAGATCGTCGAACGACTCGCGCGTCAGTGCGCGATATGGATAAGCGCTACGGCACAGCTCGAACAGCTCACTCTCGCTGCAGTCGCGCGTCGCGACTTCGGCAACGATCTGTTGCGACAGCACGTCCAGGGACAGCTGCGGAACCAGCAGATGATCGAGCTCGCCGCGACGGACGCTGTCGAGCAAGGCAGTGCACTCGACCAGATCGTCGCGCGAAAGCGGGAACAAACGACCCTTCGGTGTTCCGCCGACGGCGTGGCCCGAACGCCCGACTCGCTGCAGGAATGCATTGATCGAGCGCGGCGAGCTGAGCTGACACACCAGATCGACGTCACCGATGTCGATGCCGAGCTCGAGCGATGCAGTCGCAACCAGCACCTTCAACTCGCCGCGCTTCAAGCGCTGCTCCGCATTGAAGCGGTGCTCACGCGCGAGACTCCCGTGATGTGCGGCGACCGATTGCGTATCGAGTCGCTCTGACAAGTGGCGCGCCACGCGTTCCGACAGGCGCCGCGTGTTCACGAACACCAGCGTGGTGCGGTGCTCGCGAACCAGCTGCGCCAGCTTGTCGTAGATCTGCGTCCAGACCTCGTTCGACATCACCGCTTCGAGAGGCCCGTCCGGCAGCTCGATCGCCAGATCACGATGACGCTGGTGGCCGCTATCGACTATGCGACAGCGCGCGTTGCCCTCGGCATCGATGCCGTTCACTCCGACCAGAAGCCGCGCAACTTCGGCGATCGGCTCCTGCGTCGCGGACAGACCGATACGCGTCAGCCGGCGGCCCGCCAGCGCGTCGAGGCGTTCGAGCGACAGTGTGAGGTGTGCGCCCCGCTTGGTGCCCGCAACAGCGTGGATTTCGTCGACGATCACCGTCCGCGTGGTCGCGAGCATCTCGCGTCCGGACTGCGAGCCGAGCAGGATGTAGAGAGATTCCGGAGTGGTGACGACGATGTGCGGGGGTTTGCGTCGCATCTGTGCCCGCTGGGATTGCGGCGTGTCGCCGGTGCGAACCCAGGTGCGGATCTCGACGTCGCGGACGGTGTGATTGCGCAGCTCCTCGCGAATGCCGTTCAGGGGCGCTTCGAGGTTGCGATTGATGTCGTTCGACAGCGCCTTGAGCGGCGAGACGTAAAGAACGCGAGTCTCGTCAGGCAAACCCCACTGCTCGCCCTCGCGCACCAGTTCGTCGATTGCGGCGAGGAAGGCCGCCAGCGTCTTGCCGGAACCGGTCGGCGCGGCGATGAGCACGTCCTGCCGCGATTGGATCGCCGGCCAGGCCTGCGCCTGCGCGGGAGTGGGCGCCGGGAAAGTCCGGCCGAACCACGCCGACACGGCGTCGTGAAAGTAGGGAAGGGCGCTCATAGGGGAGTATGGAGGAGGATACTCCCTGGAAGCAGACAGTGTGTGTCATGTTTGAAGAACGGAGTCGGGCTAAAGCCCGACAATCCGTCGATCAACGGGCCGCCGTGGTCAGCGGCCTGAATCCTCCGCCCAACGCCTTATACGTCGCCAGCAGCGCCGTCGCAGTCTGCGTCTCGCTCCTCGCCAGCTGATCCTCTGCCGCCAGCACCGTGCGTTCCGCATCCAGCACCTGCAGGAAATCCGCAACTCCGTTCTCATAGCGCGCTCGTGCCAGCTTCGCAGCTTCCTGCGAAGCGCTCGCGCTTGCTTGCAGATGCTGCTGCTTCACGATCGCCTTCGAATACGCCGTCAGGCTCGCATCGGTCTCTTCGAGAGCCTGTAACACCGTCTGCTCGTACTTCGCGAGCGCGCCGTCCGCCGCGGCTTCGCGCTGCTGGATCTTCTGCCGGACGCGTCCCAGGTCGAACGCGGCCCAGCTGATGCTCGGCCCGAACGAGAAAGACTCGGTGCCTGTGTTGCCGAGGTCGCTGCTGTTCACGGCATCGAAACCCCAGCGGCCGAGGAATGTGATACGCGGGAACAGATCGCCGACCGCGATGCCGATCTGCGCGGTCGACGCGGCGAGATTGCGCTCGGCGACGCGAATATCCGGGCGGCGACGCAGCAGCAATTCAGGTGTGCCGATGTCGTGGGCGACGGGCAGCGTTGGCAGCGGACGCGCCGCAGACAGCTGCGGCAACACAGCTTCCGGCTGCTGACCGGTCAACACTCCGAGCCGCAGCATGCTGCGCGTCACGGCGGATTCGAGATCCGGGATCGTCGCGAGTGTCGCTGACAGCTGTGCTTGCGCACGCGAGCTGTCGAGCTGCGTACCGCGGCCGGCATCCTGACGGGCAGTCGTGATGCGCACGGTCTCGCTCTGGTTGTCGGCGTTGCGACGTGCAACAGCGAGCTGCTGCTGCGCGCCGCGCAACTCGAAGTAATTGCGCGCCACTTCGGCGGTCACGCTGACCTGGGTCGCGTACACGCTCGCTTCGGCGGACTGCATTTGAGCAGTGCTCGCCTCCACTCCGCGCCGCACTCGGCCGAAGAAGTCCAATTCCCAGAATGCATCGAAGCCGGAGTCGTAGAAGTCCTGCTCGCGATCCACATTCTGCAGCGGCCCGAGCTGTCGGTCGCTCACCCGCGTCTTCGTGTAACCGCTAGAGGCAGTTACGGTCGGCGCCAGATCCAGCCGCGACTGGCCGCGCAGTGCGCGTGCCTCACGCAGCCGCGACGTCGCGATGCGAATGTCGTGATTCGCGACGAGAGCACGCTCGATCAGCTCGTTGAGCTGCTCGTCGTTGAACTGCTTCCAGAAGTCCCGCTCGACGTCCTGCGTCGAAACCTGGGTCGCATCGACGCCGACGAACTGATCGGGCGTCGCGACTTGGGGACGGTGATAGTCCGGCCCGACCGCGCACGCGGCAAGCAGCACCGCCGACACCATCGCCACTAGTTGATTACGCATGACTTGCACCTTCCGCATTCTCGATGGCCGCCGTCCGCGCGCGGCGGCTCTTGACCACCGCGGCGCGCAGCAACACGTAAAAGAGGGGTGTCAGGAACAGGCCGAAGAACGTCACGCCGATCATTCCGGAGAACACGGCGATACCGATGGCGTGGCGCATTTCCGCACCTGCCCCCGACGAAAACACCAGCGGCACCACGCCCATGATGAACGCGATCGACGTCATCAGGATCGGCCGCAATCGCAGTCGCGCCGCTTCCAGCGCCGCGGCGACCGGATCGACACCGGTCTGCTCGCGGTCCTTGGCGAACTCGACGATCAGAATCGCGTTCTTGCTCGCGAGGCCGACCAGCACGAACAGCGCGATCTGCGTGAAGATGTTGTTGTCGCCGCCGGTCAGCCACAGGCCGACGATCGCGGACAACAATGCCATCGGCACGATCGCGACGATCGCGAGCGGCAGCGTCCAGCTCTCGTACAGAGCAGCGAGCACCAGCACGACGAGCAGCACGCACAGCGGGAACACGAACACGGAGCTGTTGCCCGCGATGAATTCCTGGTACGTGAGGTCGGTCCACTCGGCCTTCACGCCGTTCGGCAGCGTCTCGGCGAGGATGCGCTCCATCACCGCCTGCGCCTGGCCGCTCGAATAGCCGGGCGCGGGCCCGCCGTTCACGTCGGCCGTGAGATAGCCGTTGTAGCGGAACACGCGGTCGGGACCGTAGCTCTGCGAGACCTGCACGACCGAGCCGAGCGGCACCATCTCGCCGGCTTCGTTGCGCGTCTTGAGGCGCAGGATGTCCTCCGCCTTCGCGCGGTACGGATAATCCGCCTGCGCGATCACCTGGTAGGTGCGGCCGAAGCGGTTGAAGTCGTTGACGTAGATCGAGCCGAGATAGACCTGCAGCGTCTCGAACACGTCCGTGAGCGCGATGCCGTGCTCCTTGGCCTTGACGCGATTCACGTCGGCGCTGATCTGCGGCACGCTCACTTCATAGTTCGAGAACACGCCCGTCAGCTCCGGCGCCTGCCGCGCCTTGGCGAGCACTGCCTGCGTGGTCTTGTACAGTTCGTCGTAGCCGATATCCGCCCGGTCCTCCAGCTGCAGCTTGAAGCCGCCGATCGTCCCGAGGCCTTGCACGGGCGGCGGTGGGAACACCACGACCTGCGCGTCCTGAATCGAGCTCAGCTTCATGTTCAGTTGCTTCGCGATGTTCAGGCCGTAGAGCTCGGAGGATTTGCGATCCTCGAAGTTGTCGAGACCGAAGAACACGAGCGCGGAGTTCGGGCTGTTGGTGAAGCCCGCGATCGACAGGCCGGGGAATTGCACGGCGTCACGCACGCCCGGAACGGTGTGCGCGATGTCGGCGACGCGGCGCACGACTTCATCCGTGCGATTCAGCGATGCAGCGTTCGGCAGCTGCACCATGCCGACGAGGTACTGCTTGTCCTGCACCGGAATGAAGCCCTTCGGCACGATCTGGAACACTCCCCAGGTCAGCGCGAGGAGGCCGACGAATGCACCCATCACCACGCTCTTGTGCGCAAGCACGCCGCGGACACCGCGCACGTAGCCATCGCCGGAGCGGCTGAACAGCTTGTTGAAGGCGCGGAAGAACCCGCCGAACACGCGATCCATCCCGCGCGTCAGCGCATCGGGCCGCGCACCATGGCGCTTGAGCAGCAGCGCCGACAGCGCGGGACTGAGCGTGAGCGAGTTGATCGCCGAGATCACCGTGGAGATGGCGATCGTCAGCGCAAACTGCTTGTAGAACTCGCCGGTCAGGCCGGTGATGAATGCGATCGGTACGAACACGGCGACCAGCACCAGCGCGATCGCGATGATCGGGCCGCTGACTTCTTCCATCGCCTTGTA
>Ga0068862_100003988_pt1 | contig 12526 bp, 10 predicted proteins | sample KBSSwiS52_FD_66598 | JGI IMG/M metagenome (GOLD analysis project Ga0068862, IMG submission 66598) | Switchgrass rhizosphere microbial communities from Kellogg Biological Station, Michigan, USA - KBS Switchgrass S5-2 | ecosystem: Host-associated > Plants > Roots > Rhizosphere > Soil ... | reverse complement strand
GCAGAAGCCGCCTCTGCATGGCCGCCACTGGATGGCGGTCACGGGCAAGCCGCTGGCCGCAACCGCGGGAGCGATGATCTTCCAGAAGGGCGGCAACGCAGTCGACGCCGCATGCGCCATGATCGCCGCCACTTCCACCATGTGGGACACACTCTCCTGGGGTGGTGAGACACAGGCGCTGATCTACAACCCCAACACGGGCAAAGTGATCGGCATCAACGCGCTGGGTGTTGCACCCACAGGAGCGACGCCGGAGTTCTTTCACAGCAAGGGCATGAAGTTTCCTCCGGAGTTTGGACCGCTCGCAGCGGTTACTCCCGGCACCCCCGGCGGACTCATGACCATGTTGGCCGAGTACGGCACGATGAGTCTGGCCGAGGTGTTGGCCCCCGCTATCGAAATGGCGGATGGCTACCCGATGGAAGCCGAGCTGTCCAACACGATCGAGAAGTACAAGGACAAGATCGCTCAGTGGCCTTACTCCAGGAAGACGATCCTGATTCACCCGGGTGAGGCTCGCGAGGGGCCGCAGCCCGGAGAGGTATTTCATCAGCCGGAGTTGGCAGCGACGCTGCGCAAGCTCGTTGAAGCGGAGAAAAATGCCAGGGCGCACGGTAAGGATCGCAAGGCGGCGATCTATGCGGCGTATGATCGTTTCTATAAAGGAGACATCGCGAAGGAGTTGGTGCGTGGGACCCGCGAACAGGGCGGGTTGTTTACGGAGGCCGACCTGGCCAACTGGAAGGTCAAGATCGAAGAGCCGGTGCATACCAACTACAAGGGGATCGAGGTCTACAAGCTGACCACCTGGCAACAGGGGCCGGTCATGCTGCAGGCACTCAACATCCTCGAGAACTTCGACGTGAAGTCCATGGGATATGACAGCGCACGTTATATTCATACGCTGTATCAGGCGATGAATCTGTCGTACGCGGATCGCGATTTCTATTACGGCGATCCGGCATTCCCACCGGCTACGCCCATCCAGGGCCTGTTGTCGAAGGATTACGCGCGCGAGCGGGCGAAGCTCGTGAAGCCTGACCACAATGATCCTGACATCCGCCCGGGCGATCCTTATCCGTTCCAGGGCGGTACGAATCCGTTTACGAACATTCTGCAAAAGTGGCACAGCCAGATGCCGTCGACCGGCAAGGCCAATGAGTGGAGTCCCACGGCGCTCGCCGAGTACGACCGCAGCTTCCGGCTGGGGACGACGAGTGTTGAGGCTACGGATGAGAAAGGCTGGGCAGTTTCGGTTACGCCCAGCGGTGGCTGGACGCCTGCCGTCATTGCGGGGCACACCGGTGTCGGTTTGAGTCAGCGTATGCAGAGCTTTGTGCTGGACGCCAATGAGAACCCCTTCAATGTGTTACAGCCGGGCAAGCGACCGCGCGCAACTTTGACGCCCACGCTTGCACTAAAAGATGGCAAGCCGTTTCTGGTGTTTTCGGTGCAGGGCGGGGATACCCAGGACCAAAACCTGCTGCAGTTCTTTTTGAATGTGGTCGAGTTCGGCATGACACCCCAGGAGGCGACCGAAGCGGCCAATATCACCAGCTATCAGATGCGGGACTCTTTTGGAGCACACGAGTCGATACCTGGACGCCTCACATTGAGCTCATCGACTCCTAACTGGGTTAGAGATGAGCTGGTGAAGATGGGTTATAAACTGGATTTTGTGGAGCGCAGCTCGGGGCCGATCAATGCGATCGAGCTCGACCGTGCGCATGGGACCATGTGGGGCGGGTCCAGCAACCACGGCGAGGACTATGGAATCGGATGGTAAGTGCTGAATCGGGCCGCGCGGACGCACTGGGCGATGACTCGGTAGCCGCGCGGTGGGTCGCCATTTCGGGTCGCTGGGGGCACGGCATCGGTGTTGGTGAGTGCTGCCGGCTTTGAGTCAGCGTCAATGGGGTTTTGCCGCCACGGCGTTACTGTGGGCGGCCATCGCGGGCCTGGCGGTTGCGTGTATATCGATTGCCGCGCCGCCCTCCTACGCCCTCTTCCGTTGTATCCCCAACGGCTATAACGAAGGTTGGAATGCTTATTGGGCGGAAGTTGCCTGGCGCGGCGGGCCACTTTACCCGGCTGTCAACAGCCCGATCTCCAACAACTATCCGCCCCTGTCGTTCTATCTGGTAGGCGCGCTCGGGAGGGTTGTCGGGGACAACATTTTCGCGGGACGGCTGCTGGCGTTGGTCAGCCTTGGCGTCATTGCTGCGGATCTGTTTGTCTGGCTGCGCATCAATCGGGTGTCGCGTGCCACGGCGGCGTTCGGATCGGTGCTGTTTCTTGCGGCCTTTGGGGCGTATGCGCCGGCGTACATCGCCATGAACGACCCGCAGTTGTTGGCGCATGCGTTCATGATGACCAGCGCGGTGGTTTTGTGGCGATTCGATTTCAGTCGTAAGGCGCTCGTCGGCGCTGCCGTATTGATGGTGGTGGCCGGGACCATCAAGCATTTGTTGATTGCCATGCCGCTCGCGGTGACAGCTTGGATTGTGCTGTATCGACGGCAGGTGCTCATGACATGGTTGATCGCAGGAGTGGCCGTGCTCGGTGCTGGGCTGGTGCTGCTTTACTACACGCAGGGCGCCGTCTTCTTCCATGACATGGCCTCCAGCCGGCTGTACTCGCGCTTGCTGGTGGAGTCAGGCATCAGACGTGTGTGGAACAGCTTTGGCTTTCTCGCCGTGCTGAGCGGCGTGGCGTTGATTGCTTGGGTTTCGCGGGTCAGCAGCCGGGAGATGCGGGAGCAGGCGGCGTTTGCGGTGCTTTATTTTGTGATCGCTGCCGGCGTTGGGGCCTTGGCGGCCGGGGGCAAAGGCGTCGACCGCAATGCGTTCTTTGAGTTTCTGATCGCTGCGGTGCTGGCCGTGTCTGTCGGCGTTGAGCACCTGCGGAGTCGGATGGCTCACGGGCTCTATCCCCTGCTCGGCTCTGTTGTGGCGGCCGGTTGCTGCATGGTGTTTTTGTCTGAGGCGGTCCAGGAGTGGCCCGCGCGTTTGCTTCTGCTGCAGCAGACTGACAGACGAGAGGCTGCGTCGATCCAGATGATCGGCGACATCCGACGCCTGGGTGGCGGCGCAGCAGCGTGCGAAGAACTGTCGTTGTGCTACTGGGCCGGCAGCGCCTTCAAAGTCGATTTCTTCAACTATGGGCAGAAGCTGGCCACCTCCGCCCTACCGCCGGCGGACTGCGCGGCCACCTTTTCCGCGCAGTCGATTTCGCTCGTGCAGGTCAATTCGCCTCGAGGCGAACCGCGGTTGTCGTTTCGACTGCCGCCCTCGTGTAATGCGGCGATTGCGCGGGAGTACTCGTTGGCGTTCGTGAGCTCACATGGGCGCCTCATGCTGCCCGCTCCCAACTAAACGCGAACACCAGGTTGACCGTCGTCACGGGGTCGATCTTCTTCACATGTCGTGGTCGAAACGCAGTGCACCGAATGTGAATACCTTCGGAGTCAGAGTCTGCACCCACCGTCTCGACTACTACATAGCGGATCTTGACGTGTCTTCAGGAATGTTACGTTAGACTATTGCCCTGAGCGTAAACACATCCAGAAATTAGGGAAGATTCACGATGTTTGCCATCAAGGATTGGAGTCAGGCCGCCGGCGCTCACAGGGTGGGGCTTTATCTTGCGTTTGCGGCTTTCAGCCTGTTTTACTTTCTGAATTCTCCGGGTGACGATCTTTCTTCGTCTTACATCGGCTGCCGCTTGCTAGCCAATGGCAGCAGCGCTCATCTTTATGACTTCAACCCGGAGCTTTTTCATGTTGTTGATACGTCAGCATGGATCAGCACCGCGGAAAATGCCCACTATTCCGGCTTCCTGCACCCATATGTTCAAACCCCACTGTGGGCATGGGGGTTGACTCCGCTGTGCGGCCATTTGCCGTTCAGCGCCTTCAGCAATGTTTTCCTATGCGTCGCCCTGTTGTCCCTGATAGTGACAATCGAGACTGTTGCACGCACCTGGGCTCCGACGTTTTTGCGCCCTCTGCCACTGGCAATCTTGCTCGTTGCGGTCGCCATGAGTACGCCATTCCAATATGCAATGTGGCTCGTGCAAACACATGCCCTGTTCTTGATGCTTACGGTTCTGGCTCTGCACTTCGCGGAGCGCGACAGGCCGATCCAGGCAGGAGCAGCTCTGGCATTAGCGTGTGCCGTGAAGATCACTCCCGGATTTCTGCTCGTTTACTGGCTGATCGGCGGACGTCGTCGTGCAGCGCTTTGGTTCGTCGTCGGGTCCTTGACTATCGCTGCTTTTACTGTCGCAGCCGTCGGTTTCGATTTGACACTGGACTACGTTCAGTCGATGCGACGCGTGTCAAATGTGTTGCTCGTTTCGTTCAATAATCAGTCTGTGACCGCATTCTTAGCCTATTCACAATCGATGTTTTCTGAGCTTAATAACTGGCGCATCCTCCCGCTCACGCCGGCCCTGAAGGCTGTATCTGCGGTTACTTCGGTCGGCAGTGTCGCGTTTGCAGGCTGGATGAGCAGAAAGCGGGAACTGACGGGCGCCACCGTGGCGCTAGCCCTCATCGGTGTCACCGTTTTCAGCCCGATTGCCTGGACTCATTATTTTCTGTGCGTCATACCCGCTGTCATGATACTGACCAATGCAGGTGGAGTCTTACCTGTGGCTGTTGCCATCACCACATTCATACTGAATTCCACACCCATCGCAATTGATCCGGTTGCGCCACAAATCGGGTCGCTGACTGTGGTAAGAAGTCATTTCATTTCGGCAATCATATTGATGACCGTTCTGGCACTGCGCTGCGTCCATCCGAGACCGATTAGAGTTGCCTTTGAGAGTCGTCCGAACTAAACGAGCTTACGCTTCTAGATAGGCAATGCGTTATAGTGAGCACCGGTGTAACTGTTGTGCACGGTCTGCGTCCCCGACGTGAGCGCCCCAGCGACGTCCGAGTTGAGAATGTTCATGACAGTCCCGGCTTCGTTGAACACACCAACAGAATTGCCGCCGATGTAGCAGTGCCGCACTTCAACCTGTGGTGTACCACTCGTAATCGCCCCTTTGGCCAGATACACGCCTGTAAATAGATTACTGGCGCTGCCCGATCCGCGAAGCGTGCAGCCACTCTCGATGCGGACGTCCTGCACTCCGGAAGTCAATATGGCGAAGCCGAATCCGGTCAATTGATACATGTCCAGGAAGCAATTTCGGATCCAGGTGTCGCAGAACCGTACGGCCGTCGTGGTGTTGATCAGAGATATTACCGCACCAGCGGTCTGCAGGCTGTTGACTATGCAGTCCTGCACGGTGATGCGAGCCCATAGGTTTCCATTTGCGGATAACAGACCCTGCTGCTGCCCGGGGCCAGCAAGGGTGTACATGGCGCAGTCCAAGACGGAGACATCGGTGTTATTACCGACATTCACCGCCCAGGTAGACGCCGTGGCGCCCTGCACGAAAGTCAGGTTCTGAAATGTGTTGAAGCCTGAACACTGAAACACGTCCGTCGTGTCGTTAGAGAAGCGCACTCCGCCCCACGCATGCTTGACGATGCCGACGACCGAAGTGTACTGCGGCAGAATGATGGGCGCGCTCGAAACGTAGGTGCCTGGGTAGACATAGATAACCGCCGGATTAGTTACGGTGGGCGCAGGCCCCGCATTGATATCACTAACTGCCGACTGTACCGTGGTATACGGGGTGCCCGTCGTAGCTACGAAGTACGTATTGCCGATAGTCATTTGAGTTAGTACTCCCAGAATTCGAGATCGGTAAACCTGTCTGTATTTTTGGCGCCGCGATGCCACCACCGTGGCAATCCGCCCTCCAGCGCAGCACTGACAATGGGGTTAAATGATCATAACTTAGAATGTCTCCATCCTATGGAGGACCCAACGTTCCTTTTGAGTAGTGATCTAAATTCCTGACTTCTCGAGCCGCGGCCTGGTACTTCCTCAACCACACGCGCGGTACGCCTATCGAAAACGTAAGTTAGGTTCTGCGATAAGTCAAGGTCGTCTGAACTGCGCATACTCATCGAGTTGATTCGGAACCAACTCACTTGCACTATGTCCGGCTCTGGTGCCATGATCCGCAGGAATCAGGGACAGAGTTACTCAACGGTATCTCGCTTGGAGGCACCCATGTCAGGGACAGATGACACTGGTCACGTCACGCGACGCGGATTTATCAATGACACGATAGCCGTCACGACGGCAACGACTGTCGCCGGACTGATTCCTTTTTCATACTCGGAGGCGCAGACCGACCGCTCGTGCGCTGCCATTTACACGTCAGGAAGAACTCAACCGCTAACAGTTGATACTACCGTAGATACGTTGCTCGTCTGGGTGCAATCGCGGGGGGCGCCTTACGAGTTCCGAATTGCCTCAATCGACTATTCGAGCGCAGCCCGCGAGCAGGTTGTGTTCTCGGGGACCGCCGGCACGACGATTTCCGCCAAGGTAAATCGCGGTATTTGGAATGCTTACGCCAGCTTCTCAACCGCAGGCTGGCGGGACGGGCTATATGCCGTGGACGTTGCCCCCGCCGGGCAACTACCCGGGATTCACACCCACGTTGTCTCAACCATGTTCATAGTCCGACGCGGTCTATCTCCCAGTAGAATTCTTTACAGGCTCCCAACCAACACGCGGAAAGCGGATTCCGCTGTCCTGACAGCAGCCTGCAACAGTGACACCACTGATCGGTCCTCCTACGAAAACAAACTCGTCAATAATATGAACGGCATCGTCCAGAGTGTTTCGATACCCCGCTACCGGCCCGGTATCGGAATTTGCATCGATAAGGTGCAACCATCTGCAGGTGCGTCTGATACGAGCGGATGCATGGACTCGCCCTCGGCATTCAATCCGTCCGTTTTGCCGCGGCTGAGCACCGACCTCCATGAAGGCCACCTTCCGCTTCTCGCATGGCTGACGAGTTATTTTGGTTCCGTCGACCTTTGTACTGACCTCGACCTGCATCGGGCCGACGCACAATCGCTACTGAGTCAGTATCGATTGCTGATCAAGAGTGAACGCAATGGACCTGGCCCGCTCCGATGGACAGTCGTGAGTTAGGGGCTTTGATCGTGGGCGGGGATGGACAAACAAAACACGGCGCCGTTGCCCTGCGCGGCGTTTTCGACCCAGACGCGGCCGCCATGTTTTTCGGCGACGACGCGCACGAAGGCCAGGCCTAACCCGGCACCGCCGGGATCTTTCGCACCCCTGTGCAGACCGCGGGTGAAACGTTGGAAGAGCAACGCCTGGTTTTGTGAGTCGATGCCGGGGCCGTTGTCGGTTATGCAGATGACTGCTGTGGCGGCCTTCACCTGACATTCCAGGAGGATGGTGGAGCGGTCGGGGGAGAATTTGATCGCATTGCCGAGCAGGTTGACGATCGCACGGGCCAGGAGTTGACGGTCGCCGTCGACGAGCACCAGGGCTGTGGGGGCGATGGAGGAAATGGTTATTTCGCGGGCGCGGGCGGCTGCCCATACTTCGTCGTAGGCGTCCTGCATGGCGTCGCGGACGTCGAGCTCGTCGAACTTGTTGGGGTCGCTTGACTCAGCGCGAGCCAATGCTACGAAGCCATCGACCAGTGTGAGTGTGCGTTGGGCCAGGACATCCAGGCGGTTTGAGAGCTCGAGGGGTGGGAGCGCTCGTTGGGGATCGCGTTGTAGTTGTGCCAGGCCCATGAGGGAGGATGCGGGGCTTTTCATGTCATGCGAGAGGAAGCGGATGATGTCGTCGCGCTCTCGCTGGGCTTTGCGGAGTTGGGTGATGTCGGTGAGGGTCAGGATCATGCCGACGTTGCGCTGTTCGCTGTCTATGAAGGGGGCTGTGCGCACCAGGTAGCAGCGGATGGGGTCGGGGAGATTGATCTCTACGGTGCCGGGGCCGCGGTCGCGTAAGGCGGCAAATTTCACATCGGCGTCGTGGGTTGATGCGTACAAGGTGTCGTCGACGAGCATGCCTGCTTTGGCGTTGAACAGGGCTGCGGCGGCGGGGTTGGCTAACACTACCCGGCCTTCGGTGTCGGCTACGAGGGTGGCGTCGGGCAATGCGTTGATCGTGTCGGCCAGGTGTTGGCGCGCGTCGCGCAGCGACTGGGTTGCTGATCGCAACAGGTAAATGCGGCGGTCGGTTGGGTCGAGTGCCCCAGCAGGCGAAGCTGCGGGGAGCAGGCGTTCTACGCCGGCCAGGCGGGCGAATTCTTCGTCCATGAAGGACTGCGTGGCTACCAGGCGGCGCCAGCTCCATAGGGGGTAGAGAGCGAGGATGGCTAGCAAGGCGGCGCTGGGGGGCCACCACCAGTGGGCGAGTTGCAGGGCCAGGTATGAGCCGCCGAGGGTGGCCAGCCAGATTGCTATGCCGGACATCATTGACCAGCGGGGGGTCAACACTCTCAAGGCTACTCCGAGCAGGTAGACGGGGAGCAGCGTGAGGAGGATGGTGGGGACCAGGGGGACTTTGCGGATCAGGGTGCCGTTGCGTTGGGCTTCCAACACGTTGGCCATGATCTCGACACCGGGCATGGCCAGGGCGCCGCCTGATACTGGGGTGGACCAGGCGTCTCCGATGCCTTGTGCTGTGGCGCCTACCAACACGATCTTGCCTCGGATGGCTGAGTCGCTCGTGCGGCCTGCCAGTACGTCGGCGTAGGACACTCGGGTGAAGTGGCCTGGAGGGCCGGAGTATGGAATCAGAGTTTGACAGTCGCGGACCCAGACATCGTCCGGGGCGTGTTGTAGATCAGGGTGGCTGGCTGCGCATTTCAGTTGTGCCGTGCTGGTGGCCAGCTGGCCTAACAGCGCGTCTGCGAGGTAGGGGCGTGTTGGAAAGCCCAGGCCCTCCTTCAGGAAGAGGCTGCGGACCATGCCGTCGGGGTCTACTTCGACGTTGACATGGCCGATGGCGGCGGCGGACTTTGCCAAGGGTGGGACGGGTAGTTCCTCGCGGATGGTGCCGCCGAAGCGGACCATCAGTGGCAGGACGGTTGGGAGGCCTTGCCTCATGGCTGAAGCTAACAGGGCGTCGTCCTGGTCGGCTTCGGTCATGAGTACGTCGAGGGCGACTATGCGGGCGCCCATGGTGCGTAGGCGCTCCAGGAGCGCGGCGTGTACGGCGCGGCGCCAGGGCCAGCGGCCGATGGATTCGATGCTGGGGTCGTCGATGGCGACTATGACAATGTCGGATGGCGCTGGGCGGCGCGGGAGGCTGGCGTCGTAGACGGAGTAGTCGAGGCGCCAGAACCAGCGGTAGATGCACGCGAAGACGAGCACCAGGGAGATGACAGCGAGCAGGCCGAGCCACTGTCGTGTCCAGGGGGAGCGGCCGCGCAGGGACGGGGCCGACATCAGAGTAGTAATGGTGTCAGGACCACGATGGGCACGGCGATGCGCATCCACAGGGGGACGGGCACTTCGAAGGCAGTGCCCTCGGCGGGGTCGGCGGTGGGAAGCGCGGCGACTCGGATGTAGTAGCGGCCGGGCCAGGGACGGCGCCAGACCAGGGTGCCGTTGGATATCGTTTGGTCGGTCAGGATGCGGCGGAACTGGGGGTCGCGGGCTATTTGCACGCGGTATTGTTGGCCGGGGTCGGCTGACCACTCGAAATGTAAGTCGTGACGCGTCACTTTGACGAGTTGGGGCGTCGGCGGTGGAGGTTTGGGCGGTTCGGGCGCCAGTTGCTGGGTGAAGGGTTGCACCGCATCGTGCCCCTCGAGGTCGAGGGAGTCGATGGCTCTTGCTCGCACCCAGTACGCTCCGTCCGCCGGCGACGGTAAATCGAAACTGGGTTGGTCGGAACGGACATCGGCTACCAGTGTCTGGAATTGGGGGTCATCCGACACCTGCAGGTGGTAGGACTTCGCTCCCGCAATCGCCGGGAACTCGAGATGCAACCGCGGGCGCACGTTCGTTGCGGACACGGCTGACAACTCCGGTGCCGGCAGCAGCGGCACGGGTTTCAAGGGCGGTGCGCCTTTCTCGACGCGGGTGCCGAAGTCAGCCTCGGTGGAAACGGTTTGCCCACTGGCCGACACGGCGACGACACCTTCCAGTGTTTCGGTCGTTACCGTTCCCTCCTCCGACGAGCTCGCGCGGAAAATCGTCCCGCGCACCGCCAAAGCCGCTGTCGGCGTGACGATCTCAAACCGACCGACATCCCGACGTGGTTTTACGCGCGTTTCAGCATGCCCGGCAGGAAGTTGAACTTGAATGTCATGGGCGTTGGGAACGCCCTCGACACGCTGCATCTCCGACAGGCGCAGTGAGCTCGACTTGTGAAGGACGATCTGCGAGCCGTCGGCCAGATCGATGGCCACAGAACCATCCGGCCCCGTTTCCACCTGCGAACCCTGATCGAGGGTTTGGCCCGCGGCCACAGGTTGGCCACCGCGGGTCACGGTCCCGGCGACTTTGGTGACGGAGGCCGTCTCGGCACTGACCTTCAGCCAACTGTACGGAATCCGGATGGTACTGCCGGGTTTGATCCGGTATTCATTGCCGATATGGTTGCGCTGTTGGACTTCGGGCCAACGTTGGGGGTCGCGTAACAGGCGCTTGCCCAGGCCGATCAAGGTGTCCCCGGGACGGGCGATGTAGGCAAACTCGTCCGCATCGGCAGTTTGCGCCTGCGTGTTGAGTGAGGCCCCGAGTATCAACAGCGGTAGCAATGCCCATCCTGGCGCCCTGCTCCGCTGCGAGGTCATCCTGGTTCCGTCCCCGTACGCTCCAGCCGATAGCCGTATCCATAGACGGCGGCCAGCCGCAACCCGATGGCGGCTGAGAGTCCCAAAAGCTTGCGAACCCGACTCACGTGCATGTCGACGGTGCGGGTAGTCGTCGTGTCGCCCCGCCCCCAGACCGAATCTAAAATGAAACCGCGCGACACCACCGAGCCGACATGTTGGAAGAGCACCGCCGCCACTTCGAATTCGCGGCGGGTGAGCTCGATGACCTCGCCATTACGCTCGATCTGCCGGCGTTCCAGGTCCAGCCGGTAGGGAGGCACGTCCAGGACAGTGGCGGCCGCCGGCTCGCGGGCCCGCCGGCCCAACGCTTCCACGCGGGCCAACAGCTCGCGATCGCGGGGCGGCTTGATGAGGAAATCATCTGCACCGGCTTCGAGCGCCTGCACCACATCCGACTCGCTGTCGCGCAGGGTGAGGAACAGGACGGGAGTGCGATCCTTCAGGCGGCCACGCAGGGACTGCAATACTTCGTAGCCCGACAGGTCGGGGACTTCCCAGTCCAGCATGATCAACTCGTAGTTCTCGCTCTGCAGGTTGGACAACAACGCACGCCCGCGCTGAAACAGGTGGGCCACGTGGCCGGCACTCTGCAGCAAGGACAGGATGCGATCCGCTTGCTCCGGATCGTCTTCCAGGAAAGCGATACGCATGCCCTGCATCTTAACCGCCACTGACTGGGGAAGCACCATCATTGACCGGGGGGCGGGATTCAACTGTAAAAATCTGTCAAGCGACGGGGACGGTGTGACTTGACACAATATTACAGTCTCGCGGTTGCACGGCACTGATACTGCGGCCTGCGTTGGAAGGACCTGCGAAGAAGATGAACCCGCGAGCAATTCTGTGGCTGGATGATGACCCGGGGCTGATCCTGTTGGTTCAGTGGGCGCTGGGGCGACGCGGTTACAAGGTAACCGGATATGTTGATGTGCCGTCAGCCGTCGCGGCATTCAGTGCGGAACCTGACGCGTACGATGTTGTGGTGACGGATTTGTCGATGCCCGCGGATGGTGGGCTCGACACGGCTCAACAACTCATGAAGATCAAACCGGGGATCCCGGTGGTGTTGTCGGGCAGTTATATCAAACCGGAATTGGAGAGGCGGGCATTCGCATGCGGAATACGCGCGGTGATCGAAAAGACGGCGTCGGTGAGGGAGTTGTGCGCGGCGTTGGATCGGGCGATGCGGCCGGCGTGAAGCGGCGCACCGTTGTTGAACGACCCGCTGGCGTCGAACAGAAGGTCAGCGCCGGGCAGGACGGTGGCGCCGAGGTCCACGCCGAGACGAAGGCGCCGCTCGTGAAGAGACTGCCTAGCCTCAGCGGGACCAGGTGCAGGTTACGCCGTGCGGCGCAGATGCCAGGCGTCCGCCGCATAGGCGATGCCGGCGGGCAGCAGCATCGACAGGTCAATCGCCCGAAGAACCAGTGCTACCGCGAGTCCCTGAGCTGGGGCCACGTGCGCCAGCGAAAGTGCAATCACCTGTGAGCCCTCGGCCACGCCGAGCCCGGCCGGGACCGGCATGAGCTGAACAAAGGCCTTGCTGAGCGGCAGCACGGCCAGCAGCGTCAACAGCTCGACCGGCGCATCCAGTGAGACCAACACTGGAACAAACATCAGTGCCTGGATCAGCTGGTTTACAATCGATAACGAAAAAAACACGGCCAGGGTGCGCCCGGCTTGCCCCAGAGATACATATTCATTGTGCATGGCGTGCAAAGTTTTCACGACTTTGTTGTCGCCGAAGCGCGCCGTCATACGGCGAAGCATC
>Ga0068862_100003986_pt1 | contig 12531 bp, 10 predicted proteins | sample KBSSwiS52_FD_66598 | JGI IMG/M metagenome (GOLD analysis project Ga0068862, IMG submission 66598) | Switchgrass rhizosphere microbial communities from Kellogg Biological Station, Michigan, USA - KBS Switchgrass S5-2 | ecosystem: Host-associated > Plants > Roots > Rhizosphere > Soil ... | reverse complement strand
GCATGCCGGGGGCGGTGAGGATCTGGTGGGCCTGGGCGACGGACATGGCGGGCCAGCCGGGCGGCAGGGCGGCCTCGGACATATAGCTTCTCCCCAATGGAACGGGTCACGGCGCCCGCCTGGAATTGGGGCTGAACAAGCATAAGCCAGGCGCCGATGCAAACGGCGCGGCGTAGTCTACGGGACGCCGAAACCGAGCAGCGACAACGGGATCGCACACAAGGCGGCCAGCGAGTGCACGGCTTCGAACAGCTCCTTCTGATCGCAGCAAAAGGTGCGCAGGCTGCCGCCGAAGCGCTTCAGCTTCAGGATCAGCGTCTCCTGCTGCTCCGGGTCTTCCAGGGCCGTGCGGGCGGCCTCGTGCACGTCGTCCGCCTCGTCCTTCAGCATCTTCGCCTCGCCGGGCGTCAGCTTGCCGGTCGCCTCGAGCTGCTCGAAGGTGGCCCGGAACGTCAGGAAGTGCTCGGCCAGCTTTTCGGCCTGGGCGGAATGCACGGAGGCCGCCTGGGCGCCGTCGCCCACCGCCAGGGCGTCCACCCGCACGTCCCCGCCGGCTTTGATGTTGACTGTATTGTCCCGGCTCATGACCGTCCGCCTCCTGCGTTCGCCAGCGCCCGGCCCACTGCGCCGGTTCGGGCGGTCGCCGCCGCGCCGACGGCGACGCCGGACAGGCTCACGTCGCGGGCGGCGGTGATCTGGACGCTGTTGTTGTGAATGGAGACCGCCTGTTCGCCCAGCGCGCGGCAGTCGATCCCGTATTCGGTCAGGCAGTCGCGCACGGCGTTCAGGCTCTGCTCGTTGATCGCGCGGAAATACTGGGACGCATCCGACTTCTGAAAATAGCTCGAATAGTTCTTCGAGGCCATGTGCGTGCGCAGCGACCACAGGGCGCCGTAGTTGTAGGCGGGATCGGCCCTGATCTCGCGCCGCTCGCGCCCCTCGTCGCCGCCGAACAGCGCCTGGTCGATCACCTCGAAGGTGCGTCGTCCCGTGGTGGCGAAGGCGAGGATCACGTCCGGGATGGTCATGGCCACGGCGGCCGCCCACCACGCCACGTGGCCCAGCGGGCTCAGCTCGCGCATCCGGTCCACGTCGCGGTATTCCGCGCCAGGCGGGGTCAGCGCCAGCTGCGCGGCCTCGACCACCAGCACATCGCCCCGCCGCATGCAGCGGAATAGGAAGGTTAGCACCAGCTCGCCGCTCCAGTCGGTGATCAGGGCGCGGCGATAGACGCGCGCCACCGGGCTCGCCGCATAGCGGTAACCGGCCACCTGCCCCTCCGGGGCCGCCGCCGCCGGCCGGGCGTAGGCGTCGGATTGCAGTCCTACCGGCCCGCTCTGCGCGCCGTTGACGAACATCACCTCGTCCAGGGTCAGTCCGGCGATGGACAGGCGGCGGATCGACTGGGTGATCGCCTGGTCCATCGCCGCGGCGTCGAGGTCGCCCTTCACCGCCCCCTGCCCCTCCGCCGGACGGCTCACGTCGAAGGCCAGGTTCCAGCCGCCGAAATTGACGCCGAGGCCGACAAACGGGTCCGACAGGCCGTGGCAGACGACGGGGGCGCCGGGCCCCGGCGGCTCCGGCGGCATGCCGAGTTCCCGGCGCAGCGCTTCGGGGTCGTAGTTGGCGCGGGTGAAGCGAGGCGCGAGCTTGAAGCGCACCCGCCAGCGCCGCCGAAGCGTCACCGCCACCAGCCCCGCCAGGCCCAGCAGCGTCAGCGGAGCCGGCGGCCGCAGCAGCAGCAGCGCCAGGGTGAGCACCACCAGCACCCACCAGTAGCCCAGCTCCTCTTGGTCGAACCGGTCGCAGGCCTTCTTCACCAGCGGAAAGTCCAGCTCCGGCTCGGGCGCCAGGGCGCGGAACGGATTGGCCGTTCGTCGGCGGATCAGGCTTCGGAAGCCCGGCCCTTTGAGGATCAGGCTGGCCAATGCCAGGCGCGTGACGTCCGCTGGCGGATAGAGCGGCTCGGCGCCGTCGATGCGCCCGCGACGCCGCACCAGCCAAACGCCGATGATCGTCCCCACCGCAGCGAGGATCACCAGCTGAATCGGTCCGAACCCGCCCACGATGGCGCCCCCGCCATGGCGGCGGGGAACCTACGCCCCGCCCCTTGGCGAAAGTTAACGTCGAAAGCGCCGCCATTGGAAGACGGCGTTCAACCGGCGGCGGCCAGTCGCGCCAAGGCGCCTTCGAGTTTCGCCTTGGCGTCCTGCGACTCGGCCAGGCGCTCGCGGTTCTCCTCCACCACTTCCTCCGGCGCGCGCGCCACGAAATCGGGATTGCCGAGCTTCTTGGCGGTCCGGTCGATGTCCGAGGCGAGGCTGGCGACTTCCTTGGTCAGACGCGCCTTCTCCGCGGCGAGGTCGATATGCTCGCCCACGGGCAGCGCTAACGTCACGGCGTTTGCGATATAGGGCACGGAGCCCACAGAGGGCGCCGCGGCGAAGTCGATCCGCTCGACCCGCAGCATGGTCGTGACAATAGCCGAGTTCGCCTCGAACACCCTTCGCGTGCTCTCGTCTCCGCCGATCAGCTGCAAAAACCTCAGACGCGCCCCGCCGGGCACGTTAAGTTCCGACTTCACCGAGCGTCCTGCGCCAATCGCAGCTACCAGGAGGCCGATCTCGGCGTCAGCCTGGGCGTCCTCGAGATTTTCCGACAGATCGGGCCAACGGCCGGTGATCAGCATCGGCTCGGCGCGCGCCGAGCCCTTGTCAGCCGTCACCCGCCAGAGCTCCTCGGTGATAAAGGGCATCACCGGGTGCAGGAGTTTGAGGATCACGTCCAGCGCCCAGGCCGCCGTGGCTTGGGTCTCCGTCCTGGCGGCTACGTCTGAGCCCGTGAGCGTCGGCTTGGCGAGTTCAACGTACCAATCACAGAAGGTATTCCGGGTGAAGCGATAGAGCGCGTTCGCCGCATCGTCGAAGGCGCAGGTCTCCAGCGCCGTGGTGACCGCGCGGGCGGTGCGGGCGGTCTCACCGACTATCCAGCGGTTGAGCGGGGTCGCAACCTTTGCCGGATCGAAGCCTTTGACGCGGGCGCAGCCGTTCATCTCGCAGAAGCGTGCGGCGTTCCACAGCTTGGTGCCGAAGTTGCGGTAGCCCTCGATGCGCGGGCGCGAGAGCTTGATGTCTCGGGCCGCGCCGGACATGGCGGTGAGGGTGAAGCGCAGGGCGTCGGCGCCGTAGTCGTCCACCAGCTCCAGGGGATCGAGGACGTTGCCCTTGGACTTGGACATCTTCTTCCCCTCGGCGTCGCGCACCAGGGCGTTGATGAACACGCGCTTGAAGGGAACGTCGCCCATGAAGTGCAGGCCCTGCATCATCATCCGGGCGACCCAGAAGAAGATGATGTCGAAGCCGGTGACCAGGGTGTGGGTGGGGTAGAAACGCTCCACGTCCTGCGTCTTCTCCGGCCAGCCCAGGGTGGAGAAGGGCCAGAGCGCCGACGAGAACCAGGTGTCGAGGACGTCTTCGTCCTGGCGCAGGGGCTCGTCGCGGCCGTAAAGCTCGCGAGCGGCCGCCTTGGCCTCAGCTTCCGTTTCGGCGACGAATACGCGGCCGTCCGGTCCGTACCAGGCGGGAATGCGGTGGCCCCACCAGAGCTGGCGCGAGATGCACCAGGGCTGGATGTTGCGCATCCACTCGAAGTAGGTCTTTTCCCAGTGGCGCGGCTCGAAGACCGTGCGCCCATCCTCCACGGCCTTGATGGCGGGCTGGGCCAGCACCTCGGCGTTCACGTACCACTGATCGGTCAGATAGGGCTCGACCACCACCCCGGAGCGGTCGCCGTGCGGCACCACGTGGCGGGTGGTCTCGACGCCGCGGAGCAGGCCGAGCGTTTCGAACGCCTCGACGACCTTCTTGCGGGCCGCGAAACGGTCGAGGCCGCGGTAGTCCGGCGGGACGTTGTCGTTTAGGCGAGCAAAATCGTCCAGGATATTGATTTGCGGCAGGTTATGCCGCTTGCCGACCATGAAGTCGTTGAAATCGTGGGCAGGCGTGATCTTCACCGCGCCGGAGCCCTTCTCGGGATCGGCGTACTCGTCGGCGATGATCGGGATGGGCCTGTTCACGATAGGCAGGCGCACGGCGCGACCGATCAGCCCCTTGTAGCGCGCGTCGGTGGGATGCACCGCAACGGCGGTGTCGCCCAGCATGGTCTCCGGCCGCGTGGTGGCCACGACGATCTCGCCGGAGCCGTCCTCCAGCGGATAGGCGAAATGCCAGAAGTGGCCCTCGACCTCGCGCTGCTCCACCTCCAGGTCGGAGATCGCGGTTTGGAAGTGCGGGTCCCAGTTCACCAGCCGCTTGTCGCGGTAGATGAGCTTCTCCTTGTGCAGCCGCACGAACACCTTGCGCACGGCGGCTGAGAGGCCCTCGTCCAGGGTGAAGCGCTCCCGGCTCCAGTCGCAGGAGGCGCCCAGGCGCCGCAGCTGGTTGACGATGGTCCCGCCGGACCTGGCCTTCCATTCCCAGACCTTCTCCACAAAGGCTTCCCGGCCCATGTCGCGGCGGCTGATGTTGCCCTCGGCGGCCAGCTGACGCTCCACCACCATCTGGGTGGCGATGCCGGCGTGGTCGGTGCCGGGCAGCCACAGGGCCGCCTTGCCGCGCATGCGCTCGAAGCGGATCAGCACGTCCTGCAGGGTGTTGTTCAGCGCATGGCCGATGTGCAGCGAGCCGGTGACGTTGGGCGGCGGGATGACGATGCTGAACGGCTCGGCGGCCGGATCGTCCGTCGGCGCAAAGGCGCCAGAAGCCTCCCACGCGGCGTAGAGGCGCGGCTCGACGGTCTTGGGATCGAAGGTTTTTTCTAGCATGCCGGGGCGGTGCATACCTTCCCGTCAGGCTCGGCGAAAGCGGTCGGCGGCGGAATTATCAGCGGGCGTCGCGGTGGGGGCGGCGGCGGCGCTCCCCGCCGCCTGCGATCGTCCCGTTTGGAAGGCGCTCAGCGGCCGCGTGTGCGGGCGATGCGCTCGACCTCCTCGGTCACCGCGGCCTGGACGATGCCGGCCAGGTGGGTGTCGAGCCAGTCCTTGAGCAACGGCCGCAGCAGATCGCGGACGACGGCGTCGAGGGTCAGGCCGTCGGGGGGCATGAGGATCGACGCCGAGAGCTGGCCGAACGCCGAGGCGGCGGCGGTCGCCGTGACCGCGCTGACCAGGCCCTCGGTGGCCGGCGCCGCGGCGAAGGGCTCCGGCGCGGGCGGCGGCGGGGCGGCGACGGGCTCCGGCTCAGGCGCCGCGGGCTCCGGCACATAGGCGTCGATGTCGCCGTGGGTCTCCACCCGTTCCGTCAGTTCCAGGACCTCGTCTTCGGCGGTTTCCCCCAGAACCGGTTCGGGTTCGGACTCCGGTTCGACCTCGGCTTCCAGTTCGATCTCCGGTTCGGCCTCGGCGGCGTCCGCGTCAGCATCGGCCCCGGCCGCGGCCGCGTCGCCCGCTGGCGCATCATCTTCCGATATGATGCGGCGGATGGAGGCGAGGATTTCCTCCATGGTCGGTTCTTGGGCGGTCTGTTCGGACATGTCGTAACCGTCGGCCAGGAGAGAATCTGTTGCGCAAGCGTAGGCTTGCCGGGCCGATCGTGCAATTTCCGCCCGAGTCCGCAAGGATGTATTCGCCCCGCAGGCGAATGGTCGCGGGCCGGGCCGGTCAGGCGCCGTCGAGGCGGTTCAGGGCGTGGCCGGCGCCGCAGGCGGCGGCGCAGCGACCACCGGACCCTCCACCGGCTTTTCCACCGGCTTCGGAATCAGGGCCGAATCGACGATCGCGATCGGTTCCTCCCAGGGCACCCAGCCCCAGGTCATCCGCAGCTTGCCGAAGTGGGTCTTCGGGTCGTAGCGGGGCGTGGCGGGCGTCAGGTTCTTGGCCTCCAGCCGCCCCATGGCGTTCAGCACGCCCGCCGCGGCGATGTATTCGTCGTGCCGCGCGGCGATCTGGGACAGCTGGGCCTGGCGCAGCTCCTGCTCGGCGTTGAGGACGTCCAGGGTGGTGCGAAGGCCCACCTGCTGCTCCTGGCGGGTGCCCTCGGCGGCGATCAGGGCGGCGCGCACCTGCTCGTCCGAGGAGGTGATGTTGGCGCGGGCGGCCAGCAACTGGTTCCACGACTGGGTCAGGGTCTGCAGCACCGCCCGGCGGGCCGATTCGATCGTGATCCGGTCGGTGGTGTTGCGCTCCACCTGCTGACGGATGCGCGAGGAGACCAGGCCGCCGCTGAACAGCGGCACGCTCACATTGGCCCGGGCGGTGATGTTCTGGGCGTAGGTGTCGGTGTCGATCGAGCGGCCGGCTCCGGAGAAGCCATAGGTGGCGGACAGCGAGACCTGGGGCAGCCGCTCGGCCTTGGCGCCGGCCACGCGCGCGCGGCTGGCCTGCTCCGTATACTGGGCGGCGCGGATCTGCGGGTTGTTCTGTTCGGCGACGTCGAAGCCCTTGTCCACGTCGGCCGGCAGCAAGCCGGCCAGGGACGGCTCCGGCGCGAGTTCGCCCGGGTTGCGGCCTACGGCTGCGGCGTAGTTGGCGCGGCTGGTGGCGAGCTGAGCCTGGGCCGACTGCAGCTGCGAGACCGCGGCCGCGAGCCGGGCCTGGGACTGGGCCACGTCGGTGCGGGTGATCTCGCCCACGTCGAAGCGGGCCTTGGATTCGTCGAGCTGGCGCTGCAGCACGCCGACGTTCTCCTGCCGGATGCGCAGCCCTTCCTGGTCACGGCGCACGTCGAGATAGGACTGGATGACGTTGCCCAGCACCTGGGATTCCACCCGGCGCAGATTCTCGCGCCCGGCCAGGATGTCGCCTTCGGCGCCGGAGACCGCCGCGGCGACGCGACCGCCGGTGTACAATGGCTGGCTCAGCTGCAGGAAGGCGTTGGCGGTGTACCGCTCCTGAATGCTGGTTGAGGCCAGCGTATCGACGATCCCGTCGCCGTTGGTGTCGACGAAGCCGCGCGCGCCGGGAATGCGTGTCTCGTTGAAGGTGTCCGAAACGCCAGCGCTGAGCGTCGGCCGCCAGCCGGAGCGCGCCTGCACATAGGTCTCGTCCAGCGCCCGCTGGATCGACCGCTGGGCCTGCAGGGTGGGATTGGATTCGTAGGCCATGGCGATCGCGTCGGCCAGGGTCTCGGCGGCGGCCGGCCCGGCGACGGCGGCGAACAGCCCTGCCCCGACCACGGCGGCCCGCGAACGTCCGCGGCGGCTTGCTATCATTCGGAATCCCCAGAACAGGCGATACGCGCCCTTATGACCCCCTGCCGCCCGATTGGGCCAGGGAAGTGTGGTTAAGCTTTTTTCACCCAGACGTTTCGAAGGTGTTTCAACACTCCTCAGAAGGCGAAACCGTGATGCGCCTCGAAGCCGGCCATGAGCGGCGGCGTCGCGTCGAAGATCGGCCGGCGGCCCAGGCCGTCGTCGGCGCTCACATAGAGGACCGCCTTGCCCACCGGCCCGTCGCGCTCCACCGCGCCGAGGCGGCCGTTGCGGTCGAGGGCCCCGAGCCAGGCCGCGGGCGTGCGGGCGACGGCGCCTTCGCTCACCACGATCTGGTAGCCGCCGCCGGCGGGCGTCAGCGCGGCGTCGTCGAGGCGGTCGACCGCCACGCCCAGGGCCTCCAGCACGGCGGCGGCGTAGGGGGCGGCGATGGCCAGGGCGCGCTCGCCCGGCTGCGGCCGAAGCGCCTGCAGGAGCTTGGCCACGTCGCGCGGCTTCAGCAGCCAGCGGCCCGGGGCGTAGGGAATCTCGGTGTCGGCGTAGGCCAGATAGGCCTTGCCCTCGGTGGCGAAGGCGGCCCGGTCGATGGCGCGCATGGCGTCGTGGATGCGCACGTCGGTGACGTCGTTGATGCGCACCTGGCTTTCCACCATGTTCGAGCGGGCGGCGGCGGAATCGGCGGCCATGGGACCTCGGGGCGCTGAACGTTCCCCGGCTTATAGGTCGCCGCTTCCAGGTTGTGCAATCGGCGCACGCCAGAGACATTGCCGCAGGCGGGCCGTTCTGTTAGCGATCCGCCCTCGCGCCGGCGCCCCTTAGTTCGGGACGCGGGCGCCGGACGGCCTGGTGGCGGAGTGGTGACGCAGCGGACTGCAAATCCGCGCACCCGAGTTCGATTCTCGGCCAGGCCTCCAAATCTTCCAGATCGGCGCGTCAGCCCCCGATGCAGGTGTATTGTGCAAACGCGGTCTCGCAGGAGGCGGCGGAGAGCTGGCGGAAAGTCCGCTGACGCCAGCGGCGGGGGCCTCGCAGCTGCCGCCGGAGGCTGCTAGACCGCCACCAAATCCCCTTGACGCAGGTTTCGTCCATGTCTGGACCGCAAGAGGCGCTTTCCCTTCGCAAGTCGGCGGCGGCCCTGCGCGAGCAGGGCCGTCTGGCCGAGGCGGAGGCCGCGCTGCGCAACGCGGTCCTGCTCGCGCCAAGCGATGGCGACGCGCATGGCGAACTCGGGCTCACCCTGGCGATGATGGGCCGCTCCGGCGAGGCGGAACCCTGCTATCGGCGGGCCCTGGAGATCGATCCGCACGACGCCTTCTCGCTTGGCAACCTGGGCGCGGCGCTGCTGCAGGCGAAGCGCGTCGACGAGGCGGCAGCCTGCTTCCGCCAGGTGCTCGAGATCGAGCCCGGCCAGCCGCAAGCCCTGCGCAACCTGGGCGTGATCCTTAAGGAGTCCGCACAACTGGCGGAGGCCAAGGCCTGCTTCCTGCAAGCTTCCCGACGCGATCCCTCCTTCGAGGTCAACCTGCAAGCGCACCTGGCCCTGTCGCCGATGACGCGCTCGGTGGCCGACCAGGAAATGCAGCGGGCGAGCTACGCCGCCGGGCTGGAAGCCTTCATGGCCGATCCGCGCAGCTATCGCTATCGGGGCGAACGCCTCAACGTGCCTTGGTTCTCCCTGGCCTACCACGGGCGCGACGACCGGGCGCTGCTGGAGCGCACGGCCGAAGTGCTGGCGGTCAAGGCGCCCTCCGGGCCGGTCGACGCCCCCGTGTCCGACTGGATCGATCCCGCGCGGGAGGGACGGCGCATCCGGGTCGCCTTCTGTTCGGAGTTCCTGCACGACCACACGATCGGCCGGCTCTATCGCGGCCTGATCGCGAAGCTCGACCGCCGGCGCTTCGAGGTCGTCGTCCTGCACGGTCCGTTCACCCCATCCGACGCCTTCCGCACCGCGCTGGACGCCGGCGCCGATCGCGCCCTGAGCCTGCCCCGCGCGCCCGAGGCGCAACGCCTGGCCCTGCGCGAGCTGCGTCCCGACGTCCTGTTCTTTCCCGAGATCGGCATGTCGCCCCAGACCTGGTTCCTGGCGCGTGAGCGCCTCGCGCCCGTCCAGGTCGCAAGCTGGGGGCATCCGAACACCACCGGGCTCGCCTCGATCGACTACTTCCTCTCGGCGGCCAGCCTCGAGCCCGACGGCGCGGCGGCGCACTATACGGAACAGCTGGTGAGGCTGCCGCGCCTGCCGACCTTCTACGAAGCGCCGGGCCCCGCCCCCGCCCTGCCAAGATCGGCGCTGCGCCTGCCGGAGAGCGGGACGCTCTACGGCTGCCCGCAAAGCCCGTTCAAGTTCCATCCCGACTTCGACCCGGTCCTGGCGGAGATCGCCGCAGGCGACCCCACGGCGCACATCATCCTGGTCGAAGGTCGCAACGCCGCATGGACGACGGTGCTGCGGGAGCGGTGGGGCGCCTCGCACCCCATCCTCCTGGAGCGCGTGCGGTTCCTGCCCCGGCTCAGCCAGCCGGCCTTCATGGCGCTCCTGGCCCATATCGACGTGCTGCTCGACCCGCTGCATTTCGGCAGCGGCAACACGCTCTACGAGGCGATGGCCTATGGAACGCCCATCGTCACCTGGCCGGGCGGGTTCATGCGCGGCCGTGTCGTGGCGGGCGCCTATTCGCAGATGGGCGTCGATCACGCGCCGGTCGCGCCGACCCCCAAGGACTATGCGCCGATCGCCCTGGCGCTGGGCCGCGACGCCGCGCGACGAGCCGAGCTTCGGGCTGAGCTGCACGGCAAGGCTCGGACGCAGCTCTACGAGGACGCGGCCGCTATCGGCGCGATCGAGGCGTTCCTGCACGCCGCCGTCGCCGCGGCTGCACGAGGCGGCAAGGCGCCTGCCGACTGGAGCCCGACGGCGACGGCGGGGCCGGCATGACCGCCTCGACCCTGGTGGCGGCGCCCTGCCCGGTGTGCGCCCACGGCGTGGCTGCGCCGTTCTTCGACGGCGGACTGCAGCCGCTGGCCACCTTGGGCTGGCCGGCCTCGGCGGCGCAGGCGCAGGCGATGGCGCGCCTGCCGCACGACTTCGTGCAGTGCCCGAACTGCTCGCACGTCTGGAACCGCAGCTTTCGCTATGAAGACGTCCCCTACACGGACAATCCCAACCGGATGTTCAACAACGGCCTGATCTGGCGGGGCCACCTGGCGCAGAGTTGCGCGCTGCTGGTGCGGCAGATGCCGCCGGAGCCCACCCTGGTGGAGGTAGGCTGCGGCGAGGGCCATTTCCTGCGGGCGCTGTCGCAGGCCTGCGGGGGAAAGGGCCGCATCCTGGGATTCGACCCCAGCACCCATCCGGAGACCGGCCAGGGCTTCGAGTTCCATGCACGGATGTTCGATCCGCTCACCGACATGGCGGCGTTCCGGCCGGACGCGGTGATCATCCGTCACGTGATCGAGCACCTGACCAACCCGGCCACGCTCATCGAACAGCTCGCCTGGGGGGCGGCGCAGGTCGACAAGGACGTCTGGCTGTTCGCCGAGAGCCCCTGCATCGACCGTGTGTTCCAGACCGGGCGGCTGGCGGACTTCTTCTACGAGCATGTGTCGCACTTCACGACGGACTCGTTCCGCACCCTGATGGCCCGCGCGGGCGACGTGTTCGAGCTGGCCCACGGCTACCAGGGCGAAGTGGTCTACGCCCTGGTCCGTCTGAACGTCGCCGACGCCCGTCGCCGGCAGGCGGCGCGCTCGGCCGCCTTCCGGGATGGCGCGCAGGAGCTCCAGCGGGCGGTGCGCGCCCAGGTCGACGCCCTGGCGGCCAGCGGCAGGACCGTCGCCATCTGGGGCGGCACCGGCAAGGGCGCGGCGTTCATGCATCAGTTCGGCCTGGACGCGGTCCGCTTCCCGCTGGTGGTCGACTCCGACCCGGGCAAGGCCGGAACCTTCGTGCCGGGGACCGGCCAGGCGATCCAGTTCCGGGACGTGCTGAAAGCGAGCCGGCCCGATGTGGTGCTGATCCCCACCCAGTGGCGGGCGGCCGATATCGTCAGCGAAATGGCCCGCGAAGGAATCTCCGCGGGCCAGGTCCTGATCGAGCACGAGGGCCGGCTGATCGACTACAGGGCTGATCCGCACCCCTATCGGTAGGACGGGGCCGCACCCCGGTCGTGGCTCTGTGGTCAGGTGATACGCTTGACGCTCACCGGGTCGCTGCTGGGGAAGGTCTCCTCCAGGCCCTCGTCGAGCAGCGCTTCCTGGCGGTCCTCGGCGGCGGCCTCCTTCTCGGCGAGCTGGTCGTGCTTGCCCTTCGCCGGCAGGGGCTCGGCCTCGCGGGCGACAGGAACGTCGACGTGCTTGTCTTCCGGCTTGACGGCGCCTTCCGGCGCCATGTCGGCGGTCGAAGCGCTGGTCCCGTGGGTGAAGTGGCGGGGCTGGTCTTTATCGGCGGACTTGTCCGTGCCGGTGGTCATGAACCGTCTCCAAAAGTGGCTGCGTCGAAGGAGACGCCACCCTGGAGAACCCCCCGGCTCCAATCGGGTTTCCGCAGCCTCGCCGAAAGGCGCCTTCAGGTGTTCCCGACGTTCCGACGCGCCACGAGGTGCAGCACGCTCGCCGAATTGCGGCGCCTGGCCTGCTGTTCCGCCCGATAGGCCAGCCATCGCAACAGCATGCCGGCGCCCGAGAGCAGCATGCCGGCGATGAGGCAGTCGAGCAGGACGGGGTCCTGCGCTGCGGCCTTCCACGAGACCACGCCCAGCAGGATCACGCTGAGGGTCGAGATGATATAGCCCGAGGTCTTGAGCATGCCACGCTCCAGGGATCGACACCTGAGGGCATAACGACGCCGAAACGCGGCTGTTCCGAGGCGCCGAGCGCAGCGATCAGGCGACGGCGCGGCGGGGGGCGTAGCGGTCCTCGAACACCGCCGGCAGCCGGTCCGCCAGACCCATCACAGGACCGGACGACAGGAGCAGAACGACCTCGTCGCCGGCGAGGCCGGAGAGCGCGGCGAGCGCCTCGTCCTGGCTGCTGATCGGGGTGACCGGAACGCCCCTGGCCGCGGCGCGGGCGGTGATCTCCTCGTGGGAGGCCTGGTCGTGGTCCCCCGCGCCGTGGGCGGCAGGGGGCAGCATCAGCACGCGCGCGGCGCCGTCGAACACCGTGTCGTACCAGGAGAGCGTCTCGCGGCTGCGCCACGTCAGGGCATGGGGCTCGAAAACCACCACCAGCGGCCGTTGCGGATAGTGCTGCTGCAGGGCCTCGATGGCCGCGCGCGCCTTTTCGTAAGAGGAGCCGAAACCCTCGATCACCGGGACCGTCGAG
>Ga0068862_100003985_pt1 | contig 12532 bp, 16 predicted proteins | sample KBSSwiS52_FD_66598 | JGI IMG/M metagenome (GOLD analysis project Ga0068862, IMG submission 66598) | Switchgrass rhizosphere microbial communities from Kellogg Biological Station, Michigan, USA - KBS Switchgrass S5-2 | ecosystem: Host-associated > Plants > Roots > Rhizosphere > Soil ... | reverse complement strand
CGGAGCGACACAAAGAGGTAGTTCACGAGGTGGCCCTCACGAACCACAGGCACGGCGAGATAGGGCGCGTCCATCGAACGAGCCGTAGTCGTCGCGCCCTCGTCTTCCTTACCTTTTTCCTTGGCCGCGTCGGCGTGGCCGCCTCCGCCGGACGCGTTCGCGAGCCCTGCGAGCAGCGTCGACGCGATCATGGCGGCGGCGATAGCGCGCGCGACGGCGTGGCTTTTCTTCATGGCGGCAGGGTCCGCCACACTGGTTAGCGAGAAGTTACGAGCCGAGTTTGTGGCTGTAGCCGGAACGATCGACCGGCACGGCCTTGCCGGCTGCATCGAGCACAGCAACGCCCTCGCCCGCTTCGACCCAACCGATGCGCGTCAAACGCAGCGCCAGATCTCCTTCCGCAACCGCAATGGCTTCGCGCTTCTCCTGCGGCGCTGTGAACAACACGACGTAGTCGTCGCCGCCGGTGATGAGCTTGCGGAAGTCGCCGCCATTGAAGGCCCAACGTTGCGCCGGGATCGAGAACGGGATGTCGTTGGCCACGATCTTGATGGCGACGCCTGAGGCGGCAGCGAGTTTTGCAGCGTCTGTAACGAGGCCGTCCGAAACATCCATGGACGCGTTGGCGAAGCGCGCGACGATTTCCGCGCATTCAAGTCGCACGAATGGCGCCAGGTAGAGCGACATCAGCCAAGCGGCTTCGGAATCGAACTCGCCGTTGAGCTTCATGTAGTCCGGCATTTTCGACACCAGCAGCTCGGATTCGGCGCGCGCGATCGCCTCGTCCCGGCCGCGGGCGATATCGTCGAGCGTAAGCGCGCCGGTGCGGAGCTGCAGGCCCATCCAGGCTGTGCCGATCTCGCCGCCGACGAGCCAAACATCGTCTCCGGCGCGGGCGTCTTCACGCGACGGCGTGCGTTGCCCCAGCGGTGTGCCGAAGGCCGTGATGGAAATGGTGAGTGGGCCGTCGGTGGACGTGGTGTCGCCGCCGATCAGGCTCATGCCGAAGTGTTTGAGATCGCGCGCGAGCGAGTCCGCGAACACTGCGATATCAGTAGAAGGGCGGCTCTTCGGCCAGATCAGGGTGAGCAGCGCGGCGACCGGCTTTGCCCCCTTGCCCACGAGATCCGAGACGTTCACGCGCAGTGCCTTCGCGGCGACAGTGTCGATCGGATCGTTCGGCAGGAAGTGTACGCCTTCGACGATGGCGTCTGTGGTCACAACGTACTGACCACTCAGCAACGCTGCGTCATCCACGAGCCCGCGCGCGCCGGCGTCCGTCGCCAGCGGCGCAAACAAAGTGCGGATCACGTCGAATTCGTCGGCGCTCATTTGGCCCGGCTTATGCGCCTTGTTCGCCGGAACGCAAGTCGCGCGCGGCAGCATCCAATGCCGCATTGATGAAGCCCGGCTCCGGGCCTTCGAAGAACGACTTGGCGATTTCAACGTATTCGTCGATCACCACTGCCGTCGGCGTCTCGCGCTGCTGCTCTAACTCTGCGGCGCCCGCGCGCAAAATGGCGCGCGCTACCGAATCGATCCGCTCCAAGCGCCAGCCTTTACTGAGGTGCCGTGCGATGGCGCGGTCCAAGGTGCGTTGCCGTTCGACAGCCTTCTCAACCAATACTTTGAAGAGATCGAGATCACCTTCACAGTCGGTGTAGGTCGCCTCGGTTTCGCGCGGCAATTTGCCGGCGGCGAAGTCTGCGATCACGTCCTCGGTGGAGGCGCCGGACACCTCCATCTGATAGAGCGCCTGCACGGCGCCCAGCCGCGCGGCGCGGCGCGAAGCGATCTCTGCGTCCTTCATCGCGGCAGTTCAGCGAAATGCCGCCGCAGCGCAATCATCGCCAACGCCGCACGCGCGGATTCGCCGCCTTTGTCGCCACGGCGCGGATCAGCGCGCTCCTCGGCTTGGGCAATCGTGTTCACCGTGAGGATGCCGTAGCCGATGGCGAGGCCGTCGCGGACGGAAAGGTCCATCAGCCCACGCGCACTCTCGCCGCAGACATAGTCGTAGTGGCTGGTCTCGCCGCGCACGACGCAGCCGAGCGCCAGGTAGCCATCCCACAGGCCTGTCTTGGAGGCTTGCGCGATGGCGGCCGGAATTTCGAACGCGCCGGGGACGAAGACGCGATCAAGAGTCGCCTTGGCTTCTTCGGCCACAGCCTCCGCCCCGCGTTGCATCATGTCGGCAACGCCTTTGTAGTACGGCGAGATCACCATAAGCAGGCGTGCGCCAGGCACGCTGGCGACTGGGAATTTATCGTTGGTCTCTTTCACGATTTGAATCCGCGCCAGCCGTCGACGGAGAGGCCGTAACCCTCGAGGCCAACCAGTTTCTGCGGCGCGCCGGCGAGCACGGTCATGCGGCCGACGCCAAGCTCACGCAGGATTTGCGACCCCAGACCAATAACGCGGCGCATGTCGTCTTCCTCGAACTCCAAGGGCTCACCGGATAAACGCCGCGATAGCGCATCGGGGACCAAATCGCGCAGCAGAACGACGACGCCAGCGCCTTCGCTCTCGATTTCCGCCACCGCGCGCTCGATCAGGCCGGCGCGCGCGCCGTAACCGCCCATCACATCGGCGGCGAAGTCGATGCGGTGGACGCGGACGAGCGTGGATTTGTCGGCGGCGATCTCACCCTTCACCAGCGCCGCGTGCTCGACACCATCGAGCTTGTTGCGGAACACGACGAGCTTGAAGCCCTTGCCGCCGCGCACGTCGAACGGCGTTTCAGCAATCTTCTCGACGAGCCGTTCCTGCACCCGCCGCCATGCGATCAGCTCATCGATCGCGCCGATCTTTAGATTGTGGAACTGGGCGAACGCGATCAGTTCGGGCAAGCGCGCCATCGTGCCATCGTCATTCATGATCTCGCAGATCACGGCGGACGGATTGAGGCCCGCTGCGCAGGAAATATCGACGCTCGCTTCAGTATGGCCGGCGCGGACAAGGGTGCCGCCCTCGCGAGCCGTCAGCGGAAAGACGTGGCCGGGCGAGACGATGTCGCGGCGATCTTTGGTGGGATCGATCGCGGTGGCGATGGTGTGCGCCCGATCGTGGGCGGAGATGCCGGTGGAGACGCCCTCGCGCGCTTCGATCGACACCGTGAACGCCGTGCCCATCCGGGTCTGATTGCGCGGCGTCATCGGATCGAGGCCGAGCGTCTCCGCGCGATCTGGCGTCAGCGCGAGGCAAATCAGCCCGCGGCCGTGCTTGGCCATGAAGTTCACCTGCGCCGGCGTCGCGAATTGCGCTGGAATGACGAGATCGCCTTCGTTCTCCCGATCCTCTTCGTCGATCAGGATGAACATGCGCCCTTCACGCGCCTCCTCGATGATCTCGGGGATCGGCGAGATCGCGCGCTTCATCTCAGAGATGGCTGACGGCTTGCCCGCCATTATGTGTTTCTCCGCGCTTCGATGAGCCGCGCCGCGTAGCGCGCCATCATGTCGGCTTCCAGGTTCACCTTATCGCCCACCTTCAGCTTCGACAAAGTCGTAACGCTCCAGGTGTGCGGAATGATCAACACACCGAAGCCCTGATCATCGACCTCGTTCACCGTCAGCGACACGCCCGCGATTGAGATCGAGCCCTTCGGCGCAATCAGCTGCTCAATCTCATGCGGCGGCTTCACGCGAATGCGCCAACCTTCGCCGTCCTGCTTCACCGAAAGCACTTCGCCCAAGCCATCGACGTGTCCCAGCACCATGTGCCCGCCCAATTCGTCACCCACGCGAAGCGAGCGCTCAAGATTCACCTTATCGCCTTCGGCAAGCGAACCCAGCGTCGTCAGCTCCAAGCTCTCTGGCGCCACCTCAACAACGTGGCGCATGCCGCCCTGCTGGCCGCTTGTTTCCACCACAGTGAGGCAGCAGCCATCATGCGAAATGCTGGCGCCGATCTCCATGCCCGCCGGATCGTACGAACTCGCCACGGTGAGGCGCACGAGCCCTGGCAGACGTTCGACCGCCTTCACTTCGCCAAGCGCGCTTACAATCCCAGTGAACATGAAACTCTCTTACGAGACCCGCTCGTAGCTCTCCCACACATCGGGGCCAAGCTCGCGCAATGCAACGCGTGTGAAGCGGGGCGCTTCTGCAAGCCTGCCCAGCGCCAATGCCGCCACGGAAGGAAGCCCGTCCCCGCCCAGCACCATCGGTGCGCGGAACCATTCGAGCCGATCCACCAGACCGCTCTGGATCAGGCTCGCCGCCAGTTTCCCGCCGCCTTCTACCAGGACGCGCTGAACGCCATCCGCGGCAAGCTGCAGCAACGCCTCCGCCGCGTCCACGCCACCCGCGCCGCGCGGCACGACAGCGATGCGCGCGCCAGCCGATTGGAGCCCGGCGCGGCGCTCGAATTCGGAATCGTCAGCGCCGATGATGAGGAGCGGCGCCTGGCTCAGCGAGTCGAACAGGCGGCCCGCCGGCGGCAGATTGAAATTGCTGTCGAGCACCACGCGGAGCGGCTGACGCGCGGGCGGTGGTTCGGTTCGGGCGAGCAGTTCAGGATCGTCAGCCCAAGCCGTGCCCGCGCCGATCATCACCGCATCGTGCGAAGCCCGCAGTTTCTGCACTTCGGCGCGCGCGGCTTCGCTCGTGATCCAACGGCTTTCGCCTGCGGCGGTCGCAATGCGCCCGTCGAGCGAAGTCGCGAGTTTCAGCGTGACGAAGGGGCGAGCCATGCCGGGAGTATGGCCTAGCGCCGCCCTTGCAGGCCAGCGCCTTAGCCTTTGCCCTTATCGGCCTCTTCGATGAAGTCGGCGAAGTCCGACGCCGCGGTAAAGTCCTTGTAGACCGACGCGTAGCGCACGTAGGCCACAGTGTCTTTGTTCCGCAGCGCTTCCATAACCATCTCGCCGATGGTCTCGGAGGTGATCTCGCTTTCGCCCTGGCTCTCTAGTTTGCGCACGATGCCGGAGATCATCTGCTCGACCTCATCCGGTTCGATCGGCCGTTTGCGCAGCGCGATGGAGAGCGAGCGCGCGAGCTTGTCGCGATCGAACGGGACGCGCCGGCCGGAGCGCTTCAACACCACGAGATCGCGCAGCTGCACCCGCTCGAACGTAGTGAAGCGCGAGCCGCACTTGTCGCATTGGCGGCGACGGCGGATCGCGGCGCCGTCCTCGGTCGGACGGCTGTCCTTCACCTGGGTGTCTTCGTTCTGACAAAACGGGCAGCGCATTCGGCGGACTCCGGGCGGGCGGCCGAATCAGCGCCGCGCCGTCTCAAGTGTAGATGGGAAACCGTGCGGTGAGCTGCTCGACCTTCGCAGCAACCGCAGCTTCGACGCTGGAATTGTCGCCGTTCGTGCCCTGCAGACCGTCCAGAACCTCACAGATCAGGTCCGCGACCTGACGGAATTCAGCCGGGCCGAAACCGCGCGTTGTGCAAGCGGGCGAACCCAGACGGATGCCTGATGTCACCATCGGCTTTTCCGGGTCGAACGGGATGCCGTTCTTGTTGGTGGTGATGAGCGCCCGCTCCAGCGAGTGCTCGGCGATCTTGCCGGTCGCGCGCTTCGGCCGGAGGTCGACCAGCATGACGTGGCTATCGGTGCCGCCCGAGACGACCGCGAGGCCGTTTTCAATCAGCCGCGCCGCCAAGGCGCGCGCGTTTTCCAGCGTGCGTTGGGCATAGAGCTTGAATTCCGGCTGCAGCGCTTCGCCAAAGCTCACCGCCTTCGCCGCGATCACATGCATCAGCGGCCCGCCTTGCAGGCCCGGGAAAACGGCCGAGTTGATCTTCTTGCCGAGGTCCTCGTCGTTCGAGAGGATCATGCCGCCGCGCGGACCGCGCAGCGTTTTGTGCGTAGTCGTCGTCACCACGTGCGCGTGCGGGAGGGGAGATGGATAGACGCCCCCCGCAATCAGACCCGCATAGTGCGCCATATCGACCATAAGGATCGCGCCAATTTCGTCGGCGATCTCGCGGAATCCCTTGAAATCGATGTGACGCGAATAGGCGCTGGCGCCGGCGAGGATCAGCTTCGGCTTTTCGCGATGCGCGATCTCGCGGACCTGATCCATGTCGATCAGGTGATCGTCAGGCCGCACGCCGTACGCCACAGGGTTGAACCATTTGCCCGAAATGTTGACGGGCGAGCCGTGCGTGAGGTGACCACCGCACGCCAAGTCCATGCCGAGAAATTTGTCCCCCGGCTGCAGCAGCGCGAAGAACACAGCCTGGTTCGCGTTGGCGCCTGAATGCGGCTGCACATTGGCGAACTTGCAATCGAACAGACGCTTGGCGCGGTCGATGGCGAGGCGCTCGACTTCATCGACGAACTCGCAGCCGCCGTAATAGCGCCGGCCCGGGTAACCCTCCGCGTACTTGTTGGTGAGCACCGAGCCCTGCGCTTCGAGCACCGCCTTCGAGACGATGTTCTCGGATGCGATCAGCTCGATCTGTCGCTGCTGACGCTGGAGCTCAGCGTCGATCGACGCTTTGATGTCATGGTCGACGCGGTCGAGGGGCGCTTCGAAGAAACGGTCCCGCTCGCCGGCGGTGCGTCCCGCAGCCTGGGTCATATGGCTCACCTCAAAAAACGGGCGTCTGGATTCGTCCAGGAGCATAATTCTCCCGCCAGATGTAAGCAAAGTGGCGTGTTTCCCAAGGGTCATTACGGTCTACGGCAAATATCGCGAAGCTAAACGGGCTAGCCCAATAGTAATACTTGCCAATATTACCGCGAACCGCTTATAGCGGCAGGCGAGGGCATTGTATTAGCTGGGAAAATCGCTTGGCAATACGAGATGAAGACGAGCTGGACGCTGCTGGAAACAGCGGCTCACTGCGCATGACCGCAGATATCGTTGCCTCCTTTGTCAGCAACAACAAAGTCTCTTCTGACGAACTGACGGATATTATCCGCTCAGTACACAAGACGGTCACCGATCTATCGCGCGGAAACGGCGCGGCGCCCGCGGAAAAGCCGAAGCCTGCCGTCGCCGTCAACAAGTCGGTCCACGACGACTACATCGTCTGTCTCGAGGACGGCAAAAAACTGAAAATGCTGAAGCGCTACTTGCGCTCCACCTACGGCATGTCGCCGGACGACTATCGCAAGCGTTGGGGCCTACCGGCCGATTACCCGATGGTCGCGCCCTCTTACGCCGCCCGCCGCTCCGAGTTCGCCAAAAAGATCGGCCTCGGCAAGGGCGTGCGCCGCAAGGACTAACCTGGGTTAGACCACCTTGCCGGGCCGCTCCGGCGGCTGCTCCTCGCTGTGATCGCCAGACAGCGCCCGCTCCAGTTTCCGAAGCACCAACGCCCGCACGTCCGCCAGCGCCGCATTCCCCGGCGCTTGGATCACGACCTCGATGCCTGTGGCGACATCGACCGCCGCCACGCGCTGCACATCGCCGACATGCGTGATTTCAAAGATAACGTCGCGCTCTTCGCCGCTCACGCGCCGACATGCACTGGGCACTTGGCCCAGACTGCCTTCAGCGATGCGATCAGCCGGTCCATCAGCGCGTCATCGTGGAACGGCGACGGCGTGATGCGGAGGCGCTCCGTACCGCGCGGGACCGTCGGATAGTTGATCGGCTGCACGTAAATGCCGTGCTCGTAGAGCAGAATGTCGGAAATCTTCTTGCAGCGCGCCGCGTCACCCACGAGCACCGGAACGATGTGCGTGGTCGATTCCGACATCACCGGGATGCCCGCTTCGCGCAGCAGCGCCTTCAACCGCTCAGAGCGCTCTTGGAGGCGATCCCGAAGGTGCGGGCACTCGCGCACGATGCGCACGCTTTCCAGCGCCGCGGCTGCAATCGAGGGCGCCAGCGACGTGGTGAAAATGAAGCCCGAGGCCGTGGATCGGATCGCGTCCATCGCGGCAGCGGGGCCAGTCACATAGCCGCCCATGGTGCCAAAGGCCTTGGCCAGCGTGCCTTCGATGAAATCGACGCGGTGCATGACGCCATCTCGCTCAGCAACGCCGCCGCCCGTCGGCCCGTAGAGGCCAACGCCGTGGACTTCGTCGAGATACGTCATCGCGCCGTAGGCCTTGGCGAGATCGCAGATCTGTTCGATCGGCGCCGTGTCGCCATCCATCGAATAGACGCTCTCGAACGCGATGAGCTTCGGCACGTGCGCTGGCGCTTCGTTGATTAGCGCTTCCAGGTGCTGAACATCGTTATGGCGAAACACACGCCGCTCACACTTGGCGCGGCGGATGCCCTCGATCATCGAAGCGTGGTTCTGCTCGTCCGAGAAGATCCAAAGGTCGGGAAAGAGCTTGGCCAGAGTCGACAGCGTCGCGTCGTTCGAGACGTAGCCCGAGGTGAAAAGGAGCGCCGCTTCCTTGCCGTGCAGCGCGGCGAGTTCGCGCTCCAGATCGACGTGGTAGCTCGTGGTGCCGGAGATGTTGCGCGTGCCACCCGCGCCCGCGCCAACTTGATCCAACGCCGCATGCGCTGCGTCGAGCACTTCGGGGCTCTGGCCCTGGCCGAGGTAGTCGTTCGAACACCAAACGACGATGTCGCGATACTCGCCGGTCTCACCGCGCAAGCGCGCATGGGGAAAGCGGCCACGTTCGCGCATGATATCGGCGAAGACGCGATAGCGCCCCTCGTCGCGAATGCTCGCGACGGCGCTTTCGAACACCTGAAGGTCCTGGTCTCTCATCCTATCTGATAGTGTATAGGCACTCCCCGACGCTGGCGTAACTGAGACGCGAGCGCGCAACAGCAAGAGAATTTGCGAACGACTCGCATGAGCTACACTGGACGCTACCCGAATGCCCGCCCGCGCCGCCTCCGGCAAAGCGATTGGATTCGCCGCCTGACGCGGGAGCACCGTCTAAGCGCGGACGATCTTATCTGGTCGATGGTGGTGCACGCAGGGGAGGACGCGGAGGTCCCCGTCGCTGCGATGCCGGGCGCTGTGCGCTATTCGGTGCGTGCGGCCGCCGACGCCGCCAAGCGCGCCGCAAAGCTCGGTATCCCAGCGATCGCTGTGTTTCCTTACATCGACTCCGCGAAGAAAGATGCCGCCGGCAGGGAAGCGCTCAACTCGAACGGGCTTGTCTGCACCGCGGTGCGCGCCATGAAGGATGCGGCGCCGGATGTCGGCATCATGGTCGACGTCGCGCTCGATCCTTTCACCGACCACGGCCACGACGGGCTGTTGAAGGATGGCCGCATCATCAACGACGAGACGGTTAAGGTGTTGTGCGAGCAAGCGCTCGTGCAGGTCGAAGCCGGCGCCGACATCGTAGCGCCCTCCGACATGATGGACGGCCGCGTCGGCGCCATCCGCGCAGCGCTCGATAGCGCCGGTAAGCTGGACGCGTTGATCATGTCCTATGCCGCGAAGTACGCGTCGGCATTCTATGGGCCCTATCGGGAAGCGATTGGCTCTGGAAAGCTGGGCTCCGGCTCAGTCGCCAATCCTGGCGACAAGCGCACCTACCAGATGGATTTCGCCAACACCGACGAAGCCATCCGCGAATGCGCCATGGATGTCGCCGAAGGCGCCGACATGCTGCTGGTGAAGCCGGGCATGCCGTATCTCGACATTGTCGCGCGCGTGAAGGCCGAGTTCGGTCTGCCGACCTACGCGTTCCAGGTCAGCGGCGAATACGCGATGATCAAAGCGGCCGCGCAAAACGGTTGGCTCGACGAAGACCGCGCTATCCTCGAAAGCCTCACCGCCTTCAAACGCGCCGGCGCCGACGGCATCGTCACATACTTCGCGCCGAAGGCGGCGGAGATGCTGCGTTAGCAGCGCTCTGTCACTCACGATCATGGCGTTGCAACTCAGTGTCATGGGCGCCTTATCGATGATCGGCAATACTTCGCTTCAAAGAGGCGACGCCAATGCACAACATCGCGGTGTGGAGACTCTATCTGCTGCGCGCGGCCTACCTGTTGTTGGTCGTAGGCCTCGGACTCACCGTTTGGCCGACGCTTCTTGATCACCGCCTTGAATGGCCTCTGATGAACAGTGTCGTGGTGGCGATGCTGTGTGCGCTTTCGCTGCTTTCGCTTTTCGGATTGCGCTACCCGCTGCAGATGCTCCCGCTTCTGCTGTTTGAACTCACATGGAAGGGTCTGTGGCTCGGCTTCGTGGCCTTGCCCCTCATCCGCGCCGACAGCATGGACGAAACCACCGCGAGCACGATGTATGAGTGCATTGCCATTGTGGTGATACTGCCGCTGATCCCGTGGGACTATGTCTACGCCAACTATATCGCGAGGAAAGGCGATCGCTGGTGGGGCGCCCGAAGGAACGCTAGCCCTTAAACGCCGGCAGATAGGCCGCAAGCCTCGCGCCCATCTCAGCGCCCAGCGCCTGCAGGCCATTGAACGGCCGCACCATCACTTCGAAGTCGACGATCTTGCCGTCGGCGTCGAATGCGATCAGGTCGATGCCCTTCAGGTTCTTGTCGCCAACGCGCGCGCTGAATTCCAGCACCACGCTGCGGCCATCGGCAGAAACGAGTGTGCGGTGATATTGGAAGTCTTCGAACACCGTCATCACGGTCTGCAGGATGAGCGCCACCGCTTGCGATGAATGATAGGGCTTGAACGCCATCGGCGAACGGAACGTCGCCTCGGAATGCACAATCGCGCCAACGTCCGACAAGTCGCGGCGCGTGACCATGTCGTGCCACTTCGCCAGTGATGCGCTGACGTTCGAGGCCAGGTTCGTGTGCGTCATCCTCGCCTCCGCTAGCGCAACAGATCGGCAAGCCACGCCGGCGTCGCGACGCCGGCGGACCACACCGTCTCGATGTTCAGCTGGCCTTTCAACCCGGCGCTCCGATGCACCGCCGCCGCGCGCCATTCGTCCGACATCGACATACGCACCATGTCCCCGCGTGCGGGGTAAGACGCGATCGCGATTTCATCCCAAAGCTCTTCGACCTGGCCGAGCGAAAGGCCGGTGACGTCGCCGGTGAATATAAGACGTCCGCCGAACTTCGGCAGGATCTCCGCCACGGCGCGACCGTAGAGCATGTAGGCTTCGCGCCCGCTGAGATTGCTCTCACGGCCGTCATCGTAAGCTGCGCGCTCTTTGAACTTCAGCAGATTGACCATGAAGATCGGACCATCTGGTCCTTTCTCCATCAGAGTCTGTAGCTGCCTCGGATCGGTCGGAAAAACTTCGTTGGTGACATCCACGGGCTCGCTCCCTCGCGCCTTGTGGCGTCAGGGGTACGAGCGCGGACATCGCCACGCAATGACTGACGTTGAGTGATCCGGTGTTAAGCCGCGCGCTGCATCGCAGCCTTGCCGACGGCCTGGCGGACACCTTCGGCGATTTCTTCGCGGCGCGACGCTTCGCCGGCGCCGAGCGACACCAGCTTCACCACGCCGTTCACGCACACTTCGAGCGAAGCGCGCACGGCTTCGGGCCGGAGACCCTTGGCCGAAGAAAGCTGGAGCGCGAACGCAGCGCATGCGCGCATCAGCGGGCCGTCGCCGGCGTTGACGGCGTAAGCTTGCACGTGGCGTAGCGAGACTTCGCACGGCTCAAGCTTGCTGGAGTCCGAGGCATACGCCGCGGCTGCCGCGACCAGGCCGTCAACGGCCACTTTCAGCGTATTCTCGTTGCCCACTTGAGCGGCGCTGTCATCGGCCTGGCGGCGCTTGCGCGGCGCACCGGCCGTCACGATGCCAGCACGGCGGCACGGGCCCACATAGCCTTCCGCGTCGATGAACGCGCGCGGCTGCGTCAGCACCTTGTTGATCGTGGCGAGCAGCACCTTGCCCGAAAGCGGCTTGCCGAGCAGCGCGTTGCAGCCGGCGTGGCGGCAGTCTTCCGCCATGTTGCGCGAGAACGCGCCCGAGGTGATGAAGATCGAGGCCTTGCGGCCTGGCAACTTCTTGTTGCGGCGATAGACGCGCGTCCACGCGGCGCCATCGAGCGGACCCATCTCGTAGGACGCGATCACCACGTTGGCGTTGTAGACCTCCATGAGGTCCATCGCGGCGTCCTGATCGGCGACGACTTTGACCTTATCGACGCCCGCGTTGCGCAGCAGGTCGACGATGATCTGGCCCTCGAACTTGTTCGGTTCGATGAGACACACGGTCCAAGTCTTGACGTCCATTATCCGCGCGCTCCGCCCCACACGAAGGCGTGACACTAACGCGACGGACTTAAGATACGTTGAAAACGCTGCGTAACGTAAATTACCGCCTACTGCGACTTCGGCCGCTCAAGCCGCGCGATCAAACTCGACGTGTCCCAGCGCTTGCCGCCCATCGCCTGCACGTCCGCGTAGTACGCGTCGACCAACTTGGTTAGCTCAAGCTTGGCGCCGTTGAGCTCCGCTTCATCGAGCACGAGCCCGAGATCCTTGCGCATCCAGTCCACGGCGAAGCCAAAGTCGAACTTGCCCTCGACCATAGTCTTCGAGCGGTTCTCCATCTGCCAGCTTTGCGCAGCGCCCCTGGAGATGGCGGCGATCACCTTGTCGGTGTCGAGCTCCGCGCGTTTCGCGAAGTGCAGCCCCTCCGCCAGGCCTTGCAGCACGCCGGCGATGCAGATTTGGTTCACCATCTTCGCCA
>Ga0068862_100003984_pt1 | contig 12532 bp, 9 predicted proteins | sample KBSSwiS52_FD_66598 | JGI IMG/M metagenome (GOLD analysis project Ga0068862, IMG submission 66598) | Switchgrass rhizosphere microbial communities from Kellogg Biological Station, Michigan, USA - KBS Switchgrass S5-2 | ecosystem: Host-associated > Plants > Roots > Rhizosphere > Soil ... | reverse complement strand
GATCTGCACCGCGGCCGCCTGGCCGCCCATGGCCGCCTGCATTTGTTTGGCGAGGCCGATCGCCTCGCTCAGAAATCTCGCGATCTCGTTCTCGCCGGCGCCCCAGGGCAGAGTGCCGCTGGCCGATCCGGCCCCCAGTTCGATGCGAAAGGCCGCGGCATGCCCCTCCGCGAACAGCGAGCGCTCATGGAATGCGGGCTTTGCCGCAACCGCCGCCGCGCTTCCACTCTTCCGTGCCACCGCGAGTCTCCCGTTGCTCCAATGATGGGAGCCTAGCGCCGAAAGCTTGCGCAAACGTAAAAGTACGCCCCGGCAAATTGAACTGCATTTGGCGCGATTTGAAGGATCCGCTACTGCGCGCGCCCATGGCGCCAGCCTTGCGTCCGACGCAGTGCTGCAGAACTCAGCGCGGATGTTTTGCTTTCAGCGCTGCGATCGCCTCTTGATAGACCCCTTCGACGCAGCGATAGACGACCGGAAGTTCGACCGGCGTGTTCGCGGGAAAGCAAGCGGCCCGCTTGCGCAAGAATTCCGCGTGCGCATCTTCGAGCGCCTTTGCCACCTCGCCCGAAGCCGTCGCCATCGCCGCGTGATAGTCTTGCGCCAAGGTCCGGTCGAGATTGCGCGTATAGGTCTGCCGGCAGACCGTCCGCGTGACGTCATCCTCCAACTGCGAACAATCCAGCGCCCCCAACCGTGGCCGCGTCGCTTCGCGCACCATCAAGTTGACACCGATGAGCGTCGCGCCGAGCAGCACGACCATGAGCGCGATACCGATCCAGGTGCGGTCTTTCCGTTCGTGACCAACAGACCCCTGAGTCAATGTGCTAGCGCACCTTCACGAGGGCCGCGCGAAGATCGTCGATGGCGAAGGGTTTTGTGAGCAGCGTCGTTCGCAGCGATCCGCGCGCACCGGCCAGCTTCTCCCCGAGTTTCATGTACATGCGTGCACCGCCTGAAACGATGATCACGCTTGCCGTCGACTCAATATCGCTCAGCCACTGAATGATCTCGATGCCGTCCATATCCGGCATCATCACGTCGAGCGTGATGACGTCCGGTTTCACGCGGTTGTAGGTCGTCATGAAACGTCCGCTCTCGGACAAGGCCTCGACCGAGAAGCCAAGATCGACGGCGACCGCCTGAATGATCGACAGGATATGAGTGTCGTCATCGACCGACAGCAGGCGCTTTTGCGTCACAGGCGGCCTCGTATTCGGAGCGACAACGATAAACATAGTATCGAAAGCCTATTAGAGCTACGATAAATTGCAGAGTTCAATCCGATCAACCGCCATATTTAGAATCATTCTATCGTTGAGCGGATTCAGGCGGGGCCAGGGAATGCCGGCTGGAATGCAAACCTCTGACGCGAGTGAGATCGAACGCGTCCTGCGTCAGAGCGAGGAGCGATTTCGACGGGTCGTCGAGTCTGCTCCGAATGCCATGGTCATGATTGACGCCTCCGGTCGCATCGACATGGTGAATGCGCAGGCGGAACGGCTTTTCGGCTATCGCCGCGAAGAGCTCCTCGGCCAAACCATCGAGATGCTGGTGCCCGAACGTTTCCGCGGTCATCACCCGGGATTGCGCCGCTCGTTCTATGCCGACCCGAATTCTCGGCCCATGGGTGCGGGACGCGATCTCTATGGTCTGCGCAAAGACGGCAGCGAGTTCCCGATCGAGATCGGGTTGAATCCGATCGAGACCGGCGAGGGTGTGATGGTCCTCTCCGCCATCGTCGACCTTTCCGGTCGCAAGCGGATGGAGGAGCGATTCAAGCGGGTCGTGGAGTTCGCGCCCAACGCCATGGTCATGATCAACGGCGAAGGCCGTATTGAGATGGTGAACGCACAGACCGAAGTGCTCTTTGGCTATAGCCGTGAGGAGCTTCTCGGCCAGCCGGTCGAGATTTTGGTTCCCAAGCGGCTGCGTGAACGCCATCCCGAACTGCGACGATCCTTCTTCGGTGACCCGCAATCGCGACCCATGGGTGTGGGCCGCGATCTCTATGCCGTGCGGCAGGACGGCACGGAGTTCCCGGTCGAGATCGGTCTCAATCCGATCGAGACCGACGAGGGCACGATGGTGCTCTCGTCGATCGTGGATATCTCGGACCGCAAGCAGCGCGAACAAATCGTCCAGCAGACTCTGAAGGAAAAGGACATCCTGCTCGGCGAGATCCACCATCGGGTCAAAAACAACCTGCACGTCATTCACAGCCTCCTCGACCTTCAGTCGGCGCGGATCACGGATACTTCGGTCCAGGAGATGCTGCGGGAGAGTCAGAACCGCATCCGGTCTATGGCCCTCATTCATCAGACTCTTTACGAATCCAGGGATTTTGCAGGGGTTGATTTCAAGACATTCCTGGACACATTGATCCCGACGTTGATCTCGTCGTACGGCATCGATCCGTTCCGGATTGCGCTTTCGATCGCGGCCGAGGATGTGAAGCTTCCGATCAATCTGGCCATTCCATGCGGATTGATGGTGAATGAGCTGGTCTCGAATGCGCTGAAGCACGCCTTTCCTGGGAGCCGACCCGGCGAGATTGCGGTCAGTGCCCATGTCGAGGCGAGACCCGACGGGCTCGGCGAGCAGGTCGTGCTTGCAATCGGCGATGACGGCGTCGGCCTTGCCGAGACGGTTGATCTGGAAACCGCGGAGACGCTGGGCCTCAGGCTGGTATTGCTTCTCACCGACCAACTGCATGGCAGCCTCGACATTCGCCGTGCCGACCCCACGCGCTTTACCATTACCTTTCCTCTGGTCGAGGAGCGGCGGATGACATGACCACGCGCGTGCTCCTGGTCGAAGACGAGCGCATCTCGGCGTTTAATCTCCAACAAGGACTGCGCCGGCTTGGCTATGACGTGCCGTCGATTGCTTCATCCGGAGCCGCTGCGCTCCAGCTGATCACGCGTGATCGGCCCGACATCGTGCTGATGGACATTCATATCGAGGGGGACATCGACGGTATCGAGACCGCAGGCCAAATCCCGCCGGAACTGATGATCCCGGTGATCTACCTGACCGCGTATTCCGAGGACTCGACGCTGAAGCGCGCCGCGGAGACCAAGCCCTACGGCTATCTCCTGAAACCGTTCTCCGAGCGGGAACTGCATGCCATGATCCAGATGGCGATGCAGCGTCATGCCACGGAACTGGCGCTCTACAACAGCGAAGCCGAATTGAGGCGCAGCCGGGAGGATTTCCGCTTCCTGTTCAGGGACAGTCCGCTCCCGATGTGGGTTTATGATCTTGAGACAACCAGGTTCATCGATGTGAACGATGCGGCCGTGGAATCCTATGGCTACGCCCGGGACGAGTTTTTGTCGCTGAGCGTTTTCGACATCAGGCCGGATGAAGATGCGCCCAAAGTCAGCGCCCTGCTCGGGCGCGACGCCCCACGATATCTGGAGGCGAGCGGTTTGCGGCACCGGCGAAAGAATGGCGACATCATCCAGGTCGACGTCTTCAGCCATGCGCTCGAGTTTGAGCGGCGACCCGCGCGCGTTGCGGTCGCGATCGATGTCACCCGCCGCAACCAGGTCGAGGAGCAGCTCCGTCAGGCGATGAAGATGGAGGCGGTGGGACAGCTCACCGGCGGTGTGGCCCATGACTTCAACAATTTGCTGGCGATCATCCAGGGCAATTTGGAGCTCCTCTCGGAGAAACTACCGCTCACGCCGCAAACCGCCGAAATGATGCAGCACGCGTTGGCGGCGAGCGAGCGGGGGGCGATTCTGACCCAGCGCCTGCTTGCTTTCTCGCGCCAGCAACCATTGGAACCGCGCCTGGTCAAGCTCGGCGAGTTCGTCCGGCGAGAACTCGTGCTGCTCAATCGCACATTGAGCGAGGCGATCGAAATCTCGGCCAAAGTCGCGCCGGATGTATGGCCGGTGCTGATTGATCCCGGCCAGCTCGGCAATGCTATTCTCAATCTGGCCGTCAACGCGCGCGACGCCATGCCGGAGGGCGGGCTCTTGATCATCACGGCCGAGAACACCGCCTTGGACGCGGCCTACGCCGCGGAGAATGCCGAGGTCGTGCCGGGTGACTATGTCTTGCTCAGCATCACCGACAGCGGCACGGGCATGCCACCGGAGGTGGTGAAGCGCGTTTTCGAACCTTTTTTCACCACCAAAGCTCTGGGGCGCGGCACCGGCCTTGGTCTCAGTATGGTGTTCGGCTTCGTGAAGCAATCGGGTGGTCACATTAAAGTCTACAGCGAGCTTGGGCACGGCACCGCGGTCAAGATCTACCTGCCGCGCGCCGAATCTCCAGGCCGGCTCGACGAACCTCAATTGGAGACTGCTGATCCGGCACTCGGTCACGGCGAGGCGATCTTCGTGGTCGAAGACGATAGCGGGGTGCGGCAGTTCGTGGTCACGCTGCTGACCGATCTCGGCTACAGCCTGCGCGAGGCCGTGGATGGGCCCGCTGCCTTGGAGGCGCTGAAGTCAGGCGTGACCGTCGATCTATTGCTGAGTGACGTCGTTCTGCCCAAGGGCATGAGCGGTCCGGCCTTGGCGAAAGCGGCAAGATCGCTGGATCCGGCGCTGAAGGTGCTCTTCATGTCCGGGTATACCCGCGACGCACTCTTGCGCGAGGGTGCCTTGGAAGAACAGGTTCACATCATCATGAAGCCGTTCCGCAAGATTGATCTCGCCGCGAAGATTCGCGCGGTACTCGACGGAAATGACTAGCGATGGCGCGGGACAATGTCTGGGAATCGGAAGCAGCGGATTCTAGCAGTCGCCGATGATGCGTCGCGTGCGCATGTCGACGAATTCCGGCACTAGCGCAGCCGCACCACCAGCTCGCCGGTTGTGCTATACTTGTCGCCCTGCGGCGCGGTCGCTGCCTTCGCTTCCGCCACGATCCAGTCCTTGAACAGCTTGATTTCCGGCCGTTCGTCGGCGCCGTGCGGGAAGACGAGGTAGTAGCCGAAGCCGGTTTTCAGGCGGGGCGCACAGGGCGCCACGAGCTTGCCGTCCTTGATCATGTCGGCGACGAGCGAGTCCTGGCCGAGCGCGATGCCCTGGCCTTCGGCGGCGGCGCGCAGCAGCAGGGTGCTGTCCGGGATCCGCTGGCCGCGATGGTCGGCATCGATGCCGTCGTCATCGTCGATCAGGCCGGCGGCCTCCAGCCATTCGCGCCAATCGGGCCACGGGGTGGTGACACGCCAATCGAGACGCAGCAGATGATGGTTCTTGAGATCCTCCAGAGTTTCGAGCGGATTGAGCAGCAGATAACCCGGCGAGCAGACCGGATAGATCTCGTCCTCGAAGAGGTTGATCGCCTCGAGCCCGGGATAGCGCCCCTGCCCGAAGCGGATGCCGAGATCCGCCTCGCCGCGCGCGATGTCGACCAGGTGCTTGGCCGGGTCGAGCAACACGTCCTGCGCGCCATCCAGCGCGCGATAGCGGGGCAGGCGCTTGATCAGCCAGTTGGAGGCAAAGGCCGGCTCGACCGTCAGCCGCATGCGCCGCGCGGGCTGGCGATAGCGCATCCGTTCCACGCCCTGCTGCAGCAGGCGCAACCCGCCGGTCAGGTAATCGCGCCCGCGCAGAGCCTGTTCCGTCAGCCGAAAGCGATTGCCGAAGCGTTCGAGCAACAGAACGCCGAGATCGTCCTCCAACGCCTTCACCTGCTGGCTGATGGCGCCCGGGGTCACGTGGAGCTCTCTTGCCGCGAGGGAGATGCTTTGCAGGCGCACCACCGATTCAAACGCGCGCAGCGTGCTCAGGGGCGGCATCCGGGTCGGGTGCGCCAGGATCGCCTTATGCGCGGGAGGCTGAACTTCCCGGGCCTTGTACTGGCCCCGAGCCTTTCCCGTGGCCTTTTTGGCTTTCAGATCAGGCGTCTTGCCCAGTGTTTTGACCATGCCGGAACTCCCGTGGTTCCAAATCCTGTTTTAGTTTTTCTAAAAGAGAGGTTCAGGACTTCTGAAGCGATTTCGCGCTACGAGCCGCCAAATATGCAGCTATCAGACCGGCGATCAAGGTTTTTGCCGAGCCGGTCTCTTTTAGCTGGAGGCCCAGATGCAAACGATTCTCAGTCAATTCGACCTCAAGGCGCACAATCGCAGCCTCAACCTGGAGCTGGCCCATGCCGACGACCGGCAGCTGTTGGATATCGGCCTGGTGCGCGGCGCGGACGGCTCCCTGCGGCTGGCGGAGGACCCGTCGCAGCGGGTCGGCCCCGACCTGCCGCGGCGGTCCTGGGCGGCGGTTGCAGCCGCGCTGTCGGGGTTGTTTCGCTGGCTGCGCAGCCTGCCGCTGCGGAGCCCGAATTGGCACCCGCACTTCTTCCTCCGCGAGTAGCTTGTGAGGCCCTCGAACATCGCGGAAAACGCCAGTCTTATCAGCGAGTTATGGCCCCGGATTCCGCCCCCGATTTGCTTGTTGCTGGGGGCGGAATCTGGTATCTTTTTTTGGTCGATTCTCCTGCCGGCCTGAGATGCCAAGGCCCAGCCATAACTCATTGATTTGAAAGCGTAACCCGCAAGTGTCTGACGCGCCTACGAACCCGCCCGCAGTCCCGCCCGGCAACCCGCCCTCCGACATCGCGCCGATCACCATCGAAGAGGAGATGAAACGCTCCTACCTCGACTACGCGATGAGTGTGATCGTCTCCCGCGCGCTGCCCGATGTGCGCGACGGGCTGAAGCCGGTGCACCGCCGGATTCTCTACGGAATGCGCGAAAGCGGCTTTGCCTCCAACAGCGGCTACAAGAAGTCTGCGCGCGCGGTCGGCGACGTCATGGGTAAGTACCATCCGCACGGTGACAGCGCGATCTACGACGCGATGGTGCGCATGGCGCAGGATTTCTCCATGCGGGTGCCGCTGATCGACGGCCAGGGCAACTTCGGCTCCATGGACGGCGATCCGGCGGCGGCGATGCGCTACACGGAATCCCGCCTGAACAAGGTCGCGGAGAGCCTGCTCGAGGACATCGACAAGGAGACCGTCGATTTCCAGCCCAACTATGACGGCGCCTATATGGAGCCGTCGGTGCTGCCGGCCGGCTTCCCGAACCTCCTGGTCAACGGCGCCGGCGGCATCGCGGTCGGCATGGCGACCAACATTCCGACCCACAATCTGGGCGAGGTGATCGACGCCTGCTGCGCGCTGATCGACAATCCGGCGCTCAGCATCGAAGAGATCATGCAGCATATCCCGGGTCCGGATTTCCCGACCGGCGGCATGATCCTCGGGCGCAACGGCATCAAGAGTGCCTATCTCAACGGCCGGGGCTCTATCGCCATGCGCGGCCGCGCGACCATCGAGGAGATCCGCAAGGACCGCGAGGCCATCGTCATCACCGAGGTCCCGTTCCAGGTGAACAAGGCCCGCATGATCGAGCGCATGGCCGAATGCGTGCGCGAGAAGATCATCGAAGGCATCGCCGACCTCCGCGACGAGAGCGATCGCGACGGGGTGCGCGTGGTCGTCGAGCTGAAGCGCGACGCCATGGGCGACGTGGTTTTGAACCAGCTCTACCGTTTCACGCCGCTGCAATCGTCCTTCAGCGTTAACATGCTGGCACTCAACGGTGGCCGCCCGCAGGTCATGTCGATCCGCGACGTGCTGGTGGCCTTCCTGGAGTTCCGCGAGCAGGTCATCACCCGCCGGACAATCTTCGAGCTGGCCCAGGCCCGGAACAAGGCGCATACTTTGCTCGGCTTGGCGCTCGCGGTTGCAAACATCGATGAGGTGATCGCGCTGATCCGCGCCGCACCGAATCCCGATGCCGCCCGCGAGCAGTTGCTGGCCCGCGCTTGGCCGGCCGCGACCATCGTGCCGCTGGTGCAACTCATAGACAATCCGGACTTCGCCGACACGCCGGACGCGACCTATCGGCTCTCCGACGCGCAGGCCAAGGCGATCTTGGATCTCCGCCTGCAGCGCTTGACCGGGCTCGAGCGCGAGAAGATCGCCGAGGATCTTGGCGAACTCGCCAAGCTGATCGGCGATCACCTGGAGACGCTCGACGACCGGGTGAAGCGCCAGGCGATCATGCGCTCCGAGCTGGTCGCGATCAAAACACAGTTCAACACGCCGCGCCGCACCACGATCCAGGACCTCGAGTTCGAAGAAGATGTCGAGGATCTGATCCAGCGCGAGGACATGGTCGTCACCGTGACGCACGGCGGCTATATCAAGCGCGTGCCGCTCTCCGCCTATCGCGCCCAGCGCCGCGGCGGCAAGGGCCGGGCGGGCATGGCGACCCGCGACGAGGATTTCGTCACCAAGGTCTTCGTCGCGAACACGCACGTGCCGATGCTGTTCTTCTCGACCCGCGGCATGGTTTACAAGTCCAAGGTCTGGCGCATGCCGGTCGGGAATCCTCAAGCGCGGGGCAAGGCGCTGATCAACCTGCTGCCGCTGGAAGAGGGCGAGACCATCTCGACCATCATGCCGCTGCCGGAGGATGAGAGCACCTGGGGCCAGAGCAACGTGATGTTCGCGACCTCGAGCGGCGACGTGCGCCGCAACGAGCTGTCCGACTTCGTCGATGTGAAGGCCAACGGCAAGATTGCGATGAAGCTGGCTGAGGGCGAACGCCTGATCGGCGTGGCGGTCTGCACCGATGCCAACGATATTCTCCTCGCCGCGAAGAGCGGAAAGGCGATCCGCTTTCCGGTCGATGACGTCCGTGTCTTCGCCGGCCGCGCCTCGACCGGCGTGCGCGGAATCAAGCTGGATGAGGGTGACGAGGTCGTCTCCATGTCGGTGCTGCACCATATCGACGTCGAGACCGAGGAACGCGACACCTATCTCCGCTACGCCGCTCAGAAACGCCGCAGCATCGGCGAAGAGGGCGAGGTGGAAGAAGTTGGCGCCGATGAAACGCCGGAATCCAATTTGGCGCTTTCGGTCGAGCGCATCGCCCAGCTCGAAGCGGCCGAGGAGTTCATTCTGACCGTCACCGAGAAGGGCTACGGCAAGCGCTCGTCGTCCTACGAGTACCGCACCGCGGGCCGTGGCGGGCAGGGCATCGCCAACATCGAGGTCTCGAGCCGCAACGGCAATGTGACGACGTCTTTCCCGGTCGAGGAGAGCGATCAGATCATGCTGGTGACCGATGCCGGCAAGCTGATCCGCACCGAGGTGCACGACATCCGCATCGCACGGCGCCAGACCCAGGGCGTCACCATCTTCAAGGTGGCCGACGACGAGCGGGTCGTCGCCGTCGCACACTTGAGCGGGATGGCGGAGGAGGGCCCGGAGACCGAGAATGGGGATGAGTCTGAGTCAGAGTCCGGGGGAGAGGGCAATGGCGGCAAGTGACCGCATCGGGGTTTATCCGGGGACGTTCGACCCGATCACCAACGGCCATCTCGACATCATCCGGCGGGCGAGCCGGGTCGTCGATCGCCTGATCGTTGCGGTCTCCACGAACGCCGGCAAAGGCCCGCTGTTCTCGATCGACGAGCGCGTCGCCCTGGTGAAGGACGAGATCCAGGATCCGCAGAACGGGTTGAACGGCGGCAATGTCCAGGTGGTGCCCTTCGATAACCTGCTGATCCAGTTCGCGGCCAGCGTGAAGGCGACCTTCATCATCCGCGGCCTGCGGGCGGTCTCCGACTTTGAATACGAGTTCCAGATGGCCGGCATGAATGCCCGCCTGGACCCGGCGATCGAGACCGTGTTCTTGATGGCTTCGGAGCGCCACCAGTTCATTTCCTCCCGCTTCGTCAAGGAAATCGGTAAGTTGGGCGGCGAAATCAGCCAATTCGTCTCCCCCCGGGTGGATCAGACCCTGAAACGCAAGTTCGCCGAGGCCCAGGACTGATTGGGGAGTAAAGGCTTGCTTTTTTGCCCGGTATTTGGGATTTCAACGCCCGCGTAGAGGGGCCGGTAGCTCAGTGGTAGAGCAACTGACTTTTAATCAGTAGGTCGCGGGTTCGAACCCCGCCCGGCTCACCAACGCGGCATGTCGGTCCGATTTGAGGCGCACGGGACTCGCACGGCATGCAATAACCTCCTCCGATCATGCGCGACACGCTGTTCCCACCGCCCAGCTTCTTCAATTCCAAGCAGCCCGCGACGTCAGCGACGGCGCATCGCGTGCATCAAATCTGCAACGATGCCGTCTGGCGCTCGCTCGGCTTGGGCGGAAAGCTTCATGCAGGCTTCCTGGCGCTGGCCTGGCCCCTGAGTGCCGCCGGCATCTCGTTCTACTGGGTGCGGCGCAACGCTGCCGCAATCCGCGCGATGACCGGCAAGAGCGCGCTCACTCAGTTCATCGAGATGTGGCGCATCGCCATCGGCCACCGGATCGCACCGAAGTATTATTACATGTTCGAGCTCTACCTGACGGAGCACATGGCGCGGGCCGGCGACTACCTGATGCGCTTTGAGACCAAGCAGGTCGCCTATCGCCTGATGCGTCCCAAGGTCACAACCACCGGCACGCCGATCAAGGACAAGATCGCCTTTGCCGCCTATTGCCGTGACCATCACTTGCGCGCGCTTCCGGTGATCGCTGCATTCCGCGACGGATCTCGGATCGCCGCGATTGAAACGCAGCCGCTCCCGGAGACCGATCTCTTCGTGAAGCGCGTGATGGGCAAGGGCGGTGCCGGTGCGGAGCGCTGGAATTGGATCGGCAACGGAATTTATCGCAGCACGCGCGGCCCGGAGCTCGCCGGCCCGGCCTTGCTGGATCACGTCGCGGACCTCTCGAAGAAGGACCAGCCCTATCTGGTCCAGCCGGCGGTCAGCAATCACGCGGCGCTGCGCGATCTATCGCTGGGCGCGCTCTGCACCATCCGGGTCCTGACCATCCGCGACGAGCGCGGGGGCTATGAGGTCACCGATGCGTCCTTCCGCATGGCGATGAATCCGAAGTCGCCGATCGACAACTTCCATGCCGGCGGCATCGCCGCCTCGGTCGATCTCGCCACCGGCCGACTGGGTGCCGCGAGCGATCTCGGCCTCGGGCCGAACTTCGTCTGGCACGAGAAGCATCCGGTGACCGGCGCGCCGATCGCCGGCCGCATTCTGCCGTTCTGGCGGGAAGCGAAGGCGCTCACGGTCGAGGCCCATGCCGCCTTCGCGGAATGGGTCGTGATCGGATGGGATGTCGCCATTCTCGACGACGGCCCACGCCTGATCGAAGGCAACAAGGGACCGGACATCGATGTGATCCAGCGCACCCTGCGTGCCCCGATCGGCGGCGCGCGCTTCGGAAAGTTGCTCGCCACCAATCTCGAGCAAGTCCGCCCGTGACGGAAGCAGCGGGTAAAACCGACAGGGCGACGAATCGCGTTCCGATCAAGGTGCCGCAATTTCCGCCGCCGCACCTCGTCTTGTGGCCGGGCCATGCCGACGGCACGCCGATCGCGCGGCTGCGGCGGGCCTATCGCTTGGCATGGCGGCGGCGGTTCGGTTTCCGGGATTTTCTGCGCATCGGCGTCGCTTGGTTGTTCTGGCCGCTGATCAGCCTGGTTCTGGCGCTGCTGACGGGCCTCAAGCTCGGCGGAGCGGTTGCGCGCGCCGGCGGCCCCGGCGTCGCGCAGCAGATCTTCCAGCAGGTATGGCTCTCGATCGGCTATCGCATTGTGCCGCGCTACTACTACATCTTCGAGCTGCATCGGCCGGAGCTGCGCTCCCGTGCCGACGCATATCTGACGAGGGTCGAGACGAAGAGCGGGATCTACCGGGCACTGAAGCAGCGCGGGGACCGCTCGCGCGTTGTGCGCATCAACGACAAGCTTACCTTCGCGTCGTTCTATGGACGCAACGGGTTGCGCGTCGCCCCGGTCTATGCGGCGTTCCGGGCCGGCTTGCGGGTGGGCAATGTCGGCGACGGCAGCCTGCCGGAGGGCGGCGATCTCTTCGTCAAGAAGATCGAGGGCCGCGGCGGGGTCGGTGCCGAGCTCTGGCTGGCATTGCCGCATGGGCGTTATCGCGACACCAACGGCGCGGAATGCAGCGGTGAGGACCTGGTCGCCCGCGTGCGCGAAAATTCCAAGCAGGCCGATTACCTTATCCAGGCGCGCCTGGTGAACCACGCCGGGATCGTCGATCTGACGCCGGGTGCCCTCTCGACCGTGCGGATGCTGACCATCCTCAACGAGCAGGGCGAACCGGAAGCCGTCAACGCGGCCTTCCGCATGGCGATCAGCACGAAATCCGCGGTAGACAACTTCCATGCTGGCGGCATAGCGGCCGCGGTTGATATGGCGACGGGTACCTTGGGCGCCGCGACTGGCCTCGGTCGCGGAGGCGATTTCCGCTGGCATGAAGCGCATCCACTGACCGGCGGCCGGATCCGCGGCCGCGTCCTGCCGCATTGGCCGGAGGCGGTGGCCCTGGCGATCGCCGCGCATCGGCTGGTGGCGCCGCGTGTCATGGTGGGTTGGGATATCGGCTTCCTGCCCGAGGGTCCGTGCCTGATCGAAGGCAATACCGGACCCGATGCGGACATCCACCAGCGCACCGAGTTGGGCCCGATCGGCAACGGCCGCTACGGCGCGCTGCTGGCCTTTCACATGGAGCGGCGCCTCGGGCT
>Ga0068862_100003983_pt1 | contig 12534 bp, 9 predicted proteins | sample KBSSwiS52_FD_66598 | JGI IMG/M metagenome (GOLD analysis project Ga0068862, IMG submission 66598) | Switchgrass rhizosphere microbial communities from Kellogg Biological Station, Michigan, USA - KBS Switchgrass S5-2 | ecosystem: Host-associated > Plants > Roots > Rhizosphere > Soil ... | reverse complement strand
CTTCCACCCGGTCTTGCCCGTGTGGTCCTGAATCACCAGCGTGCTGTTGGCGCCGTCGAAGACGATGACCGATTCGTCCTTCCCGTCGCCGGTGACATCGCCGCCGACCACACGGCATCCCGAGTACATGTTCGTGCCCGTGATCTGTCCGAGCGTCGTACTCGACTTCACGTACCCGATGTTGGGGACCCACGCGTTGTACCGAAAGACGTCCATGCGCGAGGGCTGGTCGCCGGGCCCGAAGCAGGTGAAGATCTCGTCCTGGCCGTCGTTGTCGATATCGCCGGCACCGACGCGAAGACCGCCCTTGAAGTTGGTCCCCAGCGCGAAGCCACCGATGAAGGCACCGGTCTTCCGTCCCACATGCCGAACCAAAGCGCCGGGTCAAACCCCGGTCACAGGGGAATCAAACGCCGCGGATGGTGTTTGACCCCCTTGAAAATCCGGGCTCTGACCCTCTTGAAACTCCAAGGCTGACCCCCAATTGCTCTGCCCGCTCCGCTCGAATTACCAGGTGACCGTTACCGTTCCCGGCCAGAGCGAGTGGTCACAACGATCGCGCCCGCAACGTTGCCCGTACCGAAGCGAGTCGTGGCGTCCATCGGCGACAGCCAGCGCACTTCCACCACGTTGCTCGCTGGAATGGTCGCGAGCGACTCGACGCCGCCGTAGCGGAATCCGTCGAGATACACCTTGATGCTCGAATTCGCCTCCCACGTCTGCGAGCGCGGCTGAGGCCCCGCTGGTCGGGCGTGCGAGACGAGCATGCTGGGACGCAGTCTGCTCACGAGGTCGTACGCCGATCCTCCCCGGATGCTCTCCGCTTCGATCTCGGTCTGCCCGATCTCGTACAGGTTTTTCGGCTGCCGCGCGCGAGCGGACGCGGACGGCGGCGCGCATCCGAGGAGTGTGAGAGCGACGAGCGCGCCGAGGCGAAGCGTCAGGCACCGACTGCGGGGGGTGAACATGGTTCCCTCCGCGACGTGAGCGATGCGCTCCGTCGCTATTTCCGGGACGTGAAGGCGCGTGTGATGGGGCGCTCATCCTCGAGCTGGCATCTGCGCGCTTCTGTCGTAGTAGACGGACCGTGTGAGGCGTTTTCGAGGCAGTCGATTCGACGCGTAGTTTCCGGACATGGTCTTCTCTCGCAAGCCTCGACGGCGCGCGCGGCTCCGCGCCGAGCCGTTTCCGGAGCACTGGCGACGGATGATCGAGACGCGTGTGCCGGCCTTCGCGCGCCTCACCCCCGACGATCAGCAGGAGCTCCTCGGCCACGTGCGCGTGCTGCTCGAGGAAAAGCATTTCGAGGGAGCGGCGGGGCTGCTCATGCGCGACGAGATCCGCCTGACGATCGCCGCACAGGCAGCGATGCTGCTGCTGCATCGCGAGACCGACTATTTCCCGCGCCTAACGTCTATCATCGTCTACCCGACCGGCTACGTGGCCAACGACGCGCGCGCGGAGGGCGGCATCTGGACCGAGGGGGACGACCATCTGCTCGGCCACACACAGCGCGATCTCAGGGCGATGGTGCTCGCGTGGGACGAGGCGAAGGCGGGAGCGGCGGATCCCGACGACGGTCACAACCTCGTGTTGCACGAGTTCGCACATCAGCTGGACTTCGAGGACGGGAGCACGGACGGCACGCCGGTGCTCGACAGTGGCGCGGAGGTCCGCGCGTGGGCCAGGGTGTTCGAGGAGGAGCTCGAGACGCTGCGTCGTGCGGCGGATGCCGGCGAGCCGACACTGCTCGACCCGTACGGTGCGGAGGATCCGGCAGAGTTCTTCGCTGTGGCGACCGAGACGTTTTTCGAGCGGGCGGCCGAGCTCCGGCACCAGCATCCACTACTATATGATGAGCTGCGGCGGTTCTATCGACAGGACCCGGCGGGGTAGGCATGGGTCTACGTACGGCACACTCTCAGTGATCAGTCAGTCATCAGGCAAGAGTCTCCAGAATGAGTGATCCAGTAGGAGTGTTGAGGGGGCAGTTGCCGCCAGCATTGTCATTCCGAGCGCAGCGCCGAAGGCGCGGAGGCGAGGAATCGCCGGACCGTGTCATTCCGAGCGGAGCACCGAAGGTGCGGAGGCGAGGAATCGCACTCATCCTGGTAGAGGGGCCGCTCGGTCGGGACGAGTGCGATTCCTCGCCTCCGCCTGCGCTTCGCGCGGGCTCCGCTCGGAATGACAATGCCGTGCTGCGCGGACCTAACGACTATCCTCGCACACCCCTTCCCATCTTAGTTTCGGCTCGATGTAGCCGGTGTCGCACGGAAATACTGATCGATCCATTCCATCCAGCGGCGCTGCACGTCGCGCTGGCTCACGGGATCGACGGCGTTGTGGCCCGGCTGCGGGTAGCCGATGAAACGCGCCTCCACGCCGTTGTCCTTGAGCGCGTGATAGAGCTTGAACGCCTGCGTCGGCGGGACGCGGTAGTCGCCCGTGTTCGTCATGATGAGCGTCGGTGTGCGGATCTTCGGCGCGTACGTAATCGGCGACTGATCGGCGTACGCCTTCATGCGCTCGGCGCTCGTCCATGGTGAGCCGCCGAATCCATACGCCCGTCGCACGTTCGCGTCGCCGAGGTTGTACTGATCCATCCAGTCGGTGACCGGAGCGCCGGCGACCGCCACGCGCCAACCCGTGTAATTACCCAACAGCCACGACGTCATGTATCCGCCGTACGACCAGCCGGAGACCGCCACTCGGGACTCGTCGACGAACCCGCGTTTCTTGAGGGCCTCGAGGCCGGCCATCACGTCGCGGCCGGGACCTGTACCAGCGTCGTTGGTGATCGCGTTCTGGTATCGTTGGCCCAGCTGGTCGCTGCCGCGGTAGTTCGGCTGGAACACTACCCAGCCACGTGCAGCGAAGAGCTGCGCCTGCGCCGCGAACGTCTCGAGCGACGCGGCGCGCGGTCCGCCGTGGATGACGAGGACCAGCGGATGCTTGCGGCCCTGCTCGAAGTCAGGGGGATACGTCACGATGCCGTTGTGGCGAAATCCGTCCGACTCCCACTCGATCACCTCCGTGCGCCCGAGCGCCAGCGCCGCGGTCGGCGCGTTGAGGTCGGTGAGGCGGCGCGGCGCGACGCGTGTGGATGCCATGTAGTACAGCTCTGCCGGTACCGTCGGTGTGCTCCCGACGAACGCCACGGAGCCGTCGCGGCCGACGCTCATGTCCACCCAGAACGACGAGGCCGGGCTGACGCTCCCGAGGTCCAGCCGTCGCGCGGCGCCGCTGAGCGGCTGAAGCCAGAGCGACACCCTGGTGCCGTCGTTGGCGCCGACGATGAGTGACTGGCCGTCCGGCATCCAGAGCGCGCGGGCCATCTGGCGATCGAGCGCCGACGTCAGGCTCGTGCCCGCGCTTCCGGCGACCGGCGCGACGAAGATCTCGGTGATGTTGTTGGAGTTTTCCCCGCGCGGGCGCGAGAACGCGATGCGCGACCCGTCCGGTGAAAAGACGGGCTGACTTTCGAACTTCGCGCGACCCGTCAGCGGCCGAGCGACGCCGCTCGCGACGTCGAGGGTGTGCACGCGCGACTGATCGAAGTCGCCGGAATGCGGCGACTCGACCCGAGTGAAGGCAATGAGCTTGCCGTCGCTCGACCACGACAGTGGCGATGCGGGAGGCCCCGGTGGGAAGCTGGTGGGGAGACTCCATGTGCCCGACGTTAGGCGCCGCGCCGAGCCACCCTCGACGGGCACGATCCAGATGTGCGTCGGACGAGCCGCCGACTGGACGAGGTAATCGTCGTTCGTGATCTCGAACGATGCGTTGTGTCGCTCGACGCCCTCTTTCTTCTCGGCCTCGTCGCGCGTGGCGTAGGCAAAGCTGTGCCCGTCCGGTGACCAGACGAACTGCTGCACGCCTTCCGGCGCGTTGCTCGCGCGACGCACCTCGCCGCTCGGCATCGGCAACACATGGATCTGTGCGCGTGCCGGGGCGCCCGGCGTGGTGCCTCCCACCGTCGCGAGAAACGCGATGCGGTCGCCCGTCGGCGACCAGCGCGGGCTCGAGACGCCACGCAGCTCCTTCGTCAGCGCGCGACGGGTCCCGGTCGTCACGTCGACGAGCGTCAGCTCGGCGTCGTAGCGATTGTCGTCGAAGTTCGCGCGCGATACCACGACCGCGATCGACTTGCCGTCGGGCGAGAGCTGCGGGTCGGCGAGACGGACGATACGACCGAAGGCCTCCAGATCCATGCGCGCCGCCTGTGCTCCACCAACGACCGGCAGGCACAGCGCCGCGTACAGGAGCCACGTCACGCGCAGCAGACGTTTCATGTCGAGTCTCCGAGTTGAGCGAATCAGTTTGTCATTCCTCGCCTTCGCTCGGAATGACAAAGCCCGTTCACCTATTTCCGTTCAGGCTCCTTCGGCGGGTCGTACTCGGTCCACCAGTACGTGGCCTTGGTCGTCCTCGGCCATACCTCGTTCAGCGTGTCGCCGTCGTACAGACGGCCGTTCTTCATCACCGACCGAATGGTGTTCGTGTTCCGGATGTTCTCGAGCGGATCCTTGTCGAGAATGAGAAGGTCCGCGAGCTTGCCCGGCTCGAGCGATCCGAGCTCCTTGCCAAGCCCGATGGCTTCTGCGCCGAAGATGGTTCCGACGCGCAGAACATCGTGGTTCGCCATGCCGCCCATCTGGTACATCCAGAGCTCCCAGTGCGCACCGAGGCCCTGGAACTCGCCGTGCGACCCCAGCCCGGTCTTGCCGCCTTCCTTCACGATTCGGTTGGCGGCCTCGGCGACACCCCAGAACACGTACTGGTCGTCGCGTCCCCACATGCTGCGGCGGAGCACGCGGTGGTCGAGCTCGGGGTGGAAGTAGAAGCGGCGGACCTTCGGGTCGTCGTGCGGATTCTCCCGCGCGAACCAGTACTCGCGCCCCGTGGGGCCGCCGTACGCGATGATCAGCGTCGGCGTGTAGGTGGTCCCACTCGCCGCCGCGAGCTTCGCCACGTCCGCGTACAGCGGGTAGATCTCGTAGGCGTGCTCGTGGCCGGAGTATCCGTCGATGAACTCGCTGAGGCTCATCTTGAAGTCACCAGCGCCCTCCGTCGTCGGCGTTAGGCCGAGCTCCTTCGTGGCCATGATGATGTACTGGCGCGTTCTGCGGTCGCCGGCCACGTACTGCTTGAGCCGCTCCGTGTTGAAGAACTCCTTGGAGTACCGCCTGACGTGATCGCGCGCCTCCTGCATGGTCTTGACGCTGTCGCGGCTGAAGACGCCCGGGCCCGTCGTCAACGACCGCGGACCGATCAGGTGACCCGCGGCCTCGCGGTCGGCGTACGTGATGACGTCGCTCGTCGACGTCTGGACGTCGTTGATGGTCGTGACGCCCCACGCGAGGTTCTGGTAGTATTGCGGCACCTGTCCCTTGTGGACGCCCTGTGGCGGCCACATGTGCGCGTGAATGTCGACGAAGCCAGGGATGATCGTTTTCCCGGCTACGTCGATGGTGCGTGCGCCTGCCGGAATCGTGACCTGGCCGGTCGGCCCCAGCGCCGTGATGCGGTTGTCGACGACGACGATGTCGCCGGACGGGATCACCTCGTTGCCCTTCATCGTGATGATCCTGGCACCGCGCAGAACGACCGTTCCGCTGGGTTTGTCGCGGGCGACGCGGATCTCGACGTCCGTACGCGCCGGCTGGTACGCCGGCGGTCGTGCCCGGGCCGCGGTGTCCACGGCCGCGCGAGCGCTGTCCACGACCGGGCGTCGCGCTTCCGCAGCGCGCGTGAGCGAGTCGCCCGTGGCGAGGTCGTAGCGGAAGAACGAGTGACCTAACGAGTAGTAGAACGCCTTACCGTCGGTCGTCCAGCCGCCGAACTCTCCGCCGGTTCGCGACACCAGTCGCACCGGCACCTGCGAGGTCGGCCGTCCGATGCTCACGCTCAGCGACTCGCTCCCCGTAGCCGGTAGCGTGAACAGGTGGACCGACCAGCTGCCCACCGCTCCGAAGTTCGCCGCGCGGTCACCGCTCGGCGAGATGATCGTGGTGCCCGGCGCGCTCACCACCGTGCGACGGTCCGTTCCGTCGAATCGGACCGATCGCACCGAATTGTTCGCGTTGTAGAAGACTCGGTTGCTGTCGGCCTTCGTGAAGTGAGGCCTGACGATCCGCACTGCGCCCGACAGTGCGTCGTCGAGCATCGTGATCGCCTGTACCGGTCCGCCGTTGGCCGGTATCCACGCGAGGTCGGAGCCGCCCTCCGTCGGACGCGAGAGGTGATCGATGAACGACTGACGCGCTCGGCGCGTCGCGCGAACGAAGACGATCCTAGTGCCCGATGGCGTGTACGCGAGCTCCTGGTACAGGGCGGCGATCGTCGTGAGCTGATCCACCTTGCCACCGGCCGAGGCGACGCGGTAAATGTGGCCGCCCTTGACGTCGTCCCACGTGCCGAACGCCAGGTACCGGCCGTCGGGCGACCAGGCCGGCGAGTGCTCGACGATCCCGATGGCGCTCTGCGTGACGCGTCGCGGTGTGCAGGCGCCGCGGGCCGACCTGTTCCCGCCGTCTCCAGTGCCGCCGGAACCGTCGATGGCGGCGCCGCAGGGCAAGTCCATGAGGTACAGCTGATCCAGTGCCGTGAACGCCAGGCGCTTCCCATCGGGAGACGGAACGGCGTCGCGAATCTGTCTGACGGTGAACGAATCAGGGATCGTGTACTCGAACTTCGAGAGCGTTCCGAGCTCGAGCTGGACATCGGCCGAGAAGGGAATCGGCGTCGCCTGTCCGCTCGGAACCGCGATGCGCCACAGCTTTCCCTTGTTCGACGTGATCAGCGCACTCGCATCCGGCGTGAACGCGGCGTTAGGCAGGATGCCCATCACCGAATTCCGCTCTTCCGCGTCGTGCTGGAAGTCCGGAATCAGCCAGCGCTCGTCGCCGGTGGCGAGGTCGCGCAGTCGCAGTGCCGTCTTCGTATCGTAGCGCGTCGCGTAGGCGAGATACTTCCCGTCGGGCGAGACCATGGGCTTGAACGCGCCGCCGTACTCGCGCGTGCGGACCGCGGCCTGCCCCGTGTTGCGGTCGAGCATCCCGATCTGATAGCGCGCGAGCGCTTCCTGGGCGGGCAGCTGACCACCTCCCTGGCCGGGTTGCGGTACCGTGTAATACAGGTAGCGGCCGTCGGGTGTGAACGTGTGGGCGCCAGTCGTTAGGCCGCCTCCGCCCGGGCCTCCGCCGCCGCCCGGCGGCGGCGGCGGAACGGGAATGAGGCGCACGCCCGTGCCGCCATCCTTGTGGTACATGGTCCCGTTCGCGACGAGGTATTGCCCGTCCGGCGTCCAGATCGGCTGGATCGGCCGCGCGTTGTCGCTTCGGGTGATCTGGCGTGGGTTCTTCCCATCGACATCTGCCACCCAGATCTGGTCGTTGCCCGTTCGGTCGGAGACGAACGCGATCTGCTTTCCGTCGGGCGAGAACCGCGGCTGGACGTCGAGCGCCATCCCACCCATGAGCCGTGTGGCGTTGCCTCCGGCGATCGGGAGGGTGTAGAGGTCGCCGAGGAGGTCGAAGACGATCGTGCGTCCGTCGGGCGAGACGTCGACCGACATCCACGTGCCTTCGTCGACGGTGAAGCGCACGATCCGCGACGGCTTGAGCGGAAGCCGGTACGTCGGGTCCGTGGTGGGTGGCACGACCGTGTCGCGAGCGACGGGTCCCTGCGCGGTGGCGCAGACCGCGGACATGCAGAGCGTCACGGTCGCGAGAGTTGACGAGCGAAGGCGTGACATGGGGGTGGGGGCCGAGGGTGGCTGTCGCCGTAGTGCATGGCTGCGGCCGGACGCTTAATCAAGCGTTCGCGGCGCTGGCGGCGCCAGACCATCGGCCCGTCCCATCGGGCGCGCGCCACGCCCGGGGGGCACCGCGATGGCTGAGACTGCTAACGATGGGCCTTGTCATTCCGAGCGGAGGCCCGAAGGGCCGGAGGCGAGGAATCGCCGTCGTCCCGGTAGAGGGGCCTCCCGGCCGGGACGACTGCGATTCCTCGCCTCCGCGCTGCGCGCTACGCTCGGAATGACAAGGGCTGGCGCTGCGCGCTACGCTCGGAATGACAAGGGCTGGCGCTGCGCGCTACGCTCGGAATGACAAGGCCCGGGCCTCCTCCGCTCGGAATGACTGGTCGACCTAACGAGCGACGAAAGCGTCAGGACCCTACTTCCGCGTAAAGGAGATCTTGACCGCGCCCGCAGCACCGGCCGGCGTCACCCATTCCGGCGTGCTCAAGGTCTGCGCCGTGGCCCTGGCAGCGCCAATCTTGAACACCTCCCCGTTCGACAGCCCCATGCTCGTGCTCCACGCCGTGGCGGTCGTGGTGCACGTGACCGGAATGTCACTCGCCGAGTGCACATCGATCACCTGGCCGTTCACCTTCTGATCCTGATGAAGCTCGAGCGCCAGACGGAACGCGTCGTTGCGCGTGCACTGGATCGTACCGGTGAGCAGCGCCTTCCCCGTGGTCGCGTTCACCTTCGTGCTCGGATCGATCGTGATCGTGACCTTCGTGAAGTCGTTGAACTCGAACGCACCAACGTCGCACTTCGCGTCGCGCGGAACGTAGCGCTGGTCCGTCTGCACAGAGCAGCCCACGCCGGCGTTGAAGGCCGGGCTCGTATGCGGGATGGCGTGCGTCAGGTTCGGCCCACCGTTGTTGGCGAGCGGCATGAGTTTCGGATCGGTGACCACGATGCCGACCTCACCGCAGCTCCAGTCGTTCGAGATGTTCGTCCCCTCGTAATAGAAGTTGAAGAAGCTCGAGCAGTTCAGCTGCGGGCTCCCGTTGTTCGAGATGATCGAGTTGTTCAACGTCACCCGCAACGCATACGTCGGGTAGCCGAACACCCCGAGCCCCGCGCCGGGCGCGTTGTACGCGATGGTGCTGTTGTCGATGAACACCTGCGCACTCTCTCTGTATTCGACCGCCGCGGCACCGACCACGTTGCGGCTGACGGTGCTGTTGATGAGGGAGAGGACATACTGGGCGCGGATCGCGGAGCCCGGGCCGCGATTGTCCCGCACCGTGCTGTTGTCCAGGTACACCGACGAGGCCCGGATGGCCGACGCGTAGTCGCCGTATCCTTTCGTGAACGTGACGTTCTTTGCGCTGATTGGCGCGGTGCCATCGATGATGCGGTGCTGGTCGTTTCCGCTCAGGGTGATGCCCTTGGCCGGTCCGACAATGTACAGAGGGCCGTCGGAGTTGAGCGGCGCGTCGAGCGTGATCGTGGCACCGTCCAGGCTCGGATCGAAGTGGATCGCGCCGCCACCCGACCTGATCTGGTTGACTTCCGACCGGAGCGACCCGATCTCGAGACCGCCGCTCGCGTTCGTGACCGTCAGCTCGACGAAGTCATCGCTGGCAGACGCCGAGAGGTTGGGTTTCGATGGGATCTTGGGCGCGACAGGGTCGTCGGCACAGGCGCCGAGCGCGATGAGACCCAGGAGGGTGAGTGCGAGCGGCCAGCGGCCCGCCCGCGAAGCTACTGTATGCATCTGGCTGTTCCTCGGTTGTTGTTGGGTGCTGCCTTTCTTCAGGCGCAACCCACCGAGGAATCGAGCCACTCGACCTTGTCATCCCGAGGAGCCGGAGGCGACGAGGGATCTTGCCGGCGTCACTGGTGGCCGGCTACGAGCACCGCGTCCGTCGCGAGGATCCGGGTCTAACGACGCAGGCGAGTGCTATCCGTCATGCTCCGCCAAGTCGTACTCGGTCGCGTCCGGCTCTCCCACGGCTGGCAGCTCGACGCGCCGATAGATCGCATCGAGCGTGAGGCTCACGTCGAGGCAGGGGACCGTGACTGCCACCTCCGACTCGCCTGCAATCTCCTCGCGTACCCACTCATCGCTCGGCGCGTCACGCCAGTGTCGCTCGACACGGCGCCGTCGATGGTCCACGACCAGGTATGCGCGGAGTGTTGGAATGCGCCGATAGGCCTCGAGCTTCTCACCGCGGTCGATTCGCGCCGTGCTCGGCGAGGTGACCTCCACCACCACGCACGGACCGCGGGCGACGACGTCGAGCTCGGCGATCGGTGAGCAGATGACCGCGACATCCGGGTAGTAATACCGGTCGCCGGCGACCTCGACCCGCATGGCGTTCATGAACACCCGGCAGGGCCCGACGTCCGCCGCCGCGAACAGCTGCGTGAAAATCGTGCCGGCGATGAGGTTGTGCCGCACCGTCGCGCCAGACATGGCGTAGACTTCTCCCGCCACGTACTCGTGCCTGATCGGGGAGTCCTCCTCGAAGCGGAAGTACTCCTCGACGGTCATGCTGCGGAGCGCCGACGCGTCCCTCATGTGACCACGATACGCTCGGCCGCTCGAAACGCGCAAGCGAACGGCCGCTGAGGGGAGCGTTCGGTTGCCTGAGGCGGGGAGCGACGCGTCCTCGTGCGGGCCACGCAGCAATGTCATCGACGTCGGGCAGGCACAAGAACTACAACACGTCCATGAAGGATGCTGGCGATCGAGCCGCTGGTCATCTGGCCAAGACCACGCCGGGAAAGCACGAAGTTCGGGCACTACCGGTACTTGTGCGTCCCGACCGACGAAGCGATTCAGGCGCTGCGGAATCGTGCCTCACCGCCTAACGCGGTCGTGATAGGCCGGCGCGACGCCGGTGGCTGGACGTTCTACTATCAGGTGTATTCCGATGTGGGCTTCAGCATCAAGCGCCAGCTCAAGATGAGTGGCATCGCGCTCGGTTCCGGCGAATTCATCATGCGAGACGACGACGACACGAAGCGGAAGAAGTATTTCGCCACCGTCGTGCTCGCGTACGGGGAACTGTGGCCCAACATGACCGAGGTGAGCTGCACCTTCGGCGCGACTCCGGGACGCGATCGCGGTGCGGTGGACCTTCGGCTTCTCGAAGCCCGAGCAGCCGCTGATCGGAAAGTTGCGCGCGTGGACGGCTCGCTCAAGAGGGCACTCTTCGACGGAGCAGCGTTTGAATCGCCTGTTTGGCATCTACGTGTTATATCCGGCTCAGAGCAATGACGACAAATGAACGGAGCCCGACATGAAGCGCAAAGGCGGCTGCTTCTCCTGGATCCTCGTGATCGTAGTCCTCGGCCTCTTCGTCTTCGGGCTCGATTTCGCCGGCGACCAGATCGACCGACGCCGCTTCCCCTGGGGATACGAAACCCGCGGCACGTCCACCCTCGCCGGCACCTGGGTTGGCCCCGTCGTCACCGGCAGCGGCAAGCGCCTCGGGATGCTCATCGAGATGCGACTCGCGCCGCTCGACTATCATCGGCGGCGACGCACGCCGGTGTTCCGCACTCCGCGCATGACCTGGCTCATCGGTCGCGTCCTCGTCTGCCCGCGTCCCGGCCGCCCTCAGGAATTCGAGATGGACGGAAAGCCCGAGGGCCCGACGGATGGATCGCACTTCCGTCTGTCGATGCATCCGCGCGTCGACAGCCTGGCGGCGGACGGTCTCGCCCCCAGTCACATGAAAGGCCAATGGGGTGGGAAAGACTCCATCACGCTCGATGTCTCGCTCCATCTGCGGCGCGGGAAGTCGGCGATCTCGAGCAGCGACGATCCCGACACGGGGCGCGATACGCGTGTCACGCTGAACCGGGGAACCGAGGCGGAGTTCACCGCGTTATGCAGCCGGTAGTGCACGTTCAGTGGGACGTGAGTGGTGGCGAGGCGTCGCCCAGGTCGGCGCTCCGGCCCCGCCACCTAACGTGAATGAGTTCCAGCGAGTGCAAGGATGCTCAGCCCGGGCCGATCAGCCGATCGGGCCACCGCTCGGCAGCGTGCCCGGCGGCTCGAAGGTGTTCATCCACAGCGACGTGAACGTCGGCCCCTTCCGCGCGACGTACATCGAGTACCCACCCGTCGTCGACAGCTTCGCCATCAGCTCGGGAAATTCCGTCGAGGCTCAAATCGTGCGCCGCGACGTAGATGCCGGTGTTGTAGATGCTGTTCGTGATCGGGTAAGTGATCGCGGGCGTCGGGAGCACGCTGCTGGCCATTGACCTTCGCGCCGTCGTACATGAACACCGGCGGCACCTTGTCCAGTCCCGTTAGGCGCCCGAGGAACACCTCGGCTCTCTTGTCGCCGTTCACGTCGGCCGCGGCGATGGAGATCTGGCCGGTGTAGCCGCCGCCGAGGGCGTTCCAGCGAACGTGTTTGCCACCGTACTGGTTGCGGATCAGGAGTGCGTTCGACGGCCCCTCGAAGAGGGCCAGCAGCTCGTCCTTGCCGTCGCCGTCGAGATCACCACCCGCGACACGGCACCCGTTGTACGTGTTCTTGCCCGTGACCCAGCCCAGGCCTTCGTTCATGATCAGGCCGCGGAGGTTCGGCGCGGTCGGGTTGTACTCAAAGATCTCGTAGTGCGTGTAAACGGTGCTCGGGCCGGTGCACATGTAGACCTCGTCCCGGCCGTCGCCATTCTTGTCGCCGGCACCAACGCGAACGCCATCGCGGAAGTCGCCGGAGGCGACTGTAGTGCGGGCGAAATGCGCCGGACCCTCGCCGGCGATGATGTCC
>Ga0068862_100003982_pt1 | contig 12536 bp, 8 predicted proteins | sample KBSSwiS52_FD_66598 | JGI IMG/M metagenome (GOLD analysis project Ga0068862, IMG submission 66598) | Switchgrass rhizosphere microbial communities from Kellogg Biological Station, Michigan, USA - KBS Switchgrass S5-2 | ecosystem: Host-associated > Plants > Roots > Rhizosphere > Soil ... | reverse complement strand
CGGGATGCCTCGCGGCACAATCAGGTTGCTCGGTCGGAGCATCCACGTCCGCGGAAAGGGCTGCGCCCACGACCACGATCGATCGCGACCTCACGATCTGTCGTCTCCTTTCTGCCTGATGCGGACGCAGGCATGCGAAAGGGGATGCCATGGCCGACACGTCCGACCCGTACGCCGCCTTCCGACTCAATCTCGAACAGCAACGCAAGCGAGCGAAGGACCTGCTCCGCGCGCGCCGAGCCGCCGGTGCGCGTGACGTCAAGCTGACCGACGCGCAATTCACAATCGCACGCGAGCTCGGCTTTGCGAGCTGGATGGCCCTCCGGGCGCACATCACCGCCCAGACCGCCGAGCGCGCGGCGATGGAGCAGAGCGGGCCGCCGCTGGATGCCGGCATGCCGACGCTGCACATCCGATGCGGAACGGACATCAAACACGAACTCGAGGCCGCAGGGTTCAGTGGCGACTTTCTGCCCGTCTGGGATCCCTTTCCTGTGGGACCGGTGACCCGCGCACCCGACTGGATTGCACAGCGGGCTCGTTACCACGCCGATACGGACCTGACTGGTGCGGATTTTGCCACGCTCCTGGCGGACCTGACTGCCGACGACCAACGTCTCGCCACATCCGCCGAAGCATACGAGCGAGTCGTGATCTGGATGGAGCATGACAGCCACGATCAACTCGCGCTGGTGCGCTGTCTTGCCCAATATGCCAGGACGCGGCCGCCGCATGTGCTGGAGTTGATCTCCGTCAATCACTTCCCCGGATCGCGGCGATTCATCGGCCTCGGGCAGTTGCCACCGGAAGCGATGCGGCTTTTCTGGCCTCGACGCGAGCGACTCGGTCCATCGCATCTGGCGCTTGGGGCAGAAGCCTGGAGTGGGCTCACTGCAGACGACCCTCGCGCGCTGGCCACCTTGATGCGCACTGGTACTCCCGCGCTGCCTCACCTCGCGCCAGCGCTTCATCGTCACTTGCGGGAACTGCCGTCGAAGGCCACCGGCTTGAGCCTGACGCAATTCCTGATACTGCAGTTGCTCGACGAGTCCGGGTCAACAATCGGCGATCTGTGGTCGCGCTACGGTTCCCGAGAGCCGCTGCCATTTCTTGGCGACACGACGTTCGTGCACATCGTCAACGAGATGGGTCGGACGAGTGTCTCAGCCCTGGAGCGGACCACGACGGCGGCGGGGCAGCCGTTTCGAGATCACGTGGCGATAACTGACGCAGGGCGCGACGTGTTGCGCGGGATCACGGACTGGCTGACCCTGCAACCGCCGCCGCGATGGGTTGGAGGCGTCCACATCGAGACGCGACATCGTGCATGGCGCTGGGACGAGGAACAGCAGGACGCGATCCAGGCGTGAGGATTGGCATAGAGACCATCAAAGATGCAGCGCCCGGTAGCGAAGCTACCGTAGTTCACTTCGCGAAATCCTTGTTCTTCTCGAGGGCTTCGATGCGCATCGGCGTTGCTCGCGCTCGCATCCCCTTCTGCAGGTCACTGAGCGTCTTGGGCTTGCCGTCGATGGTGACGCGAACGCCCGGCGCGAGCTTGTGCTTCAGATCGCCCTTGTTGGCGTCGGTCAGAACGAGCACAGCCGGGTTGCTCTCGACCCTGGAGATGATGCCCTCATAGACCTGCATCGCGTCTGCGATTTTCGCGGGTATGGCGGCGCCCTTTACGGCCGCCATCCGCATCCATCCTTCGCTGCCGACATCCTTACCGTAAGCCTCTTTCTCGAATGACTTGCCCATCTCCGTGATTTCGGCGCCGCCGTCATCTGTGAATCCCCGGACCTTCTTGTGATGCTTGTAGTTGAGGAGATGGACGAGCTCGTGGAGACAGGTAGATTCGACGAGCTGGACCGCAAGGTCATGATGCACGGTCGAGTCGATGTTGGCGTCGTAGAACTCCACGATAGCGGCCTGCATGTAAACGGTGTCCGGATCGCTCGTATAGAAGATGCCGTTCGCCGAGCGATCCGTGTTGGCCGTGTTCTTGGGGTCGGCCACGATTGTGTCCATGCTGTTGACCTGTTGCGTCGCGCCCTTGGCGATGACCTGCAGGGCGGCCTTCTTGGCATCGTCTGCACTCGGCTTGCCGTCTTGCTGGTGTCCGGACCATTTCAGGAACGCATTCCATATCGTGGTGTTGGTGTTGATCTTCGGGAACTCGTCATCGAAGTACTTGCGCAGCTTCGCCGATTTCACGTCCTTGTGCAGCGTGGCCACCGGTGCCTCCAGTCGCGGGATGGGGAGCCCACTTCTATCAACGACAGGAGAGGTCAAACCGAACCGGAAGACAGAACAGGCTGACAAATACTTCAGCAAGACTTCAGGAATGCGTAACTCCGTTCTCTGGTAGCGTGTCCGCGCCGACGGCACGTCGTTCCAGCGACGCGGCGACTGGCAGGCGGAGGACCCTCGTATGAAGACGCTCGAATTCCTCGATGCGCTGAGCCGTGATCTCCGCTACGGCGGTCGCGCCATGCGTCGCAACCCGACATTCACGGTGGTCGTCGTGCTGACGCTCGCAGTCGGCATCGGCGCGAACACCGCGGTGTTCAGCGTCCTTGACAGCGTCCTGCTCAAGCCGTTGTCGTATCCGCGAGCAGAGGAATTGGTGGCGCTCCGGCAGACCGCGCCAGGCGTTGCGGGGTCGACTTCTTCCGGTGGCCTGAATCTCTCCCCATCGATGTATGTCACCTACGCCGAGCAGAACCGGGTATTTCAATCATTGGGCGTGTGGACCACGACGATGTCGACTGTCACGGGAGTGGCCGAACCGGAACAAGTTCGTGTCGTGCTCATCAGCGATGGAGTCCTGCAAGCGCTCGACGTTCCGCCCGCGGCCGGTCGCTGGCTTTCGGCCGCGGACCAGGTTGGAGCGACACGGCCGCCCCCCAGCGTGTTCACGGCGACGAATACGATCATGCTTGGTTACGGGTACTGGCAGCGGCGCTTCGGAGGAGATCGATCGGTAATCGGACGCACCATTACCCTCGACTCACGCCCGAAGGAAATTGTCGGTGTCATGCCCAAGGGATTCAGGTTCGGCGGCACCGAAGCGGATGTGATCTGGCCGGCGGCTTTCGATCGGGGAAGGCTCACTCTCGGCGGTTTCAACTACCAGGGTATCGCCCGGCTGAAGCCGGGAATCACGATCGCGCAGGCCAACGCCGACCTGGCGCGAATGGTCCCAATCTGGATGGACTCCTGGTCCGATGGACCGGGCACCAATCCACGAATCTATGACGCCTGGAACATCACACCCGATCTGCGTCCGCTCAAGCAAGACGTAGTCGGCAGCGTCACGGACGTCCTATGGCTGGTGATGGCGACCATCGGCCTGGTGATGCTCATCGCCTGCGCGAACGTGGCGAATCTGCTTCTGGTGCGCGCAGAGGTGCGGCGGCGGGAACTGTCCCTGCGAGCGGCGCTCGGCGCCGGACGCGGGCGGATCGTGCGGGGACTTCTGGTCGAGAGCGTGCTGTTGGGTGTCATCGGTGGCGCGCTGGGAGTGGGGTTCGCATATGCTGGCGTGCGGCTGTTGCTGGCGATCGGTCCGGCCAATCTTCCACGATTGAGTGAAATCACATTGGACGGCCGAACGTTCGCATTCACGGCCGTTCTCTCGCTGTTGTCGAGTGTGCTGTTTGGGCTCATCCCCGCTCTGAAATACACGGGGACGCGGATTTCAGTCGCGCTGAGCACCATCGGGCGCACGGCGAGCGTGAGCCGCGAGCGCCATCGCGTCCGCAGTGTGCTGGTCGTCGTACAAGTCGCGATCGCGCTCGTGCTCCTGGTCAGCGCTGGATTGATGATTCGCACATTTGAGTCATTGCGCACCGTGGAGCCGGGATTCACGGAACCCGAGCATCTCCAGATCATGCGAATCTTCATCGGAGCATCGGTCGTTCCGGATGCTAAGCGCCTCACGCGAATGCAGAACGACATTCAGGACGCACTGTCGTCGATTCCTGGAGTCACGTCAGCGGCGTTCGGGAGCGCCATGCCGATGGAAGGGTACGGCTCGAACCTGGGCGTCGCGAATTCTGGCGTCATCCGCACAGACGATCGGGCCGATGCCGGTACCGACAACCCGCCACCGCGCCTGTTCAAGTACGCCTCGCCTGGGTTCTTTCACACTGCAGGCACCAGGGTGATCGCGGGCCGCGAGATCACGTGGACGGACGTCTACGGTCTGAGACCAGTCGTCATGATTTCTGAAAATCTTGCCCGTGAACTCTGGGGCACAGCCGCAGCCGCGCCTGGCAAGCGGCTGCGCGAGAATCCCGGCATGCCGTGGCATGAAGTGATCGGCGTCGTGCAGGATGTCCGTGAAAACGGCGTGTACCAACCCGCACCGGCAACCGTGTACTGGCCTTCGATGTCTGCGTATGTGGGTCCCACGGCAGGCGGGCCGAATACCATACGCCAGGTGACTTTTATCATCCGCAGCGAGCACGCCGCCACCGAAGGCTTTCAGAACCAGGTCAGGCAGGCGGTGTGGTCGGTGAACGGCAACCTGCCTGTGTCGCTGCGAACCATGCGCGAGGTCTACGATCAATCCCTCCAGCGGACGTCTTTCACGCTGGTGATGCTGGCGATCGCCGCGTCGATGGCTCTGCTCCTGGGCGTCGTTGGCATCTACGGCGTGATCTCCTACGCCGTCTCGCAGAGAAGGCGCGAGATCGGCATTCGCGCGGCCCTCGGTGCGCAGCAGGGCGAGTTGAAGCGGATGTTCGTGCGCCACGCCCTCGTCCTGACCGGCATCGGTGTCGTGATTGGCCTCAGCGCGGCCGCGGGACTCACGCGGCTGATGTCGACGCTGCTGTACGGGATCACGCCCCTCGATCCCCTGACCTATGTCGCGGTGCCACTGCTGCTGTTGACTGCGACTGTGCTCGCCAGTTATGTGCCCGCAGGGCGCGCGGCATCTATCGATCCAGTAGAAGCCCTGAAGGCGGACTAGCCTGCAGGAGGCTCCGCTCCGTTTCCCTGCCACGACCGTGTGCGCGCCAAGGTGCCTGGTTGTCGTACCATTCCTTACGAACGGGGGGAGACATGAACTCCGGCGTTGTCACGGCAGTACCCCAGACGCGCGTCTCGTGGCGCCTTGCCACGTTCCTCTGCCTGGCAGGTGTCGCGGCAATCGTCTTCGTCGGCCTTGCGGCCTTGCCCTACTACCTCTCAGCGTCGTACGGCCCGCCAGAGTACGCGCCGAGGAAGGGGTGGCTCATGCTGCACATCAGCGGTGGCATCGTGGCCATCCTGACCGGGCCCGTGCAGCTCTGGCTGGGTCTGACGGATCGCGGCATGACCTGGCATCGGCGGATGGGAATCGCGTACATGGCCGCCGTTGCAGCCGGGGCGCTTGGTGGGTATTACATGGCGGTCAAGACGGATTTTGGATGGGTATTCGGCGCCAGCCTCGCCAGCCTGGCGACGGCATGGGTCACGACGACGGCGATGGCGTTCCTGGCCATCAGGAAGTCGCTCGTCGAGCAGCACAAGGAATGGATGATCCGCAGCTACGTCCTGACGTTTGGGTTCGTCATTTTCCGTGTCGTGCAGCCGCTCATGCAGAACGTTGGAACGATCAACGAACAACTCGCGGCTGCTGGATGGCTCTGCTGGACCATTCCTCTGTTGACGACGGAGTTGGTGCTGCAGGGACGAAAGATCTTGCACGTTCGAGCGAAGCCCTAAAGGGGGGCTAGCATCGCTCCGATAGTTCGATCAGGACGTTATCCGCGATTCGTCTTTGGAATTCACGCCGCACCACCTTTGATACTGAGCAACACAACCTCGGGTACGACGGCGCTTGCCAAGCTGTCCGGAACGCTTTTGCTTGTGCTGCCGCTCGTGGTCCTGGTCCCGCAACCTGCGGCCGGACAAGCCGAGCCCACGGCGATCGTTGCCGGCGGCCTGCTGACCAGGAGTTGCTCCACACGGACTTCAGCCGGCGTTGCCGCAGCCGTGACTCCGGGTCACTCAATCGCCCGCCTGGGAACAACGAGCGAGTGGCTGTCTGCGATTAGTTCGAACGCCGTCCTTCTCTCGTTCATTGATACCAGCGAGCAATCCACTGGTGGGCCGGATAACCCGGATATGTCCCGGCGGTTGCTGGTCTTCATCCGAAGCATTCGAACGCAGTACTCGTCTGATGCGGTGGCCGTGGTCCTTGTTGATGGGTCCGACTCGTCGAAATCCGACGACGGTGAACGTCTGGTGAATTTCCGCTACGACAACGAACTGATCGACACGCCAATGCTCGTGGGCACCGCCGGCATGCGAGCGATGCGCGAGCTCGGGGTTCGCTGTCTGCCAACCACGTTTCTCATCGATCGCGATGCGCAGGTCACCGTCCGGTGGGAGGGCTTGGTGTTGCCATCTACCATTGCCCAGGCCATTGCTGCTCAGGGAAACAGTCGCGAGGTCGTCGACTAATGCGCTTCTCCTCGATTGCGTTGGACCGGCGACTTCGATTTGCTTTTGCGATCGTTGCCGTCCTGGTGCTGCACAGCAAGGCCTATGCGGCGGATTACTATGTCGACTGCCGCCTGCTCACGGACGGCGTAGGCACGGCCGACGCGCCCTGGAACAACCTGGTGACGCTGTCGACGCAGACCTTCATGCCGGGGGACGTGATCGCCTTCAAAAGGGGCACGACGTGCGCGGGGATGCTCGGCCCGCTGGGTTCCGGGGAACCCGGCGCTCCAATCACCATCACCGCATACGGCTCCGGCGCCCGGCCGGTGATCGTCGCCGCCGGGAGGCGCGCGGCTATTGCGCTCTTCAATCAGAGCCACTGGGTGATCCGGGATCTCGAGACGAGCGGTGGGAATCCGCACGGCATACATATCAGCGGTGACGCGGCCGCGACGCTCAGCTACTTCCGCATCTCCAACGTGTCGGTCCATGACGTGAAAGGAGTCGCGACCACGAAGCAATCGGGGTTGATTGAGATTTCGCCGGCGCACGACTCCGCCACAGTTATCGATGATGTCGTGATTGATGGCGCAACAGTGTTCAACACCGAGCAGTGGAAGGGTATCCACGTCGGTTGCGCGAACGGAATCTTTCCGGCCCGTAACCCTGGACGCATCATCATCCGGAACTCACGAGCGTCGAATATCGCTGGCGATGGGATCACGATCTACGCGTGCAGCAACGGTCTGATCGAAAACAACGTGTCATACGACATCGGCACGGCCTCGACGGACGCGGTCGGCACGCCCAACGCGATCTGGACGTGGGCCTGCGCCAATTGCATCGTGCAGTTCAACGAGGGGTTCCGATCGCATTCACCTGCAGCCGACGGCGGCATTTTCGACATCGACTGGGGAAGCAGCCGCACCACCGTGCAATACAACTACGGGCACGACGCCGACGGCTATTGCGTCGGGATCTTCGGAGCCTGGGGCCTGATCACGACGAACAGCATTGTTCGATACAACATCTGCGCGAACAACGGCCGGTTGGATCCGAACCGTCAGGGCGACATATACCTGAAGACCTGGGACGGCGGTTGGCTCGACGGAGTCGAGATCTATAACAACACCATCTATTGGAACCCGGCAACCCCTTCGTCAGCGCTATCGAACCGCGAGAACTCCCTGGTCGGTACCGGGCCGCATTTCTTCAAGAACAACATCATTGTCTCGTCGGCCGGTGCCTTCGTCTCGACCGACGACAACCTCACGCTCGATCACAATCTCTACTGGGCCCGCGACGGCGCGCCGGCGTGGGAGTACGGAAGCGGCTGGTGGAATTCGTTCACATCATTCCAGTCGGCGACCCTGCAAGACGCGCACGGTCTCTATGCCGACCCGCTCTTGCACAACATCGGTGACTTATCCGAACGGCCGCTCACGGCCTTCACGCTGCGTCCCGATTCCCCCGCAATCGATCGCGGCGCCACAATCGGCTCCATGAGCGGTCGTGATTTCTTCGGCGTTCTCACACCACGAGGGACAGCCGTGGACATAGGCGCATCCGAGTACGAGCCGATGATGAATCTGCTCGTGAACCCGAGTTTCGAATTCGATCTCGACACGACGCAGACGCCGTATGGATGGAGCACATGGTCGCGAGGCGGACAGGATTACGCCGACTACACACAAGCGTATGCGGATGGTGATCCGCGAAGCTATTACGGCGCGCACGGTGTCCCGCACTCGGACGACGTATTCACGTCGTACGACGTATTCACGTATCAGGTGGTGACCGGCCTCCCGGCCGGAACCTATCGACTGACCGCCTGGGTCAAGGCCTCAGGCGGACAGAGTGTGGCGTGGATGGAGGTGAACGCCTACGGCGGCGCCAAGCGCACCGTCGCCATTCCTGCGACGTCCACGTGGACGATGGTCACCTTGTCAGACATTGCCGTCACGGCAGGAGAGGCGCGGGTTGGCTTCTACTCGATCGCGGAGGCGGGTCAGTGGCTGGCGTTCGATGATGTCAGCTTTACGCGCGCCGTGCTCACACCACCCGTGCCTCCGCCAGCGAACTGGACGTTCTGCGCGACGGAAGGCGGCGTGTGCGCCTTCACCGGCACGATGGAGGTGCGCTACGGAGCGAACGGTTCGTTCTTCTCCAAGACATTGACCAATGGCACCGCGTGTACCAATGCGGTGTTCGGCGATCCGGCCCCGGACACACCGAAACAGTGCGCCATCGGGGCACGGTCCACGCCTCCGCCGATGGAATGGACCTTCTGCGCGCCGGAGAACGGCGTGTGCGCCTTCAGCGGCACGATCGACGTGCGCTACGGGGCGAACGGCTCGTTCGTCTTCAAGACGTTAACTGACGGCACCGCGTGCACCAACCAGGTGTTCGGCGATCCGGCACCCGATGTTTCCAAAACCTGTTCTCTTCCATTGACTGATCCGTAAGCACATCGGGCTCATACGTCGAGCGCCTCTCACGGTTCGAAGGCGAGGCGCCTGGCTCTTTCGGCGACTGTCGGCATCCAAGTGACCGCTGGGACGCGCGTCGGCATCACCCGGTGAGGTGGCTCACGCGTGCAACCTCGGCGATCCGGGTGATCTCGCAGGAGTCCTGTTTTGGCGTCGATACCGGGCTGGCGGCGCTCCGAATGCGCGCTTGAAGGCCCGATTGAACGCCGCTTCAGACTCGTAGCCCACGGCGGCCGCGATATCCGCTACCCCCTTCGGGGACGACGTCAACGCCTCGGCAGCCAGACGCAATCGCCATCCTGTCAAGTACGCCATGGGCGGATCCGACAGGTAACGCGTGAAACGTGCCATGAGCGCCGACCGTGACACGCCGACTTCCGAGGCGAGTTCGGAAACGGTCCATGCGTGATGCGCGCGCCGATGCAGCAGCGCGAGACTCTTGCCCACGACCGGGTCTCTCGCACCGGCGAGCCATCCGGTCGTCTGATCGGGGAGCGTCGCGACGTATCGCCTCAGCGTATCCACGAACAGCGCTTCCGACAGCTTCGCCAACATCGCATCACTGCCGGCAGTGTCCGATGCGGCCTCCTCGACCAGATGCAAGATCGATTGCTCCAGCCACTGACCGGAACGATCGGTTCTGACGTTCACCTTCAGCATTGGCGGCAGGCTCTCGAGAATGGGCCCGCAGAGAAGCGGATCACACGTCAGATACCCGCACACGAAACGAGTCATCTCGCCTCCACCACCAGCCTGCATCGGCGAAATGTCCCCGGTCGCTATCTTCAGGAGTACTGCGGCGCTCTCGATCTGGTTCGCTCCAGAGCCGCCACTCAAGTGGTGCGGATCGCCATGCGGAAACACCACGATGTCGCCTGGCGACAGCTGGATATCCGGCCCGCCTTCCAGCCGCGCGCGAGCCGAGCCCTCAACGACGAAGTGATAGATCACGACGTGCTGCGCACTGGGCGCCAGGGTTGACGCCAGCATCCGGGAGTGGGGCGTCGAGAGTTGCCACGGCGCCGAAAACTGCGCGCTGAAGAACATCGCGCCCTTCAGTCGGACACCGCTCAGGACTTCTGAAAACGCGTCCATGGTCCTCCGGACGCCTGGCAAAGTTTCGTGGCGTCTCCGCAAAGCATTCTAGTCTCGCCGGACGCTCGGTCAAGAACTTCAACCGCGCGGGCATGGCCAGGCAACAACAGGTCCCGCAGAATCGCTGTCATGAGCGAACGCACCATCATCGAGATGAGCGAGCGCGAGGCTTACCTCATCGTTCCACTCCTCTTTGTCGCCGTGTTGATGACCCTGCCGGCGTCGGCGCAGTCGCTTTCGCTGTCGGAGGCGATTGAGCGCGCCAAGGCCGGCAACCCCGACGTCCGCTCGGCGGCGGCCGCCGAGCGGGAAGCGGCAGAACGGATCACCGAGGCTCGCGGCGGCCACCTGCCGAAGGTAGACGTTTCGGAGTCCTGGCAGCGCGGCAATAACCCGGCGTTCGTGTTCGGCTCGTTGCTGGCGCAGCGGCGGTTCACCGCCAGCGACTTTGCACTTGATGCGCTCAATCACCCCGATGCCACGGACAACTTCCGCGCGGCGCTCTCCGTTGAGCAGTCGCTCTTCGACCGCGCCGTTTCGGCGAACCTCCGAGCCGCGTCGATCGGCCGGGACATGGCAGCCACGGGCAGACAACTGGTCGATCAGGATTTGACGTCGGCGGTGACCGAGGTGTACGGCCGCGTGCTTATCGCTGCCGCGACGGCACGCTCGACGGCGGCGATGGTTGAGACCGCTCGCGCAGACCGCGAGCTGGCGGGCAACCGCCGCGAGGCCGGTCAGGTAACCGACGCGGATGTCCTGCGGCTGGACGTCTACCTGGCACGCACGCTCGAACAACAGGTTCAGGCGACGTCCGACGAACGCATCGCCCGCGCCCGCCTGAATCAGTTGATGGGCGAGCCCCTGAGCACGATCTTCTCGCTCGATCTCACGCCACCGGGAATCGCAATCGACATCACCAATCCCGCGAGCCTTGAAGAGGAAGCGGTGAAGAACCGACCGGAAGTCGCACTTGCCCTGCAGCAGGAACAACTGGCAGCCGCCTCGGTGGACGCGGCGCAGGCGGCGTTTCTGCCGCAAGTAGCCGCGCAGGGCGCGTGGGAACTAAATGGCGGCAGCTGGAACGCGCGCTCATCGAGCTGGGGGGCCGGCGTGGTCGCCCGGGTGAACCTGTTTCATGGTTTTGCCGACAAGGCACGGCTCGCCGAAGCGCGCGCGCAGGCGTCGCGTCGAGCGCACGAAAGGGAAAAGGCCGAGACCATGGCGCGGCTCGATGTGCAGATCGCGATCGCCCGGCTCGAGGCCGCACGCGCGAGCGAAGCGGTCGGACGGGCGGCTGCCGATCGGGCACGAGAGAGCCGCCGCATCATCCGGGATCGGTATGAGAGCGGCGTCACCGATATGACAACGCTGTTGCGCTCGGCCGACGACGTGCTGCAGGCCGAGGCCCAACAAATTGCAGCGAATGTGAGTGTGCTCACTGCAACAGCGACCCTGCAACGAGCGATAGGACGACCATGAAACCCATAACCTCGAGTCATCACGTCATCCTCGCGTGCGTGACAGCAGTGTTCTCAATGAGTGCTGCGCTGACCGGATGCTCGGCCCCTCGGGCCGATGCTGCTCCGGCTGACGGGGCCGAGCCGATCGCCGTCACGATCGCCCGGGTCACGATGGCCGACGTGACCAGTGCGATCGACTCCGGCGGCACGGTACAGGCTCGGACGACGGCAACGATCTCGGCGCGCATCCTGGCGCCGGTGCGCGATGTACTCGTGTCCCCAGGCGATCAGGTCCGTAAAGGCCAGACCCTGATCGTGCTCGACGGCAGCGATCTCGCTGCCGGTGCCCGTGCCGCGCGATCAGCGGCACTTGCCGCTGAGCAGGGGACGAAGGCGGCCGATGCCGACCTCCAGGCCGCAGACGCAGGCCTGGCTCTCGCGCGCGTATCGCACGATCGCATCGCTGGTCTGCACGCCAGACGGTCTGCCACCGCGCAGGAACTCGATGACGCCACTGCAACACTGCGGAGCGCTGAAGCGCGCGTCGCCGGTGCGTCCGCGCGGGCGTTGCAGGCCGCGTCGGCACTGGAAAGCGCGCGCGCCGCCAGCGACCAGGCGAGCACGATCGAATCTTTCACCACGATTGCGGCGCCCTTCAACGGCATGGTCACCGGGAAGATGGTCGAGCCCGGAAACCTGGCGTCACCAGGCATGCCTCTTCTCCGACTCGAAGACATTCGCGGATTTCGCCTCGAGGTCCGCGTCGACGAGTCACACATCAGCCAGATCCGAAACGGCGACCGCGTCCCCGTCTTCCTCGGCACATCGACCACCTCAATTGAGGGCACGGTCGTGGAGGTCAGCCGAGCGGTCGACGCCGAGGCCCGCGCGTTTCTCGTCAAGATCGCGTTGCCCGATGCCCCTGACCTTCGATCCGGCGAGTTCGGCAGGGCGCGATTTGCCGGGACAGCGCGTCGCGCCTTGACCATTCCGTCGTCGGCGATCGTGAGCCGCGGACAGCTGACCTCAGTCTTCGTGGTCGACCGGG
>Ga0068862_100003977_pt1 | contig 12547 bp, 13 predicted proteins | sample KBSSwiS52_FD_66598 | JGI IMG/M metagenome (GOLD analysis project Ga0068862, IMG submission 66598) | Switchgrass rhizosphere microbial communities from Kellogg Biological Station, Michigan, USA - KBS Switchgrass S5-2 | ecosystem: Host-associated > Plants > Roots > Rhizosphere > Soil ... | reverse complement strand
ACTTCATGGCCGGTCACCCGTACCACCAGCCGACCCGACCTTCGAGGCCGTTTCCGGCGGCCGCCTCGCGCGCCCCCGCCCCTGCTGGCAATTCGCCCCCGGCCCCCCATATGGGAATCATCGCCGGCATGGCACGCGTAGGCGGCCGGCGGCTGAGAGACTTGAGGCGCTCCCGCTTACACCATTGGGAGCATGACCATGGACCTCCATTCTTTGCTTCGCCGCAACCGGCGGTCGCTGCTCGCCGAGCCGTCCTCGCTGACCCCGAGCGAGAAGCGGGCCCACGACCAGTTCGCCCGCGACTTTGGCGACAACATCCGCCTCATTCGCGCCGCGCTTCCCGGATCCGCCAAATGAGCGCGCCGGAGACGCCCGCCGCGCCCGCGGCCAAGGGCGGCCGCCGCCCCCGCAGCATGAATTACCGCAAGTTCAGCACGGCGCCCAGGCCGACGCCCGAGCAAGCGCGGCGGCAGAGCGACGTGATCCAGTCGGCCTGGCGCCATTTCGGCGAACCAGGGCCGGCGATCGCCTTCCTCAACACCCGCCACGCGGGGCTCGCGGCCCAGCCGCTCCATCTCGCGATCGAGAGCGACGAGGGGCTTGGGCGGGTGCAGCAGCTGCTCGCCGACATGGCCCTCCGGGCCTCCCCGCCAACCCGGCTTTAGTGGAGGCAGACATGCGGACCAGGCGCGAACCCGAGACCGACGAGCAGCAGACCGAACGGGCGGCGCGAGAGGCCCGGCACAGGAACGAGCGAATCTCGGCGGAAGAGAAAGAGATCGACGCCGCGGTCCGGCGCAGCATCAAGCTCCACGGCCCCTGAGCCGGGGGCTGCTCCCAGGGTGACGGCCCGTCACTTCCCCTGCGACGCGTCGAGGTCCTTGAGATAGTCCGGCGTCATCACCGTCGCCGACTTGGCCGCGGGGCCCTTGATGCTCTGCAGGAGCTTGAGGTCGAACTTGTCGCGGAACTGGACCCCGAACTGCGACGCGCGGGCCCACACCACGGTGCCGTCGATCAGCCCGCCGGCGGCGAAGTCGAGCTGGATCTCGGCCCCGACCGGCAGCTCCTCGCGGCTTTCGACCAGCGCCCCGCCGCTCGAGATGTTGCGCAGCCGCGCACCTTTGACCTCGCCGCGATAGTGCAAGAGCGCGGCGCGGATGATGCGGATCCTCGGCTCACGCTGCGGCAGGTGCGCGTCGGGCCGGCTGGCCGAGCCCTTGGCGGCCAGCGCGCGCGCCTCCTCGGCCGGCATCGGCTTGCCGAAATAATAGCCCTGGACCAGCGCGCAGCCGAGGTTGCGCACCAGCATCAGCTCGTCCTGCGTCTCGACCCCTTCGGCGGTGGTCTGCATCTTGAGGTCGGCGGCGAGCCCGACCATCGCCCGGATCAGCGCGGCGTTGCGGCTTTCGGGGTCGGACGCGCCGCTGACGAAGCTGCGGTCGACCTTGATCTTGTCGAACGGCACTCGGAGCAGATAGCTCAGCGACGAGTAGCCGGTGCCGAAATCGTCGAGCGCCAGCTTGAGGCCGATCGCCTTCAGCGCGCCGATCATGTCGTGGACATGGTCGTCGTTGCTTAGGAACACGCCCTCGGTGATCTCGAGCTCGAGCCGCTTCGCCGGCAGGTCGGTTTCGCTGAGGATCGCGCGCACCGTCGCCGGCAGCGACGGCAGCTTGAACTGGACCGGCGACAAATTGACCGCGACGGTGGTGTGCGGCGGCCAGTTGGCGGCCTCGGCGCAGGCGGTGCGCAGGACCCATTCGCCGATCTCGTTGATCAGCCCGATCTCCTCGGCGAGCGGGATGAACATCGCCGGGCTGACCGGCCCGTGCTCGGGATGGTCCCAGCGGACCAGCGCCTCGAACCCCATCACCGCCTCGCTGGTGGCATCGACGCTGGGCTGGAACACGACCCGCAGCTGGCCCTTGTCGAGCGCGACGCGGAGGTCGGATTCCATCCGCTGCCGCTCTCGGGCGCTCTCGTGCATCTCGGGTGCGAAGAAGCGGTAGCAGCCCTTGCCGGCGGCCTTGGCGGCGTAGAGCGCGAGGTCGGCGTCGCGCATCAAATCGTCGGGGGTGCGGTCGTCATAGTCCGAGGTGACGATCCCGACCGAAGTGCCGATCGACACCACCGTGCCGTTGATCGTGTAGGGCCGCGAGACATTGTCGATGATCCCCTGGGCGAGGCGCCCGAGGTCGTCCTTGCCCGGCGCGGTCGGGATGACGATCTCGAACTCGTCGCCGCCGAGGCGCCCGACCTGGCCGAGCTCACCGACCTCGTCGCGCAGGCGCAGCGACACCAGCCGCAGCAGGGTGTCGCCGGCCGGGTGGCCGAGCGTGTCGTTGACCGCCTTGAAGCGGTCGAGGTCGAGCAGGAACACCGAGCATTGGTGCTTGCGCCGCGACGCGCTGACCAGGGCGTCGTCGAGCGCCCGGCGGAGCACTTCGCGGTTGGGCAGGCCGGTCAGCGAATCCTGGCGCGCGAGGCGATCGAGCTCGACTTCCGACTGCCGCATCTTGGTCAGGTCGGAAGCGAAGCCGCGGAAGCCGAAAAAGCGCCCGATATGGTCGTGGATCGGGCGGCCGGAGATCGACCACCAGATTTCGTTCTTGGTCTTGGCGCGGACGATCAGGTCCTGGAAGGCGACGTGCGACGACAGATAGAAGCCGAGCGTCCGTTCCGAGGTCGCGCCGCCGTCGGCGTTCTCGGCCGAGATGAGGTCGGCGAACGGGCGGTCGATGAGGTCGGCCGGGTCGCGGCCCAGCGCCTGCGCCACGCTGTCGCTGATGTAGGACAAGGCGCCCTCGCGGGTGGTCTCCCAGAACCAGCCCTTCCCGCTCGCTTCGAACTCCTCGATCAGCCCGTCGGCGCGGGTCGCGTGCGGGCGCGACTCTTCGTGGCCCTGATTGGCCCCACTCCGCAGGAGTCGCCCAATGCTGCCCACGCCAAACTCCCGTGTGAGCGCCCGCGATACGTCCGACGTGGTTTAAATTCGGTTAGGTTCGCATGTTAAAGATTGCCCCAGGTCTAGCAGCGCTTCGCCCCTTGGGCCTCCGCCAGGAAGGGCGCTAGAAGCGCCGGAAGCAAGGAGGGGGCATGCTTCGACGGACGTTCCTGGGATCGACCGCCGCCGCGGCGACCGCGGCAATCATCGACTCGAGGCTCGCCTTTGCCCGGACGGCGCCCGACTGGAGCCCGCTCCGGCGGCAACTCGGCGACCGCCTGATCGACGTGCATTCGCCGCTGGCCGCTGCGGCGGAGAGCGGCGGGCGCGGCGCCGACGCGCTCTTCGCGGCGCTCAAGAACCCTTATTACCTGTCCGACGAGCCGGCGCTGACCCAGTCGCTCGGCTGGATCGACGCCTGGACCAGCCGCCCCAGCCTGAAAGCGGTCGCCGCCGAGTCCGCGCAAGACGTCGCGGCGGCGGTGAATTTCGCCCGCGGCACCGGCGTCCCGCTCGTCGTCAAGGGCGGCGGCCACAGCTATTTCGGCAACAGCAACCGCGCCGGCTCGCTGCTCGTCTGGACCCACCGGCTGCGCAGCATCGCGCTCGCCGACTCCTTCCGGCCCGACGGCGCCCCGGCGAGCGTGGCCGGCGTTCCCGCCGTCTCGCTCGGCGCCGGCTGCTTGTGGGGGGAAGTCTACCGCAAGGTCGCGGTCGAGCACGGCCGCTACGTCCAGGGCGGCGGCTGCCTCACCGTCGGCGTCGCCGGCTTCGTCCAGGGCGGCGGCTTCGGCTCGCTGTCCAAGCAGTTCGGGACCGGCGCCGCCAGTCTGCTCGAAGCGGAGATCGTCACCGCCGACGGCCGTATCCGCACGGTTAACCGGTGGCGCGATCCCGAGCTGTTCTTCGCGCTGCGCGGCGGCGGCGGCGGCACGTTCGGCGTCGTCACCCGGCTGACGCTCCGGACCCACGACCTGCCCGCGACCTTCGGCGCGGCTCTGTTCGAGGTGAAGGCCGCGACCGATGCGGCCTGGCGCGAGCTGTGCCGCCGCATCATCGCCTTCTACGCCGACCATCTGTTCAATCCGCGCTGGGGCGAGCAGATCCGTTTCAGCCCCGGCCGCCGCCTGAGCATCAACATGCTGTGCCACAGCCTCAGCCAGGAGCAGGTCGTCGCGGCCTGGGCGCCGTTCATGGATTGGGTGAGAAGCCGACCGAAGGACTTCACGATCGCCGGCAATCCGCTGCTCCTGGCGCTTCCGGCGCGCGCCTTCTGGGACCCGGACACGCTGCGCAAGCTGCCCGGCGTCGTCCTGCAGGACGATCGTCCCGGCGCGCCGGCCGAAAACGTCTTCTGGGCCGGGAACCTGGGCGAAGCGGCACAGGTGCTCAACGCCTATCAGTCCGCCTGGCTGTCCAGGCGCCTGCTCGCGGGGGCGCGTCGAACCGAACTCGCCGACGCGATGGCCCGCGCCGGCAGCATCTGGAGCATCACCCTCCACACCAACAAGGGCCTCGGCGGCGGTTCGCCGGAGGCGATCGCGGCGACTCGCCGAACAGCGACCAACCGGGAAGTGCTCGATGCCTTCGCGCTGGTGATCTGCGCCGCCGAGCAGGACCCCGCCTGGCCGGGAATTCCGGGCCACCAGCCGGACGTCGCCGGCGGACGCCGCCAAGCCGCCGAAGTCAGCCGGGCGATGCGCGAAATTTACCGGATCGCGCCGGGCGCCGGCGCCTACATGTCGGAGTGCGACTACTTCCTCAAAGACTGGAAGCGGGCGCAGTGGGGCGCGAATTACCCGCGCCTCGCCGCTGCCAAGCGCCGCTACGACCCGTCATGGCTGTTCCGCGGCCACCATTGCGTTAGCCTGGAGCGCGAGACTGGTTAGACCTGGCTCGGATACATTGTCGGCGGGGCGTCGTTGAACGCCTTGACCAGGGTGATCGGGCCTTTTGCGATCATGTCCCAATGGTCGCCGTCGAGATCGTCGAGCATCCACGCGCCGATGGCGCCGCAGAGCAACCAGACGAAGACAGCCACGCCGACGAACAGTTTCATCGCGAGCTCCCGAGCAAGCGCACGCATGCAATCACGTTTTGTAACTTGAGGCAATGTGAGAGAATCGCCGGGCGGCGGCGCAACGCTGCACGCCCGCCTTGGCTTATGACCCTCTGCCATCTTTTGATCGGCCGGGCCGTTCCGCGAGGCCTATGTGGCTCGGGCTTGCATAGGAGATTCGGATATGACCTCCGCCACCAAACCCCGGCTCGTCGGCTTCAACCATGTCGCGATCGAGGTCGGCGACATCGAGGAAGCGCTCGCTTTCTACGGTAAGCTGTTCACCTTCGAGCTGCGCAGCCGCGAGCCGGGCATGGCCTTCATCGATCTCGGCGACCAGTTCCTCGCACTCCAGGAGGTTGCTGCGCCCTCCCCCGCCGGCGGGCGCCATTTCGGGCTCGTCGTTGAGGACAAGGACGCGGCGCGCGCCGCCATCGTCGAGGCGGGGATCAGGATCGAGCCCGGTCCGTTTCTCGATTTCCGCGATCCCTGGGGCAATCTCGTCGAAATCATCGGCTATCGGAACATCCAGTTCACCAAGGCCGATCACGTGCTCCGCGGGATGGGCCTCAGCCACCTCGGCAAGACTGAGCAGGCGATCCGCGAGCTCAGCGAAAAGGGCATGGCGCCCGAAAGCGCCGCGCAGCCGGTATGACCGCCGCCTCGCTGCTGGCCTATGCGCTGGCGCTCGTGCTCGCGGTGGCGACGCCCGGTCCGGCGATGGTCGCGCTGATCGCCCGGTCGGTCGCCCGCGGGGCGCGGGCCGGGCTGCGCATGGCGCTCGGCATTGCCGTTGCCGACGTGGTCCTCGGTGCCCTGACCTTGCTCGGGCTGGCGGCCTTGCTGGCGAGCTACGCCTGGCTGCTCATCGTCCTCAAATATGCGGGCGCGGCCTATCTTCTGTGGCTCGGGTTCAAGATGTGGCGCTCGCCGCCGACCCAAGATGCGGCTGGCCCGCCGCGGCGAGGCGGCGATTTCGGGGCCGGGCTGGCCGTCGGCTTGAGCAACCCGAAGGCGATGCTGTTCCACGCCAGCCTGATGCCCCTGATCATCGATCTCAGGCTGCTCGACGGGCCGAGCGCGGCGGCGATTGTCGCGATCATCTTCGCCGCCAATCTGTCGGTGATGAGCGTCTATGCACTGACCGCCGGAACCGGCGGACGCCATCTCCGCGCGCCGGCGCGGCTCAGGTCGATGAACCGGATTGCCGCAGGGGCGATGATCGGCGCGGGCGTCGCGATTGCGGCGCGCTGAGCAGAAGCCGCTCTACGCGCCGCCCATCTCCGCGAGCTTTTCCTCCAAAGTCGCGAGGCGCCGCTCGATATTCTCGATGAGCAGCGCGAGCTCGGGCTCGGGCAGGTGGGTCGTCCGGCCGCGGCGATGGTCGCGAAGCGCGCCGAGCAGCTGCGCGCGGTCGCGCAACAACCGTCCCTTGCTGACCTGCCGCTGTCCCACCGGACCGGTCAGTGGGGCGGGCGGTCGGGTTGGTTCACCGCGCCGCGGGCTCGGGGGTCAGATGGCAAGGCCGGGATCGCCCTCGAGCACCTCGGTCGCCAGCCGCGGCCGCTCGCCCGGCCGCCACAGCCGCGCGGTGTGCGCGACCCGGTAACGCAAGGGGCCGCCGTCGGGCCGGTCGCTGCGGGTCACCGGGCGCGGGATGCACACGAACTCGGTGCGCATCGCGTCGCCGCTCAGCCGCACCTTGGCATAGCCGTGCGCGCCCATGTCGACGAACTCGAGGTGCGGCGCGACGTCCGGATTGCGCACCGCCCGCGCCTTCTCGAGGCTGAAGCTCCTGGCATATTCGAGGCACGACCGGACGCCGTGCCGAAGCAGCATGTTATAGGTCCAGTCGGGCTTCGCCGCCCCGGGCCGGTCGACCAAGTATAGCTCCCGCATTCGAAACTTATTGGCCGGGCGATGTTCGAAGGACTCCATTGCGCCCGGGCTCGCCAGCGACGCTCCGACGAAGCTCAAGCCAACCGGCTCAAACTTGCCAGGCGGAAGCTGCGTCGCTGCATATCCGGCCCAGAAGCTGTGACGGTCGCCCGACACGATCGCGAAACCGCTGATCTTTTCATCGCGAACCAGATCGTAGATTTCCGCGCGCTCGATCCAGGCCGTGCTGTGGTCGCCGCCCCCGAGATTGGCGAAACCGGCCGGCCAGGGCTTGGTGAATCCAGTGGGCAGGTTCTGCGGGTCGGCGCGCGCGTCGAGACAGCCGAGCGAGCAACCCCAGATCTTCCACGTCGCGGTCGCGCGCTTCAGCTGGCCCTTGAACCATGCCTTCTGATCCGCGCCGAGGATGGTCTGCGGGGGCGCGCCCTTTTGCGGGTTCGGGATTCGCGAATCACCGAACACGAGCTCGGCGGGCGGATGGCCGCCGTTGAACGCCCGGCCGCCGTCGAGGACCTGTTGCAAATCGTCGGGAAACCAGCCGTTGAACGCGCCCCAGTCGCCGAGCTTGTTCAGCGACTCGTCGCTGAACGGATCGGGGCTGCGATAGCTGTGCTGGTCGGTCAGGATCAGGTCGAGGTGCCGGCCGTAGCGCAGCGCCCGGTAGGCGATCAGGCTGTTGATCGCCGCGATATTGTTGGGCTCCTGGCCGAGCCCGTTCTCGTCCCACTTGTCGATCGCGACGTTCTTCACCGGGACTGTGCCGAACGTGTCGAGCTTCCCGCTCGGCGCGGTCACGCGCGCCGGAATATATTCGAACCAGGCCTGGTTGGCGGCGACCTTGATCGTCTGCCCCGGGCGGGGCGTGCCGCCCGCCTGCTGGACGCTCTGCCAGCCCTGCCAGCTGAATTCGTGATTGTCCCACATGCTGACGAACGGCCACCGGGCCCGCGCGTCCTGCAGGTCGGGATCGGCGAGATAGCCCTTGTAGACGGCGCGATAGCCCTCGACGGTCAGCGGATAATGGAGCTTGCCGGTAACCCCGCCGTCCGGGATCCGGCACACTTCATAGACGATCCGGTCGTAGCGGGTCTTAATCTCGTCGGGATATTCGACGACCTCGTAGATGAAGTCGCCGAGGTGAAGCACGAAGCCGAGCTGCTCTGCCGCCGGGGCGCGCTGGTCCTCGTAAATCATCCGCCGATAGGCGTTGAGCTTGCCCTCGTTGACGCTCTGGCAGCTGACGAAGGCGAAATTGACCGGCCGCGGGTCGTCGTCGGCCGGGGCGGTGATGGTCCGGCCGACGCGGCTGCCGTTGCCGTCGCTGTCGGTGAAGCGATACCAATAGGTGCGCGCTGGCTTGAGGCCGCCGACCAGCACCCGCGCCGTCCAGTCGGCGGCCTGCGACACCGGCGCGGGCGCATGCGCGACCACCCGATGGAATCTCTCGTCCTCAGCCACCTCGACGGTCAGGAGCTGGCGCTCGCCGCTCGCGAACGGACGGCGGGTCCACAGGATCACGCTGCTCGAATCCGGGTCGCCCGATGCGACTCCCTCGGGGAACAGGTCGCGCCGCTCGCGCCAGCGGACGCGCGACGCGCGGACCGCCCCGCCCCACGCGGCAGACGCACCGATCGCCGCGGCGGCCTGGATGAAGTGACGGCGGCTAAGTGCCATGGAGCCCCTCCCGCGCCGGGTCGTGACCGCGCGGCCAGCGCGACTCCATCCGAAAACGACAGACGCCGGGTGCGTTCGACGAATGCGCTTGACCCGGGCGCGAATCATATTTAAACCGTACCGTACAGTTTAACGATTCGCTGCCGGACAGGGGAAACGGATCCGGCGATCGAATCGGCATCGCGAGCTTCGAGAGGGCCGCTGCGAGCGGAACGAGTTCGCCTGCCCGCGACGCGCGGGCGAGGCGCAGTGCGCGTGCCTTTCGAACGTCAACAGGAGGAACTAAGACAATGGGAACGAACGGTTATTCACGACGCGCGGCCGGCATCACCGGCGGCGGCTTCTCGATCCTCGCTTTGGCCGCTGCGGCGACCGCGACTGCGGCCATGATGGCCCCGGGCGCCGCCGACGCGCGCGGCCCCGGCGGCGGCGGCTTCCAGCGGCCGAGCGGCGGTTTCAGCGGCTTCCAGCGGCCCAGCGGCGGCTTCCAGCGCCCGCAGGGCATGCAGCGCCCGTCCGGAGCGCAGCGGCCCGCCAACGGCGACCAGCGCTCGGCCAATGCCCGCAACCGCACCGGCAACAGCGGAGTCGCCGGCAATGGCGCCAACAGCGGCAACACCAGCCGCGCCAACACCGCGGCCAACAGCGGCAACACCAGCCGCACCAACACCGCGGCCAACAGCGGCAACCGCGCCAACACCAACACCGGCACGGTCGGCAGCGGCAACGGCAACACCGCCTACACCAACACCGGCAACACCGGCGTGGTCGGCAGCGGCAACGTCAACACCGGCAACGTCGCAGTCGGCAACGACGTCGACGTCAACGTCAACGGCGGTGCTTACAGCTATCCCTACTATGGCTCCGGCGCCGCTTATGCGACCGGCGTGGCGGTCGGCGCGACCACCAGCGCCGTCGCCTACGGCACGGCCTATTCGTCGATCCCGGCGTCGAGCTGCTCGGCCACCGTCTATGGCGGCGTCAGCTACTATCGCTGCGGATCGACCTGGTACCAGGTCAGGTACCAGGGCGGCAGCACGACCTACGTCGTCGTCACCGATCCGACCCGGTAAGCGTCGAACCCGCCGGCTCCCTCGCCGGCGGGTTCCTTTTCCTCGACGCCTCCGCCTTGCTATAAGGGGGTGCAAAGCCAAGGAGTCGCGCATGACCGGCATTCTCGACAAGTTCCACGTCGAACACAGCGCCAACGGCGCCCGCGTGCTGGCCCGCTCGCTCGAGCTCACCGGCTATTGCACCGACGACCGCGAGATCGAGACGATGATCGAGATGCTCAAGGACGACCTCGACGCCTGCGCCAAGGAGATGAAACGCCTGCGCGCCGCCAACCTTCGCGGCGCCCTGTTCGAAGGCTGGCCGAAAAACGCCTGACGGCTGCCGGAGGGGCTACCGCGCCCCCCAGCCGGTGAGCATCGTCTTCACCGTCCGGAACAGGATCAGCAGGTCGAGCCAGGGCGAGAAATATTTGATGTAGTAGAAGTCGTAATAGAGCTTGCGGTGGACGTCCTCGACCTCGGCGACATGGCCCTGGTTGACCTGCGCCCAGCCCGAAATGCCCGGCTTCACCACGTGGCGATAGCGGTAGAACGGGATTTCGCTGGTGTACCATATCGACAGCACCTGCGCCTCGGGGCGCGGGCCGATCCAGCTCATCTGCCATTTGAGGATGTTGATGATCTGCGGCAGCTCGTCGAGCCGGAGGTTGCGCAGCACGCGCCCGACGCGGGTAATGCGGTCGTCGTCGTCCTGGGTCATTGCCGCCGCCCGCTCGTCCTGATCCTCCGCCTCGTCCTCGACCGGGCGCATGGTCCGGAACTTGTAGACGGTGATCGGCTTGCCGGCGTGGCCGACGCGCTTCTGGCGGAACAGGACGCTGCCCTTGCTGTCGGTCACAATGGCAAGCGCGCAGCCAGCCATCACCGGCAGCGCGACGGGCAGGATCGCGACCGCGAACAGGAAGTCGATCAGCCCCTTCAGATGGAAATAGCCGCGCGCCGGGAGCAGTGAGCCGAAGCTGTTCTCCGACAGATGCTCGATCTCGACCCGCCCGGTCAGCGATTCCGACAATTGCTTGACCTGGTAGACCATCCGTCCGGCCAGCGCCGCGTCGGCCAGGAACGCCTCCCATTCATCGGGCAGGTCCTCGGAGAAATCGGCGACGATCCCCTGGCAGTTGCGCGTATCGTGCAGTCGCGGCCGGGTCAGCAGCTTCCAGTCGATCCCCGGGATGCGGGTCAGATTGTTGATCTCGCCGAACGGAACGACCGCAAAGCGGCGCCGAATGCCGCGCTCGGCGTAGACGTACAGCAGGTACAGCCAGAAGACGTGGAGCAGGAAGCCAGCGAGGAGGCCGATGCGGTCGTAGGGGAAGCGGGTCAGCACGAAATAGAGGATGGTGATGCCGTGCCCGGTCAGCGCCGACGGGAAGATCACATAGCTGCGGCGGATCCCGGGATAGGTCTCGATCGACAGCCGCATCCAGAAGGCGATGACGATCGCCACCGCGTTGGCGATCACCGTGTTGATGCTCGCCGCCTCGATCAGGTAGCCGGGAAGCAGCGGCCCACGCGCCAGCCACGGCGCGAGCGCCCCGACGACCAGCGCGCCGGCAAACTGGAACCGCTTGCGGACCAGCAGCGAGCCGTGGCCGACCCGGGCGAGGCGCTCGTGCTTCATAGCGACCAGCGATCGATCCCGGGCGCGATCGTCCGGTCGCGCCACATGCCCTTGAGGTCGGCGAGCGTCCCGCCCGCCGCGACCAGCGCCGCAATCCGCTCGTCGCTAAGGTCGCGATACTCGCGATGCGGGACCGCCCCGACAACGAGGTCGTAACGCGCGCCATCGAGCTCGGTTAGCTCCAGCCCATATTCGCGGCCGACCTCATCTGGGTCGGCCAGCGGATCGGCCACGGCGACGTCATGGCCGAGCCACTGCAGCCGGCGGACGAGGTCGACCGTGCGGCTGTTCCTGAGGTCGGGGACATTCTCCTTGAAGGTCAGCCCGAGAACGAGCGCACGCCCCGCTTTCGGGCGCCGGTCGTGGAGCACGTCGGCAATCCACCCGCCCATCCCGTCGTTGGTCTCGCGGCCGGCGAGGATCACCTGCGGCTTGTGGCCCAGCGTCCGGGCGAGGTGGCTGAGGTAATAAGGGTCGACGCCGATGCAGTGGCCGCCGACCAGCCCCGGCTCGAAATTGAGGAAATTCCACTTGGTCCTGGCCGCGGCGAGCACGTCCCACACCGACAGGTCGACCTTGGCGAAGATTTGCGCGACCTCGTTCATGAAGGCGATGTTGATGTCGCGCTGGGCATTCTCGATCGCCTTGGCCGCCTCGGCCGCCTTGATCGAGGCGGCGCGGAATACACCGCCGCTGGTCACGGCGCCGTAAATCGCCGCGAGCTGCTCGACGACCTCGGAGTCCTCGCCGGCGACGACCTTGGTGATCCGCTCGATCGTATGCTCGCGGTCGCCCGGGTTGATCCGTTCGGGCGAGTAACCGAGGCGGAAGTCGCGGCCGCGCGTCAGACTGGCGACGCGCTCGATCTCGGGCCCGCATATGTCCTCGGTCACGCCGGGGTAGACGGTGCTCTCGTAGACGATCGTCGGCCGGCGCCTGGGATCGATCAGCTTGGCAAGCGTGCGCGTCGCCGCGAGCACCGCGCCGAGGTCGGGCACCTTGTTCTCGTCGACCGGGGTCGGGACGGTCACGATATAGAAATCGGCGCCGGCGCAGTCGTTGGCGGCGGCGGTGAGACTCAGCGTCGCCGCCTCGAGCTCCGCCGAATCGACCTCGCGGGTCCGGTCGTGGCCGCGCTGGAGCTCGGCGATCCGCGCCTGGTCGACGTCGAGGCCGGTGACCGCGAACTTGCGCGCCAGAGCGACGGCCAGCGGCAGCCCGACATAGCCGAGGCCGATCACGACGATACGCTGCGGATCACTCATCGGGGCTCC
>Ga0068862_100003974_pt1 | contig 12550 bp, 10 predicted proteins | sample KBSSwiS52_FD_66598 | JGI IMG/M metagenome (GOLD analysis project Ga0068862, IMG submission 66598) | Switchgrass rhizosphere microbial communities from Kellogg Biological Station, Michigan, USA - KBS Switchgrass S5-2 | ecosystem: Host-associated > Plants > Roots > Rhizosphere > Soil ... | reverse complement strand
GCCAGGCAAAGAGGGCGATCACGCCCAGGAAGAAGTAGAGCGCGTAGTTGCGGACGTTGCCCGTGGTGCTCAGCCGTCCGACCTCGCCGGTCAGCTCGGTCAGCCAGGCGCCGGCCTTGATCGAGCCGTCGATGACGACGTTGTCGATTCCCTTCCAGAAGAAGGTCGACAGCACGGCGAGCGGCCGGACGATCAGGCGGTCGTAGATCTCGTCGACGTAGTACTTGTTGACCAGGAGGCGATGGATCGCCGGGAAGCGCTCGGCCCAGGCCCGGCCGCGTTCCAGCGCGTCGGCCGGCCGGTAGATGAAACGGGCGTACCACAGACCTCCCGCGGCGATGGCCGTGGTGAGGAGCACCAGCATCCACTCCAGCCCGGTTCCGAGCCCGTGCTCGGCCGCTTCGTGGATCGGCTTCACGACCGGCTCCAGGTAGTGATGGAACCAGTTGTGGCCGCCGAACAGCTCCGGAATCCCCAGCCAGCCTGCGATGACCGCGCCCACCGCCAGGATCCAAAGCGGCACCAGCATGGACCAAGGCGATTCGTGCAGGTGGTGCTCCTGCTCGTGCGTGCCCCGGAAGCTGCCGTGGAAGGTCATGTAGAACGCGCGCGCCATGTAGAACGCCGTCATACCGGCAGTGATCAGTCCGACCAGCCAGAGCAGCCAGTGTCCGCTCGATGCTGCTGCGTGCAGGATCTCGTCCTTGCTGAAGAAACCGGCGAGCGGCGGGATGCCGGCGATGGCGAGCGTTCCGATCCAGAAGGTGAGGTGCGTCTGCGGCAGGCGGCTCTTGAGCCCGCCCATCTTCCGCATGTCCTGCTCGCCGCCCATGGCATGGATAACCGAGCCCGAGCCGAGGAAGAGGAGCGCCTTGAAAAACGCGTGCGTCATCACATGGAAGATCGCCGCGGTGTAGGCCATCAGCCCCGCGGCCAGGAACATGTAGCCGAGCTGCGAGACGGTCGAGTAGGCGAGGACCTTCTTGATGTCGGTCTGCGCCATGCCGATCGTGGCCGCGAAGATGGCAGTCGCTGCGCCGATCACCGCCACCAGCAGTGAGATCCCGGGCGCGTGCTGATAGATCAGGTTCGAGCGCGCCACCATGTAGACGCCGGCCGTGACCATGGTGGCCGCGTGGATCAGGGCGGAGACCGGCGTCGGGCCGGCCATGGCGTCCGGCAGCCAGACGTAGAGCGGGATCTGCGCGCTCTTGCCCGTGGCGCCGATGAAGAAGCAGAGCGCCACGAAGCCGGCGAGCGTCAGTCCGAGCGCATAGGGCGCGCCGAGAGCCGCGGGGCTCGCTTTCGCGAAGAGCTCGGTGTAATTGAGCGTGCCGAAGGCGGCGATCAGGGCGAACATGCCGACCAGAAAGGCGAAATCGCCGATGCGGTTGACGAGGAACGCCTTCTTGCCCGCGGCCGGCGGCACCGCCTCTTCAAAATAGAAGCCGATCAGGAGGTAGGAGCAGAGACCGACCCCTTCCCAGCCCACGAACATCACCAGGTAGTTGTTGCCCAGGATGAGCGTCAGCATCGCCCACATGAACAGGTTCAGGTAGGCGAAGTACCGGCGGTAGCCCGGGTCGTGGCCCATGTAGCCGGCCGAGTAGACGTGGATCAGGAAGCCGACGAACGTGACCACGAAGAGCATCACCGCCGACAGCGGATCGAGCAGGAAGCCGACGTCGATCCTGAGCGGTCCGGCCGTCCAGGCGTAGAGCGTCTGCTCGAACCTTGTCTCAAACTCGAGCAGGCAAAACAGAGCCAGGACGAGGGAGAGGAACGGTCCGCCCAAACCGAGGACGGTGACCAGCGCCTTGGGGGGACGGCGTCCCAGGAGGCCGTTCAAGGCCGCGCTGGCGAGCGGAAGCAGCGGGATCAGCCAGAGATATTCGAGCATTCGCCTACCAGCGCATCAGGTTGATGCGGTTGACGTCGATGGTGCGCCGCTGGCGGTAGACGGCGATGAACAGGGCGAGCCCGATCGCCGCCTCGGCGGCGGCCACCGCCATGACGAAGAACACGATGATCTGACCGGTGTGCTGCCCCCACTGCCGCGCATAGGCGATGAGGGCCAGGTTGCCGGCGTTCAGCATCAGCTCGATCGACAGGAAGATGCTGATGCCGTTGCGCCGGGTCAGCGCGCCGGCCGAGCCAATCGCAAAGAGCACCGCGGACAGCACGAGATACCAGGAGACGGGGACGCTCACGGTTCCAGATCCTCCACGGGCTTGTCCGGCTGCGGCGGCTTGCGCGCCGCCACCGTGGCGCCGATCACGGCGACCAGGAGCAGCATGCCCACGATCTCGAACGGCAGCAGGTATTGACCGAACATCTCGCGCGCCAGCCCCTTCATCGACACCAGCTCCTCGGTCATCGGATCCATCGGCCGGCGCGCGTTCCAGAAGAGCACCGCGAGCATGCCGCCGAAGACGAGGGCGCCGAGGAGCGCACCGCCGGCCTGCACCTTCTGCTGCGACACGGCCGACTCCTCGCGCGTGACGTTCAGGAGCATGATCACGAACAGGAACAGCACCAGGATGGCGCCGGTATAGATGAGGATCTGCAGCGCGCCGATGAACGGTGCGCCGAGCAGAACGAAGAGCACGGCCACCGAAAACAGCGTGACTACCAGGCTCATCGTGGAGTACACCGGGTTCTTGTGCACCACCACCACGAGCGACGAGCCCACGGCGAGCAGCGCGAAGAGCAGGAAGATCAGCGTCTCCATCAGGGAGCTCCGAGGACGCCCGAGAGCGTCAGCACCGCGACCAGGATCAGGTTGACGATGGCCACCGGCAGCAGCACCTTCCAGCCGAGCCGCATGAGCTGGTCGTAGCGGAAGCGCGGGAACGACCAGCGCACCCACACGAAGATGGCCATGCAGAAAGCGATCTTCGCCACCAGCACGAGCAGGCCGACGACCGCTCCGAGCCAGCCGTGCAGATCCACGCCCGGCAGGCTCCAGCCGCCGAAGTAGAGCGTCACGCCGAGCGCCGAGAGGCTGGTCATCGACATATACTCGCCCATGAAGAAGGAGGCGAAGCGCATGGCGCTGTACTCGGTGTGGAAGCCGGCCACCAGCTCCGACTCGGCCTCGGGCAGGTCGAACGGCAGCCGGTTCGTCTCCGCGAACGAGGCGATCAGGAAGACCACGAAGCCGAGGATCTGCGGGATGAAGTTCCAGACGTGCGCGCGCTGGTAGTCGACCACGTCCTGGAGGTGGAACGAGCCGACCGGGATCACCACGGCGAGGACGGCGAGCGTCAGCGCCAGCTCGTAGCTGATCATCTGTGCCGAGGCGCGGATCGCACCCATCAGGGAGAACTTGTTGTTCGAGGCGTAGCCAGCAAGAACCAGCGAGTAGACGCCGAGGCTCGCCAGGGCCAGGAAGAGGAGCACACCCGCGGGGGCGTCGGCGATCATCAGCGGGTAGGTCTCATCGCCGATCGTCAACGCGGGCCCGAAAGGGATCACCGAGATGGTGAGCAGGGCCGGCATGATGGCGAGCGCCGGCGCCAGCAGGTAGAGCGGCTTGTCCACCGCGGTCGGAGTGACGTCCTCCTTGAAAAAGAACTTCAGGGCATCCGCGAGCGGCTGGATCAGGCCGAACGGGCCGAGGCGGTTCGGACCCGGCCGGTCCTGCATCAGCGCGCTGCCGCGGCGCTCGACCCAGACCATGACCGGCACCACGGTCAGGATGAAGCCGACCATGACTGCGATGTTGACGATCGTGGCGAGCAGGTTGGCCGGCATGGTCAGGACACCTCCGGCAGCGTCTCGGCCGCGGCGTCGCTCATCGCCGTATGCGCTCCGGGCACGTGCAGCGCCGAGCCCGTGGCGGGCAGCGTGTGCCAGGTGTGGCCGGTGAAGGCCGGGACCTCGGACGCGATGCGGTCGAACACCTTGTCGGCGGTGAGCCCGGCCCACTTCGCGTCGAAGCGGCCGAGCAGGTCGGCAAGCGCCTCGACCGTGGAGCGCGCCTGGCCCGGCGCGGGGAAGGCGGCGTTGAACCGCTGCACCCGCCATTCGGCGTTGACGAACGTGCCGTCCTTTTCCGCGTGCGTGGCGACCGGCAGGGCCACGTCCGCCACCTTGGCGAGCGGCGAGTCGGCCCAGCCGAGGACCACGAGGAACTGCGCCCGGCGCAGGCGCTCGACCACCTCGGGCGTATACGCGCCGCGGCCGAAGTCGCTGTCGAGCACCACGAGCACCGCGCACTTCGAGGCGCCGTCGCCCAGCAGCAGCTCGTCCGGGTCGAGGACCTGGGGCTTCTCCTTGCCGTTGCCGGCTCCGCCGAGGGTCTCCTCCAGCTCGATGCCCGACCCCGGACGCAGGAACAGCTCGGCGCCGCGCCGGTTCGGGGCGAGCTCGGTGCCGGTGATCCCGCCCTGGAGGTTCGGGATCGTCCAGCCCGCGCCGAGGTCGACCGGCACGCCGCGATGGGGCGAGCCCGCGTAGTCGGCGAGACGGGCGGCGAGCCAGGCCTCCTCGTTCGTAAGGAAGCCGGAGCCGAGAAAGGCCACGGCGCCGTCGGTGCGCAGGCGCAGCCGCCGGTGGACGAGGTCGAGCGCCTCCTTCCAGCTTCCCATCGTCTCCGTCCCGGTCTTCTCCCCCTCTTGGCCCCGCATCCGGCAGGCGCGCAGGCGCGGGACGGTCTTGTAGCGCTCGAAGGTGGAGCGGCCGTAGTCGCACATCCAGTAGTCGTTGACCTCGGGGTTGAAGCGCGGCTTGTAGCGCTTGATGTCCCCGCGCCGGTGCTCGATCGTGATGTTGCAGCCCACGTCGCAGCCGGTGCAGATCGACGGCTTCTTGTCGAGGTAGAAGACGCGCTCGGCGAAGCGGAAACGGGTGGAGGTGAGAGCGCCCACCGGGCAGACGTCGACGACGCAGGTGGACAGCGGGTTGTCCAGCTCCTTGCCCGGGAACGTGCCGATCTCCGTCCGCGCGCCGCGGTTGAAGAAGCCGAGCTCGCCGGTCTTCGAGACCTCGTGCGTGAAGCGCACGCAGCGGGTGCACTGGATGCACCGGTTCATGTTGAGGATCACGTTCGGACCGAGCGGGATGCGCTCGCGGCCGGGATAGGTGCGCTTGTCCTCGAACTGGAAGCGCGAGAAGGCCACGCCGTGCTTGAAGCTGTAGTCCTGGAGCCCGCACTCGCCGGCCTGGTCGCAGATCGGGCAGTCGAGCGGGTGGTTGATGAGGAAGAACTCCATCATCCCCGCCTGCGCCTGGCGCACCTCGGGCGTGTCGGTCCGCACCTCCATGTTCTCCGCCGCCGTGGTCGAGCAGGCGGTCTGCAGCTTCGGCAGCTTCTTGCCGTTCTGCCAGACCTCGACCAGGCACATGCGGCACTGGCCCACGACGGTCAGGCGCGGGTGATAGCAGTAGTGGGGGATCTGGACGCCGACCTTGACGCCGGCCTCGATCACGTTGGTGCCGGCTTCCACCTCGACGGTGCGGTCGTTGATCGTGACTTTGGGCACTCTCTAAGCTCCGTCCTTAGAAGTAACGGTATTCCGGGAAGGGGCAGCGGCGCTCGCGGACGTGCGCGTCGATCTCCTCGGGGAAGCGCTCGACCAGCGACTTGACGGGGCCGACGGCTGCGTCGCCCAGCGCGCACAGCGAGTTGCCGCCGACGTTGCCGGCCACGGACTTCAAGAGCATGGCGTCACCCTCGCGCCCCTCGCCGTGCTCCAGCCGCTTGAGCACCAGCTCCATCCAGTTCGTGCCCTCGCGGCAGGGCGTGCACTGCCCGCAGGACTCATGGTTGAAGAACTTGGCCAGGCGCGCCACCGAGCGCACCATGCAGACCGTCTCGTCCATGACGATCACCGCCGCCGAGCCGAGCATGGAGCCGGCCTTGGCCACGGTGTCGAAATCCATCTTGATGTCGATCTCCGACGCCTTGAGGATCGGGGCCGACGCGCCGCCCGGGATGAACGCCTTGAGCGTGCCCTGGCGCCACATGCCGCCGGCCGCCTCCAGCATCTCGCGGAACGTGATGCCGATCGGGTGCTCGTAGGTGCCGGGGCGCTCGACGTGGCCGGAGATGGCGTAGAGCTTGGGGCCGGTGTTGCGCTCGTCCGTGCCGATCGACTTGAACCAGTCGGCGCCGCGGACGAGGATGTGCGGCACGTTGCAGAGCGTCTCCACGTTGTTGATCACCGTGGGCGCGCCGAAAGCGCCGACGACCGCGGGGAACGGCGGCTTGACGCGCGGCTGGCCGCGCTTGCCTTCGAGCGATTCGAGCATGCCGGTCTCTTCGCCGCAGATGTAGGCGCCGGCGCCGCGGTGCACGTACATGTCGAGCTTGAAGTTCGAGCCCAGGACGCCGTCGCCGAGGATGCCTCCCTCGTAGGCGTCCTTGAGCGCCCGCTCGAGGATCGCGGCCGCCTTCGTGTACTCGCCGCGGATGTAGATGTAGCAGGTCGCGGCGCGGACCGCCCAGCAGCAGATGGCGCACCCCTCGATGAGCTGGTGCGGGTCGTGCTCCATGAGCAGGCGGTCCTTGAAGGTGCCGGGCTCGGACTCGTCCGCGTTGCACACGAGGTACCTGGGCTGATTCGGATCTTTCTGGGGGATGAAGCCCCACTTCATGCCGGCGGGGAAGCCGGCGCCGCCGCGTCCGCGGAGGCCGGACTTCTTGACCTCCTCGATGACCGCGTCGGGCTCCATCTTGAGCGCCTTGGCGAGCGCCTCGTAGCCGCCGGTCTTCCGGTAGCCGTCGAGCGTCAGGGCGTCGCGGTTGCCGACGTTGCGCGTCAGGACCCGTTCGAAAGCCATCTACTTCAGGCCTTTCAGGATGCCCCGGACCTGGTTCGGGGTGAGGTTCTCGTAGTAATCGTCGTCGACCATCATCATGGGCGCGGTGTCGCACGAGCCCAGGCATTCGAAGTGGACGTACGAGCAGCGGCCGTCCGGGGTGACCTCCTCCTCGCCCACGCCGAGCTCATGGTGCAGGGTCTCCATGATCTCCGCGGAGCCGCGGAGCTGGCAGGAGAGGTTGGTGCAGACGCGGATGCGGTGGCGTCCGACCGGCCGCTGGTGGAAGAGGTCGTAGAAGGTGACGACGCCGTAGACCTTGGACTCGGGCAGGCCGAGCTCCTCGGCGACGGCCTGAATGGCCTCGTCCGGCAGCCAGCCGCCGGACAGGCGCTGGGCGATGTGGAGGGCCGGCAGCAGCACCGCCTCGGTCGTCGGATAGCGCGCGCGCAGTATGTCGAGCTGGGCGCGCGCCTCGGGCGTGAACCCGGGGAAGCGGGTCTGAGGCACGGGAGCTTCGGTCACGGGGTGACCTCCAGGCGCCGGCCGCCGCGCGCGGCGCGGGCGCGCTGCTCGCGCAGGGGGGCGAGCTCCAGTCCGCCCTTGAGCCAGACGTAGGCGTAGCCGACGAGGATCAGGAAGAAGAAGACCATCACCGCCCAGAACAGGGGCCAGCCGCCCTCCCTCATGATCAGCGCCCAGGGATAGAGGAACGCGGCTTCCAGGTCGAAGACGATGAAGTCGATCGCGATCAGGAAGAAGGCGATGGAGATTCGCTTGTGGGAACGGTCGAGCAGGGGGACGCCCGACTCCACCGTGGTCCCCTTGACACGCCCGCCGGTCTGTTTGCCCATGAGCTGGGACAGGCCCAGGATGGCGACCGCCATCACGATCGCGATCCCCAGCATCAGCAGGACAGGGTAGTACTGCTCCGGCAAGGCAGGGTCCTCCTCCAGGGTAGATCGGTAGAAAACGCGCCGGCCCCCGGAGCCGGGCTCCGAGGGCATGTGAAGGATGTCACAAGCTAGGGGCGCGAGACAAGCGGGGAGGGAACACGGACACACGGACGGACACGGACTTCCACGGACGGACACGGACCGGGTCCGGATCCGGGCTGTCCGTGCCGGTCCGTGCTCGTCCGTGTCAGTCCGTGTTCCGTGCTCCTACCAGGCCGGAGGCTCGCCCTGCACTCCCAGGTGCAGCCGCATCAGGCTCGGGCGGTGGGTGGTGGAGAAGAAGGGAAAGGCGCCGTTGTTGATGTAGAGGTTGAAGCGGTCGGCGCCGGTCCGCCCGAACGCGGCGGAGGTCGGGCCGTCGAGGCCGTCGGCCGAGGTCAGGAGGATCTCGGTGGTGCCGTCCGGGTCGAGCCGGACCAGCAGGCCGGTGGGATCGGTCGTGCAGTAGATGCTGCCGTGGACGTCGAACGCGAAGTCGTCGCAGCCCGTGCCGGTGGGCATGGTGGCGTGCACCCGGATCTCGCCGGCCGAGCCGTCCGGCTCGACGGGGATCGCGAGGAGCGTGCCAAAGCTGGAGTTGGCCACGTAGATCTCGTTGCGGAAGACCTGCAGGCCGTTGGCGCCCGGCAGCGGCAGCTCGGGCGTGATCAGCCCGGCGAGGAGCGGGTCCTCGATCCAGACCTCGGCGGTACCTCCTCCGACTGGCACGCGCCAGACGCGCGGCAGGGAGGAGTCGGCCACGTACACATAGCCCTTGTGCACGGCGATGCCGTTGGGGATGCTCGCGAGCGGCAGGGTGGCGAGCACCTCGCCGGAGCCGTCCGCGGCGGAGATGCGCCAGATCCCGCGGCTCTCGAGGAAGCACGAGACGACCGAGGCATATAGATTGCCGTGGTTGTCGAGCGTGATGCCGGTGACCGCGTTCAGGAACGGGCCGCAGACGGTCAGCGGCGGCCCGATCGGCAGCAGCGCCAGGGTGGACTGCGTTCCGTCCGGAGCGATCTTCCGGATCTCGCCGGTGAGCGCCAGGCTGATGTACGTGTTCCCCGCCACGTCGAAGGCGATGCTCTCCGGCGTCTCCAACTGGGCGGGGTTGAACAGGATCAGCGTCTCCAGGGTGCCCGCGTCGGGGCCATGGGCGAAGGCGGCCGCCGGCATCAGGCAGACAACGGCGAGCACGAGGTACGAGAGCTTCGTTTTCAAGAGGGTCCCTCCCTTTCGAGAATTGGAACGGCTAGCCGGATTCTACGAAAACCCGGAGGGGGGGCCGCCATGTGGCGTTTCGTTCAGGGCAGCAGATCCGCCACCGCGATCACCGCCTCCGGCCGGGCAAGGGGAGAAAACGTGTCTCCCGCCTTCAAGAGGAACTGCGTGCGGTAGCGCTCGCCGGAGGGATCGCGGGAGACCTCCAGGGTCTTGTTCCTGAGGTTCAGGATCCAGCATTCCGGGATGCCGTGCCGGGCGTAGGCCGGCAGCTTCTTCCTACGGTCGTGGAGGAGCGACTGGCGAGAGACCTCGGCGACCAGCAGCGCCGTCGAAGGGTGACCATCCTGGTAGTCCCAGAGGCTCCCCGGCACCACCGCCACGTCGGGCTCCGGTTCGGAGTCCTCACCCAGCGCGAGAGGCGACTGGACCCGGATGTAGCTCCCGGGGAAGGCCTGCCGCAGCGCTTCCAGAAGCGCATGGACCACCGTGGTATGGAAGCTCCCCTGCGGCGCCATGTCGTAGACGATCCCCTCGATCAGCTCCACCCGGGCGTCGGGATGGAAGAAGCCGGCCTCGGCCATCCGCTCGTACTCCTCGCGGGTCCACCGGTGCTGCTCCATTTCCGCAACCGCCATGTCCTGTGTACCTCCTTGCCATGCTAACACACGGAAACCGGAAACGGCTCCCGCGGCTCGCTCCCCGCGATGATACCGCGCCTCCCAGCGGCACGCGACGTGCATCTTCGCCCGGCGCTGAAGCATCCCCCGGAGAGCATCCCGGGTTACTCTGTTGCCGGAGGTGCCATGACGCCAGACGCTCCGAGGGTCGCCCGCCTGGCCGGGCGGTTCGGATGTGCCCTGACGGTGGATGTCGAGGAGTGGTACCACACCTGCCTGGTCCCCGGGTACGTGAACCCCGAGGACCGGCCCCCCCTCTGCCGGGAGCTCGACTGGCTCCTCCCCGAGCTGTTGGGGATGCTCGCCGACGCCGGCAGCACCGCGACCTTCTTCGTCCTCGGCGAGGTCGCCGAAAGCATGCCGCGGCGGGTGCGCGAGATCGCCGAGGCCGGCCACGAGATCGGCAGCCACGGCTATCTCCACCTGCGCGCCACGGAGCGCTCGCCGCGCGCCTTCGCCGCGGACCTGCGGCGCTCCAAGGCCCTTCTCGAAGACCTCGTGGGCGAGCCGGTGCTCGGCTTCCGCGCTCCGGAATGGTCGCTGCGCAGCCTCGGCAACGCGCGCCTGCCGCTGGTCGCCGAGGCCGGCTTCCTCTACGACAGCTCGCTCGCCCCCTGCGCCTTCTCCGGACGGCCCACGAACCCGCGTTTCGCCTCGCGCCTGAACTGGAGAACCCGGCAGCTCCTGGAGTTCCCGCCGCTCACCTTCGGCGGCGTCCTGCGCCTGCCCGCCGGGAGCTGGACCGGCCGGCTGGCCAGCCCCGAGACCCTGGTGCTCGCCGCCCTCGACCATCGCGACCGGGGAGGGCTCCCCGTGGCCGTGGTCCACCCCTGGGAAGTCTCCGGCCGGCCGACGCCGGGACGGCTCACCGGCCTTGCCTGGTTCATCCACGAGACCGGCCGGCTCGGCTTCGCGGAGCGCTTCCGGGAGCTGTTGCGGACGCTGCCCTGGGCGTCCATCTCCGACGCCGCCGGGCTCCGAGGCGGGGGCGAACGGGCCGCGGTGCCTCTGCACGCCTTGGCATGCCAATCCGGCACACGGACCTCCGGCTGGCTAGCCTCGGCGGCCCGATCTCTGCTATCTAAGGGAGTCTGAAGGGTTCGAGGGGTTGGTGCGAAAGGGGGGACTCGAACCCCCACGGCCTTGCGACCACAAGATCCTGAATCTTGCGCGTCTACCAATTCCGCCACTTTCGCGCGGGGCAGATTCTAGGGAGACAACCGTGGCCATGTCAACCGTATTTCCGGGAAACGAAGCGCTATTGCGGAGCCGGGTCCTCTCCGGTCTCCGCGATTCGGGCAGGAAGGGGCTCGCGCCCGAGGACATCAAGGAGACCGCAGGCGAAGGCGCCGCTCTCAGCGAGATCAGGGACACCCTGGATGCTTTGGAGGCGGCCGGCGAGGCTTTCGAGATCGACGGGCTCTGGTACTCCCAGGAGTTCGGCCCCTGGCTCGTGGGCGTGGTCGAGGTCCTGGAGGAGGGCGACGGTCTGGTCCGCCGGCCGGACGCGCGCGGCCAGCGGGAGCAGCCCGAGGCTTACGTCCGCCGGCGCAACCTGAAAGGTGCCATGACCGGCGACACCGTCCTCGTCCGCCGCATGGGCCATCGCGCCAAAGAGGGGGACTGGCGGGTCACGGAGGGCTCCGTCCAGAAGATCCTCAACGAGCGCCACCAGACGCTCGTCGGCACCCTGGAGCGCGACGAGTCCGGCGAGATCCTGCTCGTGCCCTACGATCCCAAGCAGGCCGTCGACCTGCCGGTGCTGGATGCGGACAACGTGCCCGAGGGGCATTACGTGGTCGTCCGCATCGAACGTGGGCGGGAGCCGGCCGGCCGAATCGTGGAGGTGCTGGGCGACGCCGGGGAGCCGGGCGTCGACGTGCTGGTCGTCCTGCGGCACTACGGCATTCCGGACGAGTTCCCGCCCGCCGTGCTGGAGCAGGCGGGCCGCCGTCCCAAGGACCCGACGCCCGCGGACTGGGAGGACCGGGAGGACCTGCGCGACCGCATCGTCATCACGATCGACGGCGAGAACGCCCGCGACTTCGACGATGCCATCTCGATCGAGAAGCTCCCGAACGGGCAGTTCCGGCTCGGCGTCCACATTGCGGACGTGGCCCACTACGTGGAGGAAGGGAGCGCGCTCGACCTCGAAGCCTACCGCCGCGGCACCAGCGTCTACTACCCGGACCGGGCGATCCCGATGCTGCCCGAGGCGCTCTCGAACGGCCTCTGCTCGCTGCGCCCGCACGTGCCGCGGCTGACCACCTCGGTCTTCCTGGATCTCGACCGTGACGGCAAGGTCCAGGACCGGCGCTTCGCGGAGACCGTGATCCGCAGCACCCGGCGCATGACCTACAACGAGGTCCGGCGCATCCTGGAGGAGCCGCAGGAGCGCGACCTCGCCGAGTACGGTCCGGTCCTCACCTGCCTGCGCGAGATGCACGTGCTGATGACGATCCTCCATCATTCCCGCCTGAAGCGCGGCTCGATCGACTTCGACCTGCCCGAGGGCAACGTCGAGCTGGGCACGGACGGCACGGTCGTGGGCGTGATCCCGGGCGAGCGCAACGTGGCGCACCGGCTGATCGAGGAGTTCATGCTGGCGGCCAACGAGGCCGTGGCGGTCGAGCTCGACATGCAGGGCGTGCCCGCGCTCTACCGGGTGCACGAGCCGCCGAGCCCGGACCGTCTCCAGGAGCTGAAGGAGACCCTCCGTCCCCTGGGTATCGCCTTGAAGGGGGAGCTGACCAGCCTGCACCCCGCGGCGTTGCAGCAGGTGCTCGCCCGGGTCAAGGACCTGCCGGAGGAGCCGTTCGTCTCGTCGCTGGTCCTGCGCACCATGCAGCGGGCGGTCTACCGGCCCGAGTGCTGGGGCCACTATGCCCTGGCCTCGAAGCACTACTGCCACTTCACCTCGCCGATCCGCCGCTACCCGGACCTCGT